>ENA-OQIM01000109-OQIM01000109.1-human-gut-metagenome-genome-assembly--contig:-NODE-109-length-26338-cov-1.690168_pt1 | contig 26338 bp, 37 predicted proteins | sample MGYA00242579_ERZ504744 | MGnify/ENA primary metagenome ERZ504744 (study PRJEB26092, sample SAMD00036441) | human gut metagenome | host: Homo sapiens | study: EMG produced TPA metagenomics assembly of...
TTTACTTATGAAGAATTCAGATCCAAGACAAGGTTGGTACCGATTCCTTTTTTAGTAATTCAATTTGGAGCTTCCTATCCTTGCTTCTTATAATGTTGCTTTAAATAACAAATGGAATTTGCGCATCAATGCGGGACCGTATCTGTCCTATGCTATGTTTGGCAGGGATAAATCCATTGACTACGCCTATGGCAACGGAATGCACTCTAGTTTGGCTGGTGGCATCAGGATTTTCCAGATCATTTTACTTACGGTGGAAGGACCGGGGTTTCATTGGAATCCGAGCATTTCATTTACACTATCGATGGTAAATGTTCTCTTCGTAAGAGGCCTTTCGGGCGGAATGTCAGTTTATCGGCCGGTGTAGGATATAAGTTCTGAGTTTTCTGTATCTTTGTCGCCGGAGAATAAAAATAGAGTTGCATGTATGTTTATATAAAACAGCCGGGTATTGTTTGCCTTCTATGTTGGCTTTGTCTTTCCTGTACTTTGCAGCGCACGGAACATCCTGCTTTGCGGCAAGCAGGATACTTGATGGAAGAACATGCGACAGTGCGTTTTCATTATTGAAATCCATCTCTTCCCTGATCGGTATGACCCCGGAAGACAAGGCCGATTACGCTTTGCTGCTGGCTGAGGCTGCGGATAAAAATGGTTATTCACTGCTTCCTTGTGACTCATTATTGAATTTTAGCCCTCCATGTATACCATGAAGAAGCCAAAGAACATGCTATAGCTCTTTTGTATAAGGGTAAAGTGCAACAGGAAATGGAAAACTATGCCGATGCCCTGAAAAGTTACCGTATGGCGCTTGAAATCCTTTCCGCTATCCATGTGAATTCTATTGGAAGGGGTTTGTATATAATATGTTGGGTGGGCTGTATGGCAAACAGAACTTGTACGCACAGGCCAAAGATATGTATGTCAAGGCTTGTTATAATGATTCGCTGGCACGGCATAACCGTCATTTCATCAGTTCACTCAGCAATCTGGGGGTAGCTTATATCGGCTATGGAAATATAGACTCCGCTTTTATCTGCCAGCAACGCGCTTTGCAGCTTTCTCTTTCTACTGATAGTTTCCTTTTGCATTCTCTTTATGGAAATATAGGGGATTTATGCGGACGTACAGGACGGACCAGTATAGCTATTACTTGTCTGAAAGGGCATACGATGCTTGTCGTCTTAGAGAAGACAGCTTGCAGTGTCTTTGGAATCTAGGGGAATTTTATTATAATAACGGGCAGCTTGATTCGGCTCTTTATTATTTGAACCGGAGCAAGGAAGCTGTCGATATTCATATCCGGTATCTCTCTTTCTTTGACTTGTATGCCATAGCTAAGCAGCAGGGAAATGTGGAGAAAGCTTTGGAATATCTGGAAATCAGCACCGAGTTGGAAGATTCCATCTATTCCACCAATGTGCCACGGAACTGGAGAAGAAGACCTATGCTGGAATGCCGACGCGCAAGTAAGGAAAGAACAGTTCAAGGCTAAACGGAGGATATACACCATTGCGATGATAGCTGTGGTGTTGCTGCTGGTCATTGTGATTATTTATCAACAGATACTGAAGAACAAGAAGATACAGCAATCCAACTATAAATATCTGTTGCAGAAGCTGAAACAGAACCTGATGGATATGCAGCAGAATATTGCTCAACATGAAGAGGTGATAGCCGAATTGAAACAGAAACAAGAAAGCCGTGCCGAGGAAATAGAAGAGAAGGAACGGGCTATAGAGGCCATGAAGATGGAGAAAGAGAAATTGCGCAACTGGTTGTTCCGGCAAAGTGCCCTCTATACGAAAATAGACAAACTGGCCAACCAGCAAAAGCATCACAAAGAGCGTATTGCAGTGCTCACCAATGCTGAGCAACGCCAACTCAGAGTGATTATAGGACAGATTTATGCTGATTACATAGAGCAACTGCATACCCGGTATCCCAAGTTGAACGAAGATGATGTCCTTTTGCTATGTCTGCAATTGGCGGATTTATCTCCTTTTGCCATCGCTTTATGCTTTGGTAATAATGATGCACAGATTGTAGCGCAACGCAAATATCGTATGAAAAGTAAGATGGAATAACTGTGTGTTACAGAATTTGCATAATGTTTTTTTAATAGATGTTTGTATATCAGGTTATAAAGGCATTTTGCTATCTTTGTGCATAGAAAGCTAAAAGACAAAATTACTATGCGTTCATTTATTATATATTTAAATTTCGTCAGTTTGCTGGCTGTCTGTTTGTTTGCCTGTAACCACCATTCTTCCAATCCGATGTTACAGCAAGTAGATTCATTGTTGGAAATGAAGCCGGACAGTGCATTGACTATTTTAAAAAAATATATCTGTTTTAGAGGATTTGCCGGAAGTAGACAAGGCATACTATGCTTTGTTGCTGGCTGAGGCTACGGACAAGAACAAACTACCCTTATTACCTTGCGATTCCTTATTGAATTTCGCCTTGGATTATTATGGAGATGATGATAGGGAGAAGGCTGTGGCATTGATGTATAAGGGAAGGCTGCTGGCGCAGATGAATGATGAAATGTCGGCGATAGAGCATAATTTGAAAGCGTTGGAAGTGTTGCAGAATTATCCGCAAGATTTAAAATGTAGAAGATTGATTTATAGTATGTTAGGGGTATGGTGATTGTGAATTGTACGACAAGGCGTTGGAAATACAAAATCAAGCTCTTCTTTATTCTTTTAGTGCTAAAGATACTGCTATTGCCTATCATAACATTGGATATATTTATGGTATGAGGGATATGCAGGATTCTGCTATAACTTATCAGAGAAAGTCTGTGGAATATGCTATGCGTTCTAAAGATACAAGCATGATACTCACTTCTTGGCACAATTTAAGTCTGTATTATGGACGATTTGAAAACATCGATTCTGCCGTGGTTTATGCCTATAAAGTTTTGCAAATATATCTTATGAAAATAAAATATTTAGCGGTTATTTCTATAATATAGGTGATTTGTACATTGGTTTAGGACAATATGATTCTGCTAGGTATTATTTAGAGAAAGGCCTGCTCTTTTCTCCATCCCTTTCTATGTCTTACTGGTCACTTGCCGTAATGGAAGCTAAGCTAGGAAATTTCAAGTCCGCCTATCACTATCTAGATACTTTTGTCATGGTTCAGGATTCATTGGATGCTAGTGAGCGATTGTCTGAAGTGCAGCATATAGTCTATAAAAATCAGACAGCATTGGAAGTAAAGGATGAGCAAATAAAATTCAGAAAGGTTATAGGGCGTATTGTTTTTTCAGCATTATTATTTGCTTTGTCGTTGCTTTGATTTACCAACGTTGGATAAATAAGAAAAATAAACCAGCAGGCACTCTATCGGCAAGCATTACAATATGCTGATGAGAAACAGAATGTGATGCAGCAGCGCATAGAAGAAAATGAATCCGCTCTTGCACTGTTACAGGATAGGGAAAACCAAAATCTTGATGAAATTGCCCAAAAAGAGCAATTGATAACTCAATTGAAGAAAGAAAAGTTGGCACTTCGTACATGGTTATTTCAGCAGACTTCTATATACAAAAAGGTGATGTCATTGTCTGACCAGCAGCAGGTGAATAAGAAAATTCGTAAGGTGATGGCAGCTGCTGAATTGGACAAACTGAAGAAAACGACCTTTGAAATCTATGCTGATTATATTTTCTCCTTTGCAAGCACAATACTCCCAACTGACGGAGGATGACTTGTTGGTCCTTTGCCTGCAAGAAGCGGGTATTTCTCCGTTGGCCATTTCTTTATGTTTCGGACATACGGATACGGTAGCCCTCAATCAAAGGAAATCGCGTCTAAAAAAGAAAATGTCAGAGTGATAAACTGAAATATATTGTTTATCAGTGTTTTATAGAAATATTATGTCACAGCAAATAGTTGTACGTTCTTTCCTTTCCCTCTAACTTGCGGCATCATTTTTAAACAAAAAGAAGTATGAAAGCAAAGTTATTATTGATGTTATTTTTAGTTTCGTTAAGTTTGGGAGTTTTTGCTTCGGAGCATCACCAAAAGAAGCCTCATGCAGTTTGCAAAGTTTATGAAAAGGTGGCTACTAGAATTCCTTTTATTTTTTCAATACAAGCCGAAGATATAAATGACTGTTTGTATCTCACATCTCAGTTCTCATTAAATGATGCTGATATTACTATGCTAGATAAGGATGGTAATGAAAAGGTGTAGTTATGAATAACGCATTTGAAAAAACAGCTGTACTTCCTAAGTGTAATAAAGGAAGTGCTTACTCGACTCAGATAAATTTAAGTTTTTAAGTAATTCCAATTAAGGCTGTATGATAATATTTTAGTTGATAATCTAAGGTTATTGATAATGTGAAGTTCATATCTGAATCTTATTTTATTGCTCATGTTATGATAAAATATGTTATATGGTTGATTTTTAGTGTTGTATAGGTGAGTGATGTTATATGGATAGAGCTTTATGCTTATATCTTCTTTCTAATTTTGCAACATACAAATAAAAAAATAAGTATGAAGACTAAAATGATTGTAGTGGTGGTGTTGGCTGCCATGTGTGTATTGCCTTTGTCTGCACAGGTAAAAGTTGGTGTGGAAGGTGGAATGAACCTGTCTCATTATCTGGTTTCCGGTTCTGACGGATATAAAGCCGAACAGGTAGGTGGAATGAAGCCCGGCTTTCAATTGGGGGTGACTGTGGACTACGAGATAGGAAAGCATTGGATGTTAATGTCCGGTTTGTCTTGGTTGCAGAATAGAAGTACCATGAAAATGATGGATCACATGGTTACTTATTTTCCTAAGACAGAGATAAAGATGAATAATCTGATTTTGCCGTTAAAAATGGGATATAATATTCGGGTTTCGGATAAACTCAGCCTCATTCCGTCGGTTGGAGTTTATGCTTCTTACGGATTTGGTGCTGGAAACTGTTCTTTGGATGTTATTCACCAAGAGGGGGATAATATAACTACCGAGCCTGCAAAATGGAAGCCCTTGGATGGTTTTTCCTATAAAGCCGGGGAGCCCAATAATAGTGCTAATCTTCAGGCTTTCCGCCGTTGGGATTATGGGGGCATTGTTGGAATGAAGGCTGTTATTGCCGATCATTATACGATAAGTTTGATTATAGGGTCGGAATAAAAAAGATACAGGCACAAAATGGTTTGCGGAATTCAACTTTCCAGTTCTCTGTGGGCTATCGTTTCTAAACTGATTTAATTAAAACTGGCAATCTGTCAAAATGATAATGCCGGTGTATGAGGGTGTCCTGTTTCAAAGGATTACAGTTTGTGTATTTTCATCGTATTCTCGTGCATCGGCATTTTGACAGATTGTCTTCTTTTTCTGGTTATTTATTCTTTTATGGATATATGTGAACGTATATGTAGGGAAATGCATACATACGTGTCCGACAGGGATCTTTATGCCTTTTGAGACCCCTCTATTTATTGAGCCAGCTCTTTCAATATCTCCTCTATTTTCTGAAAGAGTTGTCCTATGTGCGCTCCGTCCACAAAAGCATGGTTTACAGTGAAAGCGATGGGCATTACCAGTCTTCCTTCGCGTGGCACTACTTTGCCGGCATTCATCAGCGGATAGTCTAATGGATGGTCGGGAGCCATTTGTGTATAGGTGAGTGAAGTGAAATAAAGCTGAGGCGTGGCACTCAGTTGGATAATATCAAAATCTCCCTGTTCTTTAATTGACTTTTCGGCTCCATACGGGTCACCCTCTTCGGGGATGTTATGGACGATGTGATATGCTTCGGCATAAAACCGTTCAAAATCTGCATGGTAAGGGATGCGGACTGTGTAGAAAGTCTTGCCGGGTACAGCGATAGGTGATATGATGTCCACCTGATCGTGATAGACCACCTGTCCGTTTTTATCTGTACGGAAACGGAATTCTTTCACTTCATTGGCAGCACGCAGCACAGCATACAGGTAATACAGGAAAAAGAGCGCTTGGCGGCTTTTGCAGCTGGAAATGCTTCAGTGCAATCCACTTCACTGGTAATGGATATCCATGAATTATGGAAGTTGCGGAAAAATTTATAATTGTCCCGGCGTTCCCAAGTTTCAATATCTATTATATGTTTCATTTATTTTACGGGTTTAAAAGAATGGTACATGAAGTGCGCTCCCAGCAGTATGAACGGAATGCTGAGCCATTGCCCCATGTTCAGCATCATACTGTCTTCAAAGGCTTCCTGGCTGGCTTTTATAAACTCCACAAGGAAGCGGAAGGTGAATATGGTAGTGAGGCAGTAGCCGAAATAGAAACCGGGGTATAGCGTGGTTTTGTACTTTTTATACAACCGCAAGCCTATGATAAAAATCAGAAGATAGGCGATGGCTTCGTAGAGTTGTGCCGGGTGGCGGGGTTGCATATCTTCGTGCGGAAAAATGAACGCCCAAGGAACATGAGTTACCGTACCTACTATTTCACCATTCATCAGGTACCTAAACGGATAAAACAACCTGCCAGCGGGGTGGCGATGGCTATATTGTCTAGTACAGTCAGGAACTTCAATTTTACACGGCGTGAATAGATCCATAAGGCGAGCATTAGCCGATGGTTCCTCCATGGCTGGCAAGACCTTGATAACCGGTCCATTTTATCCCAGAATCGGTAATCTTGACGGGCAACAGCATTTCTACAGGGTGAGAGAGCCAATAGCCTGGTTCATAGAACAGACAATGTCCCAGGCGAGCACCGATAACAATACCCAGCAGGCAGTAAACGAACAGGGAATCAAATTTTTCGTAAGGAATTTTTTGGTCTTGGTAGAGTTTGTATATCACCCAGTAGGCCAATGAAAGCCCTGTAACGAACAATACGGAGTAATAACGGATGGAAATGCCGAAAATGGAAAAGATTTCTATATCGGGATTCCAAAGAATGGCTGACAGTGTATTCATATCTTGAATTTTTGTGCAACTTTGCGGTAAGTGGGCATATCCACATCCATCTTTTCGCCCAGTGCGATCATATCAAACAATAGTCCTTGTATTTCGGACTCATGTCCTTTGGCTATATCTTTTTGCATGGATGCGGTACTGTCCGGGTCTAATTTGTCAATCACTTTTAAGTTGTATTCTATCGGGTCTTCCGCATAGGTAATTCCCATTTTGCGGCCTATTTCAGAACTTTCCTTGGACAGACCGATGAAAGTGTCGCGTTCTGCTCCGGGATGTTGCAGAGGACCCATTGGGACATCATGGTAGGCACCTGTGCAGGCCATAGCCGAGATGAATGACCATTTGATGAAGGTGTCGCGATTGATATCATCCGAAATATCGGCTTTGATCCCTGCTTTTCTTAGTACATCGGCAATGGTTTCCAGACGTTCCGGAGCCACACCCTGTTGGGGACGTGCGCCGAAAACCAGTCGGAATATTTTGCCCATTTGTGTGATTTCACCCGGTCCGGAGACGAAACCTACGATGTAGATGCATCCGTCTAGTACTGTTACATGTGAAACAAGTTGCCCGATACGGGGACCTGTACCGTAAACATTCAGGATGGGGATAATCAAGGTATCTTTATCCGAGGCTTTTTCCAACAGATCTTTGATGGAATCTAGGGAGTAGCCCTTTACGCATACAAAAATTACGTTGGCTTTCTCGTTGTATTCCTCGGCTGTGCAGGCTTGTACAGGCAGAAAGTGATTACCTTTCAAGTCTGATCTTAGGTGAAGTCCTTTTTCACGAATGGCTTCCAGATGCTTGCCACGGGCAATGCATGTTACATCTTTTCCTGCTAAAGCAAGGAAACCGGCGATGCTTCCTCCAACGCCGCCGGTTCCCACGATTAAATATTTTTCCATGTTAGTTGTATTTTGTTTTAGGAAACAAAAACACTGACTTATCAGTCTGCCATTAGTTTTGCTGGTTCCCTGATGTTTTTTCATTCATAGCATGGCTGTGATAAGTCTTTTGCGTTTTGATTTACCTACGGTTTATACATTGAAGCGGAAGTGCATGATGTCACCGTCCTGCACTACGTATTCTTTACCTTCCACGCCCATTTTTCCAGCCTCTTTCACGGCGGCTTCCGAACCATATTTAATGTAGTCCTCGTACTTGATCACCTCGGCGCGGATAAATCCTTTCTCGAAATCGGTGTGGATGACCCCTGCGCATTGGGGTGCTTTCCATCCTTTGCGGTAGGTCCAGGCTTTTACCTCCATTTCTCCGGCGGTGATGAAGGTTTCCAGTTCCAGCAGGTGGTAAGCCGATTTGATCAGACGATTTACACCTGATTCTTCCAGACCGACTTCCTGAAGGAACATTTGGCGGTCTTCATAGGTTTCGAGTTCTGCGATATCGGCTTCGGTTTTGGCGGCTACGACTAGAATTTCTGCATTCTCTTCTTTTACGGCTTCGCGTACTTGTTCTACATATTTATTGCCGGTAGCAGCGCTTGCTTCGTCCACGTTGCATACGTACATCACTGGTTTGCTGGTTAGCAAGAACAGTTCTTTTGCGATTTTCTGTTCGTCTTTTGCTGTCAAATTGTACGGTACGCGCAGATTTGCCTTGTTCCAATGCGTCTTTGTATTTAACAAGGATGTCGTACATTTGTTTAGCTTGTTTGTCACCGCCCGTCTGTGCCTGTTTTTGTACTTTTTGGATACGGCTTTCAATGGTCTCCAAATCTTTCAGCTGGAGTTCGGTGTCAATGATTTCTTTGTCACGGACCGGATCTACACTACCGTCTACATGAGTCACATTTTCATCATCAAAACAGCGGAGTACGTGCAGAATAGCATCTGTTTCACGGATATTTGCCAGAAACTTGTTTCCCAACCCTTCACCTTTGCTAGCTCCTTTTACAAGTCCTGCAATGTCAACAATTTCTACAGTAGTGGGAACGATACGTCCCGGATGAACCAGTTCGGCAAGTTTGGTCAGGCGTTCATCAGGAACGGTGATGACACCTACATTCGGTTCGATGGTACAGAAAGGGAAGTTGGCTGCTTGAGCCTTTGCATTCGATAAACAATTAAAAAGTGTCGACTTTCCTACGTTTGGAAGACCGACAATGCCACATTGTAAAGCCATTATCTATTTGTTTTTTTGATTATTATCTATCTATTTGTTTGCAAAGATAACCATTCTTTTTGTATCAGGCTTCATATTGAAGTCAGATTTGGCTTTTTTATATGCGAAAAGACTGCCCGTCACGAAACAAAAAGGGCAACCGTCACGGTTGCCCTTTCGTAGAGTTTTTATGAAAAGTGTTAGATTGTTAGAATAGATTTATTTGTCCATAGTTACGGTCATTTCGGGTACTAATATATATTCTTTCTTTTTAGAGTTCCATTTGTAATATTCAGTAGTCATACTTTTGTTGCCATAAGTATAACGAATGCAGAGGTCATTTTCCCAGCGATTTTTGTTACTGTTCCATTTTTGCGCCTCGTCCTCTGTGCGTTGGTTGTTGGCATCATACTTGTAATTGTGCTTCATATAATTAGTAAGCATGGTGCCTTCCATTTTAAAAATCGTTTCCGAAACAATTACTCCATTTACTTCTTCTGCATTGTAAATCAGGTTGTCACCCGGATTTCCTGCAAAAACTGTAAGGTTAGCAATAAATAAAATTGCTACAACGAGCATTCCTTTCAAAAAATTGATCTTCTTCATGATATTGATATGTTAGATTGTTACTTTCATATTGTTTTTAAAAACGGTGCAAATGTACGAAAGAAAATTGAATCTCCTAACATTTCTGCTAAAAAATGATTATATTTTTGCAAAATGTCACTGATTAAACAAATATTAATAATTGTATAAGATCTATTTATTACAATTATCTTGTGTTTGTGTTTTTCATTTACGTTCGGGATGGCAAATGAAAAGCTCAATGGATTGGAAAAGACCATTGAGCTTTTATGATATAAATACCTTATATATAGTACTATATATCTTGCGAATAGTTGGTTTCTATATGCTTTAATGCGCTTCAAGCCAGTTGCTTCCCCAACCGCAGTCTGCGCGTAAAGGTACTTGCATATGGTAGGCATTTTCCATCTCTTCAATCACAATTTTCTGTACTTTTTCCTTTTCTTCGGGTAGAACGCTGAAATTTAACTCATCATGTACCTGAAGTATCATTTTGGACTTTATATTTTCAGATTGAAAGCGCTGGTATATGCGTACCATAGCTGCCTTGATAATATCGGCTGCACTTCCCTGGATAGGAGCATTGATGGCATTTCGTTCGGCATATCCGCGCACAACCGAATTTCTGGAATTGATATCCGGAAGATATCGTTTACGGCCGAATATGGTTTCAATATATCCTTGCCTGGCGGGCAAGTCGATGCTTTTGTCCATATATTCCTTTATTTGGGGATAAGTTTCGAAATAGCCGTCTATTAGTTCTTTTGCCTCTTTGCGGTCTTACATTCATATCGTTCCTGCAGTCCGAATACGCTGATGCCGTAGATGATACCTGAAATTAGCTGTTTTTGCTTTACTGCGTTGTTCGCGGGTAACTTTGTCTATACTTATCTTATATACTTTTGCTGCGGTGGCGGCATGAATGTCATCTCCTTCCTTGAAAGCCTCTATCATATTGGCGTCTCCGCTAAGGTGTGCCATAATGCGTAACTCAATCTGTGAATAGTCGGCGGAGAAAAATTCGCAACCATCATCGGGAATGAAGGCCTTACGGATTTCCTTGCCGTCTTCGTTGCGGATGGGGATGTTCTGAAGGTTCGGGTTGCTGGAACTGAGTCGGCCGGTAGCAGTGACCGTTTGATTGAACGAAGTATGAATTTTACCTGTTTCTTTATTAATCAATAGGGGCAGAGCATCAATATAAGTACCGAGAAGCTTCTTCAGACCGCGGTGTTCCAATATCTTGCCTACTATTTCGTGTTTCCCTCGCAGGCTTTCCAATACTTCTTCACTGGTGACATATTGTCCGGTTTTGGTTTTCTTGGCTTTCTCCACGATACGCAGCTTGTCAAACAGCACTTCACCTACCTGTTTGGGTGAGGCTATGTTGAAATCCGTACCTGCCAGTTGGTGCACTTCTTCTTCTATTTGGTTCATGCGGGCGGTGAAATGTTCCGAGGTCTGTTTTAAGGCTTCAGTGTCTACACGCACGCCGTTGCGTTCTATATAAGCAAGTACGGGGACCAGGGGCATTTCTATTTCGTAGAAGAGTTTTTCCGCATCGTTGGTTTTCAATTCCTGTTCCAAGATGTTTTTCAATTTCAGTGTGACATCAGCATCCTCGCACGCGTACTTATAGATAGCTTCGGGGGAGAGATCGCGCATATTCTTCTGACCTTTGCCTTTGGGACCAATCAGTTCTTCGATGTGGATAGTCTGATAATGCAGGTAGATTTCGGCAAGGTAGTCCATATTGTGGCGCAATTCCGGTTGTAGTACATAATGTGCCACCATGGTATCGAACAGGGGACCGCGCACTTCAGTTCCGTAGTTGCCCAATACCAGCATATCGTATTTTATATTTTGTCCTACTTTCAACGCTCCTTCTTTTTCGAAAGCCGGCCGGAACTCATTAACTATTTTTTTGCGCTTCGGTCCGATCGGCAGGTACAGGGACATAAAATGCTTGATTTTCGGCATAGCTGAAGCTCATTCCCACGAGTTCTGCGGTGATGGGATCGGTTCCTGTTGTTTCTGTGTCTAGACTGAAAATTTCTTTTGTAAGTAAGTTTTGTAATAATTCAGATCTTTTATCTTCTGTATCAATGAGTTGATAGTCGTATTTTAAATTATCTAACATGCTAGATTCGAATATTTCTCACTTTCCGTCCCTCCGTTGGTAAATTCTGCAAAGAGATTGCCTTGAGGGGAAGACGGAGAAGCGGGCGATTTGCCATTCGAAGCCGGTTCACCGAAAAGGGAGAGTTGTCCCGAACCGTCCGGCATGTTTCCCTGCCGGGCGCTTCCTTCCGGTGTGCGGTTTCGTCCTTGCAGATCGTTTCCGGTCGCATCGGTGTATGTTCCGGCGAAGGCGGATTTCTTGTTTCGGTTGAAAACGCGGTCGATGAGGGTACGGAACTCCATCTCTTCAAAAATCTTCCGTAGTTCCTCTTCATTTGGTTCTTCTCTTTTCAGTTCGTCCATGTTCAATGTGATGGGGACATCAATTTTGATAGTTGCCAGAAACTTGGAGAACTCAATCATTTTCCGGTTGGCTTCCACTTTGGTTTTCAAGGCTCCTTTCAGTTCGGCAGAGTGGGAGAGAAGATTCTCGATGCTGCCATATTGCGCGATTAACTTTTGTGCTGTTTTCTCGCCCACTCCCGGACAACCGGGAATGTTGTCGGAACTATCGCCCATCAGTCCCAGCATATCAATGACTTGTGCGGGTGACTGGATATCGAACTTGCCTTTACCTCTTCTATGCCCATCACTTCAAAACCGCCTGTATGCTTGGGACGGTACATGAAGACATTTCCGCCCACCAGTTGACCATAGTCTTTGTCTGGTGTCATCATATAAGTAGTGATCCCTCGTTTGCCGGCTTCGGTGGCCAGTGTACCGATCACGTCGTCAGCCTCGTATCCCGGTACTTCCAGAATAGGAATACGATAGGCCCGGATAATATCCTTTATAATGGGTACGGACAAACGGATTACTTCGGGTGTTTCTTCACGTTGTGCCTTATACTGTTCATAGGCCTCGTGCCGGAAGGTGGGACCGGCGGGATCAAATGCCACACCGATGTGCGTAGGATTTTCTTTCTTCAAGACCTCTTCCAGTGTATTGACAAATCCCAGTACGGCTGAAGTGTTGAAACCCTTGGAGTTAATGCGCGGGCTTTTGATGAAAGCGTAATACGCGCGGTATATTAATGCATAAGCATCTAATAGAAAAAAGTTTGTCCATTCTTAAAAATCTTTAGTTTTTTCATTGTAAAAGTACAAAAAAATACCGTATTCCGTCTTTTATTACTACTTTTGTGCACAAATTAACCTGCATGGACAAATTACAGCAAATCAAATTGCCTATTGACAAGGAGTTTGAGGAATTTAGAAGGTTGTTTGACTCTTCGCTCCAAAGTTCCAATTCTTTACTTAGTGAGGTGTTATCCTATATTAAGCAGAGAAATGGCAAGATGATGCGTCCCATATTGGCGTTGTTGATTGCTAAACTATTCGGTGAAATCAATGATTCTACGCTTCATGCGGCCCTTTCATTGGAGTTGCTCCATACGGCCAGCCTGGTGCACGATGATGTGGTGGATGAGAGTGACAAGCGCCGTGGGCAGTCTTCGGTAAATGCTATCTATAATAATAAGGTGTCGGTTCTGGTAGGCGACTATATGCTGGCAACCAGCCTGAAGCATTCTGCCATGACCCGCGAGATTACAATTGTAGATTTGGTGGCTTGTTTGGGACAGAACTTATCTGAAGGCGAGATTATTCAATTGGCGAATATTAATGCTTCTGAGTTCTCGGAAGAAGTGTATTATGATGTCATTCGTAAAAAGACGGCTGCATTGTTTACTGCCAGTGCGGAAGCGGGGCTATTTCGGTTCATGCATCCGATGAAATGGTGAAAAATGCTCGTCTGTTTGGCGAAATGATTGGTATTGCTTTCCAGATAAAGGATGATATCTTTGACTATTATTCTTCTGATGAGATAGGTAAACCTACCGGAAACGATATGCGTGAAGGGAAGCTGACATTGCCGGCTTTGTATGTGTTAAATACGTTTGATGATGAGGAGATGCGGAAACTGGCGTTATGTATCCGGTCATTAGACGCTTCGGATGAAGATATTGCCCGTTTCATCGAATATACTAAGGTGAAGGGAGGGATAGAGTATGCCAGACAGGCAATGGTGGATTATCGTAATAAAGCGTTGGCTTTACTTCCACAATCAGCCGGTCAAGCTGTAAAAGATGCTTTGACTGCTTATATTGATTATGTGATTGAAAGAGATAAATAGTACGATTGTTGAAGATATGTACCTCAAAAAGTTCGGGCGTGATCCTTTATACGATAAGGACCACGCCCGAGCTTGAGGTACGCCTTTCTTTGGTAGTTTAAAATAACCGGAATAGATAAGGCTCATTCCGGTCACTTTAAATGTGGTTGTTATTTAAATAGTGAAACGGTTCTTTGTTTAGAAGAACTTGGTTTCCTGACCTACAATTTCTGAGAGAAGCAGATTGGCCAGGCGGCTTGTTCCTAAGCGGAATAGCTCGTTTGTCAGCCATTCTTCACCTAACACTTCTTTTACAATGGTATAGTAAACCAAAGCATCGTGTACGGTATTAATTCCTCCGGCGGGTTTGAATCCTACTTTGCGGCCTGTTGTCATATAGTATTCTTTGATAGCCTCGCACATCACCAAGGCGGCTTCAGGAGTAGCGGCGGGGTTTTCCTTTCCGGTAGAGGTCTTGATGAAATCGGCTCCGGAATACATCGATAGAATGGACGCTTTTTTGATGTTGGATGCGCTCCCCAGTGCTCCAGTTTCTAGAATTACTTTCAGGTGGTGCTCACCACATACAGCTTTTAATTCTTCTATTTCATCGCACATTCCTTCGTAATCCCCACTCAGGAACTTGCCTACCGGGATAACGATATCTATTTCATCAGCTCCGGTATGGAGAGCCATGGCTGTTTCGGCTACCTTTACTTCAGTAAATGTTTGTGATGAAGGGAAACCACCCGATACACAGGCTATGTTTACATGGTCTGCCTCCAAGGTGTCGTTGACTACTTCTGCCATATTAGGATATACACAGATTGCGGCTACATTGTCCAGATCAGGTACTTGTCAACAAATTCATTTACTTTTCCGGTGAATTTCATTACACTTTCATCCGAATCAGTGCACTTTAAAGTGGTCAGGTCAATGCAATGGAACAGGAATTTCTTTACGTCCGGTGTATTGTTTTCTGCTACATGTTTTTCGATGAGTAGGGCAGTTTTCGCTTTTACATCCTCATCGCGCAAACGGATGTTATACTTGGCAAGTGCTTCCTCGTACTTACTGTGCTCGGGTCCATGATCGTGGTCATGACGATGTTCATGTCCACCTTCGAATTCGTGATTATGTTCCATAATTCTTTATAATTTGGGGTTGTTTTTATGTCTGTCTTTATCTCTATTTGTTTTCTTCTCCAAGTTTTGACGGAAGGCTTCGGTCAGGTTTACTCCGGTCTGGTTGGCCAGACAGATAAGGACCCACAATACGTCTGCCATTTCATCGGCAAGGTTGTCTTTCTCTCCTTGTTTGAAAGATTGGTCTCCATATTTACGTGCCATCACACGTGCCAGTTCGCCTACTTCCTCGGTCAGGACGGTCATATTGGTCAGTTCGCTGAAGTAACGTACACCATACGTTTTAATCCAGCTGTCCACCTCTTTTTGTGCTTCTTCCAGTGTCATTATTCTTTGTTTTTAGTGTCCATACATATAGTAACAGGCCCGTTGTTCAGAAGTTCAACTTTCATGTCTGCTCCGAATTCTCCGGTTCCTACTTCTTTGCCTAAACCGATGCTTAGTTCCCGGCAGAAATAATCGTAGAGAGGAATGGCTATATCGTGTTTTGCGGCACGGATGTAGGAGGGACGGTTCCCTTTCTTTGTAGATGCGTGCAATGTGAACTGGCTGATAACCAGAATGTTGCCTTCTACCTCCCGAATGGATTTATTCATCACTCCGTTTTCATCGTCAAAGACTCTCAATCCTATTATCTTTTTGCATAACCAGTCAGCATCTTCTTGTGTATCAGCTTCTTCGATACCAACCAATATCATGAATCCTTCTTTTATCGCCGATTTGCATACACCTTCTATGGTAACAGAGGCGTGGCTTACTCGTTGAATAACTACTCTCATATTTATATCCTTTATTTATTATTAGAAAATGCTTGCCGTTTACCGGTATTATGTCCGCCTACTATGGTGGGTGGAAACATTGCCGACCTCTTGGCTTGACAGTTATGAGGGCGGCATATCCTTGCAATGGATGTATGCAAAGGTAGGAAATCCCTTTTATTCTGTGAGGTTTTCTTTGATATTTTTAGCGGCTGCTTCACCTACCACGGCTGCAATCTCTTCCAGTGAGGCTTGCTTGATGCGGCTGACGCTTTTGAATGTTTTCAGCAGGGCGGTCTTTCTTTTCTCACCTATTCCCTTGATGTTGTCTAAAGCGGATGCCACCTGGCTCTTGCTGCGCTTGTCCCGATGGAAGGTGATGGCGAAGCGGTGTACTTCGTTCTGTATATTCTCCAACAGATGGAACAAGGGAGTGCTTTGTTTTACACCGATGGTCAGCGGAGGAAAACCGTATAGCAATTCCGAGGTGCGGTGCTTGCGGTCTTTGGCCAGTCCGGCTATGGGGATATCCAAATGGAGTTCGTCTTCTATCACTTCTCTCACTACTTCCATTTGCCCCTTTCCACCGTCGGTAATGATGAGGTCGGGCAGGGGGGAACCTTCCTCTATGGCGCGGCTATACCGGCGGCGTACCACTCTTTCATAGAGCGTAATCGTCGGGCCCGGTCACTGTCTTGATGATGTATTTCCGGTAATCCTTCTTGCTTGGTTTTGCCTTTTTGAAGACTACACAGGCGGCCACTGCGTCCGAACCCTGAATGTTGGAGTTGTCGAAACATTCAATGTGGTTCGGCATCTTCTTCATATGTAGCTGCTCTTGGATTTCTTTCATCAGACGGACGCTTCTTTGTTCTGGATTTAACTTTTCCGCCTGTTTCAAACGGTCTACTTTATACTGCCTCACGTTCATTACGGAGAGGTCCAGCAAATGCTTCTTTTCTCCTCGTTGGGGAACGGTGAAGGTGACGTTGTTCATTTCCATATCCACTTCAAAAGGTACGATGATTTCGCGGGAAGTGCTCTTATATCGTTCACGCATCTCAATAATGCCCAATTGTAGAAGTTCTTCTTTCGTTTCGTTCAGACGTTTCTTGTATTCGAAGGTGAAGGCTTGGTTGATGCATCCGTTAGTGATATGCAGATAGTTGATATAGGCTGAATTTTCTTCCATTTCAATGGAGAATACATCCACATTATGGATGATGGAGTTGACCACTTCGCTCTTGGAGCGATAGTTTTCTATCAAGTCGTATTTCTCTTTTATTTTCTGTGCTTCCTCAAATTTCATTTCGGCGGCAAGCGCTTGCATTTCCTCCATCAGCAGGTCACTTACAATTTGTGTATCTCCTTTCAGGATATCTTTGATTTCACCGATATTCTTCATGTATTCCTCATGCGATTGTTGTCCGATACATGGCCCTTTACAATTTTTTATATGGTATTCCAGGCACACGTTGAACTTGCCGGCACGAATGTTCTCTGGACTCAGGTTGAGTTTGCAAGTGCGGATGGGATAGAGCTTTTTTATCAGGTCCATCACGGCAAGCATGGAGGGCATGTGGCTGTACGGACCATAGTAGGAGGAGCCGTTACGGATGATTTTCCGGGTCTTGAAGATGCGTGGAAAAATACTCATTGCTTACACAAATGGAAGGGTAGGTCTTATCATCTTTCAGCAATACGTTGTAGCGCGGTTTGTATTTCTTTATCAGATTATTCTCTAACAAAAGGGCGTCTTCCTCTGTCTTTACCACGATATAACGGGATGTCTGCAATCTTGCTGACCAGCAGGCGTGTCTTGCCGTTGGGGTGCTCTCTGTTGAAGTAAGAAGAGACTCTTCGTTTCAAGTTTTTTGCTTTTCCAACGTAGATAATGGTTCCTTCGGAGTTTAGGTATTGGTAATGCCCGGGCTGTCGGGCAGGTTTAGTACGATTCCTTTCAGATAGTCATTGGTTGTAATCTCTTCTTTTTCCATAAGTGTATATTGGTATTACCTGATTATATGTTAACGTAAGCTCGATATAAAAATACCTCGTTGCTGAATTTTGAGTTAAATGACAAACGATTGTTTTCCGGACAAATGAGCGCTTCCGTAGGGGTGGCCCCATGTGTTCGCCCCTACGGTGGAAACATCTCAAAATAGCATTTCGTGGTATGATTGTAGGTAATCATCTTATAAATCTTCAAGCTGTAAGATATATAATGTTACAGCTTGAAGATATATATCTTTCGGCTTCATCGTCCATATCTTTTCGTTGTCCATCCATTGTTGTCTTTCTATAGTGACTCGGGACGGACTTTGCTTTTTTACGGGCAGATTGTGCGGCGTTATAAAGTAAGCAGCGTATCCACCGTGATATTTTCGGGGAATGCCTTTCTGCCGTTCAGACCTTCCAACTCGATAATGAAGTTGATGAAGATCTTTTTGGCACCACATCTTTGTACTAACCGATGAGTGGCCGCCATGGTTCCACCGGTAGCCAATAAATCATCGTGCAGCAGAACTACATCGTTTTCATTGATGGCATCCTTATGTATTTGAATGGTATCGGTTCCGTACTCTTTAGCATACGTTTCTTCTACAACCTCTGCAGGGAGTTTGCCCGGCTTACGCGCCATTACGAATCCGGCTCCTAAACGTGCCGCCAGAGCACCGCCCATAATGAAGCCGCGCGACTCTATACCTACTACTTTGGTGATACCTTTGTCCTTATACATTTCATATAAAGTGTCCAGCATTTCCTGCAAGCACCCGGCATTCTTGAACAAGGTTGTCACATCATAAAACAGAATTCCCGGAATGGGGAAATCTGGAATTTCTCTTAAGTTTGCTTTAAGCGTTTCTTTGCTCATAACCAGTGTTTTATTGTTAGTCTATTAAATTACTTGTTTCACGTGAAACATACCTTGTTTCACCGCCCCAGCAGAACTAGTAGGACGTTGATGTCGCTAGGAGAGATACCCGGTATGCGGCTGGCTTGGGCCAATGTTTCGGGATCTATCTTCATCAGTTTCTGCCGGGCTTCGGTAGAGAGCGAATTCAATGAGTTGTAGTCGAACTTGCCTTTGATGCGGATGGCTTCCAAGCGATGTATCTTTTCTGCGATCATTCGTTCGCGGTCAATATACCCTGATATTTGATCAGTACTTCGGCGGCTTCAATCACTTCTTCTTTACGGTCGGTAATTTGGTCCAGCATGGCTTTGAAAGCCGGAATGTGCCCGGCTATATTTTCGATGGTAATCTGCGGACGGTTCAGCAGGTCGATTAGTTTGCAGCCATGTGTCAGACGGGCAGTACCCAAACTTTCCAAAGCATCATTGATTAATGCGGCTTTGATAGAGAAGGTCTTGGCAAAGTCGATGATTTGGTTCACGGCTTCCCGTTTGCTGCAAAGATGTTCGTAACGGTCTTGTTTTACCAGACCTAGTTTGTAGGCACGTTCAGTGAGGCGCATATCTGCATCGTCTTGTCGGAGCAGGATGCGGTATTCGGCACGGGAGGTGAACATACGATAAGGTTCGTCCACACCTTTTGTAACCAGATCGTCAATCAAGACACCGATGTAGCCTCGTCCCGTCCAGTGTGAACGGCTCGCCACCGTGGCAGTTGATGTGTGCGTTGATACCGGCAATGATTCCCTGTCCGCCTGCTTCTTCGTAACCGGTGGTTCCGTTTACTTGTCCGGCAAGGAACAGGTTCTTTATTATTTTCGATTCCAACGTATGTTTCAGTTGGGTAGGGTCGAAGTAATCGTATTCGATAGCGTATCCCGGACGATAAACTACCAAGTCCTTAAATGCAGGTACTTTCTTCAATGCCGCCAACTGTATGTCCATGGGCAGTGAAGAAGAGAACCCGTTCAGGTAAAGTTCCTGTGTGGTTTCTCCTTCGGGTTCCAGGAAAAGCTGATGTTGCGGCTTGTCGGGGAAGGTTACGATTTTGGTTTCTATGCTGGGACAATAACGCGGTCCGATGCTTTGGATTTGTCCGTTGAAAAGGGGAGAGTCGGGCAGACCTTTGCGCAGTACCTCGTGCACCTCTTCGTTGGTAAAGCAGGTCCAGCATTGCAGTTGTTTCAGCTTGCGCGGTTCGCTCATGAACGAAAAACGGTGGAAGTCGTTTTCGCCGTCCTGTGTTTCCATCAGCTCATAGTGTACGCTGCGTCCGTCTATGCGGACAGGCGTACCGGTCTTCATACGTCCGGCGGTGATTCCGTGGCGGGTGATTGATTCGGTCAGATGGTAGGAGGCAGGTTCGGCCATGCGTCCTCCTGCCAGTTGTTTATGCCCGATGTGCATCAGTCCGTTCAGGAAGGTTCCTGCGGTGAGCACGATACATTTTGCATGGAAGGTCACTCCCCAGCAAGTCATGACTCCGGTCGCTTCACCGTTTTCCACGATTAGTTCTTCTACAGTATCTTGCCAAATGTGCAGATTGGGAGTGTTCTCCAGAATCTCGCGCCATGCCCAGATAAAACTTGCCACGGTCACACTGCACGGGGGCTCCACATAGCGGGACCTTTGGAACGGTTGAGCATACGGAACTGTATGGCTGTACGGTCTGTAACCAGTCCCATATAGCCACCTAATGCGTCTATCTCTCTTACGATTTGTCCCTTGGCAATTCCACCTACGGCAGGGTTACAACTCATTTGCCCGATTTTGTTCATATCCATGGTAATCAGGCAGGTCTTCGAACCCATGTTGCTGCGGCCGCAGCTGCCTCACAGCCTGCCGTGTCCGGCGCCTATTACAATAACGTCGTACTTAAAATCCATTGATTTATTTCTTTTTACCGATTGCAAAATTACGAATTTTACTCTGTAAAGCGGTGATAATACGGCTAAAAAGAATGTGTGGCGACAGAAATCTGCTTCTGCCGCCACATCATACAAACACTATTTCTAAAGTAAACTATTTCCTGTTATTTCTTGTCCGGAGCAGGAGGGGTGTCGGACGGGCGTTTCTTTCCGTCCTTGTCTACCGGTTTAAACTCCTCTTTCTCCGGTTCATTCTGTGCTGTTTTCTTTCGAGGAAGGATTGACAATGTTCTGATAGGTATCATGAATGGGAAGTTTGTCTAGGATACCCAGTGCAGGAGCTACTTTGCTGACGACGTTCTGCAAGAAATTAGATGTCGTGCCGTTGCCGCCGTCAAAAACAGTAATATTCCCCAGTTGAATATGTTCAAATGCCTTAACCTGTTCCGAAGCGATTTCCTTCCATTGGTCAACCATCTTGTATTGGATGGCGATTTCGGGATTGCGTTCGGCAGCTTTCACCATGCCTCGAAGCCTTCTGCTTCGGCCAGCAAGGACTTCTTCTTACCTTCCGCTTCTGCCTCCAGCTTCATCTGGATGGCCTTGGCTTCCGCCTGTGCTTTTGCAGGATAGCTTCCGCTTCTGCATTTGCCTTACGTTTTATTTGCTCAGCCAATGCGTCCGCATCCAAGATAGCTTGCTGTTTGGCTATTTCGGCAGGAACAATCTTATCCGCTTTTAAAGCCTGTTCTACTTTGCGGGCTTTCGCTTCTTCTATCTCACGCTGTGCGTTTTCCTGTGCAGTGAGGACAGCAGCTTGCGTTCTGGCCTGTGCTTCACCGGCTTTTCTAGAGGCTTCCGCTTGGTAACTTCCAGTTCCGCATTACTTTCGGCAACCTCTTTGGCAGCGTTATTTTGCCCGATGGCCGATTTCTTTTGTGCTTCCGCCTGCTTTATCTCCATATCGGACTGGAGCTCTGCAGTACGACTCTCCTGTTCGGTACGCGCCTGTTCCTTGTTCACTTCCATAGAGGCGCTGGCTTTGGCGATACGTGATTCTTTTTCGGCGTTTTCTTCCGCTACTTTCGATTCACGTTCCTTGTCGGCTATGGCTACTTTAATCTCCTCGTCACGTTGCGTATCGGCCAGTTGAGTGTTCTTGTCGCGGTTGGTTTCTGCTACTTTGGTGGCGCGCTCTTTTTGCTGTTCTGCAATCTTGATGGCCCCCAGTTTCTGCTGTTCTTCAATGTTGGCTAAGGCTTCATTCTTGGCTTTCGCTTCGGCTTCTTTTCCCAGATTGACGATATAGTCGGCTTCATCACGGATGTCGCTGATGTTGATGTTCATCAGGTAAAGGCCGAATTTCTTCAATTCGGAATCGATGTTTTTGCGGCAGTTCTCAAGGAATGTATCACGGTCGCTGTTCAGTTGTTCGATAGTCATATCGGCGATGACCAAACGCATTTGTCCGTAAACAACGTCTTTAATCAGTTCCTGTTGTGCCTCGATGTTCAGTCCCAGCAAGCGTTCGGCCGCATTCTGCATGACTTCGGGCTCTGTGCTTACGGCCACAGTGATGGTAGTGGGCACATCTACGCGGATGTTTTGTTTGGAGATGGCGCCGGTCAGTTTGCAGTCAATCTGCATGGGTTTCATGTTCAGGAAAGAGTATCCCTGAATGATGGGCCATACAAAAGCGGCTCCTCCGTGATACAGTTTAGCCGATTTCTTATCGCCGGTCTTACCATATACTACCAATACCTCGTCGCTCTTGCACTTGCGGTAACGACTTAAAATCCCGACGATGGTCAGGACGATGACAGCTACCAGAATAGCTGCATAAATGAGAATCTGCTCATCCATAAATGATTGCGTTTTTAGGGTTTATTTAATCAATATAATAGATTCCTTCCTTGTAATCCTTCAGTGTGAGGATATCGCCTTCCTGATAGCTTTTACCCTGTATGCTCCGCACGGTAAGTTCTCTTTGGTGCACCTATTGATGGCGATATAGACCACGTATTCTGTTCCTGCCTGTCCTTGTTCCTGACAGCGGGTATATATTTCGCATTTCCTGCCTATTAATTCTTCTCCCTGTTCGGGCTTATTTTTCTTGTTTCAGCTTATAGCAGAGCTTATAAATCCAAGTTAGGACGAAAAACAAAAAAAGCTGCCGCTTATCACGGCGCCCAGATAATGCAAGACAATGTAGGGAGGCTGGCATAAATACATGAACCAACCGAAACCCATGCAGAAATGAATCAGCCCTTTGAAGGAGAGCACGCTGCTCATGTCTATATCGGCGTTGCCGTCGGCATTGACGTCTATGTCGGTGTCCATATTGCCGAAAAAGATGGATAAGATGAATTGCAGAAGAAAGATTCCCGTACTTACTAATGCAGCGAAAAAATATACGTTAGCTTCCATTTGAGTGATATATTTTGTGTTTATCTGTTTTTTCAATTCACAAAATAAAGCAATTAATCCGGAAAAGCAAGAAGATAAGGGAATAAATGTAGCTGCATGTATAGCTTTCGACGTTTTTATCCGTCCGGCGGAAAGTTTTCCCTAACTATTGGCATGTCTTTGAAAAGTTACGGGCAATCATTCGTGCGAACTATGCCCGTAACTTTTATAGGTTGTTCTACCTTGTATGTCCTGTTATAGGGAAACCAATGCCAGCGCCTTGTTCTCGGCAGCTCCATAATCTCCCGTTCACCGGGCCCTTTGTCGTTGATGCCGCACAAGTGCAGGATACCATGAATAATCACCCGGTGAAGCTCGCGGTCGTAGGGTTGCTCAAACTGTTCCGCATTGGTGCGGACAGTATCCAGACTGATGAATAAATCACCGGAAATGCGATTACCTTCGCAATAGTCGAAAGTGATGATATCCGTGTAATAATCATGTTGCAGATACTGCTGGTTTACTTCCAGTATTTTATCGTCCGAGCAGAAGATATAAGCGATTTCTCCCACTCTTTTTCCATAGCAGGCGGCTACCTCTTTAATCCATTCGGTGGTTTCTTTCTTTTTGATATCGGGCATCTTTACCCCATCGGTTTGATAACTTATCATAGAATAACAAATTAGAAATGACAGGCAAAGATAGGTAAAGTATCTTGTTAGCGGTTCACTTTCGGGATATTTTCTAATAACTTTCTAATCTGTCTGAGTTGATTATAATCGGTTTCACTTCTCATCGGGAAAAGGGCGTTGTACTTTTGTCACCCAAAAACAGAAAACAATGAAACAACGTGCTATTCTTTTCTTTTTTATAGGCATAATGACAGGAATACTGCAGGCACAGACCTTGACTCTGAAAGATGCCGGACAGCTTTTTCTGAAGCAGAACCTGTCTCTTATTGCAGCCCGGTATGATATGGACATTGCTCAGGCACAGGTATTGCAGGCCAGACTTTTTGAGAATCCCGTTATCTCGTTAGAGCAAAATGTGTACAATAGGCTGAATGGAAAATACTTTGACATGGGAAAGGACGGGGAGTCAGGAGTGGAGATAGAGCAGGTTATCAGTATTGCCGGGCAGCGTAGTAACCGTATCCGTCTGGAAAAAGTGAACAAGGAAATGGCCGGATATCAGTTTCAGGAAATCATGCGCACCTTGCATAGTGAGCTGAACGAACGATTTGTCGAGACTTATTTTCTGACTAGAAATATGGCTGTTTATGAAAAAGAAATAACTTCGTTGGAGCGCCTTCTGGCTGAGATGAAACTTCAACAACAGAAAGGAAACATTTCACTGATGGAAGCCTCGCGTCTGGAGGCCATGTTGCTTTCATTGAAGAAGGAAAGGAATGAGCAGGAGAATCAGCTGGTTGCCGCCCGGGGAGAATTGAACCTTCTTCTGAGCCTTCCTGCTGATGCGCGTCCTGAACTGCTACTGGATGAAAGTATGTTGAAACAGCTGGACTTGTCACAACTCTCTTATGCGGACTTGATGGCACGTAATGACTGGACGTCCCGATTTAAAACTGGCCCGTACCTATATCCGTGCTTCGCAGGCGAACCTTAAACTTCAGAAGTCGCTGGCTTTTCCCGAAGTATCCTTTAAAGGGACTTATGACCGTGCCGGTAATTTTATCAATAATTACTTTGCTGTGGGGATCAGTTTCTCTGTTCCTATATTTAACCGTAATCAGGGTAATATAAAGTCGGCCCGCATCGAAATCATGAAAGCGGATAAGGAAAAGGAGTATGCCATGGGAAAAGCGGAGATGGAGCTTTTTACCGCTTATTCGCAGCTGGAGAAGGCGATGAATCTTTATCAGTCGGTGGATAGTGATTTGGAGCAGAACTTTGAGAAACTGATAGCGGGAGTGAATGAAACGTTCCGGAAACGTAGTATCAGTCTGTTGGAATTTATAGACTATTATGAGAGTTATAAAGAAACTTGTATACAGTTATATGACACACGTAAGGACTTGCTTCTGGCTATGGAGAATTTGAACCGCGTTATCGGACAAAATGTATTTAATTATTAATAACTTATCAATCAGAGAACAACAATGAATCAGAATATCTTTTTACTGGGCTTATTTTTTCCTCTTCTTTGTAACTGTTCGGCACCGGCTGAACAAACAGACACGACCAATGGGGGGGATCTTCCTGACAGACAGTTTGAAACAAGTAGTGACCATTGATACTGTAAGTATACAGGAGGTCACGATGGAACTTACCTGAACGGTCGTGTTACTTCACCAAGAACAGTGGCACGGGTGTATCCCATATTCGGGGGGACGGTGACGGAAGTCCATGCGGAAACGGGAGATTATGTGCAAAAAGGTGAGGTTCTGGCCGTAATCCGTAGCGGGGAAGTGGCCGACTATGAGAAACAGCAGAAAGATGCTGCCCAACAAATGCTTACCGCCCGGCGTGCCATGGATGCGACTCAGGACATGTATGTTTCGGGCATAGCTTCGGAGCGCGATATGCTCCAGGCAAAGCAAGAACTGGCCGCAGCCGAGGCGGAGGATAAAAGGGTGAAGGAAGTTTTCTCCATTTATCATCTGTTGGGTAATTCCATTTATCAAGTGAAGTCTCCGGTAGCGGGATTTATTGTCAATAAAAACATCAGCAAAGATATGCAGATACGTTCAGACCAGAGTGAGGAATTATTTACTGTATCGGGGTTGGAGAATGTCTGGGTGATGGCCGATGTCTATGAAAGTGATATCAGCAAAGTATGTGCAGGAGACAGGGTGGAGATTACTACACTGGCTTATCGGAACAGGAGTTTCGGAGGCACTATAGACAAAGTGTATCAGGTGCTGAATGACGAGAGTAAAACGATGAGCGTGCGCATAAAATTGCAAAATAAGGATTATCTGCTGAAGCCGGGTATGTTTACCAATGTAAAGGTGACTTGCAAGGCATCCGAGGAACGGATGGCACGGATAGACCCTCATTCGCTGGTTTTTGAGAATGGGAAGAATTATGTGGTAGCGGTAGACGGCGACGCAGTCTTCAGGTGAAAGAGGTGGAGATTTACAAGCGGTCGGATAAGGAATGCTATCTCCGTTCCGGTGTTACCGGAGGCGATAAGATTCTTAACAAAAATGTTCTGTTGGTTTATAATGCTTTGAATGACGATTCTAAATAGAAGGAAAGTATGCATAAGTTTATTGATAATATAGTAGCTTTTTCACTGAAAAATAAATTTTTTTATATTTTTCTGTACCACGATAGCGGTCATTGCAGGG
>ENA-OQIM01000110-OQIM01000110.1-human-gut-metagenome-genome-assembly--contig:-NODE-110-length-26324-cov-2.111158_pt1 | contig 26324 bp, 33 predicted proteins | sample MGYA00242579_ERZ504744 | MGnify/ENA primary metagenome ERZ504744 (study PRJEB26092, sample SAMD00036441) | human gut metagenome | host: Homo sapiens | study: EMG produced TPA metagenomics assembly of...
CACAATGATTACACTGCATAGCAATCATTAGAAGAAATTTCTCTACTATACTGCTATCATGACACTGTCTTCATCGCAAACCAATATGCGTACCGCCAGTCAACGACCGAAGCTGTCGCACATCGCCAAACTTGCGAACACCACGCCATCCACCGTCTCCAAAGTCATCAATGGACGTTCCGGATCTCCGACGAAACACGGCAACGCATTGAGCGCTGCTCAAAGACATGGAATACAGCAAACCGCCAGTCAAACACGCGCTGTCCACAACCATCATGTTGGTGCTCGAATCCATGGACAACCCATGGGTGCTCGACATCATGCAAGGAGCCACCGACACCGCCGTCAAACGAAGCATGACCGTGACCATCTGCGCGAAAAACGCCTCCGATGGCATCCTCAACGACACCTACCGGCAAGCAATCCGCCGAGCCAGACCCAAAGCAGTGATTTTCGACAACGCCTACGTGCCAATGCGAGATCGAACGCTTTGCCAAGAACTTGGAGCTCGATATGCGGTAGTCGACCCATCCGGAACACCATGCAAAGATTGTATGGACGTGCGCATCGACAATTGGACAGGCGGATTCGAAATCGGCAGCCATCTTATTAACTTAGGACACCGCCAATTCGCGGCAATTACCGGCCCAATGTCCACCACCTGCTACCCCGCCAGATTGGCTGGATTTCGTGCGGCACTAGCACAGCATGACATCGTTCTCAACGACACTCAAGTGCGAGAAGGCGACTACTGGTCGGAAAATGCACGCTTGCACGCGCTTGATCTACTGCAACAAAAGAATCGTCCAACTGCAGTATTTGCCTGTAGCGATACGCAGGCATTCGGCATATATGACGCGGCACATCAGTTGGGACTGTCGATTCCCGAAGATCTGTCCGTCACCGGATTCGACGACATCAACAGCGCACGGCATCTCGGACCGCCATTGACCACCATGCGGCAGCCACTGGCGGAAATGACCCGAGCAACACTTGCCACATTACTATCCAAACATCAGTCCGAAGACGCGCAGCGCACGCTATTGTTTCCACCAACGCTTGTCGTGCGCGAAAGCACAGGACCAGCGCCAGAAATTAGGGAATAAAACAGAATTGGGGATTAAAAGACGCGGGGCTGCCTGGTTGTACCAAGCAGCCTCAAGTGAAGCCGATATTGAATTAAGCTTTGCCTTAATTCAGCGGCAATTTTTATAAGGATGGCTCCGGCGGGCTGACGGCCACTGGCCGTCAGCTTTCCGCCTCGCGTGAAGCCGATATTGAATTAAGGCTTTGCCTTTAATTCAGCGGCTTCACTAGCGGGAAGGTGATGGTTTCGCGGATGGTGGCGCCGGTCAGGGCGATGAGCAGTCGGTCGATGCCCATGCCCATGCCGCCTGCCGGAGGCATGCCCACGCCGAGAGCCTCAAGGAAGTCCTCATCAATATCGCAGGCTTCTTCGTCGCCCGCGAGCGCATCCTTGGCCTGAGCCACGAAACGTTCACGCTGCACAACCGGATCGTTCAATTCGGAGTAGCCGGTGGCCAGCTCGAAGCCGCGCACATACAGATCCCACTTCTCGACCACACCGGGCTTGGAACGGTGGCCCTTGACCAGCGGGGAGGTTTCGACCGGGAAGTCACGCACGAAGGTCGGCTCGAACAGCTTGTCTTCGTAGAAGTGCTCCCACAGGTGTTCGACGAGCTTGCCGTGGTTCTCCACATCGTCGCGTTCCACACCGAGCTTGTCGGCAATGGCACCGAGATGTTCCACGGAAGTGCCCGGATTATCCGGGCCGCCATTCGGCACGATTTCCTCGCCGAGCGCTTCGGAAAGGGAATCATACATGCTGATGGTCTTCCATTCGCCGCCGAAATCGTATTCGGAACCGTCCAGCAGGGTCACCTTGTGGGTGCCGAACACGTCCATGGCAGTGTCTTGCACGAGCTGCTTGACGAGCGCGCCGATAGTGTCGTAGTTGCCGTAAGCCTGATAGGCCTCGACCATGGTAAATTCCGGAGCGTGGGTGCGTCAACGCCTTCGTTACGGAAGTCACGGTTGATTTCGAACACGCGGTCGATGCCGCCGACCAGGCAACGCTTGAGGAACAGTTCCGGCGCGATACGCAGATACAGGTCAAGGTCGAACGCGTTCATGTGCGTGGTGAACGGACGGGCCGCAGCACCGCCGTGCACGGTCTGCAACATCGGAGTCTCGACCTCGAGGAAGTCATGATCGGCGAAGGTCTTGCGCAGGGAAGCAACGGCCTTGGAGCGGTTACGCACCATGTTGCGCATCTTCTCGTCGGCGATCATGCCGATGTACGGCTTGCGGGTGCGGGTATCTTCATTCAGGTCCTTGTGCAGGGCCGGCAGCGGCTGCAGTGCCTTGGCTGCAATGGCCCATTCGGTGGCGAACACGGACAGTTCGCCGGTCTTGGAGGCAATCACACGACCCTTGATGAACAGGTGATCACCCAAGTCAACCAGCTGCTTGAACTGCTTCAAGGAATCGGCGCCAATCTCCTTCTTGGAAATCATGCCCTGGATCTTGGTGCCGTCGCCAGCGGAAAGCTGCACGAAGCACAAGCCACCGGCGTTACGCAGGAAGAGCACGCGACCGGCGATGCCGACCACGTCTTCGGTTTCATCTCCTGCTTCAAGCTTGCCGTCATACTTGGCGCGAACCTCTTCAATGGTGGCGGTGACGTCCAAGGTCACCGGGTACGGCTGAATGCCGTCCTTAAGCATCATGCACGCTTGGCCACACGCATCTGCACCTGTTCCGGATGCGCCAGCGGGCCGAATTCCTTATTGCCCGGATCGACGGCCTCATCCAGGGTGGCGCCGTCATTGATCTTGGCGTAGATAGCCGCATCCTGCTGCAGCAGCATTTCGGCGCGCTCCACCGTAGTCATAGCGGGAACGGCAGCTCTTCATTCTGATTTTCTTGCGATTCGATGGTCTCACTCATAAGCCCACAGTGTACCGAGAAGCCACTACACCACACGCGACACGCCGTATTTGCATTACCTAAGCAATCGTGTAATATTTCCAACTGTTGCCAAACGGGCTGTAGCGCAGCTTGGTAGCGCGCTTCGTTCGGGACGAAGAGGCCGCGGGTTCAAATCCCGCCAGCCCGACAACTCAAGCGGAACTTCGGTTCCGCCTTTTTTTATTTCCAGCGCATCAGCGGTGCAAAACAGCATATGCGAGACGCAAACCACCTGAAAAATCAAAAAACACGTAATACACAAGCGCGTAAACAAGCGCGCACACCAACACGCTTCACATTCATGGAGGAGAGACTGTGAAAAGAAGCATTCTGGCTTTGGCTTCCGGCGCCTTTATTCTTGGTGCCGCCGAATTCGTGATGATGGGCATTTTGCCTCAGACAGCCGCCGCCATGCAGGTCAGCATTCCTGCGGCAGGCCATTATATTTCCGCATATGCGATAGGCGTGTGCGTGGGCACGCTGATTCTGGTGTTCGGCCGTAAGGTACCGCCGAAGAATCTCATTATTCTGTTCATGATCATCGCACTGGTCGGCAACACGTTGAGCGCGGTTTCGTTCAATTCCCCCATGTTGTTGGCTGCTCGTTTCATCTCGGGCTTGCCGCATGGCGCGTTTTTTCGGTACGGCCACGCTGATTGCCAAGACGTGGCCGATAAGGCAAGGAAGCGCAGTCCGTGTCAATGATGGTGACGGGTCAGACGGTGGCCAATATGTTGGGTGTGCCTGCGGGCACATTGCTTTCGGAAATGCTGTCGTGGCGTTTGGCGTTTGCGATTCTTGCCGCTTGGGCGTTGATGACGATGATGTTGGTGATTGCGTGGGTGCCGTTCGTCGCGCCGATCAAGGACGCTGGCATTAAGGGGCAGTTCCGTTTCCTCACTCACGCCGGTCCGTGGTTTATTCTCATGGCGGTGTTCTGCGGTAATTCCGGTATTTTCTGCTGGTGGAGCTACGTTTCGCCGTGGCTGCAGAAGGTCGGTGGATGGGATTCTTCGCTGGTTCCCTGTTAATGGTGCTTGCCGGTTTCGGCATGGTGATCGGTGGTATTGCGGGCGGCCGTTTGACTGATTTGTGGAAGCCTGGTGCCACCGCCGGGCTTTCGCAGGCCATCGCCACGGTTGGTTTGCTGTTGGTGTTCTTTGTTCCTGGCAATCATGTGACCACCGCTCTGCTGACATTCCTGATTGGTTTCGCACTGTTCTTCAACTCGTCTCCACAGCAGCTGCTGATGGTGCAGGCCGGTGAGGGCGGCGGCGAGCTGATTGCGGGCGCGGCCGTGCAGATCGCGTTCAATTTTGGCAATGCGGTTGGTTCGATCGTTGGTGGTGCCGCATTGACGGCAAACACCATGAACTACCATTACACCGGTTTGGCCGGTGCTCCGATCGCTTTGATCGCGGTGATTATGCTGGTCACCTATTCGCGTCGTTACGAAACGCATACGGGTGCTACGGAGCGTATGCGCGAAGTGCATGTCTGACATTCGACAGTCAGTTATTTCGATTATTTCTGTTATGTAACGGGATATCTCATCACAATTATTGTGATGAGATATCCCGTTGTTCTTTGTACGACGTATCGCATGTTCCCCATCTTTCGTTGTTTCGCCGTCTGCGATGCCGTCTGCGGTTCGGGAGATGATGGAAGTCACCGATGAAGGGATTGCGATGGCAGACAGTGATGTCAATCTGAATATGAATAATTGCGATGACGGATGCGCAACATTTGATGTACAACGATTTTTGCGTGGTCTTGATGCGATTTTCGATGCGCATAAGGCTCCTGAACAGGCTGAACCGTATCTGCAGAAGGCGCGGACCGAAGCCGAACACAGTCATAATGACGCCGGTTTGCTGACGGTGTTGAACGAAACGATGGGGTTTTACCGTTCGCAAGGTCGCCATACCGACAATCTGCCGATTATCCGCGAATCGTTAAGCATTGCGGATCATTTGCATCTTCAGGAAATCGACCCGCAGGCGTGGGCTACGACGCTGATCAACGCGGCCACGGGCATGCGAGCCGCAGGCCAGTACGAGGAGGCCGAACAGCTGTACCGTCAGGCGCTTGACGCGGCCACGTCCGCCTTCTCCCCACCGACCGACGCCTGGCCGCGCTGCATAACAATATGTCCATGTTGTACAGCGAAACCGGTCGTCTCAATCAGGCGAAGCGCGAGCTGGAACAGGCGCTGGACCTGTTGGAGCAATCTTCCCCCGATGCGAGCGCTGACATCGACGTTGCCTCCACGCACACCAATCTTGCATTGCTGCTCCTGCAGATGGACCGGTATTGGGCGAGCGATGCATACAGCATGCCCAGAAAGCGTTGACAATCTACCGTACCGGGCATTTGGAACATAGTGCGCATTATGCTTCGGCGCTGGCCGGCTATGCGCAGGCCTGCTATATGGCCGGCTGCCTGCAGGATGCGGTTTCCGGCTATGAGCATGCGTTGAGCGTGATTGAGGAATGCTACGGACGCAACACCGACTACTATCACACGACTGCAGTCAATCTTGAAGTGGCAAAACAGGCGTTGCATAAGCACATGCCATCATCTCATAAAACGCGGGAATCGCAAGAATATCAAGAATCGCAAGAATCCTTGGAATCTCAGCATGCACCGAAATCAATCGAATCTCAGCAATCAAGTGAACCGCACTATATGACGGAATCCGGCGCATCTTCGATTCCTGCGATTTCTCACCATATTTCGGGACTTGCTTTGTCTCGCGCATTCTGGAATGATCTCGGCAAACCGTTGCTTGCCGGCGCATATTCGGCATATCAGGGGCGGATTGCCGCAGGTTTGGTCGGTTATGGTTCGGAATGTTTCGGTTTCGACGATGAGCTGTCGCGCGATCATGATTTCGCGCCGCGTTTCTGCCTGTGGCTTACTGATGAGGATTATGATGCGATTGGCGAGCAATTGCAGGCTGATTACGATGCGTTGAGTCGCGATTTCACTGTTGCCGAGCAGGGCAAGCCGCATTTTGCAGGGCATGGTTCGGCTAATTCCGACGCTCTTGCCGCATCTCAATCGCCACTTACGCCGCGTGCGCAAGGCGAGTTCCGCCGTGATGGCGTGTTTCGTATCGGCGATTTTTCGAGCGGATCACGCTGTTTCGTGAGGCTCCGGCGCAGAACGATGTTGCATCTTGGCTAAGTTTGCAGGAAGATACGTTGGCCACTGCCACAAACGGTCAGGTGTTCGCTGATCCGTTGGGGGTGTTTTCCAAGACTCGGCAGGGGTTCAAGTTCATGCCGGAAGATGTTCGACTTTCCTTGATTTCTCGCCGTTTGGGCATGATGGCTCAGGCGGGGCAATATATCTGCCGCGCATGCTGCAACGTGGCGATGGTGCTGCTGCGATGTTGAGCATTCATGAGTTCGTGAACGCCACGGCTTCGTTGATGTTTCTGATCAATGAGCCGGTGAGCGTTGGGTATCTGCCGTATTACAAATGGCAGTTTGCTGCCATGCGCAAGCTGAGCCGCCGTATGGCAACAAGGCTTGCCGGCGTGTGCGAACAGTTGGAAGACATATTGCGATTGAGTTCCGCCGCATGTTTCGGTGGTGTCGGTTTCGGTGAGGGCGGCAAGGGTGCGAAGCCTGCGGCGGAGCGCATTATCGCCACTGTTGAGCGCATCTGCAGTGATGTTGTGGATGAATTGCTGCGGGAGGGATTGACCGAATCCCACGAAACGTTTGTGGAATGGCAGCGGCCGTATGTTGAGAACCATATCAAGTCCGACGCGAGTTGTCTGCACAGCCTGTGACGTGCTACAATCAAAAAATCCATCGCAAGCATTGCAAATCAGAGCAATAATCAGACGAAATCAAGAATCGAAATCATATGAATAGCAGCGTAATTTCAGATGTAATAGACGGTCACGATACAGCAAATCTTGTTGAATCCATTATCAAACTGGAGTGGAATCAGTTTCAGCAAACCAATAATGAGGGCGGCCGCGCGTCCTGCAAGGCAATTGGCCGATGTTTCATCAGATGCGTGCCAGTCAGTTCATGACGTGGCCGGAGGAATTGCTGCGCAGTTACCGGTCGGACTTGCAGGAAGCCGACCGTGTTGGACGTAATTTGGTGACGGAAAAGTATGGTCGCATGATGCAATCCACATATCCACAGGAGTATTGTGCAAACATTGCGCCGTATATTCCCCGGATTTCCGCGAATCGCAACGTCTTGCAGGAAGGCATCATAACAGTTCAGGTGTCGTGGGCGCGTGATTTTCGTGAGCGTTTCCTCATCTCGGCGAGGCGATGCGTGTGCTGACCACTGTCGAAGATACGCCAGAGACCACGTCGTTCGAAACGTATCTGCGCGGCGAATTGGGCACCTATTCCGACCGTACCGTGGCGTTGTACCACGATTTTGTGGAGCGTTTGCGGCATGAGCGGCGCAATCTCACCGAAGAGACGATTCGCAATACGGTTCGTTTGGCTGGATTTGAGGATTTGGCACAGGCTGAGGCCGCACAGTAAACACAGTGAAAACACACCGTGACAATTACTGAAAACTGCAGTAAGCCCCGTACATCACCATAAAAAATGACCACCATGGTACGACCAAAATCCAACGTCAAGATGGAAAGCAAGTGTTGGATTTGGTCATGCCATGGTGGTCACGTATTGTTTGCGATGTCAGCCTCGATTTCGTTGGTGCGGCTGATATCAGGGGCTATTCAGCTGATTCTCACGATCGTTCCGAAATCGGTGACTTATCCGAATCAGTCGAAAAGGCCGTGGCATCCGAGCTATGGGGAGCGTCGAATGGATCGTCGCTGTCCGCATCGCCTCCATTCTTGGATCGGTTTGAACGCACCGCGCTGACTATCGCCCAGATCACGCGACGGCGATAAGCAGCACGCCGATGCCTCCGAGCAGGAATACGAAGAACTGTTTCGGATCGCTGGCCCACCACCAGAGATTCATTGGCACATGCATGCCGCAAAGCAGCGTCACCACCCCCATGAAGCACGTGAACACGCCGAGCGCGATGGTCGAACCGCTTCTTCCGGAAGGTCTGATGATGTCGTCTCCAGTCTGCCGATTCTTGCGCCCATCATTCGCACCGGCTACCGAAGCGGTATAGGTCGGAACGCCTTGCGCTGGAGCGGATCCCACGCGCGGCTTATCATCCTGCGTTGCACGCCCACTGCGCTGCGACTGGTCATACGTGGACTGCGCATCCACGGTATGCAACGTTTCGGTAGGCATATCTCCGGCATCAGCCATGACCGGCATTTCCTGGGTCTTGTCGTCGCTCATGGTCACTCCTTTCCCGCTTTGCCCAATGTGTTGTCGGACGCATACTGCACCGCGACGCTGCCGCCGACCGTTGCCATAGTATTGATCCGCAGTCCGGTTGGCATGACCGGAGCCTTGCCATCATCGGTGAAGCACGGCCAATATTGATGATTGTCGTAGATTTCGCGGTAGGCTTATCTACATTCCCGTCTTTGAAGGGGGAATCGGTCCTAGTGGAATCGGCGCCGGTATCCATGCCATCTTCCGTATCGGTCTCATCATCGAAATCCTCGATGCCGGATTCGTCTCCGTACGAGCCGCAACTCCGATCGTAAGTTCCCAGCGCACGCTTTTTCACTACCGATTTCGTGGAATCGTTGCCCATAAGCGAGACATAGATATTGCCGGAATCCAACGTGAGCCCGTCCGAACTGCCGACGAAATCGGTGATGTTGTAGAAATTACCGTCAGACCCGAACGCCCACCAGCAGCCGTTCGGCAAGGTCACCACGACCTGTGCGCTTGAGGCCACCACATTCAACGTTCCTGTAGGGCAGGAAGTCGTGCCCTGTGTGCCATCCTGAAGATCCACTTTGTGCGGACCGTTGTTTTTCGCGTAATCGCTTAAGTCGATATGCAGCACGTCGGTGGCGTAATCATCGCCTTGCGCGACGATGCCCTGCTCGTATTCGCTCATTTCACTGGCGGTGGAGCCCATGGTGGTCATTCCCGACACATTGACCTTTTGTAGGATGAGGAATGCTCGTGCAATCCGATAGCTGAACAGCGAATAACCCGCCAAAGCCATCACCATGACCAACGACATGAATACGGATATCCATGTCAGAGGATGCAATCCTCCCGTTCTTCTGCCCGCGAATCCGAGCGCGACAATAACGATTCCCGTCACCAGACAGATGCCACCGACGAATGCCGCGCATGCCTGCAACGTGTATTCGGTGCCCCGCTGCCCGCCTTGAACGCCGTACGTCATAATGCACCATACGCATAGTGCGCATGCGATCATCGTGAGACCGAACATCATCAATACCAGCAGTGGACCCAGCCGGTTTACGACGTCCCCTTCTTGGCGACGTAGGCGTCTGCGCTACCGGGGCTGCTGGAGCGGTGAATGTTGGAGGAACATTGGCCGTGGCAAAAGCGGCCGGACCATTGACCTGCTGTTGGTAGGCATGATATGGAGGCTGTTGAGGCTGAAGGCGTTGGGGCTGATGCGATTGCGATTCCGGTGACGAAGCCGTGTTGGCCACCCCGTTATATGCGCCGCTCGCCTGCATCGGCTGAGTATAAGGATTCGATTGCGCTGGAGACGGCGATGCAGGAGGCACCGGCTGTCCGTACGAAGGACTTCCATATTGAGGCTGACCATATTGCGGTTGACCGTACGGAGCCTGACCATACGGGGGCTGCTGCCACTGATTTGGAGGAACATTCGGCGCATAAATCTGCCTATTGAGCAGAAGCCACAGCACCAACGCGGCCAACGCGAAAGCAAACCATCCTGCCCCCGGCAAACAGATGGCAACAAGGCAGCACAACAGCGCGCCAATGCAATTCCAATCCCACTTGCCGTTAATCAAATCCTCAGCAAGAATCTGATTGTCGCGCTCATCCGGCAGCACAAACCACGCCAGGCCATAGAACGCGGCACCCGCGCCGAAAAACAGTGTGGCAACCATCATAAGCGCACGAACCAACGTGGTATTCCAACCAAGACGACGTGCTATGCCATCGCACACGCCGCCAATCCAACGGTCATGTCCACGCTTGACCTGGCTGGAACGAATCCACGCGAAGAAACGGCCGCCGCGGGAAGGTTGCGGCGAACCGTACGCAGCTGCCGATGATACGGCTGTCCAGCAGAAGCTGCGGCCTGCGTTGCCGCGATCGCCCAGCGGACCATTGTTTGCATTGCTCATGGTTCCATTACAGCAACTCGCGCATGCCACATGTATCGGGGAACACCCTGAATCTGCCCTGAACACTATATGAATGCCCTGAAACGGCGTCCCTTACAAGGCACAATAGAAGTATGAAATCCTTAGGAAAACCGTGGTATACGCAAAGCCAATACGACCAGGCAAGCGCCGTATATATGCGCTACTGCTGCGACCAGGCCCTGCATGAGGGACGTCCGCTGCCGACGCAGCCGGCCAAACTGCCGTTGATGCGTCCTCCATACGGACGCATGGGAGCCGGCGTATGCAAGGCGATCAGCATGCATTTGGGCATTGCCGTGCTATGGGTGCGCCTGTTTTTCCTCGCCACCACATGTCTGTTCGGTGCGGGACTGATCGCCTATATTTTCCTGTGGATGGCGCTGCCCGTGGGTGATCCAGTCCAGCAGGCGTACATTATCGCAGGCAAGCGTTCGCCATGGCAGGCACCGCTTTCCAGAGGCAACATGCCGTACGGAACATATCCTGTTTCCCTGGAATATCAATCTTTTACAGCTCCGCAAGATGGTCAGCACACGCAACCACCATCTTTTGAAGATACGACTGCATGCAACGACGGAACGCATGGCGATACGCAATCTTCCAGCGAAAGTCTTGAGCAGACACTGAAGAAAGCACCAAAACCCGCTTTGCTTGCATTAGCTGGTCTGATGCTGCTTTCCATCTGTTTCGTCATGTTCGCAGGCGGTGTTGAACGCACTCTGATTGTGCCCCTGCTGCTTGGTCTGGTCGGCATCGGCGTCTCCTGGTTGCGTTTCAATGCCGAAGAAGGTCAGTTATGGACGATGCTTGGCGGCATTGCGATTATTTTCGCCGCATACGCTTTGTACGTCAGTTCCTGCATGCATTTTGACGCGTTTTCCATGATTCGCATACTGTGCGCCGGTTTGGCACTGCTGATTGGCGTATTGCTTGCGATTGTGCCATGGATCATGGCGCTGATTCGCGATTTGGGTACGGAACGCGCATCGAAGGAACGCGAAGAGGAACGTGCCGACATGACCGCGCATCTGCATGATGGCGTACTGCAAACGTTGGCGCTGATTCAGTTGCATGCCGACGATCAGCAGACGGTGTTTTCGCTGGCACGTTCGCAGGAACGCGAACTGCGCGAATGGCTGTATCAGGAACGCACCACGTCTGACCGTTCCGTGAACGCCGGCTTGAAAGAAATCGCCGCACATGTGGAAGACACGCATGGCAAGCCGATCGAAGTGGTGACGGTGGGCGACGCACGTCCAAGCGCGCAAACCGATGCGCTGCTTGACGCCACGCAACAGGCGCTTATCAATGCGGTAGCGCATGGAGGAGAGCCGATTTCCGTCTACTGCGAGGCAAGCAGCAAACTGGTGGAAGTATTCGTGCGCGACCATGGCAACGGATTCGACGTGAATGCCATCCCCGCGAATCGCCTTGGCATTCGTGAATCGATTATCGGACGAATCAAGCGTCGTGGCGGTACAGTGGAGATAGTATCGAGACCGCAATGGGGCACGGAGGTACGCATGCATATGCCAATCGCAGACATGCCCGCATCCGCAGCCGCCGACACGAATGCGCAGCAATCGCACGAGCCGCAAAGCAACTCACAACAAACCGATTTTCCCAATCACCATAACCGTCAATCCAACAATCAACGTACCAATCAATTCAGCAATCAACCTACCAACCATTTCGAGGAGCAGCAATGAACGAGCAGGAACAGCAGATCCGCATCGCCATCGTTGACGATCATGAAATGTTCCGTGCGGGCGTTATCGCAACGCTGCAGCCGCATTTCGACATCGTCGGGCAAGCGGCCGATGTCGAGGGATCGGTGGCGATGATCGCGCAGACGAAGCCGGATGTGGTGCTGCTTGATGTGCATGTTCCCGGTGGCGAGGGTGGCGGCGGAGCTGAAATTCTCGTGAAATCGCGCGCATACTCCCCTAATACCGTGTTTCTGGCGCTGTCGGTGTCTGATTCGCCGCAGGATGTCGGTTCGGTGATTCGTGCCGGAGCGCAAGGCTATGTGACAAAGACGATTTCCGGCGATGATTTGATTTCTTCCATCAAGCAAGTGCATGAGCTATGCCGTGTTTTCGCCGAAATTGGCGGGATTCGTGCTGTCCGCTTTCCAAAATGGCTCACCGGCTGGCATGGGCGGCTCTGCAAGCGGACCGATCCACGATGACGAGCTGGACCGCTTGTCGAACCGTGAGCAGGAAGTCATGCGCTTGATCGCGCGCGGCTACACGTACAAGGAAGTGGCTGCGGAACTGTTTATTTCCATCAAAACCGTGGAAACGCACGTCAGCTCCGTACTACGCAAACTGCAGCTGTCAAACCGCACCGAACTCACCCGCTGGGCCGCCGACCGCCGCATCGTATAACCGAAGAATCTTCCGGCTTATTTCGTCATATTCTGCGTAGACGTTGCGGACAGGCGTACATAGCCGGAATGATGCATGGTGAATCGCATGCGATCAGCGATATACACGTCAGTGGCACGCTCGAACGGGCATCCATTCGACGCATAGGCGATCCGGTGAATGCGCATCAGCGGAGTTCCCGCCTCGATCTGCAGCAGCTCGTTCTCCTGCTCGTCGCCGACCACCGATTCCAATGTTTCGTCGACATTGCACGGATACACGCCATAATCACGTTCGAACATGGTGTAGAACGGGGTCGTCAAATCGCGTGTAAGGAACAGAGGAAACAGATATGCCGGCAAATGCGACCGTTCCAACGAAAGCGGCCGATTTTCGATATACCGCAATCGCGTAATGTCGTAGATCATCGGATGCTCGCCCGGTAATCGCAGCAAACGCACGTCGGAAACGGAAGCCGGGGCAATCACCGCCTGCAATACTTTCGACGAAACGCGCATGCCTTGTCTTCGCGCGATCGTCGGCAATGATTCCACCGTGTTGATATTGCGTTCCAAACGTCCGTCCGATATGACGATGCCCCCGGCACGACCGATTTTGCGGATGATTTCATGATCGGATTCCAACACGGTCAACGCATTGCGCAAATCGGAACGGCTGACGCCAAGACTGTCGGCGAGCGCCCGTTCCGATCCGAGTTTCTCTCCGGGAAGAAGCTCCTGTTCACGAATGCGAGCGCGGATACGGTAGACCAGTTCGCTCGTAGCGCTTCGCGTGCGCCTGATGCCGGTATGATCTTCCATATCCGCGCCCTTTCTTTATGGTTATCTGTCGTTTTACAGCTTCAATGTTTCCAGAGTCTTCATGAATCCATCCATGAACCAATCCACATCGGATTCGCTGAACACCAGCGGCGGGCGCAGCTTGAGGATATTGCCGTAACGGCCGCATACGGAGGTGAGGATGTGGTTGTCACGCAGGGTTTCGAGGATATCGAGCGCTGCCTGCTGGTCGGGATCCTTGGTGCCCGGCTTGACGATTTCGCAGCCGATGTACAGGCCCGCGCCACGCACGTCGCCGATGCAGGGGTGTGCCGGCATAAGCGACGCGACGGCATCCTTGAATATTGCGCCGACCTTCTTGGCGTTGCTCATGGTGTCTTCGTCACGCATCACGTCAAGCACCGCCTGGGCCGCGGCCATGCATACCGGGTTGCCGCCGAAAGTGTTGAAGTAAGGAATGGAGCCTGCGAACGGTTCAAGTACTTCGTGGCGGGCGGCCATCATCGACGTGGGCAGACCGTTGGCCATGGGCTTGCCGGATGTGACCAGATCGGGAACAATGCCTTGGCGTCCGAATCCCCAGAATGCGTCGCCGGTGCGAGTGAAGCCCGGCTGCACTTCGTCGGCGATCCATACGCCACCCAGTTCATGAACGGTGTCGATCACCGGCTTCAGATAGCCGACCGGATCGGGGTACACGCCGTCGGAGGAGAAGATGGAGTCGGCAAGCAATGCCGCAAACTTGATGCCATGACGTTCCATATCGGCAACGGCCTTGCGCACTTCGCCAGCCATCCAGTTGCCGAATTCCTCGGCGGCGCATTCCGCGGCAGGCTTGCCGTCAATGACCAAGCGGTAAGTGTCCGGCGTGGGAATCATGCGCATGGTCAAGCCAAGCGTTTGCGCGGTGCCGAGCGCTGGGGAAAGCTTGGAGGTGAGTGCCGAATTGCCATGGTAGGCCTCGCTGGTCACGATCACGCCTTCGCCGCCAGTGTAGGTCTGTGCTACGCGAATGGCCAGATCGTTGGCTTCGGAACCAGTGCACTGGAACATGATGCGGTCAAGTTCGTCAGGCATGGTGGAGAGGATATCTTCCGCATAATGCAGGATGTTCTCATGCAGGTAGCGCGTGTGGGTGTTGAGCATCGAGCCTGCTGGGTAAGTGCATCCACCACGCGCGGGTGACAGTGGCCGACGGATGCGACATTGTTGTACACGTCCAAGTATTCCTCGCCGTCGGCATCCCAAAGATGCGAGCCACGGCCCTTCACCAGATGCACTGGATTGCGGTAGAACAAACGGTAGGCCGGACCAAGCACGTCACGCTCTTCGGTTAGTTTGCGTGTTTCTGGGTCGAGCGCGGCCGCCATTTCCGGACGGAAGCTATTGGTGTCCATGATGGTTGATCGAGTTGCATGATTCCTTCTTTCGTTGGCTTCCTGTGGCGTTACCCACACGGTAACGCAGTAATGTTGAGTGGCTGATACAGCGCAGAAACAAACCATTTCCGCTGTTTTCCACCTATTTGGTTGACCTTTTTACATATTTCCGATGATTGAAAAAGGCCGCATCCCAGATGAACACGGCCTTGGCAATATCGTTTTATTTCAAGAAAACGAAACGATAATCGCAGAAAATCAGTCAGTCTTCAGTCTTATATGCGACCTTTCCGCCGGAAGCGGCGAACTCTTCTTCCGGAGAAAGCACCAGGTGCTTACGTCCGTAAACCGCGAAGAAGATGGTCGCGAGAACGTAGATGACCACCATGGCGTAGACGGCCAGTCGATAATCCGGGTTCAGCAGCACGGCAACGAAAATGCAGAATGCAAGCAAACCTGCGATTACCGCGCCCGGCACGCCGAACGGGCTGGTGAACGGACGCTTGATATCAGGCATCTTCTTCCTGAGGATCACATAGGAAACCATCTGCAGCAGATATGCCAGCACCGCACCCCACACAGCGATGTTCAACACCACCGAACCGGCGCCATCACCGCCGTACGCGATGATGAACAGGGCTGCGAAACCGATGATCGCGCCGACGACCAGACCCCAGTACGGCGTCTTCTTCTTACCGGTCAGCGACAGGAACGCCGGATAATAGCCTGCACGGGACAGTGAATACAGGTTGCGGCCATACGCGAACATAATGCCTTGGATGGAAGCGAGCAGACCGATCAACGCGAATGCGGACAGCACCGCGGCGAGATTGCCCGGCAGAATCGCACGATAGCCATCCAGCAACGGCTCATCGGAACCAGCGAGCGCTTCGGAACCGACCACAGCCGGGTTCAGGAACACGATGATCAGCGCGGACAATCCCAGCGTGAAAATGCACAGGCGGGACGACTTCGGAATGTTCTTTTCCGGCTCACGCACTTCCTCTGCAGCCAGAGGCAGCTGCTCAATACCAAGGAACAACCACATGGCGAACGGCATGGCGTAGAAGATGGCACCTGGGCCGAACGGCAGGAACGCGGAGTTGCCTTCGGTAGGCGTGATATTGAGCAGCGTGGAGAAATCGGCCTTACCAGTGGCGAAAGCGCCGATACCGAACAGTGCGACGATGGCGAGCGCGGCGATCGACACGACTTCGGCGAAACGGAACGACGTTTCGGCGCCCAGCCAATTGACCACTACGTAAAATCGCATACAAGGCAAGCCACCAAACCCAAGCCAAGCCATGATCGTCAAGCGAATATCCGGTCAGGTTCGACAGGATCGCATCAGCGTATGCCGACGAGAAGTAGACGATGGTGCTGCGGTCATCACATACTCGATGGTTTCCGCAAGGCCGGTGAAGAAGCCGCCCCACGGACCATGGCGGCACGCGCGAAGGAATACGCGCCACCCGTGTGCGGCATGGCCGACGCCATTTCGCTGATGGAGTTGAGCATAAGCACGTACATGAGGTACACCACGATGGCGGCCACCAGCATGCCACCCCATCCGGCTTGGGCGATGCCTCCGTTCCAGCCGGAGAAGTCGCCGGAGATCACCGCGGAAATGCCGATGGCCCATAGACCGAACGCTCCCGCGGTTCGCTTAAGCTGTCGTTTTGCGAAATAGTCCTTGTCGGTTTCAACGTAGGTCACGCCGCCTATCGATCGTCCCGAAACAGTTGACGCAGTCATTGTAATCGCCTTCCTCTCTTATTGTTCGGCGAGTTATGCCATTGATTCCTCGTTTGGTTGGTTGCGGTCAGATGTTGTTAAGTTATAAAAATTGAGATTTTCGTAATTGCGTATTTTTACGTGCTTACGATTGGATTTCTTGGATTGTCTGGTTTCTGCGTAATTACGCTTGTTTCATGCAACTTGCCTAATGCAGCAGCCAGAGCGGATCCTCAAGATAGTTTTTTGCGCACATCACGCTGCCGGGAGCCTGCTGTGCAGCGAGACCGTCGGGCAGGGCATCCTCACGGTGCTGGTGGTCCAGCCGAGCATCTGCATGCGTCGGATCATGGAAAGCGCGGACATGATACGCAGTTCCTCATCCGTGAACGAACCTGCGACGCGCTGGTATCCCTTGACCCACGCCTTGGCAAGATCGGAGCATACGGTTCATGTTCGATGAAACTCAGCGATGAAGCGTAATCGTAGAGATACCAGCTGTATCCGGCATCGTCGAAATCGATGACGGTCAGTCTCCCGTCATTGCCGCGAATCACGTTCGACGGGCGCAAGTCGGCATGGATAAGCCCCCAAGTTTCGTTGGTTCTCGGCACTTTCATCACCACGTCCATGGCCTTCCACAGCGCGGTGTCGCACAGCTGCTTCTCTTCGTCGGTGAGATTGGCGTTTTCCCAACGTCCCCAACGCGGTGCCGGACCAACCATGTTCGAAAGATCCCAATTGAAGCGGGTGAAACCGTACGGTTTGCTCCACGTGCGCGACTGCTCATGGAATTTCGCAGCCCATTCACCGATCGTCTCGTAATACGGTGCAGGATTCTCAAGATCTTCCAGCACGGTTCCTTCCACATATTTCGTGGAGATCACCGTCCAGCCGACACCGTTCAGATCGGTGATTTTCGTTACGAACGTGCCACGGATGGTGGGAACCGGATTGATCAGGCTGATACCTTCGATATCATGCAACGCATTCAACCAGCTGATTTCCGACGCCACCGCCTCGGGACCTCCCACATAGCCCGGCTGCGAGACACGTACCACGCCTTGGGGCTCGCCGTCCAGCAACAGCAGGAACGTCGCGTTCTCGGATACGGTGATGAGGTTGAGTTGCGCCCGCTGGTGGTCGATGCCCCAAGCCGCGCAAACGCCTTGGAAAAGCCAGAATGGTGCGGGGCATCCTTTGGTGAGCCCACTGAAAGTGTCTAGACTGACCGCTTGCGTAGGATCGTCAAGCAAGCTAGTGATCTGCTGTGCCATGGTGGCCTCGATTCATACATGGGATTTTTCCTGTGAGAGACATGTCCGTCAGTAAAACCTCTTCACGAAACTGTCGATACCCACGATTGTGCCGGAATCGTCCGTTACAATCACCACCGCACTGTTACGCCGCAGTTACAAAAGCGCATCACAAGATTAATGGCTCATTACCGATGCCAGCCGAGCATCATCCAAGTTTTGGCGCAATATGCACGACATACAAAAAGCGGGTTTGCTGAGCAGAACTCAACAAACCCCGCAGAATCAAAGTCCTTACCTATCCTACGATGGAATCAGTATCAGTGACGGTAACCAGTGGCGTGAACAACGCCATGGTGTTCAATGCCATCTGATGGTTTTCCGGAGAACTGCCGGCGCAGGCGTCTGCCGCGACGCGCACGGCCACGCCACTGTCGGCGGCGGCGAGCACGGTGGTGAGCACGCAGCAATCGGTGGCAACACCACATACGGTAATCTTCTTGGCGCCTTGATGGCTTCGCTCAACTCACTTCCCCACTTGCCGAAAGTGTCGCGGCTGACCACTGCATGGCCCTTTGCCAATTCCGCGGTATCCGCGGTGAGATCGTACATCGGATCATCGGGGGCTACCAAAAAACTGCGGCCAATCCTTGAAATAATCGACCCAAAGCGTTTTGCGGCGGCTCAGGCGCAACATATCGCGTGTAGACCACACGATCGCCGAACGCCTTAGCCAATCGTGCGAACGCTTCATCAGTAGTGTGATAGGAGCCGTCCGGGCAAGCCCATGCGGACCATTCACTTTCCGCAAAAACACGCTGCCTGTCGATAACTACCAGCCATTCATCTTCCGCAATCATGACTTTTCCTTTCCTTGTATTATCGCAACAAGCAACTCATGCTTCCGAAACCGGCAGATCAGCTTCCTGCTTGGCAATATCTCCGCGCTGGAACATCAACGATCCCGCAAGACCAATACTCAGCGCAACAATCACACCAAGATTGGCGGCAGCCCAACTACCTTCTTTACCCCCGATAAGGAACAGCAGATACCCCTGCCAGTTCAGCCAGCTGGCGGCAGTGTTGACCACCAATCCCCAACCAAGCACGGTACCGACGACGAGAATGGCGAAAGACTTACCGTTCCATGCACCGTAACGACCCTTCGGATCATACAAATCAGCAGTGCTGTAATCCTTCTTGCGAATGATCACGTCAGCCACGAACATGCCGGCCCATACGGCCATCGGCACACCAAGCGTGGTCAGAAAACCTTGGAACGGGCCAATGAACGTGTCGGAGAAGAAAGTCACGTAGACCACGCCAAGCACAGTCAAAGCGGCGGTGAGCGCGGCAGCCACAGTGCGCGGCAACTTCACACCGAACGACAGCAGCGCAAGCCCGTTGGAATAATTGTCCATAATGGAGCCGGACATCAAACCGAGCACGGCCACAATGGTGTACGGAATCAAGTACCAGGTCGACAGAATGGAAGCCATGGCTCCAATCGGATCATTCCAACGTTTTCCGCCATGTCGGCATTGGAAACCGCGAGCAGCAGACCGTAGAAAATCAGGAACACATTGGCAATGGACGCACCGAATGTGGTCCAGAACACAATGCCGCCATTGGAGGAGTTGCGCGGCAGATAGCGCGAGTAATCGGCAGCGATATTCACCCAGCCCAAGCCAAAGCCGGTCATCACGAAGAAGCAGCAGCCGAGCATAGCCGGCAATGATCCCGCCGGAACCGAGTCAATGGCGGAAAAGTCAATATGTCCCCAGCCGAGGATAAAGAAACCGACGGTGATCACACCGGTCACGATGGTGATGACCTGCTGACAACGCATAATCAGGTCGTATCCGAAAATACCTGCGACCACCACAAGGCCGACCACCACAATGGTGGAGATGATCTTGGGCGCGACACCAGAGCCCCAACCGAGTTTTTCGATGGTGCTTGATAATGCCAACACAGCGGTGGTGGTCAGTGAAATCTCCCAGCCTAATGTGGCGATCCAGCTCAGAGCCGCTGGCACTTTGGCACCTTCCACGCCGAACGTGCGCGGGTGAGCACCATGGTGGGCGCGTTGCCGCGTTTGCCCGCGATGGAAATGATGCCGACCAGCAGGAACGAGATGACCACGCCAATAATGGTCATGGCGGTGGCCTGCCAGAACGAAATGCCGAAACCGAGCGCCCACGCGCCGTACGACATGGCGAACATGGAAACATTGGCAGCGAACCAGGGCCAAAACAGACTGGCCGGCGTGCCCTTACGCTCCTCTTCGGATATGGTGTCGATACCCTGCTCCTCGATGGAGAGGGTCCCTTTCTCATTGCTCATGTGAAACTAATCTCCTTGAATCTGCCGAGCAACGCCGCGGGCAAGCGACATGCACGCCGCGTCAGCGCAATCGTGCACATGATATAACCACTTATAGTCATTTGTACCATAAGTCTTAGAACGCCCTTCCTAGGAGCCGCTCAACCTCCTTTCGATCAGGCAGGTAGCCGGCCCTGATCGCGTTACAGACAACGCCGAAGCAGCATTGGCGCAACGTACAGCCTCCTCCAACGGCACGCCTTCGCACAGCAGGGCGCACAACACACCCGCGTGACAATCACCAGCGCCATTGGTATCCACCGCTTTCATTGGAAAACCTGGAATTCGCAGCACTTCGTCACCGGGAATCGCCGACCACGCACCATCCGCGCCCACGCGAACGATTACAGGAGATTGCAATCGATCGCACAGCCACGCAACCGTCTCCTCATTGACATTCGCACTCTCAATCTCTTGCAGCATATCCCGCGAAACCTTGCAATCGCAAGAATCGCCACTATCGAGCGCCGCCAAACGTTGCGCAATCAACGTTGCCTCGCGTTCATTGCACGACCATATCGGACGATATGCGAGCATCACACGGAAAACGTCATCATCAACTGCCGAGATCATCGGAGAAGGATCGAATACCGCAGTGAACTCACGATGTTCAGTCGTTCTTTTCACAAAAGCAAGCAGCGCGTCCGCAGTGTGATGCACCAACGTGTATCCGCTCACATGCACGACATCCCGCTTTTCTGGATTCACAGAATCGAACGCATCGGCACTGCCGTACGCTTCTGCGCCCCTCGTCGAAATGAACGTCCGTTCAGCATTCGCGTCGGTCAACGCCACGCAAAATCCCGAATCGTGCACGGCATCCCGCTTGCCGATATGCTGAATTTCCTGATTTTCCAACGTTTGCAGAATCTGCGAAGCCCACGGCCCCGTACCAATCACACCAGCATGAGACGCCTTAACGCCCATGCGGCGCACGGCATACAGCGTGTTGAAGCTGGCACCAACCTGCGTTTGCACATTGCCGGCGAACACATCTTCACCCGCACGCGGCACCGCGTCCACATTCATGGTCAGATCGACAATAACCTGCCCAAGAGAAATAACTTTTCCAGTCATTGCGATGCCTTTCGCACTTCCGTCATAGTTTCGCTAACTACGGTTCCTGCAGATCAAACGATATTTACATCATTAAGCGCACTATCATCGCGTAACGCGCGTAGCGACGTAACAGTGCCGACCAAATCAAGGTGATTATCTTCAGCAAGTTGTGAAAGCACCTGATCAAGCATGGTTTTGTCGAAACCTTGCATACCATGCCACGCCCCCAGCATCGCGCCCGCAATAGCCGCAATGGTGTCAGTGTCGCCACCGATAGAAGCCGCGAAACACAAAGCATGCGTGGGATCGTCAAAAAAGCGCGCCGCAATGGCGAAAGCGGCGGCCACGGACTCGTTCGATTCCACGCTGGTACCGCAATTCCGTTGCAGCACAGCAGCGAATTCGTTGTCATTGAGCCTGCATCCATCAGTTTCGGCCCAATTCATGAAATATTGCACACGCGCAAGCACCGAAGCCTTTGCCGACCAATTGCCACGCTGTGGCAGCTTCCGTACGAATTCCACCGCGAGGTGCAAAAAGTCACGTTCTCCTTCAATGGCAAAGCTCACCGCTGCAGCCACCAAAGTGGTCGCTTCAATGCCCTGCACCGTGTTATGCGTCACCACACAGGATCGCCAGGCGGCGTCGGCGAGCGCTTGGCCTGGACGGAATGCGATGCCACCGGCGTGGCACGCATTGCACCGCCGTTGGTGGTGCCGAATCGGCCGGTCTCTTCCAGACTTACGCCTTCGGTAAGTTTTTGCAGCGCTGCTTTGGTGGAAGGTCCCAGCAAGTCAAGCGATCCCTTGGCCTTCATCGCAGCTTCCCATTGCAGCAGATCGTGGGCGTATCGGGTGTTATCAATGCAGCCGTTATCGTCGATAAGTCGCCGTGCGAGTACGAAAGCCTGTTCTGTATCGTCGGTGACGGCACCAGCTTTCATATTCGGTGCGATCGGCTGCTGCGGCACGGCATTCATAAGTTTCGTAATCGGACCGTCGTAATACTGGCGAATCTGCTCGGCCGACATGCTTTGCGTAGCATTCCCAACGCATCGCCCAACGCAAGCCCAGCCATAGCTCCCATCGCCCGGTCCTTCATTTGCATCCCATTCTTACGCATAGTCGCAGCAGCCTTTCTCATAGCTCAGCCTGATCGTACACCGAACAACATCACAATCCCTCCCCAATCCTTCCAGTCACTGGAAGAAAGTGGACGTATATCGGCTCCCCAGCGGGAAAAACCTCCAGCAACTGGAAGAATTGAGACTTGGACGGTGCTGAGCCGAACTTGGGCGGAGTTTGTCCGGATTGCAGCAATAAAAAAAGGCTTACTGAGCTTAGGACGCTCTCAGTAAGCCTTGTAGGCGGGTAAGGCGAGATTCGAACTCGCGGAGGCTTGCACCTCAACGGTTTTCAAGACCGTCTCTTTAGACCGCTCAGACACCTACCCTTGTGTGTCAACATCACTGCCAACACACAAGATGTCAATATATCACAGCGTAAGGAAGTTGTGGAATCAGGCTTCCCACTTGGTCGGCTCAATGACTTCCTTGCCACCCATGTAGCACGCATGGCCTGCGGGATGACGATGGAGCCGTCCTTCTGCTGATGGTTCTCAAGAATGGCAACCAGCCAACGGGTGGTGGCCAGCGTACCGTTCAGCGTGGAAACGGCGCGGGTGCCACCATCTTCCATACGTTCGCGAATGTTCAGACGGCGAGCCTGATATTCGGTGCAGTTGGAAGTGGAGGTCAGCTCACGGTAGCGACCCTGGGTCGGCACCCAAGCCTCGCAGTCGAACTTGCGGGCTGCGGAAGAGCCAGATCGCCGGCAGCGGTATCGATGATGCGGTACGGCACCTCGACCTTGCCGAGCATTTCCTGCTCCATGGCCAGCAGGTGCTCATGCTCCTTGTAGGAGTCCTCCTGCTTGGTGTAAACGAACATTTCCACCTTGTCGAACTGGTGCACGCGGATGATGCCGGAAGTATCCTTGCCAGCTGCGCCAGCCTCACGGCGGTAGCAGGAGCTCCAACCGCAGTAACGCAGCGGACCGTCAGACAGGTCGAGAATCTCGTTCTCGTGCATACCGGCGAGCGCCACTTCGGAAGTACCGACCAAGTACTGCTCGTCAGGTTCGCGCAGACGGTAGATTTCGTCGGCGTGGGAGTTGAGGAAGCCAGTGCCGCGCATCACTTCCGGACGCACCAGCGTCGGGGTGATGGCCAGCGTGAAGCCGTGCTCTTCGGCCTGGTCCACAGCCATGGTGAGCATGGCGATCTGCATACGTGCCACCTGGCCGCGCAGGAAGTAGAAGCGGGAACCGCCGACCTTCACGCCACGTTCCATATCGATGCCGGCAACGCCACGACCGAGGGTCAGGTGATCCTTCGGCTCGAAACCTTCGGCTGCGAAATCGCGGATCTGTCCAACCTTCTTGACCACCACGTAATCGTCTTCGCCACCTTCCGGAGCTTCCGGCTCAACCACGTTGGAGAGCTTCCACATGGCGGTGGTGTATTCTTCGGCTGCGGCGTCCGCTGCGGCCTTGTATTCGGAAACCTTCTGGGAGAGTTCCTTGGTTTCGGCAATCAGCTTGGCCTTTTCGTCGGCCGGAGCCGCGGCGACCTTCTTGCCGATTTCCTTCTGCTGCGCACGGGCAGCCTCGAATTCCTTCAGAGAGGAACGACGAACCTCGTCGGAGCGCAGCACCTCGTCGACCAGTTCGACCGATTCGCCACGCTTGCGCTGGGATTCCTTAACAACGTCAGCATGTTCACGAATGAATTGGATATCAAGCATGCCTCCTAGCCTAGTGCTGAAAGCCGACACCCGCCGCAGTCCTCTCATTTTTGTATACAACGTGCAGGAATCGTCGAATAAATCAGTCTTGATTCGCTTTTTTCGCATCTTCCGTGAACAATAGATGACATGCCTATGCCTGTTATCATTCTGATTGTCGTTCTTGCGGTCGCAGCGGTGTGCGCGGCCGCCTTTTTCGCAGTACGCGCGTATAAGCATCGCAAACTTGCGGAACAGCTCGACAAGCGCGACGATGATCAGGTGCATTACGCGTTTGTGATCAATCCTTCGAAACCACAGGCGGAACAACGCAAGCAGCATATTCAGGAGTTCTGTGAGGCGAAGCATCTCACGCAGGTTGAATATATCGGAACGCAGCTTGATAAGGATGGTCGCGCTGCGCGCTGGAAGCCTTGGAGCATGGCGCCGACGTGGTGGTCGCGGGTCGGCGGCGACGGCACGGTGCGCACGGTGGCGAGCGCACTTTCGGGAACCGGCCACGCGCTGGGCATCATCTATTGGCACCGGCAATCTGTTTGCCCGCAATATGGGCATTCCTGTGGATGATATCGATGCGGCGCTGACCGTCGCCACATCTCATGGTTCGCGTTTGGTGGATGTCGGCCGACTGACGCTGCTCGATGATGAAGCCGCCGATCACGGCCATGCGTTCCTTATTATCGCGGGCATCGGCTTTGATGCGGTGATGATCGACGACACCGATCCTGAGTTGAAGAAGAACATCAGCTGGCTCGCCTATTTCGTGTCGGGCGTGAAGAACCTGTTCGCCCCGAAGTACAAGGGTGATGTGACCATTACCAGCGCCGACGGCAGCACGCACACCACGCACGGATTGACCTTCCGCACGTTCATGGCCGGCAATTGCGGCCAGATTCCGGTATTTTCGCTCATGCCCGACGCCGTGTACGATGACGGCATTCTCGATTACGAGATCATTGACACATCCGGCGGTTTGATCGGTTGGGCGAATCTGTTCGGCGATGTGCTGCATCAGACGATCACCGGCAAGGCCCAGCAGAGTCCGCTGTCCACGAATTCCACGGTTGACCAGATTCAGGGCGTCAGCGCGGAAATCAAGTTGGAGAAACCCGTTTTGGCGCAGGTTGACGGCGATATGCTTCCCGAAACGCAGCATATTCGTTTCAGTGTGGAGCGTAAGTCGTTGTGCGTGCGTGTGCCGGAAGCGCCCGAAGCCAATACTTCCAATGTAAATCAGTAACTATTGATATTAAATTTTATATCTGATTTTTGATTATCCGCATAAACACCATACTTTCAAGCACTTTGAAGTATAGAAAATTATTCAATTTACCACGAATTTACCACGATTGAATGAGCCTTGATATGACAATAAAATAGCACTAAAAAGACACCTTTAACACTTAAACGGTGTCTTTTGTTAAAAAGCAATCAATCCTAAGACTAACTGCTTTGTGTGTATAGATATAATTTGATTAAGTTTTTAAAACCAGCTTATTTTTTCATCTCTAAATTGAGGGTTCTCGCTGTGCTGATATGGATTGTAGTTATTCAAATTGCAACCATATTCTTTTAATGATTTGATTTTGTTATCTTCTGTCCATTCAATTAAGGAAATACCGTCAAATTCTTCAATACTTCCTGTATTCATTTCATTTTTAAAATACCACTCTACAACAGTTTGATTTCCCTTATGAAAGAACTGCTTAATATCCCAAATAATAACTTTACCACGAGTATTCCATTCGCTAAACCAATGTTTTACTGTTTTAAGGTTTTCATATTTAGGACACCAGCTTTCCGTATAAACAACATCTTCTGTGAAAATTCTATCCATTCCTAAATCTTGCTGTTTAAGCCACATATCGAACCATAAGTGAATGATTTTTTCTCTCTCATTCATAATAGAACACCTCAATCCTAAGACTAACTACCTTGTATATATGGATATAAAATTGTCAAGCTGGAAGTCAACTATCTTACGATAAATCTATAAATTGCATAGGCAACCCATATAATCCAAGAAAAAGCCCATAAATCAAAGAGAATACTTACTGTTAAATAAATGATAGCAACGGCGATTGCTATTATCCAATTTTCTTTTTGGTTTTTTCCATAATTGACCACCTCCACAACTTCTAATATGTCGCTTTCTTCATATCCATATTATACCATTCTCGTATCAGACCACAATAAAATTTATGCACCGATAATCTTATTGAACAGCTCTAACAGCACATCATTTATCATTCCTTCTTGGTACGAAAAAACAGTCAATCTTTATAATTAATTTATTA
>ENA-OQIM01000112-OQIM01000112.1-human-gut-metagenome-genome-assembly--contig:-NODE-112-length-26257-cov-3.717528_pt1 | contig 26257 bp, 33 predicted proteins | sample MGYA00242579_ERZ504744 | MGnify/ENA primary metagenome ERZ504744 (study PRJEB26092, sample SAMD00036441) | human gut metagenome | host: Homo sapiens | study: EMG produced TPA metagenomics assembly of...
TTTTAACGCAATCGTTTATGTGCTTTATATAGTATTATTTTACCTTTCCAAATCAATATATGGTATGCAAATTAATATCAAGATACTAGGAGACAAAGTATTCCACTGCGTTTTTCCGGGAAGAATTCCTTAAACTCACCATACAGCTGTGCTGCAAGTGTTTTATTGTGCGCTATGATCAAGGTTGGCTAAGCCCCATTAACAAGGCAAAGACCATCTGCATATGGATCCGTGTCTCCTTCGATGCTTCCAGCAACAGTTTTACCTGCTCCAAAGTATATGTTTTAGTCTCATCTACAATAATCGTATAATACTTTGACTTTTTTACTCCTTTTGGCAGTTCCAAACCTTCACAGGGATTCGTCATAATCAACCTTTTCGATAATGCGTATCTCATAGAGGTATTCATAATTGTTCTTGCCCTTTTAGGAATAGCAGAATATTGTTTTACAGGTTCTTTATACATTTTCATCAGATGCCTTGATTGAGCGCAAGCAGCCTCAGACCGCCAATTCTGGGAATAATATGTTTCTGAATACAGTCCCTATAATTATAATAGGTATTCGCCGTAAATGACATATCAGATGGAGACATTCTCCATCTGATATACTATCATACAGATACGATCATTTCAATATATGACTAAACCCCAACAGTTTAGCATCGTAATACCCAATTGCCACCTTTAAAAAGATAACTGTATCTTTTTTTCATAAATATTAATAATTCTTCCTATAAATAAGGCTGTCAGTATGGTTCCTATACCAAGACCATAAAAATGGGTATGATTAATTAAACATAAAATAATAGTGACAAACACAAGTGTAATATCAAAAGTATTTTTCACTATTGAAAAAGGAAAAGAGAAGACTTCTGAAATAGTTTTTACAATACCATCAGTTGGTGTTAAAATAAGATTTGTTTTCACGCTTAAAAATACGCCCATTGCAGTAATGAACATCGTCATAATAAAACAAATAACCCTTAAGTATAAACTTAACGATAATGTAGGAATTATAAAATCATATAAATCAGTCAACCAACCAAAAGCAAACGATAACGGAATTTCTAAAATAAAAGTAACTGTGATCTTTTTGGATAAAATACATTGAATAATAACAAATATTAAGTAACAGATAATAGAAGCTGTTCCTAAAGAAATGTTATAGATTTGTGATATTGAATACATCACAGAACTAAAAGCAGCAACTCCTAAATCAAAGCGAACATTTAATACAACAGCAAAAGCTATTAAATTCAAACCAAGAAAATACAAAAAATATTTTTTCATTCTTATTACCTCATCATGTCTATGGTACTGTAAGCCACCAGAACCGGAGATTCTGCCTTGATGGCACACTTATAAAAAGCCCAAAGGTCTTGATTTCAAGGCTTTCAGGCTTAAGTTAACCCCAGCGGAGTCTGTTGTGTTTATCTTACTGGAATTTCACCTTCATCTATCAGTCTGTCTGGGGAAAATACAATACGGATTCTTCCGTCTGTCGCAACCTTGCAATCTCCGTCAAACGCATTCTTACCGCCATCCTCGATTTTCGCAGTTCCTGAAAGGATATTCTCACAGATGCGTATCGCTGTATTCATGATGCTATGATCCATGGAACCAACGAAAGGCATTCCCGCATATCCCACATGGCCATTAAAATTGCGGTCAAATTCACTTTCATAGGACTTGATTTTATCCAGAGCTCCCAATAGTGTATTAATACTGTCTCTGCAGAGCAGATTACCATTGCAGGCATCTCCAGAAAACAGGATTCGCTCTTTCCGATCAAGGAAACAACAGCCTCCCGATGTATGACCCGGTGTCTCAATTACCTCGATACTGCGTCCCCCCAGCTCAAACACCATCCCCTCCTTCAAAGGAAGACATTTTGGCATCTTTTGTATCCGCTGGATATCCGCAGGGCTACAGTCATACACATCGTAAGCTCCCATATTTCCCAAAAGTTCCACATAATCTGCGATGCTATCATAATTTATCGGTTTAAGACTATCCTCATCTTTTTCGTGAATATATACCTCTTCAAACTGAGCAGCTCCTCCGATATGATCCGGATGTCCATGTGTCAGCACTACATCATAGGGAAGCGGAGTCAGCCAGGAAATCAGCTTTTTCAGTCTGTCATTCCGACACCCGTATCGATGAGTAATGCACGTTCCGTACCTTTTAACAAAAACATGGCTGTCATACCAGCCTCATTGATAACCCAGGTGTCTTTTGCAATCTCCATCACCTGATATGTAGTCAGCTTTGCCATATCCATTCCATCCTTTCCGCATCAGTGCATAAATACATTTTCTGCATCCTCATCTAATGGTACCGTAAATGCCGGAGCATGTTTAACAAGAAGCTCCATCAGCCTGTGGTCATAATTATCTTTAACTTCGCAGATATTGTCAAAAATCATAATTGCCTCTTTACCTGGCTCACATACCGGCCACTGCGGAAGAGAAGGAACGGAAGGATTTCCGTATCTCGCAAAGTTTATCCAGGCACCACATATTCTCTCCTGCAGGCGGTCTGTTTCTCCCGGCACATTGCAGATAGGAATTCGGTCAATATTATGGAAAACAAACGGGATTTCAGAGCAATGCCATGCCAGTTTTCCTCCTCATATGGGAATTCATAATTAAACATGTAGGAATATACGGGAGCTTCCTTATGTACTGACTTCTTCGCAATGAAATCTTTTGATGCATAACGGAAAATATAATCCAGCGACAGAACATCTACAAGGCGATTATTCGGATATGCTTTTTCGAATTCTGCTGCAATCTCTTCTGCATCCTCCTGAAAGCATTTTTCCAGAAGTTTCATCGTTTCCTCACGGGTCAGTTCATCCCTATTCTCCAGAACCGGCTTGAAATCAAATTCTCCAAAAACGCTACCCACTATCACCGGAATCTTTTTTGCTCCATCGGTAAATCCTACTCTGCGCGGATCACCGGCATACCATGAATTTGCTCTCGGCTCTCCTCCACGTAGAGTCCTTTCTCCTGCAGCTTGGGTGACACCTTATTATATGCTTCCGCAAGGAAATAGTAAGGAATCGTTTCCAAATCCTCAACGGATTCCAACTTCAATTCCGTCAGAAGGGCCTCCACAATTGCGGTACCGTCATCCTCTGCCTCTTTTTTACCTTCTTCTATTACGCCGCTCTGGATAATCCCCTTATGGAATAAACCTTCTGCAGCCGGTGTATTCATCAGGGAATAAACTTTCATTCCACCACCGGACTGACCAAACAGGGTTACATTACCTGGATCTCCGCCAAAACCAGCAATATTGTCCTGAATCCAATGAAGGGCTGCGACCATATCTGCATTTCCCACATTAGCAGAATTGTAGTATTTTTCCCCATAAGCAGATAAATCAAGATATCCCAAAATATTCAGACGATGGTTCAATGACACGACAACCACATCTCCGTACTCACTCAGATGATCTCCTTCATACGCCACCTGTTCAATGGATGAGCCTGCAAAGAATCCACCTCCGTGCAACCATACCATAACCGGTTTTTTTGCTTCCGGATCCAGACTCTGTGTCCAAATATTCAGATACTGGCAATTCTCATCCATTGGCCAGTAACGATGTGGGATCATAACCTCCATCAACGGATGATCCTGCATCAGCATAGGGCACACATAACCATAGGCCAGAGCATTTTTAATACCTTTCCATGGTTTTACCTCTCTGGGCATTTGAAAGCGATCAGCATCAGCATACTTGATGCCATGGAAAGTGTATGTAGAATTCATCTTAAATCCCCGTATCTTACCCGCCTTAGTCTGAACTACCGGTTCTGCCTTACTACAGTAAAAACAATCTCCCATTTTGTATTCCACCTTTCTTTAGTAATTTTATGTATATCTTATTTCATTACCATTTTGTCATTTTTTTGTTACCGTTTTATTACATCTCTATCTCCACATACAGTTTGCATATTGGTCTCTTCCTGTATTGCAGCCCGATACTGAGAGGGAGTCATATGATAATGCTTTTTAAACGCACGAAAAAAGTTTTCCGTATTTTCATATCCAATCTCTTTTCCGACTTCAGTCATCCTCTCATTTTCTAAACTTTTTCACCTCATTATGCAATAATTGTTGATACCCATCTACTATAATCCCATACATTTCAGAATGATCCGAAGATTATGGACTGCACATCTTTGCACATCTCCGAGACACAGACGAGGTTTCTTATCCAAATGTCCTTTGTACCCGATTGCTCTGCCATCATCTAAAATAAAAGCAACTTCCTCATTGGCCGGGCATATCTTTGGCACAAAGCTTGCCGGATCATTGAAAAATGTTTTCATATCATTTGCCTGCATGTAGACTTTTTCCCCATCAACCAAAATCTCTCCATCCTTCATCTCGGCAGTATGTCCTTCACCCAGAGGTGCCATGACTGTATCCGGTCCTTCCGGATCAACCGTAAAGGAATTCCAGCGGGCTGCAAAAACCGGTGCAAATGGTACTTCCTGCACCATAATTACCTGCCCACGTTCATCAAACTCCGGCATAACTGTTCTCACAGCCTGAAGAATATTCATGGCCCTTCCTTTTCCTCCCGGCATAATCAAATCATTTCCGGCATGCATGGATTTCCAGGGTGTACTGCTGCCTCCGTTCCAATCAGTCATGATCAGACCTTTAAATCCCCATTCTCCGCGGGCAAGATCCGTACATAAGTCATAACTATCTGCTGTAGGAACACCGTTGATCAGATTGTAGGAACTCATGATAGACAACGGCTGAGATTCCTGAATAGCAATTTTATAGGGTTCCAGATAAATCTCCCTCAGTGCCCGCTGACCAATCACAGAATCCACAGCATTCCGATTCGTCTCCTGATTATTAGCTGCATAATGCTTAATGCATCCACCTCCTCCTGGCAGGCTCTGAAGACCGCGTACCATTGCTGACGCCATCTTTCCAGATATGAGAGGATCTTCAGAAAAATATTCAAATTTCGTCCGCACATAGGATCACGCTGAATATTCATTCCTGGTCCCAGAAGCAAATCAATCCGCATTGCCTGCATATCTGCTGCCATTCCGCATCCTACCTGTTCCAAAATTTCCGGATCAAAAGACTGAGCAAGAAGCGTACCCACCGGCCATGCCGTACAGTAATGGTATACCTGCCTCTTTTCCCCCGATTCCAGATCGGTTGCCTCAAACTGCTGTGTGATACGCACACCGCCCGGACCGTCTGCCAATACAATAGAAGAAACACCATAACTTTCCAGTGCGTGTGTTGTTTCCCCTGCCGCTCCAGGTACAGATTCCGAACTGGCTCCAATCACAGGATTGTTCTCATCCTGCACACCCCAGCCTGTACCACAGCAAAGATCCGCCAATTGTGCAGCATCAAGCTGTGCGGCAAATTCTTCCATTGACACTCTGCCCGAAGCCACATCATTCAGCTTCCATTCTTTCTTTTCCACATACCGTACTGTTTCGTAAGGCATAACCGCTGATAGCTGGTATCTGTCGCATATGTAACCACCTTTTCATCGCTATAGGCTGAACGCGAATCCAGCGTTTCCGGTATCTGCACAGCCAGAAGAACCGTACATTCTTCCATATAGTTTCATCCTTTCGGTCAGTTAACCCCTTCTTTTCCTCCAAAGTTTCCGTTAACGGAAGCTCCACCAATACCTGTTCTGTCAAAGCAGTTTGTTCCAGCCGAATCTTGCACACCGGTTTTGTATCTCTGGAAGAAGTACCGATACGCACTCCATAATCTCCTTTTGACAGAATATAACCTCCTGCATTTTCACTATAAGATGCAAGATTACGCAGCGGTATGCGGATTTTGATATCTTCCTTTTCGCCCGGTGCCAGTAACATCGTTTTTTGGAAACCTTTCAGCTCCTGTTCCGGCATATCCATCTCCGATACCGGTGCAGAAACATATACCTGCACAACTTCACGTCCGGCAAACGCTCCTGTATTTTCTACTGTTACGCCAAGAACCAGTGTATCCTCATCCAGCGATGCCTCCAGATTTCCCAGTGCAAATGTCGTATAGGAGAGTCCATAACCAAAAGGATAACCCGGATCAACATTAAATGTATCAAAGTAACGATAACCTACATAAATTCCTTCCGTATATACTGCTTTATTAAAATCCTGAAGGAAATTGCCTGCCGTAGGATAATCTTCATATTTTTTTGCCCAGGTTGCGGTCAGCTTTCCTGACGGTGTTGCCTTACCTGTGAGAATATCGGTAACGGCGGCTCCTCCCTCCTGTCCTGCCTGCCCCATGAGAAGAATAGCATCCGCACAAGCCGCCTCCAGATCCTGCACCGATATGGAGCCCGGAACATTCAGCACCAGTACCAATGAGGAAAAAGCTGACCGCAGCTTTTTAAGATTATCCATCTCCACTGCAGAAAGCCTGTAATCTCCAATTTCATACTTTTTATCCCCAATGGATACTTCTTTTTTCATGAAACGATCATTTCCCTCACCGGAATTTCTCGAAATGACACAAATAGCAGTTTCTGTTTCTTTTGCATATTCTTCCAGTTTTTTCTGTTGTCAGCGGTTCCTCCGGAAACGCAAAAACACTCATGACCTGGTCCTTCATCTCTCTTTTGGCCAGATCATAGCATCTGGCCCACGCCATCTGCTGTTCCCGGTTCACAATCTCAAAACCTTCTGTTTCCATAGCATTCAGAATATTAATATGATAACGCAGAGACTGATCCACATCCTGATCACCACCGCCGGAAAGACCGCCGTTAAAAGGATCTCCCGATCCCGTTCCGCCGCGGATTGTTCTGGCAGCTCCGTTTCCAAACAAGGCAATCTTTCCCCTGCCCTTTAACGGAAGAACCCCATTTATGTTTTTTAAAAGTACCATTCCCTGCGTCGCCGCTTCTCTCGATATTGCAGCACCGCTGATCTCACGTTCGGACATCGGCGGATATATCGTATTACTTTTCATATTTTTTCCCTGCCTTTCATTTCTATTCCCCTCTTATCCATTTATGAAAAGAACCTGACTCCTTACGAATCAGGTCCCTTTATCAGTTTCCATATTTTTGTTTATGAAATTTTTTCTGCCAGGAAATCTGTCATCATCTGTTCTGTTTCTTCCAATCCATTAGCCTCATAATCCGCAATCAGCTTATCCCAGTTTGCATCAAAATTATCTACACTTTCTGTTACGCACTTAATCAGTCCCGGCCATGCAATCTCATTCAGAATTTCCACATTGTTCGTAATCTCCTGCGGTGTCGCATATGCCCAAAGTGGGGAATACGGCGGTGTTTCGAATTCATCTGGCTGCGGGAAGATATCGGTCAGCATCTCTACATTCCATGCTTCACAAGCTGCCTTCTGCTCCTCGTTATACTCTGCAATTACAGATTTTCTCGTAACAGGTGTGTAAGGATTACCATTTTCATCCACTGCACCGTCTCCATAAATCGGAAATCCCGTATAATTGCCAATACCAGTATTTTTTCCGTAATCCGGATCAGAACTTGCTTTTGCAATCTCTTCTTCCGTACGATATCTCATTCCATTCTCATCTACAAAATAGTTTTCTCCTTCAACACCCCATTTGTAAAGTACTGCACCCTCATCGGAGCAGAGATAATCAAGGAATTTAATTGCACGAACCGGATCCTCACAGTCCTTTGTGATTGCCAGTCCGTATCCAACCTGAAGACCCTGATACATCAGTGTGGGTGCCTTCGTCTCAGCATCAATTGTCACAGGAAGCGGACAATATGTTTTATCCAGTTTTCCTTCTGCTTTCAATGTTGCTTCCGCCTGTCCATAATGCCAAAGTGCATCAGTAATAGCTACAACACGTCCGCTGGCAAGCTTTGCAATGTAATCGTCATCTGTCTGTGTTGCAAAGTTTGGATCCAGAATTCCCTCATCATACATACGACTCAGCCATCTGAAATATTCTTTTTCTTTATCACTCACATGCTTGTAAATGCAGTTATAGTTATCATCAACAAGCCAGGAACCGTTATCCGGTGCACCATCAGCAATAAATCCAGCGGGATTACTGAGTGTAATGAGCCAGTGCCAGTCAGCAGCACTCATGGAAATACCAATGGTATCCAGACCATCATCGGTTTTAGGATGTGCTGCCAGGTACTGCTTGATCAGGGCTTCATACTCCTCCAGAGTCTTAGGATATTCATAATTATTTTCCTTAAGAGCTGCGTACTGTATCTGGCAGTTTCCTCCGGTTACCAAAGTCTGGTATCCTACACCAGCATAAGAAAGCTGATATATTCCTTCATCTCCAGAACCCCATTTCAGCTTTTCAAACTCATCGCCGTACATTTTTTTAATATTTGGACCATATTCCTCGATCAGATCTGTCATATCAATAAGTGCACCTGCCTCATACAGACTGTTTACACTTTGCTTAGCATAAATCATATCTGGATATTCGTCCTCAGCAATCATCAAAGATATATCCTCGTCAGGATCACCTGTACTGGCTACCGGATAGGAAATATCCAAAGTCACACCTGTGGCTTCAGTAATCGCCTGAGCAACAGGATTTTCCCAGTTACCATTTTTTCCGTCTGCATTGTAGTACTTGAAAGTTATAGGTGACAAATCATCCTTACTGTCCCCAGTACTGCTCTCGCTGTTTTCATTCTTGCCGCTTTCGCTCTTACTGCTTTCCGTATCCTTGGAGCCACATCCTGCCACTGTTCCAACGCAGAGTGCTGCTACCATAAGCAGAGCTAAAATTTTCTTCCTTTTCATGTTATTCCTCCCTATATTCTTAGAAAGTCCTACTATAAGGCCAAACATTTGAGATTTTACAATACCTCTATTATTTGTCTCTCATTGCAATAACTCTCCAAAATTATTTTAGATTTTCACGCGCGTTTTTACTTATCTAAAAGATATCATGGATAGTATATTGGAAGATATAGAAGAATTAACCTTTAAATTTAGAAATATTGACTAATCATTTTTGTAAAAAAGGTACACCCGTGCGAACCTTGAAAATTTCATATAAAACAATAAATTTATGTCAGGAAATGGTATAATGATCTCAGATTATTTGTGAGGTGATCCCATGTCTTTTGCTAAGAATGAATAATTTCTTATTCACAGAAGAAGGGACCAGGGTTATCAGCTGTCCTGCCGGAAATGCCCCGAAAAGCTGCAGCTATATCAAGCAGACAGGGCAATGCCGGTCAGAGGACTTTTAGCCACAAAGCTTCGGTTCGGAATTAAACTTGCGGCATTGAATTTTAAGAAACTGTCAGCATATCTGGACAGTCTGGATCAGTGCGCCTTACTTTCAGCAAACAGCTAAAAAAGTAACAAAGAATCTGAATGTATGTTAATGGAAAACACTACTAATATGAAATATTTGTTGTCTTATATGAAATTTTCAAGGTACGTTAGTTAATGAGTTACTATAAAACGAGTGTTTTGACACCCATATCATACTTATTAGACATTTTTAAATTAATCTGATATACTTTACATGATTTCTCGCAATGAGAATACTACACATATCTCTATGGGATACAGAAATGCGTACTACGTTTATTGATGACGGAAAATAATCACTCTCTCCTATTTGATTGAAATCCAGACAGGGAGGTATAACGAATGAAAGATTATGGAATTTATGAAAAAGTAAAACTAAACGGAATCGTTCCTGGACGATTGATTCGCCATACCCGGGCGGACAGTGCAATCATAAAAAGTCACTGGCATCCAGAGTTGGAAATAAATACGGTTTTTGAAGGCTCTTCCCGCTTCTTTATAAATGGAAGAATTGAAGATGTAACGCCTTCACATGTTGTTGTGATAAACAGCAGAGAAGTCCATTCGTCTATCCCTTTTTTTCCACAGGGCGGGATCTGCGTTACAGGGGTTACGATACAAATCAGCTACGATTTTCTAAAAAAAGTTATTCCAGATTATGATAACTGTTACTTTATTCTTAACAATATGGCAGAACGGAAGATACAGTTACTTCTTGAAGAAATGAATAAGAAATGTAAAACACAAGATGCAGCATATATGAATATTTATGCAATCAAACAAATTTGTGAAATTGTGTATATTCTTGCAACAGAATGTTGTATGAAACGGGAAAAGTTCGAAGCGACAAGTTCGGAAAGTTTTCAGCGTTTTGAACATGTTCTTAATTATGTTCATGAAAACTACAGCAGCAATCTCAAGACCAGTGAAGTAGCAGAACGTTTTTTCTTCTCCAAAGAATATTTTTGCCGTTTATTCAAAAAAAATACAGGTATGACATTTAATCAGTATGTGACACAGTGCAGGGTTATTCATGCAGAACAATTGCTTAAGGACACAAACACACGGATCTCTGAAATCGCTCAGGAGGTGGGCTTTTCGGATGAGGGAAGTTTTATCGCTCAGTTTAAAAAATATTATTCGAAAACCCCTGGAAATTATAGAAAAATGATAACAAAAAATCCATTTTATGATTAGGGGGGCAAAAGGTACACCCGTGCGAACCTTGAAAATTTCATACAAAACAACAAATTTATGTCAGGAAATGGTATAATGATCTCAGATTATTTGTGAGGTGATCCCATGTCTTTTGCTAAGAATGAATAATTTCTTATTCACAGAAGAAGGGACCAGGGTTATCAGCTGTCCTGCCGGAAATGCCCCGAAAAGCTGCAGCTATATCAAGCAGACAGGGCAATGCCGGTCAGAGGACTTTTAGCCACAAAGCTTCGGTTCGGAATTAAACTTGCGGCATTGAATTTTAAGAAACTGTCAGCATATCTGGACAGTCTGGATCAGTGCGCCTTACTTTCAGCAAACAGCTAAAAAAGCAACAAAGAATCTGAATGTATGTTAATGGAAAACACTACTAATATGAAATATTTGTTGTCTTATATGAAATTTTCAAGGTACGTTAGTTAATGAGTTACTATAAAACGAGTGTTATAAAAATGACTAGTCAATATTACTAAATTCAAAGGTTAATTCTCCTATATCTTACAATATACTATCTATGATATCCTTCAGATAAGTAAAAGCGCGCGTAAAAAACTTAAAATAATCTTGGAGGATTATCACAATGAGAGATAAGAATAATTGAGAGATTGCAAAATCTCAAATGTTTGGATACGCACTTTTTGGCTGTGGAGCTAATTGTCTGGGTGGTATTCTTGGTTCTTTTTAACACTGTATCTGACCGACAATCTGCTGTTGTCCATGTCGTTTATTGCTTTTATGATGTCTGCCGGACGTATTATCAACGCAGTGACAGAATTTTTAAGCGGTTTTATCATTGACCGGACACACACTTTGTCTCTGGGTAAATATGACGCTCAGGCTGCAAATAATGGCATTGCACAATCTTCCGTCACCCTGTTTGCTGAAAGATGCGGATATGCAGTCGTTCCTTGGGTCTGTAGCATTTTGTTAGTTTTGATTAGTAACTTTATGAATGCAGATGAAGAAGTTATAAAATTGAGAAATACTCAATAAAGGAGAGAATTCTGATGACACAATTATTCAATAAATTTTATATTCCTGAAGATGTAGGCATTTCCTCTGTAGCTATTGCCCAGTTTCTGAAAGAATGTGATGAAATAAATTATAAATTGCGGACTCTTCATATTGTTCGCCATGATAAAGCGATAGCAGAAGTTTCCAAATATCCGTTTTGTGCACTTGATAAAAGATTGGTATATTCCGTAAGCAAAACATTTACATCCACGGCTATAGGGATTGCGGTAAAAGAAGGTTTGTTGCGGTAGATGATTTCCTTCTTGATTATTTTCCGGAATGTCGAGATTTGGACATGGATGATGCAGCCCGTACCATAAAAATTTGCCATCTTTTGACTATGAGTACGGGTCATGGCGTGGATACAGTGGGAGATATGTGCAATGGCATAAGACCCTGGCCGGAAATCTTTTTTTACCAGAAAAATAGTATATGAGCCAGGAACTCATTTTGTCTATAATCCGGAGGAACTTATATGCTGTCAGAACTTATCAGCGTGTGACTGGCATGTGCCTGAAAGATTGGTTACAGACGCATCTATTTGATCCTCTGGAGATTACAGATGTCAGTTGGGATAAACATGGAGATGTTAACACTGGAGCATGGGGGCTTTTGATTGCTCCACGTGATCTCACAAAACTGGGACTTTTGTACTTACATAAAGGTGTTTACAATGGCATACGCATTCTCACGGAAGAATGGGTTACGGAGGCATCATACCCCCACATTTCCACAAACGTGCAGGGATGTGCCGGATGGGGCCGCCACTATGGATATCAAATTTGGGAGAACAGTCCGGGGAGCTATCGTGCTGATGGAGCATTTGGCCAGTATTGCATGGTATTTCCGAAAATGGATATGGTTATCACAACTACTGCTGAAGAAACGGATGGAAGCAGAATTTTCCCTCTGATTGAAAAGTATATCCTTAATAACATAACTGAGCAGCCGAAACCTCGTGATGCATGGTGTTACCAATACATGAAAAACGTAATGAACCAGTGGGAAACTCCCGTTGTATATTCGCCGAGTGCTTCTTATCTAATGCATATGCTTCAGGGAAAAGAATTTGATTTACGCAGTCGTACATCAGATGAAAAACATACTCTTCGCTTTGAAATTGGCAACAGCCGTATGGAGTTTGTAATCGATGAAATACAGACTATTCACAGTTCCTGTACTGTTGATTTGTTTGGAGAAACCACATATGCAATTGAAATTCCGTCAAATAGCCCACTTATTGGAGACGAACAGAGAAACCGTATTTGGAAATATGCTGCCCATCACAGTTGGGTAGACCAGAGTACCCTTATTTTGACTATATGCTGGCAGGAAACCGGGCATTCACAAACATGGAAATTCTATTTTCATGAAAATACCTTGACTTTGATTGTCACAGATAGTACTAAAGGAATGTTTGAATTGTCTGGTGCGGTGAGTGACCGGAATGTAAGATTTGCTGATATGATTTTTGATGGTGCTTTTAGATAGAAACACGTAAAAATACTCCGGGGATTTTTATTTTTCCCCGGAGTATTTCTGTCAATATCATCATCTCTTCCTTCAATAAGCAGCAAGCTTTCGGATCACGCCATTATCCCTTACAGAATAATGGATTGCATCGATGTGGAGAATAGGATAGACCTCGTCCAGTGGCCGGTTCTGCCAGTCTTCAATCTATGGCAGGATCTTATCCGTCACATCAGAAATTTGAACGCAAAGCAAAAAAATTCCCCCGCACCAGCTACTTCCGGTACAGGGGATTTGTCATACTTTATTTTGTTTTCTTCTTTAAAAATCCAATCGATGTCTTACAGATCAGTTTATCGAAAATCATAAACATTGCCGGCAGAATCAGGATAACAACGACCATACTGATGATCGCGCCCCGCGCAAGCAGGGTACAGATGGAACCGATCATCTCAACCTGAGAGTAGCAGGCTACACCGAAGGTTGCGGCAAAGAAACTCAGGCCACTGCTGATGATGGACGGCATACTGGTCTTATGCGCAATACTGATAGCTTCTTTTTTGTCTTTTCCATTCTGGCGCTCTTTCTGATAACGGGTTGTCATCAGGATCGCGTAGTCCACGGTTGCACCGAGCTGAATCGCTCCGATTACGATGCTGGCCACGAATGAAGGCTGGTTCCCTGATAATACGGGATTGCCATATTCAGCATAATTGCAAACTCGATGACTGCTACCAGAATAATCGGCAGAGAAATCGATTTGAAGATCAGCAGAATGATAATAAAGATTGCACCAATGGAAAGCACGTTTACGTTGACAAGGTCAGCATCGGTAACATCCTGCAGGTCTTTCATCAACGGTGCTTCACCGATGACCATTCCATCTTTATCGTAGGATTTTACGATTTTGTCAATCGCTTTGACCTGTTCGTTTACTTCATCTGTTGCGGACTCATATTCAGAGCTCACAAATGCAAGCTCATACTCATCGCTCTGCAGCATGCTTCGGAGATTTCCGGGATCATGGATTCCGGAATGGTCGGGCCGAGCAGGGAGCCCATGCTGATGGTTGATTTGACACCTTTTACCTTGCCGATCTCATCCATCATTTTCTTTTTCTGTTTGGAATCCATATCGCGGTCCATCATGACGATGTGCATGTTGCTGACGTTGAACTGCGCTTTTACTTCATCGTTTGCCACGTTACAGTCCAGGGTAGATGGAAGGGAACGTGCGATGTTGTAATAAATCTGGGTATGATTGTTTCCGTAGATCGACGGGAACAGCAGAACCAGGAAGATCACAACCCATACTTTATAATGTTTGGTGATAAAGGCGGACGGTTTATCCAGGCTTTTTACCAGCGGTTTGTGTCTCGTTTTCTCAATTGCCTTGTCAAATACCAGAACCATGGCCGGCAGGACGGTGACACAGCAGACAACGCCGATCAAAACACCTTTTGCCATAACGATACCAAGGTCGCGGCCAAGGGCAAAGGTCATAACACACAGTGCCAGGAAACCGGCTACGGTGGTAACGGAGCTTCCGGCTACGGATTTGAACGTGTTGGCGATTGCATGGCCCATCGCACGCTCTTTGTCATCCGGGAAACGCTTTTATTCTCCTCGAAACTGTTCAGCAGGAAGATGGAGTAGTCCATCGTAACACCAAGCTGCAGCACGGCGGTCAGCGCTTTTGTGATGTAGGAAGTCTCACCAAGGAACACGTTGCTTCCCAGGTTGTAAAGGATTGCAAGTCCGATACTTAACAGGAACAGGATCGGAACAACGAAGGAAGTCGATGTCAGCTCGATGACAACGAGGCTCAAAACTGCGGCGATGACAACGTAAACCGGCAGCTCTTTTAATGCTACGTTTTTGATATCGGTAACAACACCGGTCATACCGCCGATGAAGCACTGCTCGTTCGCAATTTTACGAAGATCCTCGATTGCTCCATGGAGTCATCGGAAGAAGTCGTATTATCGAACAGAACGAGCATCATGGTTGCATCCCCATTGTAGAATGCTTTCCGGAGTTTTTCCGGGATCATCTCAACCGGCACGCTGATGTCTGCCACATCGTCATACCATAAAACTTCTTTTACGTGGTTTACCTGCTCGAATTTTTCTTCGAGTTTCTGTACGTCCTTCATTTCCATGTTTTCCACGACAACCATGGAGAACGCACCCATGCCGTATTCATCTACCAGAATGTCCTGTCCTTTTACAGTTTCCAGATGCTCCGGCAGATAGCTGAGCAGATCATAGTTTACTTTCGTTGCTGCCATTCCGATGACTGACGGAATAATCAGCAGAAATCCAATGATCAGCATCAGAATCCTGTGCTTGGCAATCCATTTGCCAACTTTAACCATTTTCATTCATCTCCTCTGATTCATTTTTAACTTGTTTTTCTAGTACCACATCTTACAACTTAAATGACTATTAGTCAATATTTGAAATGGTAAAAAATGAATTTTGGTCATTTTTTTGTTTACTTTTACAAAAAATAACGGAAATCGGAAATGGGAATCGTTGATTTTTCTGCGCATCAAAAAAGAGTGCCTGGCTCCTTCGCCCTGACACTCTTTTTATGCATTTTTTTTATTTCACTTCAACCAGCTCAATCTCAAAATTCAGCTCTTTTCCAGCCATCTCATGGTTGGCATCAAACGTGATATTGGTCTCGTCTTTTGCGGTAACTTTTACCGGGAACGGCTGGCCGTACTGGTTCTGCAGATAAACCTGCTGTCCGACCTCTACTTCCTCTGCTCCCGGAAGCTGTGCGATCGCAACGGTGAAAATTGCGTTCGGATCCGGCATTCCGTAAGCCTCCTCCGGCATCAGATGGATGTTGACTTTTTCGCCGACTTCCATCTCTGCAACGGCTGCATCGAAGCCGCGGATCATCTGGCCCACACCGCAGATGAACTCGAGCGGTTCGCCGCGGTCGTAGGAAGAATCAAACTGGGTTCCATCGTTGAAGGTTCCTCTGTAGTGGGTACGGCAGGTTTTTCCGACATTCTTACCTTCCATAACCGGAGTCGGTGCACCGCATCCGCCGCCGCAGGTTCCGCAGGACGCCGCAGGAGCTCTCCTCTTCCTCATGGCTTCCGCAGTGGTCGCCGCAGGAATGGCCTTCCTCATGATCGTGGTGATCGCAGGTTGCACCTGCAGATGTGAGCGTTCCGTTTAAGTAAGCTTCCACCGCTGCATCCACATCTCCTTCCGCTCCGGAGCAGAGCTCTACGCCTGCCTCAGCAAGAGCTGCCTGTGCACCGCCGCCGATGCCGCCGCAGATCAGAACATCCACGCCCTGCTCGGAAAGAAGGCCTGCCAGTGCGCCGTGGCCGGTTCCGTTGGATCCGATCACTTCGCTGGAAACCACTTTATTGTCTTCTACTTCATAAACTTTAAAGTTCTCTGTTTTTCCAAAGTGCTGGAAAATATTCCCGTTATCGTATGTGACTGCAATTTTCATCTTGTTTTCTCCTTTTCATCTGTTCCTGACCTTTTCCTGCTTTTCCGGAATTTTCAGGATTTTTTGCGCCTCTTTTCTTTGGGCTTTGTTTCGGTTTGGCATCTTCCGATGTCATTTTTTACTTTTCCTGCATAAACGCTTCAATCTGATCCGGATCACGCATCACGCTTCAGAGAGAACCTCGCTGCCGTTTTCTGTAATCAGAATATCGTCCTCAATCCGGATACCGATTTCCCATTCGTCAATATACAAACCAGGCTCGTCGGTAATAATGGCACCCGGACGCAGCTTGTCGTTCCATGCCGCGGTCACATCGTGTACATCGATGCCGAGGTGATGGGAAACGCCGTGCATGTAATAGGTTCCGACATCCTCTTTCTTCTCGATCAGGCCAAGTTTCACACAGCCCTCGCCGAGAACATCCTTTGCGATATCGTCGAGCTCTTTTAATGTCATACCCGGTTTTGCTGCTTTTGCAACGGCGCGGTTTGCTGCCAGAACAACGTCGTAAACCTGTCTCTGACGGTCCGTATATTTTCCGTTGACTGGATACGTTCTGGTGATATCTGCGCAGTAGCCCTGGAATTTTGCTCCGAGGTCCATCAGAAGCAGGGTTTCATCCTCGCACACGTCACGGTTGGTGTCGTAGTGCAGCATCGTTCCGTTTGCACCGCTTCCTGCGATCGTCGGGAATGCGGTTCCGTCTGCTCCCTCGTGGAAAATCTTGTACTCGAAATCAGCCTGTGCCTGATACTCGGTGCAGCCCGGTTTCAGATTCTTCATCACGAATTTCAGCGCGTCGTCGGTGATCTTGATTGCCTGGCGGACGAGAGCGATCTCATCCTCATCTTTCTGCATCCGCAGTGCTGCGATGACAGGAGCAATGTTTTTAATCGGTCTGCCTGGAAATTTCTTTGCGAACTCCTCTGCCTTTACCATGTTGTAATCCGGCAGATCCTCGACCTGATAGCGGTAGCAGTCGAAATACAGGGTTCCGATGTCCTCGCGTGCCATCAGACGGTTTACCATGCCCTCAAAGGAATCCAGGAAACGAACGTCATCGATTCCGGTGATCTCCTGTGCCTCGGATACGGTTACTTTTCTTCCAAACCATCTCTCCTGGTTCAGATCCGCTTCCTCGATAAACAAAATGGATTTCTCCTCTTTTGCGGTCTTTTTCATCATCAGGATCATGTGATCTCTGCGAAGGCCGGTCAGATAGAAAAGTTGCGGTTTGCTTCAAACGGCAGATATTCGTCTGCGCTGACATGCAGCTCGATTCCAGAAAACAAAAGCAGTGCGGAATCCTGGTCCATTTTATCAAAAACCTGTTTTCTTCTTTCTGTAAAGTTCATCTGTCTTTCCTCACTTTCTTTTAGAGCCTGCCAAGATCTGTTTTCGGCTCCTCTACTAAGATAACACGTTCGTGCTTTTTTTCCTACCTTTTTCCTGCTTTTCTGTGAAAATTCTTATTTTATTCCGCACTTTCCAGTCCTTTGACAACTTCCAACGCTTTTTCGAGCTGCACATCGCCCGTCGCGTCATCCGGCAGCTCCACCTCGACATCCGGCGTAATGCCGACCTTGTGGATGTCGTTTCCGAGCGGCGTGTAATAATGGGCAATCGTCAGTTTCACCACGCTGCCGTCCGAAAGCTGGAATGTATTCTGGACAATGCCTTTTCCGAATGTCGTCGTTCCGACAATCGTTCCGATGCCGTAATCTTTGACTGCTCCCGTGAAGATTTCTGCCGCACTTGCCGTATTTTCATTGACCAGCACGACGAGTGGAATCGAGATCGGGGTATCGCCGTCGCAGGTATACTCTTCCCGTTTTCCATTTTTATCCTCGGTATACACGATGAGTCCCTCCGGCAGGATCTGGCGCAGGGTGTCGCAGACTGCCGTCACAAGGCCGCCCGGATTGCCGCGCAGATCGATGATCAGGCGCTCCATGCCTGATCCTGCAGTGACTGGTATGCTTTCTGGAACTGCTCGGAGGTAAGCCCTGTAAACTCGCTGATGGCAGATAGCCGATCTTATCGTCCAGCATTTTACCGTCTGCCACAATCGCCGCAAGCTTCTCTTTTGTGACTTCCGTTTCAATCAGATCCGCCTCGCCTTCCCGCTCGATAGAAAGCGTCACGGTATCGTTCTCGCTGTTTTTCAGAAGACCGACCGCATCGTTGAGGCTTAAGCCTTCGAGTGTCTGCCCGTCAATCTTCACAATGCGGTCATCCGCCTGAATACCGGCCTTCGCCGCCGGGGTATCGTCCTGTACGCCGGTGACCTGCAGCTTATCGCCGTCCAGCGTCACCGTAACACCGATGCCCTGATAGTAACCCTCCTGCGCTGTCTTGATCGCTTCGTATTCCTCTTTCGTGTAATACGTAGAATACTTGTCGCCGAGGCCGCTGATCATCCTTTATACATCGCATCCGACAGCTCTGTGTCATCCACATCGCCCGCGTAAAGCTGGCTGATCATCGCTTTGATCGCCGCCGTCTTCCGCCACGACCAGAAGCCGCCGGGGTGGTCCGCACTGCTTCCCGGCCAGAGAAACGTTGTTCCGACAAGCACGATCATTACAATCGCCAGCATCGAAATCATGCCCGCAAAGTAGCTCTTCCGCATCTCATTTTTTCGGTTTTTCTTTCTGTTTCTGCGCTTTTTCGGTTTTTCCTGCTCTGCCGCTTTTACGCCCTCTTTTTCTTCCTTCATCAGTTCTTCCAAAATATGCCTCCCAATCGAAAGATCCCGGAATCTTTTGACGGATTCCGGGACTTATTTTTACTTCATTATATTGTCTAATCCTATCAGACTTTCAAGTGTTTTCGAATCGTAAAGATACTGCCGACAAGACCGATTCCCATACCGAGAATGAGTCCGACTGGAAGCAGAATCCGGAAGACGGCCGATACCGGCATGAATGCCATAAAGTTCGACAGTACGCTGAACTCCGTCATAACGTAGCTGATGACTCTGTTGTATACAACGTACAGCAGCCCCAGCGGAATCGCTGCTCCGACAAGACCGATCAGGATACCCTCGATCAGGAACGGAGCCCTTACAAACAGGTTCGTCGCACCGATCAGCTTCATGATACCGATCTCCTCTTTCCGGACCGAAATACCGATCGTGACGGTATTGCTGATCAGGAAAACAGATACGGCAAGAAGAATCAGGATGATCGCGATGGAAACGTAGCCAATGACACGGTTCATCGTCGTCAACGTTGTTGTTGCGCCCTCGGCCTGTTTAACCTCACGGACACCGTCCAGCGAGCGGATATACTCAGCCAGTGCATCCTGCGTCTCTACCTGGTATACGTAAACCTCGTAGTGAGCAGAAGTTGCGAGCGGGTTGTCGTTTGGCTTAAAGCCGTCCTTGTATTCCTCTTTTCCTTCGAAATACTGTTTTGCAAAGTTTTCCCACGTCTCATCCGCGGAAACATACTTACATTCCTTGACCACATCGGTCTTGGCCTTGATCTCCGTTCCGATCTCATCGATCGTCGCCTGATCCACATCTTCGTTGAAGAAGACGGTCATGGATACGTCTGTCTCGGCATTTTTTACGATGTAGTTAAAGTTGATGACAACCGCAAAGAAGATACCGAACAGAAAGATACAGGCTCCCATGGTTGCGATGGATGCCAGCGAGAACATCTTGTTTCTCCAGATGTTTTTGACACCCTGTTTGATGCTGTAGCCCAGTGTACTAAACCTCATGGTACTCGCCCTCCTTCTCATCGCTGACTACCACGCCTTTTCGCATGGTAATAACGCGTTTTTTCATGGAGTTGACGATCTCACGGTTGTGGGTTACCACAAGAACGGTCGTTCCTCTGTTGTTGATTTCCTCCAGGAGCTTCATAATCTCCATGGAGTTTCCCGGGTCCAGGTTTCCGGTCGGCTCGTCCGCCAGAAGAATGTCAGGCCGGTTGACAATGGCTCTTGCCACGGCAACTCGCTGCTGCTCTCCTCCGGAAAGCTCCTTCGGGAAGGATTTGTACTTCTCTGCCAGTCCGACCAGCGTCAGGACTTCCGGCACGCGCTTTTTGATGACGCGGTTCGGTTTCTCGATGACACGCTGTGCGAATGCTACGTTTTCATAGACATTCCGGTCTTTTAAAAGGCGGAAATCCTGGAATACGACGCCGACACCGCGGCGGTATTTCGGCACTCTCCAGCGTTTCATTTTATTTAAGATCTGTCCGTTTACCTTAATGGTACCGGATGTGGGCTCGAGTTCTTTCAAAAGGAGCTTGATCAGCGTCGATTTTCCAGAACCGCTGTTTCCCACGATAAAGACGAATTCCCCCTTCTCGATGTGTAAGGATACGTTGTTGACGGCCGGCTGGCCTTTCGCGTAACTCTTACTTACACTATCCAATGTTATCATGCAATTCCTCCTTCAAGGGTTCTCGCTTAATAATCGAGCGTTTCCATGTATTTCATGTACTGCACAACCATAAGCGCAATCTTGAATGTGATCGCATCTTCAAAAACTCTAAGATCGAGTCCCGTGCTCTTCTGCAGCTTATCCAGCCGATAGACAAGGTATTTCGGTGTATATAAAGCTGTCTCGAGGTTTCCGAGACATTCAGAGAATTTTCAAAGAATTTATTGATCGTTGTCAGTGTCTCTTCATCAAAGTCATCCGGCGATTTGTTGCCAAAAATCTCTTTGATGAACATTTTGCACAGTGGGATCGGAAGCTGGTAAATCAGACGGCCGATACCCAGTGAGCTGTATGCATAGATATCATTCTCAGCGGAGAAGATTTTTCCGACGTCCATCGCCATTCTGGCTTCTTTGTAGGAACGCGATACTTCTTTGATCTCCTTGACAATGGTACCGTAAGCAACGTGGGTTTTCCCCTCCTCATCTCTTCCTGCTGCTTCCAGAATGGTGGCTGCCACTTTGTTCATCTGGCATAATCCTCACCTGGAGCAAGTTCTTTTACGATGATGATGTTTTTCTCATCAACTGCAGTTATAAAGTCACCGGATTTGGTACCGAGCAGACTCTTGACGCTCTCGAGCGCCCCGCTGTTTTTATCCGGATTTGTCTCAAGAATAAATACAAGGCGGCGTGCTTCCACTTCAATATGTAACTTCTTCGCCCTGTTGTAGATGTCGACCAGCAGCAGGTTGTCGAGCAGCAGATTCTTGATAAAGTTGTCTTTATCGAAGCGCTCCTTGTAGGCGGTAAGGAGGCCCTGAATCTGGAAGGTAACCATTTTCCCGATCAGGTGAATGTCATCGTTTCCGCCTTTTACAACCAGAATGTACTCCAGCTGGTGTTCATCGTATACTTTAAAAAACTGATAATTTTTCATGGTCTGGGAATCTGCCTGAGACTGCGCAAACGTTACAATATCATTCTGGCTGATCTCAACCTCCGGAAACGTCGTTACCAGAACTTTTCCTTCTACATCAGTCACGCAGAGTTCGACACGCGAAATATTTTTGATTCCCTCAATGGTACTCTGTAAAATCTGATTTGAAATCATATTTTCTTCCCTCTTTCATCCTATAGTTTGTCTCCGGCTGCACCCGCTTTCATTGCCAGGCATATCCACACCCCTATGGTTCTGCGCCTGATGCAAAGTACCTCACAGATATACTTATTTTAATACAAAATAGACAAAAAAGGAAGAGAAAACACAACATTTATACCACAAAATACGTAAAAAGGTCAGGAGAAATCCGTCTGGAAGCCCTCTCCTAAGACCTCTCTTGCATCCGACACAACGACAAACGCGTCCGGATCGATCGTTCCTACGATCTGTTTGAGCTGCGGGATCTGTTTTTTGCCCACAACACAGAATACCATCATACGCTCTTCGCCCGTGTACATTCCCTTGATGTGGATGCCGGACGCGCCGCGGTCGAGTTCTTTCATGAGCTCATCGGCTACCTGCTCCGGATGCGCGGTAATGATAAACGCGGATTTCGCATAATTCATACCTTCCATCAGGGCATCCGTCATTTTCGTCGTCACGTAGATTGCCACGATCGCATAGAGCGAAGCGTGGATACCGAAGACAAAAATACCGGCGATGACGATGATTCCATCAAGCACCTGCATAACCTGTGCAACGGAATAGTGGCGCAGCTTTCTCTGGATCAGAGCCGCCATCATATCCGTTCCGCCCGTCGTTCCGTTTCCGATAAAGACAAGGCCGATGCCGGCTCCCATCAGAACGCCGCCAAAAAGTGCGGAGAGCATCCTGTCATCCGGCACCAGCTGCAGAACCGGGAGAACGGCAAACCAGAACGTGTTCATCAGGGTTCCAAAAATGGTTTTCACAAGAAAATCACGGCTCATGCGGATTCCAAAAAGAAAGAGCGGAATGTTCAGCACAAGGTTCGTCACCCAGAGCGGAACTCCTTTTCCGAACAGCATCTGGCTCAGTTGTTTGATGACGATTGCAAGACCGGAAAATCCTCCGGTAACAAGCCCCGCCGGGTCGTAAATCGAGCTGGTCGCAACCGCCATGACCGCGGTTCCCAGCGTAATCAGCAGATAATCTCTCCACTGCTGTTTGTTCCGTATCCAGTTCATGAACTTCAACCGTCCTTTTCGCTGTTATATTTTGTTACCATCCACTTGAACGTATTCTTCTTTAGCAGAGTTCCCCACCAGCTCGTTTTTATACCGGCCTCGTTCTGCAGTGTTGAGTGTTCGCCAAGGCTCAGCCAGATTTTCGCGCTGATTTTGCTGCTGTTTTCCAGAACGAAACGATCCTGCCGCGTTCCTGCAAGGCCGCTCACAATCACGTCCGTCGTCTGGCTGTTGATCTCGTTGACCAGGCTGTCAAACGCGGATTCCTCCAGCGTCTCGACAACAGCACCGCCTCCGATCTCAATGCCGGGATACGTTTCTGTCAGATATTTCTGCAGTGTCTGCAGTTCTTCCTCAGTGTCGCCCAGTACGAAAATCCGGCTTTTCTTCTGAATCAGTCCCCAGAAAAAGCGTGCGATGAACTCGTTCGTCTCCACTTCCTCATAGGACGGCGTCTCCGGGTCAATTCCTGCTGCCTCCAGCACCTCGGTTTCCCCGATGACCGTCAGATCCAGATCTTCGATATACTGTTTCCACGTCGGTTCCTTGCTCGCCTGCATCAGCATCTGCATTGTAACAATCCCGATGGTGTTCAGCTTATCGTTCGAGAGGTATTCCTCTGCAATCTCCATTGCCGCATCGACGCGGTAATGTTTCAGCTTCACACCTAAAATTTCCAGTTCTGCATTCATTGTTCTGTATACTTCTGTTTTCCTTCGAAATCCAGAAGCGTTTCCTCCATGTTTTCCTGCCGTTTCTTCCGGCAGCGCTGTCCGCCCTTTTCTTCTGGCAACAGCTAATCCCCATTATACTAAAAAAAGAGGCTGTTGTCAAAAACAGCCTCTTTTTCTGCCCTGTTTTCACAGAATTTTTACAATTTAGCGGATCGTCTGCGGATTGTTTCAACTCACAGTCGGTATTTTCACGGAGTCTGACATGTCGAAAATAGTTCGACTGTGACTTGCCTCATGTCAGTGGAGGATACCGATTTCTCTCCGCCCGCCACTGCCGTTATGTTTCTTTTAACAATTCATCCCACCGCTTTAGAAGTGGGAGACTTCTTGTCTACTAGGGTTAAACCTCAAACATCAGATCGCCGTAGGACGGCATCGGCCACATCTCTTTGTCTACGATCATTTCCAGTTTGTCAACCGGTGCACGGAGTGCTCCATAGCCGGAGCAACTTTCTCGTAGTAGTATTTTGCTTTTGCTTCGCCATCTTCCATCTCGCATCCTGCATTCTCGATTGCGATCAGCTCGTCGAGTGCTTTCTGGGTCTCCTCAAGCAGTGCACTTGTCTCGTTCAGCAGATTCTTCTGTACACCAACTGCCGTAACACCTGCTGCGGTGATGGTGTTGATGGATCCAGCCAGGGAAGTCGCATATTTGATGACTGCCGGGATGATCTGTTTGCTTGCCATGTCGATCATGGTCTTTGCTTCGATGTTGATGGTCTTTGCATAGTTCTCGAATTTAACTTCTGCACGGGATACCAGCTCTGCCTCGGTGAATACTTTGAAATCGCCGAACAGTTTGATTGCGGTATCAGTGGTCAGTGCCGGGATTGCGTACACCATGGATTTGATGTTCGGAAGTCCTCTTCTCTCTGCCTCAGCTAACCACTCATCTGCATATCCGTCGCCATTGAAGATGATTCTCTGATGCTCACTTAAGTTCTTCTTGATCAGATCATGGACAGCGTCCTCAAAGTTTTCAGCGCCTTCCAGTACATCGCATGCATCGCGGAATGCTTCTGCAACGATGGTGTTCAGTACGATGTTCGGAGCTGCAACGGAGTCACGGGAACCAACCATACGGAACTCGAATTTGTTTCCGGTGAAGGCGAACGGTGAGGTTCTGTTACGGTCGGTAGCGTCTTTCTTGAGATCCGGAAGTGTCTTAACACCAGTCTCCAGAACGCCCTCTTTTTTGCTCTTTGTTGCATTTCCGGTGCTGATGAGCTGCTCTACAACATCCTCCAGCTGCTCTCCAAGGAATACAGAAATAATAGCTGGCGGCGCCTCGTTAGCTCCCAGTCTGTGATCGTTTCCCGGATCGGCTGCGGACTCACGAAGCAGATCTGCGTGAACATCAACGGCTTTCAGAACGCAGCTTAATACGAGCAGGAACTGAATGTTCTCGTGCGGTGTTTTGCCCGGCTCAAGAAGGTTGATGCCGTCATCTGTGGTGATGGACCAGTTGTCGTGTTTACCGGAACCGTTGACACCTGCGAACGGTTTCTCATGCAGCAGGCATTTCAGTCCGTGCTGGCATGCAACTCTCTTTAAAGTCTGCATAACGAGCTGGTTGTTGTCAACTGCTACGTTTGCCTCGGAATAAATGGAAGCCAGCTCGTGCTGTGCCGGTGCAACCTCATTGTGCTGTGTCTTTGCTGTAACACCCATCTTCCACAGCTCAATGTTGACATCCTTCATAAAGGAAGCAATTCTCTGACGGATGGTTCCGAAATAGTGATCGTCCATCTCCTGTCCTTTTGGAGGCATTGCGCCAAACAGGTACGTCCGGTGTAGATCAGGTCTTTTCTCTGCAGGAATTTCTCTGCATCTACCAGGAAGTATTCCTGCTCCGGTCCTACGGAAGGAGTTACTTTCTTGGAAGTGGTGTTTCCGAACAGTTTTAACAGACGCAGGGACTGTACATTCAGAGCTTCCATGGAACGAAGAAGCGGTGTTTTCTGGTCAAGCGCCTCTCCTGTGTAGGAGCAGAATGCAGTCGGAATGCAGAGGGTTGCGCCTGCTGCGTCCTGACGAACGAAAGCCGGTGAGGTGCAGTCCCATGCTGTATATCCTCTTGCCTCAAAGGTAGCACGCAGTCCACCGGACGGGAAAGAAGATGCATCCGGCTCGCCTTTGATCAGCTCTTTACCGGAGAAGCTCATCAGTACTTTGCCGTTCGGCATCGGTGCTGTAATAAAAGAATCGTGCTTTTCTGCAGTTGTACCAGTCAGCGGCTGGAACCAGTGTGTATAGTGTGTTGCTCCTTTTTCAATTGCCCATTCTTTCATCTCATGTGCAATCGTATCTGCAGTAGCAAGATCCAGCTCACCGCCTTCTTCGATGATCTTTTTCAGCTTCTTGTAAACATTTTTTGGAAGACGTTTCCTGCATTACAGTGTCATTGAATACATTTTCGCCAAAGATTTTGGCCGGATTACATATTCTCCCATTTTCTTTC
>ENA-OQIM01000113-OQIM01000113.1-human-gut-metagenome-genome-assembly--contig:-NODE-113-length-26249-cov-5.717901_pt1 | contig 26249 bp, 47 predicted proteins | sample MGYA00242579_ERZ504744 | MGnify/ENA primary metagenome ERZ504744 (study PRJEB26092, sample SAMD00036441) | human gut metagenome | host: Homo sapiens | study: EMG produced TPA metagenomics assembly of...
TTTTTTTGCCTGACTTTTCGTCTCCTCATTCATATTCCAGAGTTCCAGAATGGCAGGCGAGGATCTGATAAATGGAAAATGTGTTGAACTGTTCCAGCCAGTCCATGATATCCGGCGGTACATTCTCCGGATCCGCGTGTTGTGCATGATATACGCGATATTTTCAAACATTTCCAGGTCCTCAATCGGAATCTCGCTTGACTCCTTATCCTCTTTTTTGCCTTTCTTTTTCACAGACTTTGCGATTTTCTGCAAATCCAAGAAAAGATCTCTGCGGAATTTCATCCGGTAGATTCTCGGCACCGCTGCTGACGCCTTGAACTCCACCTCTCTGCCATCAATTTCCACCTTTTTTCTCAGCATAATCTATCCCTCCTATTTCTTTGTTTCAGCTGCCTGTGCCACCTCGCTTGTCGCGGCAACCGGCTCATATACTTTGTTGTACCAACCTGTATATGTTCCATCTGCTGTGTCCGGTCCTGTCTGTACTTTTACCAGACCGTCTTTTCTCGGACTATTTGTGATTGTCAGTGTCTCTGTTCCAGGGTCTACTGTCTCCTCTTTTGTCTCGGATGCAATAGACGGTCTTGTGCATGTGCAGTTATATAAGCATCTGCGGATTGCTTTCACGTCTCCATCAAACTCGAACAGCAGAGCGAACGGATTTGTTGTTTTGTTTGCATTTTCCGCAAGGACGCCATTTTTGTCCTGTTCTTCATTGAGAATTTCCACGCGGAACCAGCTCGGAATGAGTGCCATTTCCAGATCTCCCTCATATCCGTTGTTTGCGCTTGTCACATAGTACGCAATTCCGTCTGCGTGGAACTTGGAAATCTCTCCCTGTGCGTCCAGGCTGATGCTGACCGCTCCAGGAATACTTTTCGGATTATCATACGTGTATGTAGTTGTTCCCTCTGTAGTCTTTTCTGTCTGCTTGGCCACATGGACGTTTTTAATGTTGTACTTGACTTTGTTCTCTGTTCCAGTCATTTTCTATACCTCCATTTCATATAGCGACTCCCACATTTTCTCCGACTCCAGCCACTCAGAGGCTGTCTGCTCCCAGGCAATGTCATGTTTGTCCAGGATTTCCTCCAACTTTTTCTCCAGCTCCCAGTCTTTGTCATCTGTGTAGAGTTCAATATCCAGTTTCGTTATCTTTTTGTATGTCTTGCCATCTGCGAAAAAATTATCTGTTCCCGGTGTCAGCCATACAACAATAGGGAGCGGGATGTCCTGCATCTCTTTCTGTGTGAAATGATGATATCTGAACGGGATTCCCATTTCTCCCAGCATCTGCTCAATCTGATCTTTTGTCATAGTCTCGTCCTCAGCTCCTTTTCTAGCTCATCTACTGCTGCCTCCTCTGCAAGTGCAATATGCACTATGGCCTTTGTTCTTCCGCCACTTCGCTTCTGGTGGCCTTTTCCAGGAGATGTGTCAGAGCGTATTCCGGTTTTTCCGCATGGACAACCATTGTATGCTTTGTCCGTTTGGTTTCTCCTGTCCCGTAAGTCCATGACGCTGCATAGTCTCCTGTCAGCTTTGGAGATGTTTTATTCAGCATTTTGGCCGTATCCTCGGCAACTTCCTTGGATACTTTTTCAACCTCCAGGCCAACCGCAACGCCATAATCGTCCAGCTCTTTCATGACAGCCTTGGCCAGATCTCCAATTTTAACCGCCACCAGAATCCCTCCCGTCTTTGAATGGGTGCACCAGTTTTTCCAGTGACAGGTACAGCGCCGGTGGTTTCGTGTCGTACTTCGGCTGTACCTGCTTAATCTGATAATGTCCGGCCCGGTCTTTCATCTCTGACTCGTCAAATGTCATGTTATCCCATAACCAGTCCGTCTCATTTTCCAGAATAATCACATCGTTGACCTCGATCTGCTCCGCATCCAGTATCTCCAGTGGAACTGCCAGGAGCTTATCCACCTGGTTTCCGGCCGTTTGCGCCTGCCAGTATCTGGTCACGCCTACCGTCCTGTTTCCAAAACGTATATGCTCCAGTTTTGTTCTAGTCAGACTCCGTTCGTCTGCTTCACAGATCGTCAGCAGACCATCTCCAAAATTTTCAAAATGCTTACTGCTGATCCGCGGCATATCCGTCCACCTTTCTGTCTATCTGCAGAGAAATGATCTCATCTCTGTAATTCTGCCAGAATTGAGGTATCTCCCCAGCTCTGGCATACATGACATAATCAAAAAGGAGCGCTTTTTCCTGAGTTTCCTCATAGAAATTGCACTCCCCCTATTTTTCCGCTTATGGCAGCCATTCCTCTTTTGACCATGCCCCTCATCTTCTCATCTCCCAGGGAATCATCCCAGGTTATCTCCAGATAATTTTTGATCTCGTTTAGGAGCTTGTTGTCTTTATCGTCTGCCATAATTCATTTACTCCTTTGTCACTGTTACTTTGTAGCTCTTTGTCTGTGCTCCGTCAGTCACTTTTACAGTCACAGTATTGGAACCCTCGGACCAGTTTGCTGCTGCTCCATTTGTCACTTTCACATCTCCCACCGTGATCTCAATTTCCGCTGTGGAACTTGTCGGTACCGCTGTGATTGTGTTGGACGCATTCTGTGTGGTTGCTGTGTATTCTGTGGTTCCTGCTGCAAATGCCGGAGACAGTTTCAGTGCACCAACTTTCAAATCTGCCAGTGTTGCATCATCTGTCTTTGCTTTTTCTGTCTCGCTTACAACCTTGAAACGTAACGGCTGGAGATCCTTAATATCCAGAACCTGGAAAGCATTGTTATCCAGTGCGAAACCATGAGCATACAGCTTGATGAGATATACTCTCTCATCTTCCAGGAATCTGTATTCGTCAGAATATTCAATTTTTCCATTTTTAGCCATTCCAACGCCCAGGAAATACTTGGTTGCCATTCCATATACTGCCTTTCCCTCCGGAACAGCTGCACTCTGAATGATTTCAGCGTCCACCGGGAGCACAGATGCATAGATTCCATCCGGCGTCAGCATCCTTGTGGCCGGGAGCACTCTGCGGAAATAATCCACCGGATTAACCAACAAAATGAGGCTTGTGACAGTTCTTGCCTGTCCTTTGTCGTTTCTGGCCATGATTGCTGTAACATTTCCCATCTGTGTCATGTCCAGTGCAGTCATTTTGATAGCGTTTTTGTCCGGATATTTTCCGCCTGTCACAACAACGCCCTCTCCGACCTGTTTCATCATACCGATTGGCTCATCTTTTCCAGTTCCCTGTACAATACCGTACTCCAGCCCGTTTGCCAGTGCTCATAGAGCACCTGACGCACGTATGTATCCAGCCATGTCGGTCCTAAATCCAGCATAGCCTTGGAAACCGGCAGGAATGCGCTCAGTTTTTCCTGTGTTACATCTACCTCTTTGAACCCAGATGTCAGCTCCTCGATGATCTTGGCTGTCAGCTTGCCCCATGCTGCTTTCTGCTCGCCGTTTGTATTCATCATCATTCTTGTCAGACCTGTCACTGTGGTTGCATTCAGCTTGGACAGGAGCGGGTGGTTTGTCTGGAGTTCATCAAAGACAGAATCAATGATTGTTTCCGGCATAACCACCTCAACTTCATTGAGAGCCTGTTTCGGATCTGTGGATCTCATAGCCTCAATGATTTTCTCGTAATACTGTTTTTCCTTGGATGTCAGCTGGCGTACACCTCTCTGTGCCAGAATTGTTGCATCCTGCTCCACCAGCATCTCTTTGGCCTGCTCCAGAACATTGTCCTCAATCTTCTGGCACAGCTCAGTGAACGCCTCACTGAATGCTTTTGCATCGTCATCTTTGATGGCTGATTCATTTTTTCAACGATCTTGGCCTTTTCCATTGCTAATACGTCTTTATTCTTCATATCAGTTCTCCTTTACATATTTTGGAATAATTTTGCTAACTGGTTTGTGAGTTTCTTTTCTTCCGGCTCTGGTTTTGGAGTCGGTACCGGAGGTTTTGGTTCTCCTCCCTGCTGCCGCATAGACTCCAACTGTTCCCGAAATGATTTCTGCTGTGCAATCACACCGGACAGCTGCTGCACGCGGCTCATCAGTCTCTGCTGTACATCCTTATCATCAGCCTGGTAGCTGTCTACCCGGTCAATGAGGCCGTATTCCAGAGCTTTCTCCGGTGTTAGGAATGTTTCTGCCTCCATCATGTCAATGAGCTGCTGTTCTTCCAGGTTTGATTTTTCCAGAAAAATCTGTCTGTTTGACTCCATGAGCGTATCCAGATCATCTGCTGCTTTTCTGAGTTCTTTGGCATTTCCATCCACACTCATCCACATATTGTGAATCAATGCAGATGTTCCCAGTCCCATAACGCGCTCATCACACGCCTGCAGGATCAGGAACGCTACGCTGTAGGCAACTCCATCCACATATCCAACCTTTTTGCAGTTCTTCTGTTTCAGCTGGTTATAGATCGCCACGCCCTCTTTGACAGATCCTCCGTTTGAGTTGATATGCAGCTCAATGGTTGCTGTATCAGGAATTGCTGCAAGCTGCTCCTGGAAATACTTTGCAGATGTCTCCGATTCCTCATAGCTCCATGTGCTCCAGTTAAATGTGCCGTATGCTGTCACATCGTCATAGATGTATAATTTGTGAGTATCGTCCTCTGCTTTCTGAAAACATACAAATACTTTATCCTGTCTTGGCATTCTTCCCACCTCCTTTCTGCTGTTCTTCCAGGATTTCCTGGATAGTTGAGTAGTTTTTCGTGATGAAATGCTGGTCTGCCCAATCCTCATCTATCGGAATCTCTCCCAGTGCTCTCAGAATCATATTCACTGTATAGATTCCGGAGCTGATGAGCTTGTCTGCTGATGTTGCAATGTCGAACATGTCAATATGTTTGACTCTCATGGTGTCGATCTGTAGCTTTGTTCCTTTCTGTATCCCGTTTTTTCCAATCCTCTTGCGGTTGATTTCCTGCATGAACATCTGTGCAAGCGGGTCCAGGCAAAACGTCAACATCTCGTCCACTGCTTTCTCGGTGTCCTGCACGTCTCCCTTGGCCAGTGTAGGCGGCATGGAGAATCCTCTGGCTGTAAAGTCAAAGATGTCATCATACTGACTCTTGATATCACGACTGGTTCCCTCACTGTAAGTCTTTGAGCCAATGTCTGTGTATGAATACCCCTCAAACAGTGGCAGGACAGCGTTTGGGCTTTCAAAGAATGACTTGAAATACTCATTCATGAGCTTTTCCAGTTTCTCATTGAACAATTTGTCACTCTGAGCCATTGCCGAAATGTTCAGGGTTCCCCTGCTGCCTCTGCTTTTGAGATACGATTTTGCAGAATAATCAATCAGCTTGCTGTATGAGTCATACAGGTGCTGCATGATCCGGTTTACATTCTTGTTGTTGAGTGTCCAGTGAAGCACGTCTGAACTTCGGAATGACCGCGAAAATGTGTAATCATCCACCTGCACATTGGTATAAGTGTCTCCATACAGTGCATTTTTCGTCACGGAAAAATCATCAGCCACCAGGAGCTGTCCGTCATAGCTCTCTACAATCAAAAGCTCATTGTTCCGGAACAACTGCTCCATAGCCTTTGATAAAAATTCTGCTTTGTTCTGGTTGCGGTTCGGTTCGTAGTTCCATAGATAATATTCATCTTTGAACAATTCCTCTCCCTCGTAAAACGTGCGAAATTCACATTTTGTCAGAGCGTTGGCAATCTTCCCTACACAAGTCCAGAACGCCAGCTCTCTCAGACATATTTCTGTTACTGCATCACGAACCTGTTGATCTGCAATTTCCACAGATGATACTCTTTGCACATCTTCTTCCGGTTTTTCTCTTGCCTTGAATAGCTTTCTGAGACTCAATCCCATGTCTGTTTCCTCCTTTCTGCGCTAATATGTGAATACGCCCAGATCCGGTGCGCTTACGCTCTGAGCATACGGCAGGTCATCCTCTACCGTCATAGATGCAGCCAATGCCATGAAAGGGTCTGTCTTTCTTGACTTTGCCTCAATCTTTGCATATACAAAGTTTCCAATATCGGCATCATCTTCCTTTCCCGGTTTCCGGCCGTATCTAACCATCTTTGTGTTATTTGTTGCCCAGCGCAACACTGGGTTATCTCCCCACACGAAATAGTCATTTGCAAAACAGCTGTCTATAACCGGCGCAACTTTCATGATGTCTGACGGTCTTACCAGTTTTAGGTTTTTGTACACTTTTGCATCAAAACCAATGTTCTGCAGATACTTGGCCACCAGAGCATAGCGGAAATCATCTATTGCCATTTTCTTGATCGAATAGTATTCCATCTGCGTTGCAATATAGTCCACGATCAGCTCCGGGTGGATTTCCACATCATCAACCAGTGTGATATGTCCCTGATCCGCCCATTCTTTCCATGGTGCCTTTATTCTTGGCAAGTCTTTTGACTGCAGGCAGAGCAGGAATGGTTTAGATCATACCTGGTATCCGCGTCTCTGAAATGGAGATTGACAGAAATCATATCAGTGACTTTTGAGAAGTCGATGCCACAGGTGCACATTCTTCCCACCAGATCATCTACCGGTATAGGTCTGTTAGTGGCTTTGATTCTTTCATAAGCACACACTTTGATCTCGCTGGAACCGTCTGGGAGGTTCATTCTCTTGGTCATGAATGCCGTGAACTTCTCAGGCCGTTTCAACCAGTCTCTGTATTCTTTCCGGATCTCCTCCATGAGATCCGGTAGGTATCTCAACGATGGGTTTGCCTTTTCCCAGTTCTTCTCATCGTGTACCTCTGCCTTGCTGTCCAGCCGGCAGATAAACGGCAGTAGTCCGTTGTCCGGTTCTCCTCCGAATAGGATTCCCTCTGCTGTCTCCAGCAGATCATCCAGCGGTCCCTCCCTGACATCTCCCTGGGTAGTGTAATATGACCGGCGTGGGTGTTTCTTCTTTCCCAGGCCGGTCGTAAATACATTGATATTCTTATAGTCTTGATACTGATGAATCTCATTGAGCACTACCATTCCGGAGCGGAGACCATCTTTTCCGTCCGGATTGTTTGTATGTCCCTTTATCGTTGACCTTGTGCTCTTGCAGACCACTTTCTCCCTTGTCCACTTAAAAAATCGCTTGAGCTTTTTGATCCACTTAGGCTGCTCGAATGCTCCAACGATATCCTGTACCGGCCGGAGAGCCTGGTCCTCATTGTTCGCACAGATATCAACGTCATATTCTCTGATTCCGTTGTATTCGGATGCCAGTGCCGTTGATTCCAGCGCTATTGTTCCGTCTTTTCCCGCACCTCGTCCAATCAGGCAGAACAGATCCGGCCACTTGGCCGTCCATTCTCCCGCCAGTACGTGCAGTCATGCAGTCCAATCACTAACTGCTGCCACGGAAAAACCTCATCATACGGGAAATATCGTGCCAGTCCCAGGTAGTCCGTCAGCTGCTGCTGGTCCACATAGATGTCCTCCGTCTCAAAACACTTTCTGACATGTTTCATCAGTGCCTTGACATCTTTGGACGCCTCCACTTTTCCTGTCTCCACTGCCTCCATGTAGGCTTCTATTCGTGGATCACAGTTTGTCATCATCGTCATCCCTTATGGTTTTCTCCGTGTCAGACCCAGCTTGTCCAATATCATAAGCATTTGCTTATTTACGGCCACCAGATCTTTGACGGATTGATTTTGTTTTATGATGGTGGCCTTGCCGGATGCAGATTGTGCCTCATAGGATACTCCTCTCTTTTTTATGTCTGTTTTTAGCTTTTTCTTGATATCGTAGAGGGCCATATAGTCATCTATGAGGTCCAAAAAACATGAAATATCAGCCTGTTTTTTCTCAAGCTGAGAAATTAAACTTTCTAATATATCCGATTTTTTTTGCGCCATATTCCACCCCTATTTTTATTTTTATCATGTGCGAACTTCTCGGCGTTGTCGAGGCCACCCACCGGTCTCCGTGGTCGAAATTAAAACGCTAATTTTTTCGACCGGGGGTATACGCTTTTTTCTGTGCTTTCTGTCCAATTTCCAGAGCAAAATCCGGATTCGTTGTGTGATTGCACAGCCCGTCTATTGCATTTATATTATGCATACAGAACTCTTTGTCACATTGCGTATTCTTTTCCGGATCACAGTTGAATACCTTTATCTTTTGTCCTCCGCATTTGATGATCTGTTCCTGCTTCATGTTATCCCTCTTTTATTTTCCCTATCTTCTGAATGATTCCGTCCACAGTGTCATTGACTGTTGCCACATCATCAATCAATCTGTCTAACTGGTCACGTTCCACATCTACCTGCACCGTGATTCTGCTCGTTGGTCTCTCCTGTAGTATTGCGTATCCCATCGGCATCAATGGCCCTCCTGGACAATCCGCACACACTCGACCATCTGAATACTCTCTCGGTATCACATTCAGCATTCCGCACGCCTGGCATTGTGTGACCATATAATCTGCTGTATCGCTTGTCCTTGCCATATCAATCCCACCTTTCCTCTGTCAGAGTTTCTTTCTTCTCTGGTTTCCTGTATCCATGCACTGCCTCATGGCAGTCGTGGCACAGACTGACCAGGTTCCTTTTTCGTACACCATGCCACTCATACCATATCTCCAGAGCCATGTCCGGATGTTTCTTGACATAGTTCACATGATGCACTGTCGTAGCTTTCGTGTATATCTTCTTTGCCTTGCATCTCTGGCACTCTCCATGATCCATCTGCAGAACCTCTCTGCGTACTTTCTTCCACGGTCCCCACACGTAGAATCTGTGAATGTCCTCTCTGATGCACTTTTTCACATAATCAATCTGTTCTTGTGTCATGTCTCCTCCAACGAAAAAAGCTCCGGGTTTTCCGGAGCTTTTGTGAGGGATAATGTCTGAGAATCTTGGTTCTCATCTTTTGGACCTTATCAATATAACATAAAAGTTGTCCTGTGAGTACCGCACTTTCAGATTCGGTGCGCCATGAGGTAATAGAAATATCTTCTGACCTCATAGAAATATGTCCTCTCACACGGTATCCCTTTCTGCTTCATCCAGTGAAACGTTGCTCCCTCCGTTGTCACATATTCCAGCAGATACTCATAGAGGCTCTTATTGTCCCCTACCGCATCCCTGACTGTATCCTCAACTTTATGCATCTTCTCACGCAACTCTACTCTGCGCTCTGCCAGGTTGGCTGTTGCATCACTGCCGTTGTGCGCCCCTGGCATTCCGGTTATCTGAGGACTCTTGACGGTTGATGTCCTGCTGCCCAGCTCCTCTCTCCATTCCGGATATTGCAGACAATATGAGTACGCCGTTCCGAATGCGTGTTTGCTTATCCCATATTTCTTTTTGTTCAGTGGTCGCACGTTTGGCATCTTTATTCCTCCCTACTCGTTACAATCTCCCGCAAAGTCCTCAGTATCCAGAAATTTTATATATCCCGGAGATACCTGTCCCACGGTTCCGTCCATAAATTCCACAATTCCCAATGTGTACGCCAGCTGGCCTCCTGGGTGTCCTCCGATCATCGGAGACGCATCTATAACCTGTTTGATTTCATCCCATTTATGAAACAGTGCCTTTCTCTGTACTTTTCTCGTCCTGCCCTTTGGATTCTTTTCAGAGCAAGTGACCAGACACTTTCTGTATCTGTTTTTCTTTGATACCTGATGAAACTCCTTCAGTCTTTTCAGATTCTCCTCATGAACCTGTCCATGATATGATCCTGCCATGTTCTTTCCTCCTTATCCTGCTGACATTGATACTCCGCAAATTCTTCCAGAGCCTTTCCCCACTCCTCTACAGTGTGCTTTTCTCCGATGCTCGTGGAAAAATGTCTTTGCTGCTCTTTCATCAAATTCCTGACCATTTTTGCCTGTTCTTCTCCAGGTAATTCTCCCATTCCTGTTCCATCTGTTCCATGAGCTTTTTCTGTCTGTAATGTCGGACAGGAGCTGCGATAATGTCATGAATCGCTGCTCCTATATCGCACATTCCGTCTTTTATACAATCGAATCCGACTACAATCACAAACACGGCCACTATCACAACGGCCAGTATCGCAATCATTTCCTGTGTCTCTATCAATGTGTTCCTCCTCTCCTGTATGGTTTCGGCAACGGCATCCATGCATTTACCGTCATATCCATCTCGTAATATGGCATATTTCCGATATAGCTATCCCATGGATGAAATGCCTCTTTTCCGTCATCGTAAATGATTCTCTGGCCAACTTCCGTATGGTCGCATTCTTCAAACGATAACAGCACCAATGTTTCCGGCTCTGGTAAATCATCCGCAATGTCTATCCATCCGTGTTTTTCCGGTATATCCCACCTGCATATATCCCAGTATTCACACCAGAGACAGCAATGGCGGCATTTCTTCTTTCTGGCCTCAATCAGCCAGTGTCTCAGTCTTTTTATCATGTCTTTTCTCCTCGCAACGCTCACATTGATTCTCTGATGCACCAAAACATCCGATACAGTCCGGTTCCAGGAACATGAACCCGTCTTTTGTGTCCTTTTTTGGTTCTTCCTGTTTTTCTTCGTCCAGATAGTTCCTGCCGATCAGACTCATGAACTCTGCTCTGCTGTGCGTTCTCTCATATGCTCTCTGTCCGTCTCTGTGCAGTATCCGCATATTCTTGTGATTGTTATGTACTGCCTCCGGCCCCATGATATGATGGTCTAAGCATAAATACACCTTTAAGCCTCCGCCTCAGAGTTCTGGCGGTTAGGGCCATCATAGATGTGATGTTCATGGACTACCGGATATCTCCGATAGTCCCCTTTTAATTTCATGCAGAGATAGCAGGTGCCGTCCTTGCAGTGTAGGATACTGGCTTTGTGTTTTTTCCTCTTTTTCTTTCGTTGTGGTTTTGGGTACATCATTCTTCTGGTACCTCCGGTGTGATATCTACTCCTTTCAGGTTTTCCAAAACTTTTATGTTTTTGTCATCCGTCCGGAAGTGTGCCCGCAATTTGCACACATTGTTTTTCCAGAGGATTCCTCTGTAAGAATTAAAAAACGGTTTTGTGACCTCGTACTCGCCTCCGTCCTTGTCTACCATTGCATTGTTGATGATTGAAATAAATACGTTATTGATCGGATAGATCTGGCCGGTCAGCTCGTCCTGCAGGAGCCTCTGAGCGGTTCCCTGTGTTCCAATCAGGATCACGTCAGTATGGTCAGAGTATCCGTTCCGAATCCATCCTCGTTTATTGCCATCGGCATCTCAATCTCAATCTGATTTCCCTCTTTCGTTGCCTTGAACCGTTCTCCCGGTCTTGGCAGCTCTCCGATCAGTGTGATGATGTCTCCCAGTGTTTTTTTCTGGAATGAAATCCTTGTTGACACTTACCTCCCAGTATGATCCGGCCAGATACAGCCAATCATTTCCTTGTGCATCTTGCGTCCTGGCTACCACCAGGCCGGTCTTGTATGCCTTTTTCATCAAATTGTTTAATACGCTCGTTGATAAAAACATTGTTATGCCTCCTTTTTCTCCTCAATCGAAAATACAGCCATCAGTAGTGCCAGAATGATGTATGTGAGTTTTCCGTGTATCTCAAATCCCGGAACAAAATGCACTGCTGCCATCAGCTGTATTATTCCGGATGCTAATGCCATGATAATCGTTATCAGCATGGCTATTCCTATTCCCACCCCGTTTCCTGGCAGTGCCGCCAGAATCAAGACTCCCATCATTATCACTGTCAGAACGATTGACGCTATCAGGAGCGTTGCCACTACCAGAACCATTGTCCTTGTATCCTGTATCTTTACATACTCCGGGAACATCCATGCTGCTCCCCAGATGATTGCAATTTTGATTATCATGTTGATTATGTTTCTCATAGCTTCATGCCTCCTATGTTCTCAATCGTTAAAATATAATATTTCTTTCCTGGTTCTGCTCCCCATTCTTCCCGGCCATATCCGGCCGACAGTGAGCACTCTGTCCATATTGTCGGTACATCTTTCCCGTATCCGTTCCGGAATGCCACCAGTTGCACTCTGTTTTTCTGCAGTTCCGGCATTGGAGCGCGGATCAGTTCATCTCCCACCCAGATCATTCCGAATGCATCCATGAGCCTTGTGTCATAATATGGCTTGATATCTCTGTACTCCTCTTTTTCTCTCCGGAGAGGATCATATCAAACCATTTTCGTTTTATTGGTAATATCAGCATCTTGTCCTCCTAGTTGAATGGAATATTGTCCTCAATGCCGTCCGGAATGTTCATGAATCCATCTCCGGCATCTGCAGGTTGTGGAACCGGTGCATTTCCGTCTCTTTTGCTTTCTGCGAACTCCTGCTCCTCCAGGACTACCTCAGTGGTATAGATCTTTCTGCCCTCTCTGTTGGTGTAGCTCCCTGTCTGGATTCTTCCAGAAATTGCCACCTGCATTCCCTGGCGAAACCATTTCTCTGCAAACTCCGCCGCCTTACCGAACGCCACACACGGAACAAAATCCGCTGTCGGTTCATTATCTCTCTTGAATCTCCTATTGACTGCCAGTGTGTACCTGGCAACCGCTGTGGAATTGTCTCCTGCTGAGTATCGCACCTCTGGATCTCGTGTGAGACGTCCCATCAAAATGACCTTATTCACTCTTTTTTCTCCTTTTCACTACCTGTGTGTTTCTGATCCGGATTGCTCTCTGTGTTCCTGGTTCTGCATCAGTCTCCAGAATGCCCTCATCAATCATGTCAATGAGGTGTCTGTGCACTGTTGTTCCGGATATTCCTACAGCCTCTGCTATCTCTTTGTTACTTGGCGCGTATACGTGTTTTGTTATGTATGCGCCGATAAATCTATAGATTTCTTCCCGGATTGCTTTGTATTCCTTTGCACTTCTCATACTGCTGCCCTCCTACATCCAGACGCCCACCAGAGACGGCACATCTGCCGTCCCTCTTGGAATGAATGTCATGGCCGTGTGCTCTTTGATATCCATTTCTATTTCTTCCAGTGTTTCTTTGACCATGATTGTATCTGTCGCTCTGTCCAGTTCGTAGATTCTGGCCACGTATTTGTCCGGGAAATCGTCCGGATGACCGTATACCGCTACAAATGGGACTTTCAGACCAGAGAAATCTACCTCTCTGATACTCTCCACCCTTTTCTCCTGCACTTCTTTCTCCTTTCTGACAGGGTTCTGGCCACTACCACCGGCGGCTCCTCTGTCTCTATAACTGGTCTGCTGTATTTCTTTCCCATATCTTCAAACACTCTGGCCATGCTCTCCGCAACTCTTTGGAGCGTTTTGAACATCTCTGCAAATGCGTCTCTCAGGCCGTTTCCGATTCTTTCAATATCCTCCGGTGTGAGATTGTACGCTTTCATTGCCTCCATTTCTTCCGGTGTATACTTCGTTACCGCTGTTTTTGGGGGATTGTGACCGTGGATTTTTTTGTATTGTTTCTTTGCTTGCCGTTTATTCATCCCTGTCCTCCGTCACATTGTCTACTCTGTACTGAGGCAGGCCGTCCACGGCCCGCTCCATGTTTTCATAGCAAAATCTGATGATGTCCTGCTCGGTCTGTCCTTTGTAGCACATCATGGTTGTTTCCATGTCCTCTCTCAGAGTGTCTGTCACATCACTTTTGATTAAATACCCCATGTTATTCCTCCTCTACCGGCTGTCCAAACCGGTCAACCTTTTCACTGAGCCATTTGCACAAATTCCATGTATTTGCCAGATCTGTCACTAGCAACCGGTGGCTCTTGTATTCATCAGCCATATATTCCGCCATTCCCTGCTCTGACAGCCTGTCCATGTACTCTTTTCTGGTACCATATACCGCCTCTATGACTTCTGTTTCTTCTGTCTGCTCTCTCTCGGCCGTTTCCGGTTCAGATTCTGCTGTTTGATTTTCTGCGTCTGAGCTTCATTTTCTCCGGTTTCATCATCCTCAACCTCCTCTTTTTCTAGTGTTTCCGTGGATTTTTGCGCGGGCGCAATTTCCTCTCTCTGGCTCTGCGCTCCTGTCTGTTCATCGGTCCTCTCTGCAGGTTCTTCACAATCTGCTTGGCCGCTTTCTTCTCCATCGGTGTCATCTTCCTCTTGTCCTGTTCCTGCTTCATCAGCTGCTCCATGATCTTCCATGCCTCCTTTCTCAATCTCCTGGACATCATCAGCGCCAGTTTCTCCAACTGCTCCACCGTCATCCTCTGGCTTAGGAGCTTTTGTTGCATTTTCTTCTCTTCCTGGCTCATTGGCCGTATCCTGTACTGTGCTTTCTTCATCATCCGCTCCTCCAAAATGGTTCTGCCAGGTCTTAGCCCCTGCTGCCGTATCATCGAAAATCTCCCTTGTCAGCTGATAGAACTCCCACCAGGTCATATCCTTTGGCGTATCTCCGAATTTCTTAAATGTGACACGGTTTTCATACATCATCATGAAATACAGTCCTTTTTTGTACGAACGGTTTCCGGCCGGATTTACTATTTCAACGAATCTGTTGATTGTCTGCTCATCAAACTCCTCCCCATATACTGCATTGAGTATGAGTTCATTGTCCTGATAGAACTTTTCGACCAGCTGACTGATATCATCAGCACGCCTGCTGCCGGTTCGGTTTTGTTAAACCTTTTCAGCTCTCTGATATCCTCTCTGGACGTTTCCGGTTGAATCATCTGTCTGTCAGCGTCTGGCAGTTTCAGCATCTCCTCCAACTGGCTCCTGCCCAGTTCTGCATATTCCGGCCGGAGCTGTTCGGAATATCCGTCAATAGAATACTCCCGGTTGATGCTCATAAACCTGCTTGTGATAGACGGTCCCAGGCCATACTCGGCCTGAGCAAATTCCGCTATGCTTTTGTATCCGTCCTGTTCGTAGAGCTTCTGATCGTCAATCTGTCTCAGAGCGTATCCGATCCGGACAAAACTCTGTTTCACTCCCAGGAGTTCCTGTTTCAATTTCTGTTTCATCTGTACCCAGTCATCCAGGGTCATCTGCACATATTCCATGTTTACCTCCTTACGCTATTGCCGCCGTCTGGATTGTTTCTGTCAGCGTTCCTGTTTTCAGTTTCATCAGCCAGGTGTTCAGCCATAACTGCATATTCTTTTCATCTGGTTTTTTTGTCCTTGTCCCCGTACCACTGCAATATCCTTGGATTTTTTGCATCTATCTCAACCGTGATGTACGGAACGTCAGGCTCTTCTTTGAATCTCAGCATCAGTATGTACGTCTTTCCAGTGTTGTGCTTGGCCAGATATGTGTTTCCTCCCACGCAATGATGGAGCAAACGCCCCTCCATGACAATTTCCTCTGCCGATCTGGCCGGTCTGATGATATATTTATCATCTTCGTAGAGATATTTATTTCTGAGTCCTCTGTAAACGTGCCGAATCTCCGGATAACGCTCTGCCACCTCTTTGAGGTGTTTGTCCATTTCTTCTTTGTTGGTTTCCATGACCATTTTGTTATGTTCCGCCTCTAAGTCCTGCGGCTGTTGATATACCGTGTTGTTCAGGTCGTATCCCAGGTTTATTCTCATGCTCAGATAGTCTGCATAGGTTGTGGCCGTGTGTCTGATCCGGGCTGAGGCACTGCTACACTCTGTCCCATACTCACAACCGGAGTATTTCTCTATGCGATTGAGTAATTTTTGCAAGGTCATGTACTTGGTTGCCATTTCCACCTGTGTTCCACTCAAATCCGTTTCTGCCAGATGCTCCACCTGTTCATCCGTCCAGTTCTGTCCCTGGCGTTTCTCCATCTGCATGACTCCCAGTAGGTGTGTGTCTCCTTTCTTTCTGATGAGCTGCTTTACTCTTTCCTTTCGGATTCCCAGGAACTGATCCGGCCGTCTTGCATTCTCATCAGCAACAATGCCGTAGTAACATTTGACCAGTTTTTCTACCACATCGGTCAGTCCCATTTTTACCAGAACCTCAATCTGTGGCGTCTGACTGTAACGCTCCAGATAGTCAATCGGATTGACCTCCCTGACGTTCTTTGCATATTCCTGTAATGCACTGTACTGGAATATTGTCCCTTTCATTTCTTCGTATGTCTCTGACATGATCAGACCGGCGCTGATAGGGATATTTGCCATTCCATACAAATTGCAGTCATCCCAGAAATCTTTCCCCATGTACGGATCATGTTTGTGATAGTCTATCTGGACTTTTTTTCCTGGCTCAAAATATGCTCTCGCAATCTCCACTCCGGAGAGTTCTTCACTTGCGTTGTACATCTCCGGACCTTTATCCCCACAAATGAATCCTAGTGTCCACTTTTTCCCAACTTCCACATAACGCATGACCATTCCGTTTTCTTTGTACTTCTGTCCCAGGAATAGATGGATATATTTGTCACAAGTGCCTTTCACTTTTCCCTGGCACTTGTACTCTCCACGCGCTCCGCACATTGGGCAGGTGCCATAGTGCCCCTCTCTCGGTTCTTCCGTCCATCTCTGGAACTGGCTTTCGTAGGAAATTCCGCTTTTCCATCTCGCATCTGTAACTCCTCCGCACTTGCTGCAGGCTATATGTGCCCAGCAACCATGCTTTTTGTAATACAGATAATGCTGATTGTGAAAATACAATCTGTCAGCTCTGTCCAGGATCTCTTTCTCCGGCAGTTCTTTGGTGTGCGCCATTCTATCTGCCAGTGCCTCCTGGCGGCGCATATACGCCTTGTGTTCTCTGTTCCGTCTTGCCGTTGTTACAATGTCATCCTGCAGGTTGTATATGTATCCCCACCATCTGTTCTCATTCCATACATTTCCCTTACAGAATTTTTTTAACCTTTCCAGATCTTCCGCGCTCTGCAGGAGACTCTCTTTTTCTATTTGCTGCCATCCGGATGCATCTCCATTCTGCTGCCAGATGAGTCTGCCCCATCCTCCCTCTGCTTCTATCTTTTCTCTGGTCCATGTGTCTTTTTCTGGATAATATGTTCCGAAATCTTTCTTTGTGGTCACGATCCGCACTACTGGAGTGTCTTTCAATTTCTTTTTGTTCCTGTATACCTCCAGGAAAAGATGCTTTTCGTGTCCAACAATCTTGACCGCCGTGACACCAATGTATTTGACATCTTTCTTTCTGCTGGTTTTCTTTAACCCGAAATACGGTATTTTTTCAATCGCTTTCTTTTTCATCCGTCCCACCTACTTTCCCATGTAGTAGTCCGTGATGATCTGCTTTGCTCTGGCCATGCCCGGGATCCCCAGCGTGACCTTTCCTGCAGATACGCCTGCTGCCTTGATGATATCCTTGTCCACGGTCTGCTGATTCTTGAACGACCACATCAAAAGCGCTGCTATGCAGCCTTTCAGTGACTTTCCTTTCTTCCGGACATTGAATGCCAGCAACTCATTTTCCATGCACTGGCCTCTCAGGTACTCCACCCAGTCCTCCATGATTTCTTTCGGTTTCAGTTCTGCCACCTCAACATCAATCTTTCCCAGTGCCGCTGTCAGCTGATCGCACAGTACCGGAATTTCTCCCTGCAGATACATATCCACGAAATCACTCTGGATTCCGTTCTCCTTTGCCATGGCTCTCAGTGACTCTGTGTCTCCCTCATTGAACAGATTCTCCGCAAGCTCATTGATTTCTCCAAAAGAATTGAGTTCTCCAAACTTCTCAAACATTGCTATTCCTCCTCTTTGTCTTTAAATTTCATGCCCAGCTTTTTCCCATCTTCCAGGATTCTCTGCATCTCCGCCTCACACTCTCCAGGACGCTGCACCGGTGCAAACGTCATTTTGGTGCCGTTCTTTGTCGGTTTTCCCATTTTCTGTAGCACCGCGCCTTTTGTCTGGAGTTCGTCCAGTCTGATGCAGATGGCTGCGATCTGGTATATTCTCTCTTTCTCATCGAACAGCTTTTTAGTCATTCTTGGAAACATCAGCTGATATTTCATGATTGTGATCTTGTGTTCCATCATCATCCCTCTTTCGCTTTTCTATTTCTCCCTGCAGCCAGCCGGTGTATTCATGCTTTCCCGGCTCTGTCAGTATGAGATGCCTGTTTGACAGTCTCCATATCTCCATCCACTCCTGCTGATTGGCCACTGGTTTCCTCTTACTTGTCAGAAACTCATTCCCGGCCCATATTGCCAGGTTGCGCTCCAGCATATTGAGAACGAAATCATCCTCTGTGCAGATGCAGACCTCGCAGGACTGGTTGAACCTGTCCAGGCTTTTGCCAGTGCTGTCAGTACGGTCTGATGATATGTCCCTGTTATCTTTCCAAAACCCTCACGGGTTACTGCCTGGCCGGAGACCATTACCTCCAGCACATATCCATAGTGTTTCTCTGTTGCTTTCGGAGAGGAGCTGTCTGTCTCTATGTAGATTTTTACCTGCTGCATTTTATTCCCGCCTCCTTTTCAACCGGATCATGGTGTATCTCCGGTACTTGTATCCTGTTACCGGATTGATACCCTCGTGGATCTTGGCAATGTAATATCCTTTTTTGGGTTTTGGTTCTTCTTTCCATCTTCGGAGCTTGTCAACCTTTGGCTCCGGCAATGGCATATTGCGACTTGTGTTATAATTTGCCTCGCTGAGTCTCGGTTTTCCCGGTTTCCCGTCTTTCTTCTCCTCAGTGGTATGCTCATCCTTGGTCATGTAGTTGGCTAGCTTTGTGAAATCCTCGTCATAGTATTTGCTATTCTTGATTTCAATGGACCAGGTTCCTCCCTTTGTCCATGCCTTTGTGATGATACTGGCTGTGTCTCCAATCTCATTGATGACCAGATGAATGTGCCAGGCTCCCTTTGTGCCTCTCTCTATGTTTCTTATCCAGAAAACCTCATATCCTCGCTTTTTGAACTCACGTCTCACGTATCTCATGGCTTTCTGAAAATCTTTCAATGCCGCCTGCATATCTGGTGGCCTGTTTCTCACTTCATAGGTCCATGTCGCAAAGATGTCTCCCTCACGGAAATACTCCAGCATTCTCTGTCTGCACCTCTTGGCTTTGTTCTGAGCATTGACCGCCCTCATCTGTTCCTCTGTCGGTTTGGCTCTCTTTGCCCTCCCTGTTCCAGGACCTCCATACCTACCATCATGGAACTCCTCTACATCAATGACATCTCCCTGTCTGAACCTGTATCTCTTTCTCTTAACCATAGTCTCTGTGTCCTATCTTTAATATCTTTATCAAGTCCGAACGGGGTCAGCTCATGCCCCGTTTTTCTTGACTTTTTCGGCCCACAATGGTACTATGATTCTAGGTTATTCACGTTTATTGTGAACCGGCTGGCGTCTCCGAAACGTCAGCTTTTTTATTGCTCAAATTACTGCCTCCACGGTTACTCCGAACTCTTTCGCTACCTGTTCGGCATATTCCCGGCATTCTTCCAGACTTCCGGATCTGCAGATCATATATCCAACCTCTCCGGATGGAAATGTCACAGGTCCGCTCCATCTGATAATCTTCACAGGATTCTCTCCCATTACATGTCTACTCATTGATTTATCCTTTCGGCGGCGCTCTTATCATGTTGACCGCTCTCCTTTGTTCGGCTCTTGTATACCGTGTTTGCCTTTTCACATTAAAAAGGACGAAAACCTGTTGAACATCCACACTCTCTCTGGTTTGGAGTGACCACCGCCATTTTTTCACGGTACCTATGCGCCAGCTGTTGGCTTGCTGTGCATATTCGCGGATGCCTTTCCGCGGATTGCGCTCTGCCGGAATCGGACCGGCCTATGGACTGCCCATGCAGAGAGCGCTCTTTCTTTTCCTCATTATTTCCGTTTTGCCATTACCAGTGCGATCACTACCACTGTTAGTGCACCCAGAAAAGCTCCTGCTGCCATTCCACTCAGGAAATCCCTACTCCTCCCATGCTCATCCTCCTCATCTTCGTCATCATATAAATCCATCTCATCGAAAGCTCCGTTTGCGGCCATGAACATTATCAGCCACCCCCCGCCGATCACAACCATGCAGATCTGCACCGGATACCAGTCCGGTCCCCATTCTGGCATCTCTGTGATCCCGACTCCGCACAATACCAAGTATGCCGCCATGATTGCCATGGCCGTCAAAATCCATCCTCGGATTTTTCCCGCGATTCTCCGCATCTTTCGTCTCTGTTTTCTGTTCATCTTTTCTCCTTTTTGCGCCCGCGCAATTAGATTTCTCTCTGTGCTTTTTCTGCACTATACGTTTCTTTAGTGGCTCCGCATCGTGTAAATTCTTTATAGATCGTATCTCTATGAACGCCGATCTCATTGGCTATATCAGCCACTTTTTTTCCAGCCTTGCTCATTCTCTCAATAATTACTCTGTCCTCATACCGGAGTCTCTTTGTTTTTTTTCTTGCCACTATGTTCACATCCTTTCCGAAAATAAAATAAGCGTGCAAGAGCTTGTTTTTCACTCTTGCACGCTTTCTTTTTCTCGCCGTAAATAAAAAAGAAATCCGGCAAGAGATTTTTCTATCTCTTGTCGAATTTCATTCTACAATATATCAATTTTTTTATATTTTTTTTAAAATGGCTGCCGTCAGCTTAAAAGAGCTTCCCGGCAGGCATTTTATCCGTATGCGTTGCAATTGAACGCCTATACTCTAGATCACCTTCACAAGCATCTCTTTCATGGCGCGAAGAGCTTACCTCGATGGCTTATGGCATTCTTCTGCTGTGGAGTAAGCTCTGCAGAAGAGCAGCCGTACTCATCTAAATAGAATATAGGATCATAACCAAAGCCGTTGGCTCCCGCTATCTCCCATCCTATATAGCCCTCCATAGTCTGTCTGGTCACAAGTTCCTTTCCATCAGGCAGCACTGCGGCGATAGCACACACAAAGCGGGCTGTACGCTTCTCCTTTGGCACACCGTCAAGGCGTTCTATAAGGTTATTATTCTTTATATCATAGGAAGTATCCTCGCCCATATAGCGCGCTGAATATACTCCCGGTTCCTTATTCAGATAGTCAATCTCAAGTCCTGAGTCGTCTGCGAGAACAATTGCATCTGTGTGTGCCGCTATTGCGCGTGCCTTAATCAGCGCATTGTCTTCAAAGGTCTTTCCATCCTCCACTATATCCACATTGATACCTGCTTCCTTCATTGAACGGATATCCACGTCACAGTCTGAAAGTATCTCTTTGATTTCTCTGAGCTTATCCTTGTTTCCTGTTGCAAATATGATTTTTGTCATAATATATTTCCTTCCTCCAGTGCTTTTGCCATATCATCTGTTATCAGAAAATGCCTTTATACAGAGGTTACAATCCTGTTTTTCCTTTACATTGATATATGCCACACCATCATAGCTGATATAGCCCTCGCCATCATCCAGATTGACCGTAGACATGTATGCTTCTCCCGAGTGTACTCTATAGCCATCGGATGAGTCGAGCCCGGTGTATTTATATAAAGTACAATGGCATAACGCTCACCGGACTCCAAATCAACAGGCTCATCAAAATCAACAGTGTAATAGCCTGCATTTTTTAGTGACCCCTCAGCCACCAGCGTCTTATTTTTAAAAGAATACTCATTCTCAAAATTCTTAACTACATACAGCTTGTACGAGGTATCCGCTGCTGTGGCATAAAAGCCGGAAGCCCTTAGCGATTCAGCCGACTGTGCGGTAAATATGTTGGCTCCGTACATATCCTCCTTGTCGTAGCCCATCTTTCCTACCCAGCCACACAGGTCACTCTGGTATATATTATCATAATTGTCAGCGCTCTCTATGTCTGTATAAACAACATTGTGCGTGCCCACATTTGTATCGTAGTATGACACATAGAACACCCCATTGTCTCCAAAACTGCTGCCCCAGCTGTTCTGGCATATAAAGGCTCCATCTCCTTCCAGATCCACATTGAAGTTTTCCTTAGGGTAATTGTCATCCCAGCCAATTATAACCACATCATGATTTGGCTTATCTTGACCCATGTAACAGTAAGAATTAGTCTGTTTATTGTAATAAGGAGTCTTTGTCCTGGAGCTTGATATTGTACTGTAAAGCGATGTCTGCACACCACCATATTTGAAAACAGCCTCCTTTATGCCCTGATAGTCCTTTCCATCTATGATAAGCATCTGCTGCACATGCTTTACTGCAGCAAGATCATCGCGTGTCACTCCATCTCCGTAAGGATCATCCGCGTCATAAACCGGTCCCTGCCATGCTGCCAGATATGCCATTCCCATGGTATACTCTCCACCGTCATACTGATTGACGTTGAAGGAATTGCTCATACTCATATGATCCACAGAAAACAAAAGCTGCTCCTCCGGCATAAGGGCTGACTCGAGTGCACTTGTGGCCGCAAAAGCCCAACAGGTGCCGTAGCTGCCCTGATCCCTGATCAGTGACACACGCTGTCTTTCCCTCAGATCATACTTTGTTGGCACCGTTGATACACCCTCGGATTTGTCTGTCATAGTGAGCGTATTTGTCGCCGTATCAAAGCTGCAGGTCATATCCAAAAGTTTAGACAGCTTGTCTAAGCTTGCATAAAACTGTCCCTTATACTGTACAAAGCCATTGTCGTCTGCCAGCTTGAAATCAGCTGTCAGACTGTGCTTTTCCACCAGAAGCTCATTTTTATTGTATACATGTGCACTGCTGTTTAGTGCATCGCGAAGCATAGACACGGGAACCATTATATTCCTGTTCTCATCCATATACACATGCTCATCCTCGCTCGTATACTCCTTATTTTCTATGCTAAGCCTGATGGTGGTGCCATTTACATCAGCAGCCACAAGCGGACTCCATATAGTATTATCTATCTGTGCTCCTCTGAACGCGCCAAGTGTAGAGCTGTCCTTTGCATATATGTAAAAATTAGACACAAAGATAAGTGCCAAGATAAATGTAAATGCAATATATCTCTTTGAATATTTCATATACCCTGCTAATCCTTTTTCCTTCTCGGAGGCTTAGGCCCCATAAACTGATAAAAATATGTCTTTATCATACCGTTGTAGATTTTCCTGTTTTTGTCAGCTTTTCTGCCGATATAGCGCTCTGTATCCTCATAGCTCGTAATCAGATACATCGACCATGCATCAAGCCTCTTATAAGCTTCTCCAATCTGTGAATAAAGTGCCGGGAGCGCTGATTTCTCCTCGAGTCGCTCACCGTATGGAGATTTGAGATAATAAATCCGTACTTCTTCGGGTGATGCAGGTCAGCCACAGCCCTCTGCTGGAAATGAATCATGTGCTCCACTCCGGCTCTCTTGGCATTTTCCCTGGCTGCAGCCACCACATCAGGGTCAATGTCATAGCCCTGGATGTCCACCTGCACATCCTTATCTATCATATCCTCAGCCTCCTGCACAGCCTCATACCACAGCTTTCTTGGTATGATATTGGTCCAGCTCTCAGCTGTAAACTCCCTGTTCATACCGGTGCTATGTTTGCTGCCATCATGGCTGCCTCTATCGGAAATGTACCACTGCCGCAAAACGGATCCACAAGTATTCTGTCTGCATGCCATGGTGTAAGCATGATGAGCGATGCTGCAAGTGTCTCAGTCAGCGGCGCCTTGCTCGTTGCCAGACGGTATCCTCTCTTGTGAAGGGAATCACCCGATGTATCAAGTGTCACCATCACCTCATCCTTGTACAGAAAAACCCTTACCGGATACTGTGCTCCGTCCTCCGGGAACCAGTCAATGTGATAAGACCTCTTCATTCTCTCAACCATAGCCTTTTTCACGATAGACTGTATATCAGATGGTGAAAAAAGCTTACTCTTTATGGAAGAAGCCTTTTTCACCCAGAATCTGCCGTCCTTGGGAATATAATTTTCCCATTGGAGAGCCTTTACATTTTCAAAAAGCTCATCAAATGTGGCAGCCTTAAAGCGTCTACCTGAAGTAATACTCTCTCTGCGCCTCTTAAGAATATATTCGCTCTGCATATAGCCTCAGCATCGCCCTCAAACGATACCCTGCCGTCCTCCACACGTGTTATCTCATATCCCAGATCATATATCTCCCTCTTGACTACTGCCTCAAGGCCAAAATGACATGGCACAACAAGCTCAAATCTATTCATATATTGTGTAACTGCCTTTCTATAATTGTACTTTACATTGTTATCTAATATTGTTGCATAAATTTCAATTTTTTTAAATAGTTTCAGCCATATTTCTGCAACTTTTTTGATATCCGCACATAGCATTGTATCCACCTATGACTGTCGCTGTATCAAAACCACGATTTCCCAGATATCTGGCAAGCTTCATGCTGCTTCCACCATGCGTGCAGTAAAAAATCACACTCTGTGACACATCGAGTTCACTCTCATATGAATCCGTGATATCCATAGGCATGCTGAGTGCGCCTTTCCAGTGCGACCTGTCGTATTCCTCTCTTGTTCTTATATCTATAAGCAGTGCATTCATCTCTTTTTGCACCTTATAAAGCTCATCCGCATAAACTATTTTAAATTTCATACATCCATACGCCAAAATACGAATTTACATTATGATATTCATTTTATTATGAGATGTGAACTGCGATAAATCACCAAAATCATTATAGCCGGCGCTTCAGTACTTTAATTCTTTAATAAATTAACTCGTTTTATTAAAATTATATTATTTTGTATTTCAAAGTATTGCTTTTTAATTACTGTTATTTTATAATGTTTCCGAAAAGAGAAATCTTTTCAATGTTATACCTCTTATTAATTATTTATACTCCCCTCAAAAGAGCCGGTCACGTGACCGGCTCTTTTATACTGCTTATATTTTTTATATTTATCAATCCAAAAGCATCTCATACTCTGCTAACGGCAGTGGCTTTGAATAATAAAAGCCCTGTATACTGTCGCAGTCTATATTCTTCAAAAACTCTACCTGCGCCTGACTCTCAACACCCTCGGCGGTCACGCAGACTCCCAGCTCCTTGGCCAGCGCTATCGTGTGCACAAGCAGCCTCTCACCATTTGAATCTCCTATATAGTCAATCAGGCTCTTGTCGATTTTGAGTGTATCAAAGCACTTCATATTGAGGGTAGCAAGTGATGAATAGCCTGAGCCAAAATCATCCACCAAAAGCGGAAATCCTTTGCCATGGAATCTATCCGCAATACTCTTGATTTCATCATTATCGACCGCTGCACTCTCTGTAATCTCTATAGGCACAAGATGTGTGTATATGCCGATTTTTCTTGCTATATCATGATATCTTTTACCACAGACTCAAAGTACAGGCTCGCTCTGGACAGGTTGATTGAGATAGGAACTATTTTTTTCCCCTCATCAAGCCATCTTTTCTGATGTGTACACACCTCGCGGAATACATACTCATCAAGCGCCTTAATCATGCCGTTTCTTTCAAAAAGCGGTATAAATTTAGATGGCGGAATAATCTCATTATTCCCTCTTCTCCACCTGACAAGTCCCTCTGCACCGACCAGCTTGTTGGTCTTTGGATCATACTTGGCTGATACCATATCTCAAAACGATTGTCATTTAAATCCCTGTAGAAGTTATCCTCCATCTGCTTTTCTTCGACAATCCTTTCTGTATCGGCCTGACTGTATATCTGATAGAGCACGTCCTTCCGCTCCTTGATCCGATTCTTGGCAAAGTTGGCCTCGCTGTATGCTTCCTCAACCTTTTTGCCCGGCTCCCATTTTGTCACACCAAAGTATGCTGAATCTTTGGAATCTTTAAGGATTCTGAAACCTTAATAAGCTGTAACTTGATGGTCTGCATCTTTCTGATAACATTATTTATCTTGTCATCCGCACAGAAAATAACAAATCTGTCTGCATTTATATGACCTGATATGTCATTATATTCTACAACACCGCGTATATTTTCAGAAATCCATCTAAGCGCCTCATCGCCCTTTGCCACACCACAGATGGAGTTTACTATCTTGAAGGAGTGAATATCCATGGAAATCAGATATCCTGATACATTTCTGTCACGCAGCTTCTTTTTAAAGCTCTCGTAATTGTTGCCTCCGGTCACTGTATCCACATACGCCATACGCTCAAGCTCTCTTTGCTTCTCCGGGCTTATATCCGAAAAGCCCGCTATCATCTTGTGTAGCTCTCCCACGCCAGATACATTGACAAACTTGGCCCTGCAATACTGTACCTGTCCATCCCTCACGATGCGGTAATCATGCTGATAGGTATCCTTTATCAAAAACTGCCTGCGCAGATTATTAATTGATGTCTCTGAAAGCATGTGAAGCTTATCCTCCTCTAAGACGATAGCATTTACATACTGTTCCATCATCTCATGATAGCCGGTTTTGACTCAAGCACTTCTCCAAACATAGCACGGACAGAAGGATTCATCCTGTATGGATACATCTTATTGTTCTCT
>ENA-OQIM01000115-OQIM01000115.1-human-gut-metagenome-genome-assembly--contig:-NODE-115-length-26188-cov-4.660873_pt1 | contig 26188 bp, 26 predicted proteins | sample MGYA00242579_ERZ504744 | MGnify/ENA primary metagenome ERZ504744 (study PRJEB26092, sample SAMD00036441) | human gut metagenome | host: Homo sapiens | study: EMG produced TPA metagenomics assembly of...
CGTTGCCGAACAGCACCGTCTTGGCTTGCGCAAGTGATTGCGGTACGGCAAGCACGTCCGTAAGCGGTTCCGGCGGCCGTGCATCGGTACCATACACGTCGCGGCGTACACGGCGAGTCCACGTTCCGCACACCAATCGAAATACTCGTCCGTGCCCATGGAGACGACCGGCAGATGGAACAGCGAGCCGGCAGTGGAACGAATCACCTTCGGTTGAAGATGTCCACGCAGTCGTCCACCAGCACCACGCCCGCGCAACCGGCCGCATCCGCGGAACGAATCACGGTGCCGGCGTTGCCCGGATCGCGCACCTGCCAGAACGCGGCGACCATCGTGCGTTCGTCGAAATCGCCATCAATGACGGCGGAATCGAGGAAAGCGCGCATGTCGGCGACGGCGAGCACTCCCTGCGCGTCGGAGCTCATGTGCTGCATGACGGCATGCGTCACCTTATGCACGTAAGCACCGGCCTGCATGGCCTTGCCGGCCATCTGCGCCACGGTAGGCGTGATGAAAGCCGCGTCCGGCTCGGCAGAGACGACCTCCACATACAGATCCTCGACGATGTCGGGATGCCAGGAGAGCAGTTCACGTACCGACTGCGGTCCTTCCACCATGAACCTGCCGGACCGCTTGCGGCCTTTCCTGTCGGCAAGTTCGGAGACCCTGCGGACGCGTTCGGCCCTTGGGTTTGCAATGACTTCGGATTTCATAGGCATACGCGTTAGCTAACACCTTCGAAGCGGTTGGCGACGCGGCCATGTCATGTTTCGAGGCGTCCAGAAAACATCCAGCCACATCCCAGCGCGAACAAAGCGTCTTTCTGTTGTATGCCAGATACAACTTTTACCATCAGCATAAACGCCGATCGCGAGCGGCGCGGAACCATCAATCGCTCATATCTATCGAAACACATAAGGAAACAGCCATGTTCGTCGTCAAAAACGCATGGAAAAGCGTCACCCGCAACAAGGGACGCAATATGCTCATCATCGTCATCGTGACCATCATCGCCGCTGCCGCCACAATCGGCCTATCCATCCGGCAGGCGGCCGCCACCGCAAGAAGCAGCGGATTAGATAACACCACCGCCACCGCGCAGATCAGCCTTGATCGCGGCAAACTCATTTCCGAATCGCGCGAGCAGTCCAAGTCGGATTCCGATTCGTCCGATGCTTCCGCCAAACCTGACTTCGACGCCATGCGTTCCGCTTTGGCCGACAAGCAGTTTTCGCTTGCCGACTATCAGAAGTACGCGAAGGCTTCATCCGCGGTGAAATCCACTATTATATGGAGACCACGGGGTTGGCGGCGACCGACGATTTCCAGCCGGTCACCGATTCGTCCGGTTCGGATTCCTCCAGCTCGTCCGGCTCGTCCAATATGAAGGATTCGTCTGATACCGCCGGTACGGATAACGGCACCCGTCAGGATGAACAGTCCGGTGGCCCCGACGGACAAATGGGCGACGTCGCGGGCAGCAAAGACGGCGCGGGCATGGTCAGCGGCGATTTCTCCCTAATCGGCTTCTCCAGCGACGAGGCCGTCGCCAACGCCTCCAATGGCAGCTTCACGATGGTGAAGGGCAAGGTGTTCGGCTATGACGCGAGCAGTGATGGCGATGCCATCATCTCCAAATCGCTCGCCGACCGTTCCTGACAATCCAATCGCACGTTTTTCCTGGAAAGGACCTCCCATGACAACGAATTCCGCGAATACCGCCAATACGGCAATCGCAAAAGAAGCCGTCGAGACCAACGGCGCACAATCGCAGCAGACCGACCCGCCTACGCTGCAGCTGGATAACGTCAGTTATGCCTACACCAAAGGCGGCAAACGCGTGCTGAAAAACATCAGCCACGATTTCCAAGCCGGCAAAGTGCATGCCATCACCGGACCGTCCGGAGCGGGCAAAACCACGCTGCTATCACTGATCTCGGGACTGGCGAATCCCACGGAAGGGATGGTGCTGGTCGACGGCACCGACCTGTCGGAACGAGACCGATACCGTTTTCGCAGCCATGACAGCGGCGTGATCTTCCAAAGCTTCAACCTGCTGCCGAACCTTACGGTGGCGGAGAACATCATCCTGTCGATGGACGCGTCCGGCAAATCGTTCGACAAGCCGAAGAAAGCAATCGTCGAAGAATTGCTCAAACAGGTGCATCTGCCGAAGGAATACGCGAACGAGCGGATTCTGCACCTGTCCGGCGGCGAACAGCAGCGTGTGGCGATCGCCCGCGCGTTAAGCCATGGTCCTTCCATCATCGTCGCGGACGAGCCGACCGGCAATCTCGATCCGGCCACGCAGGACGACATCATGGGTATTTTCCGAACGTTGGCGCATGATGGGCATCGTTGCGTCATCATTGTGACGCACAGTCCGGAAGTGGCGAAGACGTCCGACGAGGTGTTCGAGCTGGCTCCCATCAGGCGTCGCAGATAAGCGTCGGCAGCTTCTCGAAAAGAAATACGGCATGCGTCCCCATGCAACGGACACGCATGCCGTATTTTTCCTGTTTCGGTTGGACGGTGGCGTTATGATTGGGCGCGTCGAAGTACAGGGGGTGCCGAATACGGCTGAGACGGCGACCGCCCGGACCCTTGACCTGATCAAGGTAATGCTTGCGTAGGAACAGTACCGGCAAAACGCGTCGCGTCCCGTAAAGACGATCTCCGTTGTATTTCGGCACCCAATGGAAGTCGAGAAGGGACACCATGCCAACGAAAAGCCATCGACGCAGACGCAGACGCACGGCGATGCCGCAACCAGAAAGAAAACCGAAACGAGCGTGGCGGAAGCCGGTTCGTCAGCCGAAAAGAAGGTCACGCCGAAGAACGCCCTGCTGGGATTGCAGCATGTGCTCGTATCAAACGTGTGGCTTGATCCGGTGTTCGTGGCGGGCGCCATCGGTCTGCCGTTGGCATTGTCGTCGAACATGGTGAACGCCATTTTCATCGTCTCCGGCCTGGTCACGCTTATCCAGGCCACGAAACTGGTGCGCCTGCCCATCGTTCAGGGTCCTTCCGCGGCGTTCGACGCGCTGATGATCGCCGCCGGCACCGCCGGATCACTTGCCGCGGCCGGCACGTCCATCTTCATCAGCTCGCTGATTTTCCTGGTGCTGTGCCTGACGCGTGTGATCGAGAAGCTGCGGTTCCTGTTCGCCCCGATCGTATCGGGCGTGATCATCTTCCTCGTCGGCGTCTCCCTGTCGGGATTCACATTGAGCGAGTTCCTTGGCGGCGCGCCGGGAGACAAGGGCTTCGCCGATCCGAAGACGCTGGCCGTCTCCATCATCACCTGCGTGCTGGTGGTGGTGCTTTCCCAGTTCGGCAAGGGCATGGTGAAGGCGCTGTCGTATCTGATCGCACTGGTCGTGGGCACCGCGCTGTCTCTGGCGTTCGGCATGGCCGACTTCTCCGCGGTGGCCTCCAAGCCGTGGCTCGGCCTGCCCAAGTTCATGCCGTATGGCGGTTTCGATTTCAACGCGGCGATTTTCGTACCGTTCTTCATCGCCTATCTGGTGGCCATCATGGAAGCCCTCGGCGTGTATCAGGCGGCCACGGAGATCCAAGGCACGAAGCTCCAGGACCGCCAGGTGCGTTACGGTCTTGCCGGAGAGGCCGCCGGTTCGGCGATCTCCTCGCTGATCGGCGGTTTCACCACCACCGCGTATCCGCAGAACGTGGCGCTGCTCAAAGTCACCGACGAAGGCAAGACCCGCACCCGCGTGCCGGTGATCATTGCCGGCGTGGTGTTCGTGGTGCTTGGTTTCATTCCGAAGGCGGGCGCAGTGCTGTCGCTCATCCCATCCCCCGTGATCGGCGGCATCTTCCTGCCGGCCGCCGCAAGCCTCATCAGCACCGGCTTCAACACGCTGCGCAAGGTGGAAAGCGACGACCGCACCCAAGTGGTGATCGGCCTTTCCCTGCTGCTAGGCATCGCCCTGCCGAACGCGTTGAGCGGTCTTGAAGGAGGAGCGCACGTGTTCTTCTCGAATTCGATTCTGGTCGGCGCGTTCAGCGTCGTGATTCTCAAGGCCTCATCATCGACCTGCCGAACTTTATCGCACGACACGCAGACGAGCGGACGAAACAAGCGGAATAATCGAAAGCATCCGAATAATCCGACAACCATACGACGGAAAGGACATGGCATGAGCATGGGGCAATCGCAGGAATCCACGAACATCGACGAGACGAAGGAAACCATCAAACGGGAGGTGCTCGACTTCATCGCACAATACGGCTGCGGCAAGGCGCCCGATGAGGCGTTCGACACGCTGGCGAAGCATATCTTCGCCTTTCAATTCGAGCGCAACCTCCCATACCGCGCCTACTGCATGTCCAAACGCGTGACGCCGCAGACGCTCGCCAACTGGATGCAGATTCCCCCCATGCCGGTGGACGGCTTCAAAATGCTGACGCTCACCTCCGTGCCCGAACAGGATTGCGAAGCGGTGTTCACCACCAGCGGTACCACGCATCCCGGTCAACGCGGGCGCAACTTCCACCCCGACCTGCAGGTGTGGGACGAGTCGATGATCGTGCCGTTCAGGCATTTCATCATGCCCGACCGCGAGCGCATCCGCATCGCGGTCCTCTCCCCCGCATGGGACATGAACGAGCATTCGTCGCTGTCCCGATATCTGACCCGCGCCGTGGAGCAGTGCGGCGCCGAAGGCAGCGGCTTCTTCTTCCATGAGGATGGCCTTGATTTCACGGGCGTCGAGCGCTTCCTCGACGAGGCCGCGGCCGACGGCGAACCGGTGATGCTTATGGGCGCCTCCTCCGCCTACCTGTATCTGCTGGATTATCTGGACAAGCAGGGCAAGACCTACGCTCTGGCCGCCGATTCCCGCGTGTTCGATACGGGCGGTTTCAAAAGCACGCGCACCGACATGACGGTCGACGACCTGTATGCGGCGTTCGAACGAGTGTTCGGCGTGAAGCGCTCGCATTGCGTGAACATGTATGGCATGACGGAGTTGAGTTCGCAGATCTACGATCAGAACATCCTGTCCTATTACACGGATGGTTCGTCGAATTATCTCAAAGCCACGCCGTCGTGGGTGCGTTCGGTGTTCCTCGATCCGGCTTCGCTTACGCCGGTCGCCGATGGCGAGCAGGGTGTGATCGCGCATTACGATCTGGCGAATTGGAATTCGTGCCTGGCTATTCTGACGGAGGATCTGGGTGTGCGCACCGAACATGGCTATGTGCTGAACGGTCGTGCGAAGGGCGCCGAGGCGCGTGGCTGTTCGATCACCGTCGACGAGGTGATGGCGGCCAACGCATGAGCGACGTCGACATTTTCCACGCGCCGCGGGATTTCGAGTTCCATGATTTCGACACACGCAACGTCACGGCGTCCGATGGCGGCACGGCGACGTTGCGTTTCCCCCGTCTCGACGCCGATGCCGTGCATGCGCTGGCGGCGTCGGTGCGGCGGCATCGCGCCGAGAAACTGGCGCGGTATTCCACGGACGGGATCGTCGACGTGATCGCGCGCGCCGTAGAATTGTGGACGGATCCGGAATATCCGGAACGTCGGCTTGCGGAGCGGCTCATTCCCGCGGTCACCGGCTATGACGCGTCCATGGTGCGTATCGAATTGAAGCGGTACATGCGCATGTTCCGTCGGCGTGAGCTGCTGCGTTTCGTGGATGACGAGTTGAATTGCCCGCAGATGCTTGACGAGTATCGCCCGAACCGTTCGGGCGGATACACGCGGCTGTACGGTCCGGAATTGTCGTTCCACGTGTTTTCCAGCAATGTGCCGGGCATTCCAGTGTGGAGCATGACGATGGGTCTGCTGACGAAAAGCGCGATTCTCGGCAAATCGTCGTTCGACGAGCCGCTGATGCCGGTGCTGTTCGCCCGTTCCCTGGCAAGCGTCGACCCCGATATGGCGGACGCTTTGGCGATTGTGCCTTGGCGTGGCGGCACCGTGGATTTGGAGGATGCCGCGATTGGCGAGGCGGATGCGGTGGTCGCGTACGGTTCGTCGCACACCACCGAGGCGATTCGCCCGCGCGTACGTGCCGGAAAGCCTTTCCTCAGCTACGGCGCGAAAATCGGCTTCTCGCTGATCGGCCGCGAGGCGCTTCGCGCCGACCTGTATGCCGGCACCGTGCATCGTATGGCAATCGACGTGGCCACATACGACCAGCAAAGCTGTCTGGCGCCGCAAACCATGTTCGTGGAACGTGGCGGCGCGATGTCTCCGGCGCAGGTCGCCGAACTGCTTGCCAGCGAATTGGACGGGCAGCAGCGCAAATATCCCCGTTCCACACCGTCCGAAGAGGAGTCCATGGCGATTCAGCGGTTGCGTTCCACCGCGCAGATGAAAGCGCTGATGCTGGGCGCCGGCCCGATGGCCGCCGCGGCCGGCAACGCGGATGATGCGCCGTCCGACGACCCGTTCGTGGTGCAGTCGCGTTCGGGCACCGACTGGACGGTGCTGTACTATCCGTCCATCGGCATGGCCGACTCGCTGTCCACACCACTGAACCGCACCGTCAACATCGTGGCGGTGGACCATGTCGAGGACGCGCTGCCCACGCTGCGCCCTTACGCGCAATGGTTGCAGACCTGCGGTGTGGCGCTCGCTCCGGACCGGCTGTTCGACGTGGCGCAACGCGTCGGCGAGACCGGCATCGACCGCATCTGCCCGGTAGGCGAGATGAATCGCGCGAAATCCGGCTGGCATCACGACGGCGGCTTCAATCTGCTTGATCTGGTGCATGCCGTCGATATCGAACGCAATACCGACACGTATTGCGACGGCTTCGACATGGACGTCGAATGATCGCGCGAATTCTTACGAAACGTTTTTCCGAATCGAAAGGAAATCCTCATTATGCAGCAGTCTGAAAACGCGCCGCTTGCCGGACGTGTGGCGGTGGTCACTGGCGCAAGCGTGGCATCGGAGCGGCGATCGCACGCCGTCTGACGCGTGCGGGAGCGTGCGTGGTCATCGATTATGTCAGCAACGACGAGCGTGCCCGGCAGTGCGCGCAACGGATCATGGACGATTGCGATGCGGCCGGTCGCGTGATCACATGCAAGGCGGACGTCACCGACGCCGAGCAGGTGCGCGGCATGGTGTCCACCACGGTCACCACGTTCGGCGGTCTCGACATTCTCGTCAACAACGCGTTCGCGCATTACTCGTTCGATCCGCGCAACCGCAAAACCTTCGGCTCGATCGGATGGTCCGATTACGCGGCGCAGCTCGAAGGCTGTCTCAAAGGCGCGTACAACACCTGCGAGGCCGTGCTGCCGCAGATGCGACGTCAGGCCGGCGGACGCATCATCAACATATCCAGCAACCTCGTCGACTCCCCATCGTGCCTTATCACGATTACACCGCGGCCAAAGGCGCATTGGTGGGCTTCACCCGGTCCTTGGCGCAGGAGGCGGGCGCTTGGGGCGTGACCGTGAACGCCATCGCGGCCGGACTGACCGTGGGCACCGATTCGAGTCGGGCCACCACCGAGGACATGCGCGAGCGCATCATCGCCTCCACGCCGCTTGGAAGGCTCGCCACCGCCGAGGACATCGCCGGCGCGTGGCCATGCTCGCGGGAGACGATGCCGCGTTCATCACGGGACAGACCCTGCATGTCGACGGCGGTCTGGTGATGCGCTGACATGGCGCATACGCCATGCGGCATGGGAATGATGGGATACGCCGATTCCGACCATGGCCATGGCATTCTCAAGGACCGACGTTCCACCATATGTTTGGACAATGAAAAGGGAAACCACACCATGTCGATAGGACAATCCGTTTCGAAGCATCGTTTTGCCTGTGTCACGGCGGTATGCGCGATCGCCGCCGCCTGCGGGTCGTTCGCGCTGGGCGTCGGCCGTTCCATCTGGTTCGACGAGGGGTATACGCTCATTGTGGAGAGCCAGCCATTCGCCCGAATGATGGATCTGCTGAAGGTCGACGTGCATCCGCCGCTCTATTATCTGCTGCTGCGCATGTGGATTTCGGTGTTCGGCTCGGATGTCATGGCATTGCGTGCGATGAGCTGCGTGTTCTGCGGGTTGACTGTTCTGATGTCGATGGTTCTGCTCCGTTTCATGGCCGGCGAGCGCCATGCCCTGTTGGCTTCGCCGTTTGTGGTGTTCGCGCCGCTGATGCTTCGGTACGGGTATGAGATTCGCATGTATTCGTTGATCCCGTTCCTGTCCGTGCTGGGCACGTATCTGCTGCTGCGCGCGATGCGCAAGGATGGGATGCGTCCGGATCGGCGTCGGTCGGGACGAGGTTCGACGGCCCTTCGCAGGATTGCCGATCGACGATGGTGGATCGCCTACGCCATAGTGGTGGCGTTGGGCATGTACTCGCAATACATGATGGCATTCGTGTGGATGACACACGTGTTATGGCTGTATGTCGCGTTACGCCGTCATGGCCATGCGCGTCGTTTCCCACGCATGCTGATTCCCTACGCGCTCGCCGTGGCGCTGTACATTCCATGGATTCCTTCCGCGGTCGGCCAGTTCGCCTCCTCGGCTTTGCCCCCGTTGAAGGAGACCATGAATCTGAGTGAACTCACTTCGGTGTTTTCCATTCTCACGACCGGCTTCGATGCCAAACGCTTGACTTCAGGGATGACTGTGGCGCTTCTGGCAATGTTGGCGGTGTTGATCGCAGGATCGTCGCGTTTGCGCGATACGGCCGGGTCCACGGTCCGGTCCGGCATGGAACCATCAGCTGCCGGGTCGGTGGCGGCCGCCGAAGATCGCGCCGACAGCGGACGCGCGGCACGGCATCTGGCGTTTTTCGCGTTCGTCCCATTGTCGCTGCTGCTGGTTTTCGCGGCAGTCCGCGAACCGTTTACCGCACCTTATGGATTCTTCACCATCCGCTACGTGTGCCCATTCGCCCCGTTCAACTATATGTTCCTGGGATTGCTGTGCTCGCGCATCGTCCTTGGCACGCGGGAGACCGGTGCCGGGGACTTTTGCGGCAAAGCCACCCGCTTCCTGCGTCATTGGAGCGCATGGCTGCTGTCGATCGCGGTACTCGCAGGCGGTTCCATCGGCTTCGCGTTCCAAGGAAACTACATCTACGAACAGCAGACCACGCCGCAAACCGCGCGGACGGCACGCACCGTGGCCTGCGACGCGGATAACGCGGTGGTGGCATCCAGCGAATTCGACTATATTGAATCCCTATACTATTTCCGCTCATGCGGCAACTACCATTTTCTGAAGGACGGCGAGGTGAGCACGCGCGGCGGTTACGCGCCGCTGCACGGCAGTCCCGCGCAAGTACGTCATATCGATGACCTGGACACCGAAAGAGTGACCTATCTTGTCCGTGGCGGCGAGAAGATCCCCGAAACCAGGCATTACCGAATCGTCGGCACGACAGTCAACGGATCGAACAAGGCAATCACGTTGGAAAGGCGATAAATGAACATCACCGTATATCTGGGAGCCATGAGGGCAACGACCCGTCGTACAGGAAGGCCGTCGAGGAATTGGGCGCATGGATCGCCGGCAATGGCAACCGTCTCGTGTATGGCGGCTCGGATGAGGCCTGATGGCTGTGATAGCCGATACGGTGCTGGCGCACGGCGGTGAGGTGACCGGCATCGAGGCGCAGATGTTCGCCGACCAAGGCGTGGCGCATAAAGGCCTGACCGAACTGGTCATCGTGCCGGACATCACGGAACGCCGTACCCGCATGATCGAACTGGGCGACGTGTTCATCGCCTTCCCCGGCGGCACGGGCACATTGGAGGAAGTCAGCGAAGTGGTGTCGAAGATCTGCCTGAATCAGCTGTCCCAACCGTGCATCTTCTATAACCTCAACGGTTTCTACGATGATATGAAGGCGTTCCTGCAGCGGATGATCAACGTGGGCTTCTCCACGTCCGAACGTCAGCACGGCATCTATTTCGCGTCGAATCTGACCGAAATCGAACACATCATCGCCACACATCAGCCTAACGGACGGCATGCACGCCCGCAAGTCTAAGTCAGGCGACCGGCAGAACGGCGTGCAGAATCGTCATGATCGTCAATCCGATGACCGCGGTAACGGTCAATGAGAAACCGGCAAGCTTGGCATTGCCCGTCAGCGAGTCGGTGAATTTCGTAGAGAAAATCGTCACCGGGGCGAATGCGGCCAAGACCACGATTTCGCGGACACGTTCGTCCAACGGCAACAGGAACCATGCGGCCAATGCGATGAGGACGCTGAACAGGAAACGCCATGCGATGACCTTGCCCAGTTCCGAACGGTCCTTGTGATTGTCGGGAATCTCCATCATCAGGCCGATCATGGCCATTGCAGCGAACGCGTTGGCATTGGCGAACGGCGTGATAAGCGTGACGATCCAATGTGGGACGCTCCACCCGGCAAACATGAATACCAGCATAAGCATGTAGCAGTCAAACGAGATGGACGAGTAGAAATCGTGCGCGATGTTCTTGATCTTAAGGCTCAACGGCAGATTCTTGGCGGGGCTTCCCAAGTGCAGCAGCGAACGGGTGATGGTCAGGGATGCAGCGGTGGCGATGATGGCGTTGCCGATATCAAGCATGATGACCGGCAGGCCGGCGCTTGGCCCCATGAAGGTCTGCACCACCGGCAGGCAAAACGCGCCGATGTTCAGTCCCGACGCGTTGAGCATCTGATAAGCACGGTAGCGTGGCTCGTCGCCGCGCGATCCGAAATACACGACGAACAACGGAATCAGGCAGGCAAATAAGCCGAATACGACAAGCCACAGCAGGTTCATCGGATGCTTGTTCGTGGCGAAGCTCATGATGATGGCGCATGGCAGAGTGAGGTTGAATACCAGTCCCTGAACCACTTTATAGGATTTGTCGGAGAAGATATGGATGCGTTTGAGCAGGTAGACGCTGATGATGACGAGTAGCAAAGATCCGGCTTGGAACAACATACGGCCGAGTATAGGAGCGTAAACGACGCATTGCGGGATCAGCAGACACAATGTGACCGTTGCCGAAGAAAGAACGACGCTACTTTGTCAGGGGTCATGTCCCTGACCATGCGCGAAAAAGCGTCATCCGTAAGGAAGAAAATGACAACGCCGGATCACCCGGGAAAGCAGTGCGTACGGCCATCAAGCACGACAACCTCATCGCCCGGTGCATTCGTCGACCGAGCGTATCCGGCGGCGCGACCTGGACGACTGGATCGCCGGCCTGTCCGAACGGCCGCGGTAAACGGAAAAGACACGACCCCCGCATGGCTCTTGCGAGTCGTGCGGGGGTCGTGTTTTCGGAATACAACTAGACCTGAGCTATACTGACAGGGTAAAAACCCAGTCGCTAGTAGGCTCAGGGGTTATGCCCGTCAGATGTGGAAGTACAGCTCGTACTCCAGCGGGGTCGGGGCCAGACGAGCCTGGTCGATCTCGCCGCGCTTGATGCTGATCCAGGTGTCAATCAGTCGTCGGTGAAGACGTCGCCTGCGGTGAGGAAGTCGTGATCTTCCTCAAGGGCGTCCATGGCCTCAGCCAGGGAGCTCGGAACCTGCTTGATGCCAGCGTGCTCTTCCGGCGGCAGCTCGTACAGGTCCTTGTCGACCGGTGCCGGAGGTTCGATGTGGTTCAGGATGCCGTCCAGGCCTGCCATCAGCTGTGCGGAGAAGGCGAGGAACGGGTTGCAGGACGGATCCGGAGCGCGGAACTCGATACGCTTCGCAGCCGGGGAGGTGCCGGCCAGCGGAATACGGATGGCGGCGGAGCGGTTACGAGCGGAGTACACCAAGTTGACCGGAGCCTCGAAGCCCGGGACCAGACGGTGGTAGGAGTTCAGAGACGGGTTGGTGAAGGCGAGCACAGAGGAAGAGTGCTTGATCAGGCCGCCGATGTACCAGCGGGCGAGGTCGGACAGACCGCCGTAGTTCTTCTCATCGTAGAACAGCGGCTTGCCGTCCTTCCACAGGGACTGGTGGCAGTGCATGCCGGTACCGTTGTCGCCTGCGATCGGCTTCGGCATGAAGGTGGCGGCCTTGCCAGCGAGGGCAGCGGTCTCGTGGACGACGTACTTGTACTTCATCAGGTCATCGCCTGCGTGCTGCAGGGAGTTGAAGCGGTAGTTGATCTCCTGCTGGCCAGCGCCTGCCACCTCGTGGTGGGAACGCTCGAGAATCAGGCCGACCTTCTGCAGGTTGGCGACCATGTCGTCGCGCAGATCCTGGGTGTGGTCAATCGGCGGAACCGGGAAGTAGCCCTTCTTGACGCGGTTCTTGAACGCGATGTTCGGAGTGCCATCGTCCTCGGTGTCGATACCGGAGTTCCACGGAGCCTCGATGGAGTCCACCTCGTAGAAGGAGCGCTGCATGCTGTTCTCGAAACGTACCTTGTCGAAGATGAAGAACTCGGCTTCCGGAGCGAAGGAAGCGGTATCGGCGATGCCGGTGGACTTCAGGTAAGCCTCGGCCTTGCCGGCAACCTGACGCGGGTCGCGGGAGTACGGCTCGTCGGTCAGCGGGTCGACGATGGAGAATGCCACGTCGAGGGTCTTGTGCTTGCGGAACGGATCGATGAATGCGGTGGAAACGTCCGGCACCAGCTTCATATCGGACTCGTTGATGGCCTGGAAGCCTTCCACGGAAGAACCATCGAACGGCATGCCGTCGGTGAAGGCGTCCTTCAGGAATTCGCTTGCCGGCACGGTGAAGTGCTGCTGAACACCGATCAGATCGGTGAAGCGAACGGAGACATACTCAATGCCTTCCTTGTTGATAAGGCCTCAGCATCAGCCTTGGTTTCAAGTGCAGTCACGGGACCGCTCCTTTCGAATAAGTTACTTACAGGCTCTTAGTCTATGGTCGCGCGTTTCGCTCACTCGCCATTTGGGTTACGAGAATGTTTCGTAATGACATATTCGAGGTGTGATTTCGCGGAAAATCACGATTCGATTGTTACGAACAGCCACGTCCGCCCCTTCAGAAGCGTTCATTTAATGGACAGGCAGCATGAAAAAGGTCCCGATCGTATGAATACGATCGGAACCTTCCGTGACATCATGCGGGTGCTATGACCGTCAGCGGCCGCGCATGGCGCGACGCTGACGCGCTGCGGATGCATCGGGTCGACGCCCTTCGCACGCTCATGCCGTTCTTCAGCTGCAGAGTGCGCAGACGCTCGTTGAGCACCGTGAGCTCGGTCTTGGTGAGCACGAAACGAGTCCTCGGATGGATGGCGGCCATCAGCTTGTTCTTGTGATGGGTCGGCTGGTAGCTCTTGAACTTGAGCAGCGTCTTGCGCACGTCCTTGAGGCGGGTCTGGTTTGCGCCGGTGCCGACGTACATACGGTAGACCGGGATTTCGGAGCCGGCGGTCACGCCCTTGATGCGCTGCTCCTGACGATCCATGGCTCGCTTGACGCGATTGTAATCGCCTTCGCCCAGCAGATAGATGCCGTTGTAACCGGTACCGCGCCAGATGGCGTCCTTGGTCTTCGGGTCAATCCACACCGGTTCCTGGGGGAAGTTGAAGCCGGCCTTGCTGATGTTGCCGAGCACGCTTACTGCGGCACCGGGACGACCTTCGATCTTGGCGTAGCCGACCTTGTCGGCACGCTTGGTGAGCATCATGGTGGCGAACAGCACGCCCAGCATGACGGCAAGAATCATGAACAGGATCCAGCTGAACACATGCCACTTGAATATGACGCCCAGTACGACGAACACGACAATCGGTGCCACGAACACGCCACCGCACAGCCACGGAAGCGCCTTATCCTCAGCTTGGGTGTATTTGAAGATCTGGATGATCTGGCTGATGGTGCCTTGCTTCTTCTGCTTCTTTTTCTCTGCTTTATCTGCCATCGACTTCCTCGCTTGACGGTTCGGTTACACACACTGGGACGATAGTTTATCAGGAACCATGCCATTTATGGTGCGACTGCGCTATTCTACTCCGCCTATCTCGTATGCAGCGGGCGTCCGTCCGCTTTCAGCAACGCCTCACCGAGCGTCTCGCTGAACGTGGGATGCGGGTGGATGAGCCGTGCCGCATCGGCAAGCGGGACACGGTTGCCGACCAACTGTTCGGCTTCCGCTATCAAATCACTGGCGATTGGGCTGACGATGTGCACGCCCAACACCACCTGCATATCAGGATTGTTCGCAAACGCACCGCTGAGACGGTCATCGATCCGCCTTCCCCGCTCATCAGCATGCGCGCGTTGGACAGCATCGGGTATGCCGTCTCCTTCGGCTCGACCACGTCTTCGCGCGCTTTTGCCTGGTCGAGCGTCAATCCGACGCTTGCTGCTTCGGGGAAAGAGAACACCACCTGTGGCACGGTGTCGTCAATCACGGGTTTTGGATCGGCTCCGGCGATTTTCTCAGCGATGGTGATGCCTTGTTCAAAGGCGCGGTGGGCCAGCGCATGACCTGGAGTGATGTCTCCCAGCGCCCACACGCCATCAAGGTTCGTCCGTCCGTATCCGTCGACGGTCACGTATCCTCGTTCGTCGAGCTTCAGGCCGCTGGAGCGGAACCAGTCGGCGTCGGTATTGGGCACACGTCCGATGGCGGCAAGCACCACTTCGCCGTAAGCGGTGCGGTCCTCATCGGAATCGCCCTGCCGATAGTGCACAGTGCCCCTAGGTTCGCGCCAGTGTCGACACGGTCCACCGCGGTGCGTGCGATCACGTTCACTCCCCTGCGTTTCAGCTCACGTGTCAGCGTCATCGAAGCACGGCGTTCCCATGTGGACAGCACGCGGTCCTTACGAATCAGCAGTGTCACTTCGCAACCGGCGGCATTCCACAGCGACGCGAATTCCAATGCCACCGCACCCGCACCGATAATCACCGCGCTGGAGGGCAAGGTATTCAGCTCCAACGCCTGGTGGAATCGATCAGCGCGCCGGCGAACGGATTTCCAGGCAACGCAAGCGGACGCGATCCGGTTGCCAGCACGACGTCGTCGGCATCGATCGCAAGTTCCGTTTCAACCGGTTCGAACACGCCGGCTTCCACGGACCGCGATACCTGCGTCTCCCCCTCAGCCGGCGTGACACGTACTGTATGCGCGTTCTGCAATGCCGCGCAACCGCGGAATACGGTGACGCCGCGATGCGCCAGCAGGCCCGTCAGCCCTTTCGTCATCGTTTCCACGGTGGAGACGCGGAAATCACGCAATCTGCCGAAATCGATGCTCTGCAGCGTGGCGTTGATGCCCATGCGTTCGGCGTTATGGATGGTTTCGACGCTATGCACGGCGGTCAACAATGCCTTCGATGGGATGCATCCGCGGTTGAGGCATGTGCCACCGAGCGTACCGTCACGTTCGATCAACGCCACCGATTTGCCGAGCTCCGCAGCACGCAGTGCCGTAGAGTAACCGCCGGGGCCGGCTCCGATGATAGCGATGTCGAAATGCTGTTGAACCATATTGAATCCCAATTCGTTCCTCATTGATTCGTTTGCACGCACGTGAAGTGAGCTTTTGTTCGATGCGAGCAATCGTTTTCCATGGTAATGGAAAAGCCGTCAGTTGTTCGCTGACGGCTTGAAAAATCACCGGCGGTTCTCGATACCGATCACTCCGGCCAGTGTCCACGCTTCGGGTAACGAGGCTTCGGAAGCTCCAACGGCGAATTTGGATGGCACGGCTCCACGCATAGGAACCGGAACGCATGCCCTTGGCCACGGACTGCTCACCGAATTTTTCGATGAGCTTCTTCTTGAGCTTGTGCCACATGACCGCCACGTCGATAATCACGGCGAACAAGTAGACATACATGATCAGCATGAGCGGCAACGCCAATGCAGGCCACTTGTAGGTGACGACCATGGATCCGATCAGGATTATGAACGCGACCGGGATGAAGAACTCGCCCAGATTGAAGCGGGCATCGACGTAGTCACGGATGTAGATGCGCCACGGCAGACGTTCCGACTTCGGCATGTGGTTGATGTCGCCTCTCTGCATGGCATCGTACTCGGCGTTCTCACGCTCACGCATACGAGCTTGGCAGCTTTACGGCTTGCCTCGCGATCCTTGGGGACCAATGGACGGAGGTTCTGCGCCTGGGCGTCCTTGCGCTTCGGGGTCGGACGGCCCTTGCCGGAGGTCGGCTGTGCAGCCTTGCTCTCGACGTTCTCCTGCGCCGGCTCTTCCTTCTTGGTAAACAAACTCATGTCTATAGAGCGTAAGGTGACGTATCGACGCTCGATGCCGCCCGCGGTGCCGTCTGCGTTGCGGTTCAAGCTGCGATTCAAGCTGCGGTCGGACGGTCTGCAAAGAACGGATACAATGGACATTCGTCACACGATATTCAATCCGCGTAATACACACGCATATATAGGGAGCATCAAGGATTATGACAGCTTTAGGAGCCGAAGAGATTCGCACGCGCGTCGAGTCGGATTTCAGCCGCATCGTCGACGTGTTGAACCAGAAGATCGCCTTGCAGTCGATTTCCGCGAAGGGCATCACCGCGGACCATATGAAGCGTTCCGCGCAATTCGTGGCGGACCTGCTGCGCGAGGTTGGTGTCGATACGAAGGTGGTGCAGTCGCACAATCCCGACGGCACGCCGGGCGCTTGGGAGGTCATCGGTTCCAAAAACGTCAGCGAGGACGCGCCGACGGTGCTGCTGTACGCGCACCATGACGTGCAGCCGGTGCCGGATCCGAGCGTATGGAACACCGACCCGTTCGTCGGCACTGAAATCGACACGCGTCTGTACGGCCGCGGAGCCGCGGACGACGGCGGTGGAATCGCCATTCATCCGGTGCGCTGAAAGCGCTTGGAGACGATCTGAAGGTGAACATCAAGGTGTTCATCGAAGGCGAGGAGGAGATGGGTTCTCCGAGCTTCATTCCGTTCATCGAAGAGCACCGGGACGAGTTCGCTTCCGATGCGATCATTGTGGCCGATTCGGGCAACTGGTCCGCTGAGATTCCGTCGCTGACCACGTCGCTGCGTGGCAACACCGATATTGATGTGCATGTCAAGGCGTTGGAACATCCGGTGCATTCCGGCCAGTATGGCGGCCCGATTCTTGACGCGAACACGCTGGCTGCGATGTTGATTTCCTCCATGTACGACGCCAATGGCGATTTGGCCGTGCCGGGCGTTGCGTCCGAGGAACCGGTTGGCGGCCTGCAGCGTGATATGGACGAGGCGACTGTGCGCGCCGACGCGGGCATCGTCGAATCGTATCGTCTTGCCGGCACCGGTTCGCTCGCCGCGCGTCTGTGGACGAAGCCCAGCGTCACCGTCATCGGGTTCGACGCGCATCCGGTGGAAGGATCCTTCAACGTCATCTCTCCTGAAACCACGTTCCGTCTGAGCTTGCGCACCGCGCCGAACCAGCGCCCGGAAGAGGCCCAGGAGCGTTGGCCAAGTTCATGGTGGAGCATGCGCCGTTCGGTGCCGAAGTGTGGGTCGACAAGCTCGACAACGGCATGGGCTGGGCCATGGATCCGAACGCTGAGGCCACCAAGGACGCCATGGACGCCATGGAGGAAGCGTTCGGTGTGGCTCCGGTCAACAAGGGCGAGGGTGGTTCCATCCCGTTCATTCCGGAATTGCAGCGCATCTTCCCGAAGGCGCAGGTGCTGGTCACCGGTCCGGAGGATCCGAAGGCCAACGCGCATAGCCCGAACGAGTCCATCAGCCTGCCGGCGTTGAAGAACAACGTCATCACCGAAGCGTTGCTGCTGGATAAGCTCGCCAAGTAAGAAGCCGTGTAAGGCTTGCCGAAATAGGATAAAGCTCTCTGTCATACAATTCCGATTGGAACGTATGACAGAGAGCTTTATCATTTAGCTGCCGATTGAGGAATCATCATCCATTAGTTGGACACGTTGCTGAATGCCCAATGCCAGTAGCCGGTGTAGTATGCGGTGGCCAACGCGATTGCCGGCACCGCGATGCAGATGGCGTAGAACAGCCAGTCGACCGCATGCAGTTTCGATTCGCGCGCTTGGCTTCGTGGCGCGTCGGATCCGAATCCGCGCGCTTCCATGGCGGTGGCGAGTTTCGTTCCACGTCGGATGGATACGACGAGCAGGCTGAATGCTTGCGAGAAGACGCGTTTGATGGTGCTGCCGTCGCCGAGGCCACGCGAGCGGCGTGACTGGCCGAGTGCACGCCAATCGTCCTGCAGCAGCGTGAACATGCGCATGCCGGCAAGGCCGCCGTATACGAAACGTTGCGGCAGGCGCAGAATCTGCACGAGTCCGTCGGCCAGATCGGTCGGGTCGAGTCCCAAAGCCAGAATCACACCCGGCACGGCGATTGCGGCGACACGTAGGAATGTGGCCAACGCCAGATAGAGCGATCCTTGGGAGATGACGATGATGCCGCCCAGATTGGCCAGCACCGTGCCGGATGTCTTGCCGTACAACGCCACGGAAACGAAGCTGCCTGTGGCCGCTATCCATACCGGCCATGTCTTGCGCAAGACCGTCCAGGGAGCCACTCCGCCGATCCATAACAATAGCATTTCCAAACCAAACGCCACGGATGCCGAAACGACATCGAGGGTGAAGAACATCGGAATGCACAGGATCAACGCACCGATGAAACGGCTTACCGGGTTGATTTTCGCCACGAACCATGACGGTGACGCCGGCTTCGTTTCGTTACGACGTTCCTTGTGTGGCACCACGGTAATGGTTTCGAGCTTTTCATTGCCGTCGCGCCCACTGTTTTTGTTGGTTTCGAGCATGTCACTCCCCCTCTCTGACCAAAATACGGCGTGCGCCCAGCGCTTCGATGAGCGGCTCATCGTGCGTAATCATGATGACCGCGCAACCTTGGTCGCGCGCACCGGCGATCAATTGGACCATGCTGGTCCACGTGGTGAAATCCTGTCCGAATGTCGGCTCGTCCATGACCAGCACTTTTGGCGCGGCAGCCAGCATGGACGCCACGGACAGTCTTCTTTTCTCACCGCCCGATAGGGTGAATGGATTCGCTTTGGCGAAGCGGGAAAGATTCAGGCGTTCCAACAGCCTGTCGGCGATGGAATACGCCTCCTCGTCGGTTTTGCCCATGGATTTGGGGCCGATGGCCACCTCGTCTCGCACGGTGGATGCGGCGAACTGGTGTTCCGGCTCTTGGAACACCATGCCGATACGTCCCAGCAAGTCGCGGCTTTTCCATGTGATCACATTGTTTTCGCGATGGGGAGGTACCAGATCGTCCGCCATGCATACACGTCCTGCTATCGGTTTGAGCAGTCCTGCGAGAGTGAGTCCGAGTGTGGATTTGCCCACGCCGTTTCTGCCGGTCAACGCGGTCACCTCACCGGAATGGAATTCGAGGTCGATATGCTCGCCGAGCGGGAAATCATAGCCGAAGCTCAGATCCCGCGTGTAAAGCACGACGTCCTGCGGTTGCCGGATTTGTTCCGGTTTGGGCGCGTGGCTTTCGATGGTGCGGCCCGGCACCCACGCACCGCCGTCGGCAAGCACCTGACCCATGTGGCCGAACACTTCGTCTGGAGTGCCGTCGGCGATTACGCCGCCGACGTTCGAATCGGCTTCGGGTTTGCCCAGCACGATGACGCGGTCGACCAGGTCGAGCCACACGTCGATATGATGTTCCACCACAACCAACGTCTCATGGGTTTGTTCGAGGACGTGGCGGACAGCGTCGTGCACTTCCTTGACACCGTCCGGGTCAAGGTTGGCGGTCGGTTCGTCAAGCAGCAGCAGGCCAGGGTGCATGGCCAGCACGCCCGCCAAGGCGAGGCGCTGACGTTGTCCGCCGGAAAGTCCTCGTGTGGAGCGGTCGAACGCCATGTAGTCGAGCCCGACGATGTCAAGGGCGGCTCGTGCCCGGTTCCAGATTTCATCTTTCGGCAGGTTCAGGTTCTCGCAGCCGAATGCGGTGTCGTCTCCGGCACGTTCGAGAATCGTCTGCGAGTCCGGGTCCTGAAGCACCAGCGCAACGTCCGCGCGCTTGTCTGGCGTCGACGCCGTCGATGAGCAGCTCGCCTTCCTGCTCGCCTTCGTCATCTCCACCGAGCACGCCGGCCAAACCGGACATCAGGGTTGATTTGCCTGCGCCGGAAGCGCCAAGCAACAGTACCCGCTCCCCCGGTTTGATGTCGAAGTCGACGTGTCGTAGCGCGAAATCCTTACGTGAGGCGTGTCTCCATCCCCAATCATGTGCGGTCACGCCGGCCGCTGTTGTGTTCTGAACGTCAGTGGTCATTCGTCGTTCTTTCTTCTGATTGTCATGCTGTTGTTTCGTATGCCGTTGTCATGCGATGCGCCATCACAAGAAAATCCCGCACCACCTTGATGTGATGCGGGATTTGCTTGCATCGGACAATCAGACCAGTTCCTGCGTACGACCGGATTCGAAGCGGTCGAGCACGCCGGTCTTGGCGATGGCCACCTGCAGGAGGTACATCACCGCGCCGGCGAGCACCGCGCCGGAAATGGCGGAGGCGATCAGGTAGATGCTGACGCGTAGCGCGCTCCAAGCCGGATTGGTAAGCCAGTAGTACAGGCCGCAGCCGACGCCTGCAAGTGCGCCGGAGATCGTGGTGGACAGCAGGTCCCACTTCTTATAGGCGAAGATGGCAAGACCGATTTCGGCGCCGAGGCCCTGCACGATGCCGACGATCAGCGAGCCGCCGACGCCCCACTGGTTGCCCATGGTGAGTTCGAGCGCGGCCGCGAGGGTTTCCGCGAACAGTGCGGCTCCAGGCTTGCGCACGATGATGGCGGCCAGAGGGCCTGCGAACAGCCAGAAAGCGTTAAGCAGGCCTTCGAAGCCTGGAGTCACCGCCTCGAAGAGGGCCAGCGGCGCGGTGCAGACGATGTCCCAGCCCCAGAAGATCACGCCGGATGCGACGGCGATGATGCTGCGACGACGATATCGACCACGCGCCACTTGTTGTTGTGTTTGCGAACTGCGGAAGACTGGTTTTCTTCAGTCATGGGATATGTGCCTTTCTCTTTTCGTCAAGGCACGGGAAATAGAGAGACGTCCGTGCGCCGGCATTACCCGGTATACGTTCATACGGTTGAAGCGGTTGCTTCCTCTCAGCCATTCGGCCCCCGTGTCTGCGCCTGATATTACACAGGACCCACGATTTACGTCGGTTTTGTCTCATAACGGATTCCGTATTCCGTGGCTGAGTCGCATTCCGATGTGTTGTTTTGGAGGAACGCTCCAACCGTATGGTGATTTTATTGAGGCAGTCTCATCAGCGATTCGGCAAGATTCTTGAATGTTTCTCCGATACCGTCCGACCGCAACGCGCCCTCTTTGGTTAGGACTGCGGGCCGGCCTGCTTCGCCGGTTTCGCGCAGTTCAGGCTCCAATGGGAGTTGTGCGAGCAGTGGCACTTCATAGCCGAGGCTGTGGGTCAGCTGTTCGGATACGCGTGCGCCGCCACCTTCGCCGAAGATACGTAGCTTCTCGCCTTTGTGCTCGTAGTAGCTCATGTTCTCCACGACGCCGCGAACTTTCATCGGCACCTGCAATGCCACCAGGCCGGATCGTACCGCGATGTCGGAGGCGGATGGCTGCGGTGTGGTGACCACCACCAGTTCGGCGTTCGGCAGTGCCTGTGCCACGGAAATCGCCATGTCGCCGGTGCCGGGCGCCAGGTCGAGCAGCAATACGTCCGGCTCGCCCCACCATACGTCGGATAGGAATTGTTCCAAGGAGCGTTGCAGTCTTGGACCACGCCATAGGATGGCTCTGTCCGCGCCGGCGAACATGCCGATGGAGATCAGTTTCACACCCCATGCGGTGACGGGCATGAGCATGCCGTTGAGGTTCGTGGGCTGTGATTGCACGCCGAATAGCCTGGGCAGCGAGAAACCGTAGATGTCGGCGTCGATGGCGGCGGTATCGTAGCCGAGCGCCGCGAATGTGGCTGCCAGATTGGCGGTGACAGACGATTTGCCCACGCCGCCTTTGCCGGAGGCGATGGCGAAGATGCGGGTTTTGATGCCGGGTTTGTTGAACGGGTTCTGTTTACGTTCCGCTTTGAGACCGGCCACCAGCTGGGTGAGTTTGTCTTGGCTCATGGAGCCGACTTCGATGCTGGGAATCAACGTGGCATCGGGATAGGAGCGACCGCGCCGTTGATCTGGTTGGTGATGGTCTGCGACAGCGGACAGCCTTCCACGGTCAGTTCGACCCGCACCCGTACGTCGTACGTGTTGGTTTCGCCTGCCACTGGCGTGGCGTCAATGGCTGCGATCATGCCCAAGTCGGTGACGGACCTGCCAGTTCGGGGTCAATCACTTTGCTTAGCCGTTCGTAGATGCGCGCTTCGATGGTGCGCTCGTCGCTCATGCTTCCTCCTTATGCCGCGTACCACAGTAGCGGTTCGCGGCACGGCTTGCCAGATGGTGTGGCGATTATTCAACTGTTCCTGTGTCGAGCAGCTGTTTGAATTGGTCTTCGTTGAGCATGGGGATGCCCAGTTCCTCGGCTTTTGCGGCTTTTGAGCCGGCATTCTCGCCTACGACGACCCAATCGGTTTTCTTGCTGACGGATCCTGCGGCTTTGCCTCCGCGCAGAACGATGGCCTCTTTGGCGGAATCGCGGGAGAATCCTTCCAACGAGCCGGTGACCACGACCGTTTTGCCTGCCAATGTCTGTGGTAGTCCGCTGGCTTGGGCTTGTCCGACTCCTACGCCGGCGGCCTTCCATGCGTCAAGCACGGCACCGCGCCAATTGCCCGGCTCACGGGCCGCGGTGAACCATGTGACTACGGATTCCGCAATTTCCGGACCAATACCGTCGATTTGGGACAATTCGTCCACGCTGGCATGTTCGATGGCATCCAACGTACCGAACGCGCTGGCGATGGTGCGTGCGGTGGGCGGTCCGAGCCTGCGGATGGACAGGGCCACCAGAACGCGCCACAGGTCGGCATGGCGGGCTTTGTCCATTTCGTCGAGCATCTTGCGGGTGTTTTCCGCCGGACGAATGTACACCGGCTGCACGCTGGACGTGCCTCCACGGGATACCTTGATTTCCTCGCGGATCACCACGGCGTCATCCGGCACCACGTATTGCGGATATTCCGCGGTCTCGTCGATGTCGGCTTCCTTGCGTTTGCGGGCGGCGGTAGGCGCGGTCCAGAATGCGGGCACCTGATGCCATAATCCGGATCCGCCCACGCGTTTGCGCACTTTCTTGATCTTGCCGTTTGACCCGACGGTCTCGTGGATTTCGATGATTGGGCCTCGCGCCAGACGCGCACATCCTTGAGTCTGCGGACGTCAACGAGAACAGCCCGGCCTCGCTGGACAGCACAGGTGTCTGCATGGGCGGCAGTTCCAGTCCCGCCACCGGCTCGTACGGTTCAGGCTCCTCACCGGGTTTCACCACGATTTCGGTGATGTTCGGCGCATACGTGTCGATGGAATCGGGCCTGTCCTCTTCGGGATTCGTCAGCGCAATGGCTGATTGGTCGCCCAGATGTTCGATATCGAACGCCTTGCGGGACGCCAGATTGATGATCCGCTCGGTCAGCTGCGCCGGGCAGGATTCCACGTTCGGGCAGCGTATATCTTTGTCTCCCTCTTTGGCGGGAGCGAGTTCCGCGCCGCAACTCGGGCAACGCGTGGGCATCACGAACCGGCGGAGCTGGCCCTCACATCCCTTGCGCCGCTCCAGCACCGGACCAACGAGCTCGGGAATCACGTCTCCCGCCTTGCGCACCACCACGGTGTCGCCGATGAGCACGCCTTTGCGTTCCACTTCAAAGGGGTTGTGCAGCGTAGTACGGGATACTGTGGAACCGGCCACGTACACGGGTTTCAACACCGCCACCGGAGTCACACGTCCGGTGCGCCCCACCTGCACAGTGATGTCAAGCAGCTCGGTATTGACCTCTTCCGGTGGATATTTGTAGGCGATGGCCCAGCGCGGCGCCCGCGATGTAGCGCCAAGGGAACGCTGCAATCCCAAATCGTCGACCTTCACGACGATGCCGTCAAGCGCGTGTTCGATGTCACCTCGGTGTTCGCCGTAATAGTCGATCATGTCGAGGATTTCCTTGAACGACGTGACCTCACGGTTGTGCGGAGAGACGGGCACACCCCATTTCTTATACAATTCGTAGGCTTCGGATTGGTCGTTGACCACATCATGGCCGTTGCCGGCGTGCCCCGCACCCCAACGCAGCGATCCGATGCCGTGCGCGTAGAAGCTCAGGCGACGGGTTGCGGTGATACGCGGATCCTTCTGTCTCAGACTACCTGCGGCCGCGTTGCGGGGATTGGCGAATGGCGCGCGACCGGCGTCCTCGTTCTCGGCGTTCAGCTTGTTGAAATCGTCCCATCGCATGAACACTTCGCCGCGAATCTCCACGAATTCGGGAATGTCTTCCTCCGGTCCGGCAAGGTTCTGCGGAATGGTGGAGATGGTGCGCACGTTGAGAGTGATGTCCTCGCCGGTCACGCCATCGCCTCTGGTCAGACCCTGTTCAAGCACGCCGTTGCGGTAGATGAGGTTCAGCGCAAGACCGTCGATTTTCACCTCGCAGGTCATGGGCAGTGGCTTCGATTCGGGCCAATCCAATCCCCTGAGCACGCCGTCGTACCATTCGCGCAGCTCCTCGATGGAGAACACGTCATCGAGGCTCATCATGCGCGATGGATGACGTACGGAAGCGAAGTCGTTGGAGAACGTGCCGCCCACGCGATGGGTCGGTGACTGCGGTGAGTCAAGTGATGGGAACTGCGCCTCAAGCGATTGCAGGCAGCGCAATCTTGCGTCATATGCCGCGTCGGATGAGACGGGGGCATCGTCGATATAGTATGCGATCTGGTCTGATTCCACCCATGCGGCCACGCGCGCCCACAGCCTGGCCGCGGCCTCGGCGCTCATCGAAGCCACATCAACCTTGTCGAGGCGCATGGCGTCGGCATCGGTCGGCTGCAACGCGGCAATCCAACGTTCGCTGCCCGGAGTCAGCGAAGCCAGCCCCTCATCGGCCACGACGGCCGCGGAACTACCGTCGCTCTCCGGCGCGTCGAAATCCCATGCCAACTGTTCGGAATCATCACGATTCGTCATTGTCACCGCTTTCCCATCATTTCCGCCATGCCGCGCGGATGTCCACGCCAGCACCGATTATCGCACAAATGTTCGACTGTTTTTGTTAGTTGTTCAGAGAGCGCAGGAACTGCACCTGCACCACGTCGGCACCGTCATGGTCTTCGTAATCCATGCGCATCGCGGCCACCGACAGGTGCGTGCGGGCACGAACATGCCTTTGTCCACGCAGACGCGGGCCGCTTGGTGCATCAGGGCGCGACCGGCGTGTTCGGCCATACCGGCAGTCCGGCGTCGGCGAGCACGTGGATGGCTTCCTGCACGTTGGTCGGCACCGGAATGCACTGCGATTGCGCTCTTCCGATCAGTTCCTGCAGTTCGCTTTCGAGCATGGCGATACGTCCGGGGGCGATCTCCTCGCTCATGATGTATGAGGCGGCGGCAAGGTCGAAGTGGTCGCACATCCATTCCGCATAGGCGAGGCGATAGTAGGCGAATGAGGCGTCTTCCCGGTCAAGCGCGACGTTCAGCGCGTTGAGGCATGCCGCACGTGCCGGATCCCAGTCCTCGGCACGCCCCAGCTGCACGGCGAGCTTGAGATGCGACAGCGGGTATGCGGGGGCGTAACGCACCATGGCGTTCAGATGCGGCAGCGCGGCATCGACGCCTTTGACTTGGGCGAGCAGGTCGGCAAGCTCCATATGCATGTAGAACAGGTTGTCGGGGATGAGCACCGTTCTTTCGCCTTCGGTGGCGAACATGCGGTTGTAGATAACGCGTTCCGCATATGAATTGAAGTACCGCGGCACGCCCGGATTTTCAGCGAAGATCCGGTCCATACGTTCGAGTGTGGACTGGGCGGATTCGATGGCCCGCTCGACGTCTCCGGAGAACAGCATGTCTCGTGCCTTCAGACGTTCGTCATCGAGGGATTGTGCCAGTTCGAATGAGAAGTCGGGCGTGTCTTCGCCGTCGATCAGCGCGCTGGTGACCTGCGGCGCCAATTCGGTCAATTCCGGATCGGATATGGAATTGATGATGTCCATGGCCTGTTTGGCTTTGGCCACCGATTCGAGTCCGTCGCTTTGCGCAAGACGATGGAACTCCCCACGGCGCGCTGCAACAGGTCGACACGCTGGATGGACAGCCCATCATGTTCTCACAGCCGAACAAC
>ENA-OQIM01000116-OQIM01000116.1-human-gut-metagenome-genome-assembly--contig:-NODE-116-length-26136-cov-1.991849_pt1 | contig 26136 bp, 37 predicted proteins | sample MGYA00242579_ERZ504744 | MGnify/ENA primary metagenome ERZ504744 (study PRJEB26092, sample SAMD00036441) | human gut metagenome | host: Homo sapiens | study: EMG produced TPA metagenomics assembly of...
GACTGCCAAGTCTATAGCCGGGTAGCCAAGCCCGGAAGGGATAAAGCTGAAGGCATCTAAGCGTGAAGCCCCCCTCAAGATGAGATATCCCATCCGAAAGGAGTAAACCCCCTTGAAGACGACGAGGTTGATAGGGCAGGGGTGGAAGTGTGGTAACACATGGAGCTGACTGCTACTAATAGGGTGAGGGCTTGACCAACTAGTGAGAAAGCGGTCAAGACAGAATGGAAACAGAACGGAGTGAGTTTACTCACGGAGGGCTGTTTACAGACTGGATTGAACATTTGCGAGCAAATGACACCGAATGACGAAGTCATGAGGTGACCGATTTCGAACGGAAGCTTGGTTATTGATTCAGAAATGTCAACATGTATGTGGTTTTGAAGATACGATAGAAAAAAGCCAATGCTAGAGCAGATGAGAAATCTGTTGTATCATTGGTTTTTTTATTTCTTAAATATAGAATGGCGGACTGTATCTTTGAACTGTTTCAGTGTATACTGAGATAAAACTAATAATAAATTTATACGTAAAGGATGAACATATGGAATTTTATAAGGTAAAAATAACCAGAAAAGGAACAAAACCACCTATTTGGAGACGCTGCCTTGTTCCTGCAGATATCACATTTTCACAGATGGCAGTTGTACTTGAAGAGATTCTGGAATATGAAACTTCATCTTTATATGAATTTGAATTTTTTCCAGAAAAAAGTACGCATCCGGGAATGGACAGAAGACGGGGAAAGCGCAACCTGGCAGTATGATTTCAAAATGCAGCAGATACTTCGTAAATGATCTGATGAATACAGAAAAATGGTTTACTTTCAGAATCCATGCAGAAGAAAAACTGCCAGAATATCGTGTAGATATTGAAAACAGAGTTAAGAAAGCGGTATTAGATGAGGGAGACAAAGAAGTATGTTTTCCTGTAATCATGAAAGAAGTAAGCAGAGAAGATGAAGAAATATGGACAGATGCATTAGAAAGAAATGCTTATCTTGAAGAGACTTTCAAACTGCAGGACGGAGAATCTGATTATCGCAGCTTCGAAGAAATTAAGGCAGATACAGAAAGCAATAAAATCCTCATAACCAGCACAAAGCCAGTAAGTCGGGAACTTCATAATAAACAATCCACTGATTCAATCATGAGAGAATTTACGGATAACTATCTGAATCCATTTATTGAACAAAAAATGGCAGAGCTTGAGCTGGAAGAAGAAGGAACCAGAAATCCAGATGTCAAAGAATACCTTCTTTCCTACAAAAAAGAAGATCTCGAAGAAAAAGCCAAAGAATTCAACATCACCTGCAGTGGCAGCACCAAAGAAGAACTTGCAGAGGAGATTGCGAAATATGTTCTGAGTCCGGAAGGAATGCGAGAGATTTTTCTTCAGGCAGATGAATGGGAAGCAGATGCATTTGAGGCAGTCCTGGACAAGAAATGTTTTCTTGCAGAAGAAACAGACTGGATCAAACTTGGCTGGCTCAGCGATGCAGGATATGTGGTTTCCTACAGCGACCATCATGCCGAAGTTCCGAAAGCAGTTATTTCCTTATATAAAGAGATCAACACTCGGAATTCCGCAAATTATGCAGACAGGTAAGCTGGATGCGTTCCTGCCAGACTATGCTCGGATTTATTTATGCGATCGCGCCATTAAAGATCGTATACCGCATGTATCGCAGAAGACCAGATTACAAGGTAAGTTATGACGAATTCCTTGAAATCTTGAAACAGGTTCCGGAAAACGACAATATGTGCATCGTCCGCGATGACAAAATGATCCTCAAAACAGTACTTCGCGAAAACCTTTATGAACGGATCGAAGAGTATCAGGGAGACAGAGAATTCTATATGCCGTCACCGGAAGAAGTGCTGGACTATGCAAAACACGGCTACCCATCCCAGGATCCGGCATATAAAAAACTTGAAAACTTCCTGAGAGAAGAACTTCATCAGAATACAGCTCAGATCACAGAGCTGATGTACATTGTGTTCAAAGAGTTTTCTATGGATGGAATGCTTTCTGATATCACAGAAGAGTTTAAGAACAGAAATGTTGTGTTTGAATCAGATAAACAGATGGAAACTTTTGCTTCTATCATGACAAATGTAAATAATAACACAAGAATGCTGGATTTCCGTGGATATACACCGAATGAGATCGCACGTATGTCCGTATCGGAAAGAACGATTCCGTCAATCGTCCGATGGGAAGCATAGCAAATAAGACTTTTGTTCCGTCAAATATGGCAACAAAGAAAATCTATCCAAACGATCCATGCCCATGCGGAAGCGGTAAGAAATACAAGAAATGCTGTGGCAGAAAGTAAGAAAGGACAGGCTTTAAAATATGAAGTTATTGATCGTGCGTCACGGTGATCCGGATTACACCATAGATTCCCTGACAGAAAAAGGCTGGAAAGAAGTTGAATTTCTTTCTGAGAAACTTTCAAAACTTGATATCAAAGATTTTTATGTGTCACCGCTCGGCAGAGCCAAAGACACCGCATCTCTTACTCTCAAAAAAATGAACCGAACAGCGACAGAATGTGACTGGCTCAGAGAGTTTGATGTTCTGATCGACCGTCCGGATGTAACGGACCGCAAGATCATTCTCTGGGATTGGCTTCCACAGGACTGGAGCATGGACGAGCGTTTTTATCAGTATGATCACTGGTTTGAAAATGAACGCCTCCAGGCAGCAGATACAAAAAAACATTACGACTATGTCACAGGAGAATTTGATAAGCTTCTCGCAGAACATGGTTATGTCAGAGAAGGACACTACTACAGAGTCGAAAAAGCAAACAACGATACCATCGTTTTCTTCTGCCATTTCGGCCTGGAATGTGTGCTTCTGAGCCATCTGATGAGCGTATCCCCAATGGTCCTCTGGCACGGAGCCGCCGCTGCGCCAAGTTCCGTAACGACCGTAACAACAGAAGAAAGACGCAAAGGAATCGCAAGTTTCAGAATGAATTCCTTCGGCGACATTTCCCACCTTTACGCAAACAACGAACCGCCTGCCTTTGCAGCGAGATTCTGCGAATGCTATGATAATAAAGACGAAAGACATGATTAAATTGAGAGAGGACGAGATTCAAAAGAATCTTGTCCTTTCTTGCGTATAGGACAGGTGTATGGTATATTAAAACTATAAATTAACAGATCAGACATATTATTTTCAATATATAAAGAAGGCAACAGCGATGTTGGCTGAAAATATATAAAAAATGAAGGAGGAAAAAAATGGAAAGGGGAACCAAAATTTTTAAAAGAATGTTGGGTGTTGTCCTGGCGATTGTGATGTGTATGACATTGACAACAGTACAGACACCAACGGAGGTGCAGGCAGCGTCAGGATTGAGTTCTTATAAGAGGGTAAGTTTTTATAAGTCTCAGAAAATTGGAAATACGGTGTATTCCATGAAATATAATGACAGATATAACAGATACACGATTTATATGAGAAGAAATGGAAAAACACAGGCACTTGTCAGAGACTGCTCGGGTGGAAGCTTTGTTACAAATGGAAAGGTTATTTACTATACAAGTGGAAACTTTTATTCTTATGGTTCATTTGGAGGAAATTACAAAAATATTCGAATCAAACAGTATTCGATCAGTTCCAGAAAGTCCAGAACACTGCTTTATAAATCAGGACCTGCGAGATCTCTGGCACCGGTTGCCTGTGATGGAACTTATCTTTATTTTGGTCTTTGTACACAGTATGGTGGTGCATATTATAATTTAAGCATTATGAATGTGAGGACCAGAAGAGTTGCTTATACCAATTATGGCGTGAGTGATATTCGCCGTCTGAGTAATGGAAAACTCCTTGTTTCAGCGACAGAATTTCCACATGGAGGAAGTCTTGCAATCATGAACCGCAATGGCAGCGGCAGAAAACTGATTACCAGAGAAAATGTCACGCAGGTAAGCGTAAAGGGCAAATACATTTACTACACAGAGTCGAAATATTCCTGGGAAAGCAGGAAATGCAGATGCGATTTAAATGGAAATAACAAAAAAGCATTGACGAAATGGAGTGGCGGACTCGCCAGGTAACTTTGAGAATGTTTGGGATAATCCCGGAAAGGAAGATATCTATGAAAAAGAAGACCAGAAAAATCCTGTTACCGGTCATATTGTTTTTGATATTAATGGCGATGATGCTGTTCAGGCTCAGGCTGCAAATCGGACAGCAACTACAGTCAGAATGAAAACTTATTACAAAAGCGGTAAGAAGTTTATGACTGTACGGGGGCTGGACAGCAGGAGCAGATTAGTCTGGAAATATACGACAAAGAGTTATCCTGCTACAGAACTTAAGCAGATAACCTGCCTTGTTCGCGCAGACAAAGTTTATGTTTTGAGAGTTCCAAAGTAATTGCATTTCGGAAAAAGACGGCAGACGTTTATGGAGCACATCCAAAATCAGCCCGGCAGGGCATATTTTCGGTTTTGACAGGTACGATAATCTTTATGTAACCGGCTACTATGACAAGTATGTTTACAAAATATCGACTAAAGGAAAGATTATTTGGAAAACAAACACATTCAGAACCGGAAATTACTGGCCATACAAAGTAACTGCTTCCGGAAACTATGTTACTATTTTGTACGATATGAACTCAAGGAATTATTCATCCCGGAAGGTTCATAAAATTATTTTTAATATGAGGAACGGCAGAATCGTAAGATATTCGTAGTCCGGACATGTAAATGCCAACCTGCCAGTGGTGTGAAAAACACCGCTGGCAGTTTTTTTTTGACTCCAAAACAGAAAACAAAAATCAAATTGCGAAAGAGTAAAATAGATAATATAATGTTGAGTAAGATATTAATTCACACAGACAAGGAGTAAACATTTGATTTCAAAGACAATGCAAACAATTTTACATGCACTATCTTATGGAAATATAGAGGTGGAGGCGTCACGGCGGCTGGCAGATATTAAGAAGCTGGATGCGATGCGTATATTTGTGAAGAAACTGGATACAAAAGTGTATAATGGAGCTTATGAAGTACCTGTGCGGCTGTATTTTCCGAGTGAGGAAGCTATGAGCGGAGAGCCTGTGGATGGAGAAAAATATCCGGTTCTGCTCTTTTTTCATGGCGGCGGCTGGGTGACGGAAAGTGTGGAGAATTATGACCGCGTATGCAGCAGGATGGCGCAGTCTACAGGGCATATCGTGATGTCTGTGGAGTATCGTCTTGCACCGGAATATCATTTCCCGGTTCCGCTGGAGGACTGTTATGCGGCGGCGAAAGCACTTTATACAGGCAGACTGATCCTTCCGGCTGATCCGGACAGAATCACGATCATTGGAGACAGCGCAGGAGGAAATCTTGCGGCGGCGGTCTGCCTTCTTGCAAGAGAACGAGGAGAGTTCATGCCACGGAAACAGATCCTGATCTATCCAGCATTGAACAACTGTTATACAGAAGAATCCCCCTATAGATCCGTGCAGGAAAATGGCGAAGGCTATCTCCTCACAGCAGTCAAAATGGAAGATTATCTCAAATTATATGAGAGCAGTCCAGATGACAGACAGAACCCATATTTCGCACCGATCCTCGAAAAAGACCTCTCCCATATGCCGGATACGTTGATCCTTACCGCAGAGTTTGATCCCCTGCGGGACGAAGGAGAAGCATACGGTAAACGCCTGGAAGAAGCGGGAAATTATGTGGAAGTGCACAGATCCCGGAAGCACTTCACGGCTATTTTGCACTGGGGATCCGGTTCCTTCATGTGCAGGAAAGCTTTGAGATCATGAATAAGTTTTTGGAGAAAGAAGCGGATAAAACGTGGAAACAGGATATTCAAAATGGAGAAAATTAGATAACGCGGCACTGGCTTTTCCGCTGGTGACGGGGAAGAATGACAGCAGGGTTTTCCGGTTTTACTGCCAGCTGAAAGAAGAGGTAGATCCGGATATTCTGCAGAAAGCACTGGACCAGACAATGGAGAAATATCCACTGTTCCAGGCGGTGCTCCGCAAGGGTTTGTTCTGGTTTTATCTGGAGCGAAGAGACATCCGGGCAGTCGTAAAACCGGAGAAAAAACCACCGTGCAGCCAGCTCTATATACCGGATCAGAAGTCGCTTCTGTTTCGCGTGAGCTACCACAGAAACCGGATCAATTTCGAGGTTTATCATGCACTGACAGACGGAACAGGAGCGATGAATTTCGTTACAGAACTGGTTCAGGATTACTTGATCCTGGCACATCCTGAAGATAAACTTCCATGGATCGAACTGGCAGATGAGGCAACTCCCGGCGAGCAGGAAGAGGACAGTTTTTCACAGTATTATTCGTCAAAAATCCCAAAAAACAAAGAGAAAAAGCCACCGGCAGTGCAGCTGAAAGGAGAGAAACTGATTCACTCCGATATGCAGATCACGGAAGTCATTTTTTCGGTGAAAGAGATTCTGGCAAAAGCCCGTTCTTATAGTGTGTCGATCACGATATTTCTGACTGCACTTCTGCTTCGCGCGATTCATGAGGATATCCCGAAGAACCAGCAGAAGCGCCCCGATCACACTGATGATCCCGGTCAATCTGCGTAATTATTTTCCATCACAGTCAATGGGAAATTTCTTTGGCTGGATCGAAGTAGGCTATAAATTTGAGGAAAGTACAACTTTCGAACAGCTTCTGCAATCCGTAAAAGACCAGTTTAAAGAAAAACTTCAGAAAGACAGGATCGCAATGGATATGAACGGTTATGTCCGTCTGGAAAAGAATCCGTTCATACGTGCAGTCCCACTGGAGATCAAACGATATTTCCTCATTGCAGGTGCAAATCTGGGAGGAAGAAGTATTACAGCAGTATATTCCAATATCGGAATTCTCAAATTCCCTCCGGAATATAAGACGTATATTGACAGGTTCGGTATCTTTGCAAGCACGAATTCCCTGCAGGTCTGCTCCTGTTCTTATGAAGATCAGTTTGTGGTAGATTTTACCTCTAAAATACCGGATGACAGGATCCAGAAAAACTTGTCCGCATGCTGAAAGAAGAGGGGATTTCCTGCAAAGAAGAAAAAAATGAATTCCCGGGATGCGGTGAAAAACAAAAAAAAGAGGACAGAAAAGTGATGCAGACTTTCACATTTTTGTGCCTGGCAGTTGCTGTGATCTGTGGCATGTTCAACTATCTGATGCTCGGAACACTGAACTGGTTCTGGTTCGCGTCAGCAGGCTGTTTCTGTGCATGGCTGGTGGTTCATGTGGCTTATCTGAAGCGAAGAAACATCCTCAAGAATGAAATGTGGCAGCTTCTGATCATAACGGTTTTATGTGTTTTGTGGGATCATTTTACGGGATGGCATGGATGGTCGATCGACTTCGTATTTCCATTCGGAGCACTGGCAGTCCTGGGTTCGATCCCTGTGATCGCAAAGATCAACCATCTGGAAAGAGAAGAATATCTGTACTATCTGATACAATCCGCAGGTATAGGATGTATTCCTGCAATCCTGACCGCAGTCGGCCTCATTACTTACACCTGGCCGTCTGTATTAAGTGCAGGGATCAGCTTTCTGACGCTGGCAGGTTTGTTTATTTTTCAGAAAAAGGACATGTTGCGTGAATTCAGAAAGAAATTAAGAATATAAAAAATTAAAAAGGGAAAGAAAAATATGGGACAGGAAAAAGCGTTACCATGGAAAAACTGGGAAGTAGTTAAGCTTATCGGAAAAGGAACGTATGGAGATGTCTATGAAATCCGGAAAGAGAATACCCAATATGCTGCCAGAGCGGCATTGAAAGTAATTCACGTATCGCTTGATGAGCAGAAAAGGCGAGAACTGGAATCCGAAAGGATTTCACTGGCATCGTATTTACAGGAAACGCAGGCGAATATTACTTCAGAGATTAATATTATGGAATCTTTGAAAAGTGCATCACATATTGTGGCGATTGAGGATTCTGAAATTCAGGAAGAACCTGATGGGTGGACTCTTTTTATAAGGATGGAACTTCTTAAAAGTCTGGTGCAGCTTCGAAGCGAAAGAAACCTTACAATGAAAGAAATCCTGAAACTGGGACTTGATCTGTGCGATGGGCTGCAGGCATGCAGGAAAAAAGGTGTTATACACAGAGATATCAAACCAGCCAATATTTTTATTTCAGAGTTTGGGGAGTATAAATTAGGCGATTTTGGAATTTCCAAACAGTTGGAACATACGATGTCAGGGTCTACGCGGGCAGGAACTGAAAGCTATATGGCTCCGGAAGTTTTTTACGGAAAAGTGTATGATGCTACGGTAGATCTTTACTCTCTGGGGATTGTTTTATACCAGCTTGCAAATAAGGGAAAGCTGCCGTTTGTGCCACAGGATCGGGAAGTTGTGTCATACAGTGATGTAACAAAGGCAAAGCAGAGACGTCTAAAAGGAGAGATACTTCCAGACCCGGTAATGGGAGGCCATGTACTTGGCGATATTCTGCGGAAGGCATGTGCAGTTAATCCGAGAGATCGATACCAGAGTCCGCAGGAAATGTATGAAGAACTAGAAAAGTTTTTACAAAGCTATGACCAGAACCAGAAAGACCAGGAAACAGCAAAAGTTTCAGAAAAAGAAAGAGCAGAAGAAGACATTCATTTTTTCTCCGGATTGGAAGATGATTTGGAGAAAACAGAAGCAGAGAAAACAGAATCAGTGAAACCGGAACGGGTGATAGTACAGCCGGTGGAACCGGAGAATAAAACCCCGAAAACTCCAAAGAAGTCCTCCAAAATGCCAGCGATAATCGGCATTCTGTGTATTGCGGGAATTGCAATTGCTGCATTTGGCTATATGAGAATGGGAAATTCACAGAAAATCGAATCGAAAGAGAATCAGGAAGTATCGGCAACTGCCATTCCGACAATAAGTGCAGCACCAACGGAAGCTCCGATAGAAACTCCAACAGAAGCCCCTGTTCCGACAGTTGAAATCTCCCCAACAGAAGCTGCATCGGAGGAAAATACAGAAGAAACGGATTGGTTCAACGATTTTGACAACAGAGATTCGGAAGAGACAGACTGGTTTGATGACTGGAACTATGACGAGAATGGAAATAAGGTAAATTAAAAATATCCACTTTACAACAAGGAGAAAAACAATGTTAGAATGTGATTATGAAGTAAAACAGATCGATGGAGACTATGCACATCTGCAGAGGATTGACAGACCAGAGGAGGAACTTAAGCTGGTGGCGAGGGCGCTTCTGCCGATGGAGATTTATGAGGGATGTATCCTTCATTATGAGATGATGCAGTACTCTATGAAATAGATCCGGGAGATACGAGTAAGATGGAACAGTATTACTACAACCACATGGATAAACAGAAGCAGGCGGCGTATCATGCCATGCTGCAGGGAATCCGCGGACTGGCGGATGAATTTCAGATTCCGGCACTGGATGCAGATGCTCTATATGATGTATTTTTTCAGCTGAGGCTGGATCATCCGGAGATTTTCTGGGTAACCGGATACAAGTACCGCTACTACAAAGACTCACCGAATATCATCTTTATCCCGGAGTATCTCTTCGAAAAAAGTAAGATCAAAGAACACCAGAAGCAATGACCGCACGGGTAGACAAACTCGTGCGGCCTGCCAAAAACCTGTCCGAATGGGAAAAGGAAAAATATGTCCACGATTTTATCTGCGAAAACATCCGCTACGATAAACTCAAGAAACCATATTCTCACGAGATCATAGGACCACTCGGACAGGGAGTGGGTGTCTGTGAGGGAATCGCCAAGGCGGTCAAAGTCCTTCTCGATGAGCTTGGTGTCTGGTGCGTCATCGCAATCTGCGGAAACAATCCGGATAAGGGGATCAAATACCGCCACACCTGGAATATCGTCAAAGTCGGCGGCGTATATTATCATCTGGATGCGACTTTTGACAACACCCTTGGAAAGAGCGACCAGGTGCAGGATATCCGCTACGATTACTTAATCTTGACGATAAGAGTATTTTCCGGGATCATGAGCCTCTGATCGCACCGGCACCACACTGCACAGATCACGAACATTTTTACTACAAAGAAAAGAAACTTTCCTTTACGAAGCAGGAAGATGTCTACAAGCGCTCCCTGCAGGCTGCAAAGAAAGGCAAAACACTCACCTTCCACTGGCGTGGCGGCTATCTTACCAGAGAAGTACTGAAGGAACTTCTCGACCTGATCCGCAAAGCAGGAGAAGAAAGAAAAAAGACACCAGTTGTAAATGTCAACTGGCCGCAGGCAGTCCTGAGCCTCCATTACATAGAAGAACAGGCACAGGAATGCATCACAATGGAAGATGCAAATGAGGGAGAAAAAGAATAAGTTTTTTATCTAAAAGGGGAAATTACTATGCTGGAAACATTTCAGGTTTTACATATTGAAGAACCGGATTTCGGCTGTGAAGGGTGGCCGGATGGATTTGAGATCAAAGACAAAGTACTTCTCAAAAGCAATCTCACAGGAGAAGAAAAGATCATCCACGAAAAAGATGCAGACTGTATGAGCTGGACATCAACGAGGGCGACGAAGTGTTTCTGATCGAAGGCGAACTGAGAAAACTGCGGTAGGAGCTTAGGTCTTGTTCATGGGATAAATAGGAAAAGGATGAGGAGATTGCTGAAGCGATTCAAAACAGAGATCAATCCTACAGAAGAGCAGAAGATCAAAATACATAAGACAATCGGCACATGCAGATACATTTATAAACAATGGAGTGAGGATTATGAGCATTGAATTAAAAATCCTGGATTTTATCCAGACACTGCATACACCGGTGCTGGATAAGATCATGGTCGGGATCACCAGACTTGGAGATGCCGGAATTATCTGGATTATTTTGACGGCGATCTTTCTGGTGATACCGAAAACAAGGCGGGCCGGCGGCGTAATGCTGGCGGCACTGGTTGTACAGACGATACTGTGCAATGTGATTCTCAAAAATCTGTTTGCGAGGACAAGACCGTATGATGTAAATACGACGTTCAGCTTCTGGTTCCGAAGCTTCACGATTTTTCTTTCCCGTCGGGTCACACATCAGCATCGTTTACAACAGTGAGCGCATTGTTTTTGCAAAAATAAAGCCTGGAAACCGGCGCTGGTACTTGCCTGTCTGATCGCAGTCTCAAGACTTTATTTATATGTACATTATCCTACAGATGTACTGGGAGGAATCCTTCTCGGAATTTTGTCAGGATATATAGGATACAAAATTATGGAAAAACTGAGAAACAGATAAAATAAATATAGAGGAAAAACCATGCAGAAAATCAGAGAAGCGATCAGTTTTTATGGACGAGTCCAGGGTGTTGGATTCCGGTATAAATTAGGATACCTGGCACAGATGTACACCGTGACCGGATGGGCGAGGAACGAATATGACGGTTCTGTTTCGACAGAATTGCAGGGCCTTGAAGAAGATATTGACAAGATCATTCAGGCACTTTACAATGACCGTTATATAGAGATCGATGATATCCGAAGACGAAGGATTTCTCTGGATGAGGATGAGCGGCGATTCGGAATCCGCTACTGAAGGGAGACGTACAAATGGAAGAATTATATCAGGCAATTGAGGAAAAGATCAAGTCATCAGGTTATCCGAGGGAAATTTCCGGGGAAGCAGTCTACGAGGACATCTGTGACAGATTGACGGCAAGGAAAATGGTACTTATGTATTACTGTCCAAGTTTGAGGATGATGTGATCTTTGAGTATCATATCACAGTTATGGATCATGAATTTAATCTTGGAATCCTTACAATGAGACTTCCAGAGGGAGTTTACGCAGTAAACTTTGATGAGGATTAATAAGGATTGATTAGCAGAGAGCGGGCAGAGACCTGCTCTTTTTGCAGATAAAATGAATAAAGAGGGGGGATTGTTTATGTGGATCTTATTCGCAGTAGGATCTTCTTTTTTTGCGGGAATCACAGCGATTCTCGCAAAGTGTGGAATTCAGAAAACAGATTCAGATGTGGCGACAGCAGTGAGAACGATCGTAGTTCTTCTGTTCTCATGGCTGATGGTGCTGGTCACGGGGACTTTTTCTGGAATCCACAATATCAGCAGAGAGACGCTGCTGTTTCTCGTTTTGTCCGGACTGGCGACGGGAGCATCGTGGCTGTGCTATTTTCATGCGCTCCAGAAAGGCGATGTCAACAAGGTTGTGCCAATCGATAAATCCAGTACGATACTGACGATCTTCCTGGCGTTGATCTTTCTCCATGAGGGACTGACATGGGCGAAGCTTGGCTGTGTCTGTCTGATCGCGATCGGTACTTATATGATGATCTCCAGAAAGAAAGTTATAGAAGATACAAAGAAAAAAGACAGCAGTTGGTTTATTTATGCAGTGCTTTCAGCAGTCTTTGCGAGCCTGACAGCGATTCTTGGAAAGGTTGGAATTTCAGGGATTGACTCAAACCTGGGAACCGCGATCCGTACAACAGTTGTGCTTCTGATGGCATGGCTGATGGTTTTTGTCCAGGGTAAGCAGAAGGAAGTAAAAGAGATTGAGAAAAAAGAGCTTCTTTTATCGGACTTTCAGGTATCGCGACAGGAGCTTCCTGGCTCTGTTATTATCGTGCTCTGCAGGAAGGACCTGCAAGTGTTGTCGTGCCGATCGATAAACTCAGTATTCTCGCGACGATTGCTTTTTCCTGGATCGTTTTCCACGAAAAACTGACGCGCAAATCTGCGGTGGGAGTTGTACTGATCACTGTCGGAACGGTACTTATGACGATGGCGTAAAATCATCAGAGTCATTGTGAATGGGATGGATGGCAGGGCGATAGAAATTTCCTATAACATTATAACAAAATAGAGATACCCATTTACAGGATAAAGATGGTAAGATAAAGAAAAACGAAAGAGCAGGAGTTGAAATACAATGGGACATTTTTATTTTGTGAGACATGGACAGACAGTCTGGAATGTGGAGAATAAGATCTGTGGAGCGACAGACATTGCACTGACAGAGAAGGGACATCAGCAGGCAATCGAGACAGGACATGAGATTCTGTGTCAGGGGATTCAGGCGGATGAGATCCTTTATTCTCCGCTGATGCGTGCAGCAGATACAGCAAAACATATTTCTGAGATTACCGGAATTCCGGCACGTGTAGAGCCGAGACTGATCGAGCAGAACTTCGGAAAATACGAATCTACTGTCCGTAATGGTGAGGAATTCCAGAAAGCAAAGCAGCAGTTCATTACCAGATACGACGGTGGAGAATCCATGCTGCATCTGGCACAGAGGATCTACAATCTCCTCGACGAGATCAAAGCAGAATCCGATCACAAAACCTATATCCTCGTGGCACACAACGGGATTTCCAGGGTGATCCAGTCCTATTTCTACGAGATGACAAACGAAGAATACGCGACATTCGGAGTGAAAAACTGCGAAGTCAGAAGATTTGATTTTGAGTGATAAATGAAACAAAAATACAGGCAGGAAATTCGCATAACAGCGCAAAATTCCTGCCTGTTTTTATGTTGTAGTGCGGAATGCAGTATGCTATAATACACACTAGTATACTAGGTTAAAAGGAGCGTTTAGCAATGAATATCCATGATAAATATAAAGTATTACAGCAGAATCTGAAAGCAATGGGAAGTGTTGCAGTTGCTTTTTCAAGCGGTGTGGATTCTACTTTCCTGCTGAAAGCAGCGCTGGAAGCTCTTGGAGGAGAGAATGTGATCGCAGTTACCGCAAGTTCCTGTTCTTTCCCGGAGAGAGAACTGAAGGAAGCGAAAGAGTTCTGTGAGAAAAACGGCGTGCGTCATATCGTCTGTAAATCTGAGGAGCTGGATATCGACGGTTTCCGCCAGAATCCGAAGAACCGCTGCTATCTCTGCAAGCATGAACTCTTTGAGAAAATCTGGGAGATTGCCCGTGAAAATGGCATGAATGCAGTTGCTGAGGGTTCCAATATGGACGACAATGGCGACTACCGTCCAGGTCTGATCGCGGTCAAGGAACTTGGCGTCAGCAGCCCGCTTCGTCAGGCAGAACTTTACAAAGAAGAAATCCGCGAACTTTCCAAAAAAAATGGGACTTCCGACCTGGGACAAACAGTCCTTTGCCTGTCTTTCCTCACGTTTTGTCTACGGTGAGACCATCAGTGAGAAAAAACTCGGCATGGTAGACAAGGCAGAGCAGCTTCTTCTGGACATGGGATTCCATCAGGTGCGCGTCCGCATCCACGGAAACATCGCCAGAATCGAAGTCCTTCCAGACGAGATCACCAAAATTGTCGAGGAAGGCAACAGAACAAAAATTGCAAACCAGCTCAAAGAGTATGGTTTTGACTATGTAACTCTCGATCTTCTGGGCTACCGTACCGGAAGTATGAATGAAACACTGGATGAAAAAGAAAAGGAGATATAAATGTTAAATCAGTTTTCCAGAACAGAACTGTTATTTGGTAAAGAAGCCATGGAGAAACTGGCGGACTCCAGAGTTGCCGTTTTTGGAATCGGTGGAGTCGGCGGTTATACCGTAGAGGCACTTGTGCGAAGTGGAGTTGGTAAACTTGATCTGATCGATGATGACAAAGTCTGCCTCACCAACTTGAACCGTCAGATCATCGCCACCAGAAGCACTGTCGGCAAATACAAAGTCGATGTTATGAAAGACGCATCCTCGACATCAACCCAAAGGCAGAAGTTAATGTCCACAAATGCTTCTACCTTCCAGAAACCAAGGATGAGTTTGACTTTTCCCAATATGATTATGTTGTAGATGCAGTAGATACCGTAACTGCAAAGATCCAGCTCGTCATGGAAGCCAAAGAAGCCGGCGTTCCGATCATCAGCAGTATGGGAGCCGGAAACAAACTCGACCCGACTGCTTTTCAGGTAGCAGACATCTACAAAACATCCGTCTGCCCTCTGGCAAAAGTTATGCGTCGTGAACTCAAAAAAACGTGGAATTAAGAAGCTCAAAGTGGTATACTCTCAGGAGAAGCCAATCCGCCCGATCGAGGACATGTCTATCAGCTGCCGTACACACTGCATCTGCCCTCCGGGCGCAGCACATAAATGCACAGAGCGTCGTGATATTCCAGGTTCCACAGCCTTTGTTCCGTCCGTAGTCGGACTGATCATCGCAGGAGAAGTGATCAAAAGACCTGGCAGGGAAAAACTAAAAAAGGATTTGATGATAAGATAAAATCATCATATGGAACGTATTTCAGACAGAGGAGGGGCAGTACATGAAAAGAAAAGCAGCAGCACTTGCATTAACAGTTGCGATGACAATGGCAGTCAGCGGAAGCGTTTATGCAGAACCGAAGTCAACAGAAGTAGAGCCAGGTATCACTGGAAATCCTGAGGAGTCAGAAGCGAGATCTTCTGTGGCGGATGGCTGTGAGACAGGGAAGCATTCATGGACGGAATGGACAGTAACGATCCCGGCAGACTGTGTAACTGAGGGTCAGCAGACACGGAGCTGTGAGGAGTGTGGAATATCAGAAACAGTGTCCATACCAAAAACAAAGGAACATGATCTGAAAGAAATCTCACGTCAGGAAGCCACCGACGATAAGGATGGTTTTATCCTCTATGCGTGCAAGAGGAATGGTTGCGATTATCAGATGAAGGAAGTTATTCCGGCGAAAGCAGCATCTGATCCGGAAGATACAGACGAAAATAAAGATGGCGAAGAGAAAGATCCGGAGAAGGAAAACACTGTGGATTCTGATACAAAGAATGAAAGTAAATCTGAAGAAAATTCCAAAGATGAAACGAAAAATGATGGTATCGGTGGCAGCGATACAAAGGAACTTCCAGACGAAGATATCGACGAAGAATATGCAAGTTTTGCATACGCGACATCTTCAGAAGTAGTAGCAGAATATGACCCGGAAACGGCAGTCAGCACACGCAAAATCACGAATCCGACAGACCCTTCTGACACGGAAGAAGTGGAAGGAAGAGCAGTTTCAGAAGGCATTGTGGATGCCAAAAAAGACTCCGATGGAAACATCACAGACCTTGCAATTTCTACTTCTGTTGAGGAGATAAAACATGGATTTTCGTTCAGCAGTGAGAGTAAAACTCTGCATTCCATTGTGATCATCAACAGCAAGTTCCGGGCGTAAACTGGATCACTTTGACTGCGAAGGAACCGGCATCCGAACTTGGAATCCGTCTGAAACAGACAGATGACGGAATGATAATGACGCTCACAGAAAATCAGAAACTGGTCAATATCATCAGGATCACAGAAGCCAAAAAGAAGATCACAATGACCACTTCCACTGGTGGAAGCTGCGAGATCCGTCAGGAGATCCAGAAGTTTACAGTCAGAGATAAGAACAAAAACTTCACGGATATAGATATGAATGAAGTTGTTTTCATAGAATAGACGGGAAGAATCCGTACATAGAACTGGCTGCACTGAAAGAATTAAAGAAAGAAAAAACATCCCAGGATACGGCAAAGAAAGATGAGAAATACTACTGGATCCAGCAGTATGACGATGAATCCCAAACACCTGTCGTGATCACTGTATATGAGAAATAATATTGTTAAATTAATCACAGAATAAGTAAAAAACAGGTCATTATCCTCATTTTCGAGGATAATGACCTTGGTTTTTTGTATACAATTCTTAGTATTCGCCAACAACGGTTGCTTTGAGCAGGTTGGTATTACCGGAACGTCCAAGCGGAACACCGACAGTAAGAACAACAACATCGCCTTCTTTGACGTAGCCGTTTTCTTCGGCTGCCTCTGTAGCGTGAAGGAGAAGGATCTCCATGCTGTATTCCTCTTTGGTCAGGAGTGGAGTAACACCCCAAACCAGATTCAGCTGACGCCAGATGCGTTCATCCGGAGTGCATGCAATGATTGGGCATCCTGGACGATATTTGGAAACCATACGTGCAGTATTACCGGAACGGGTAACTGCGATGATGGCTTTGGCATTCAGGTCGATCGCTGTCATGCAGGTAGCATGAGAGATTGCTGTGGTTACGTTTGTAGCGTGCTCCTTGGTGCGGAAACTGAACTGCTGATTAAAGTCAATGTCAGCTTCTGTACGAACTGCGATTTTGACCATAGTCTTGAGTGCTTCTACAGGATATTTACCTGCAGCAGTTTCACCGGAAAGCATGATTGCACTTGTTCCCTGATAGATCGCGTTGGCAACGTCTGTGGTCTCTGCACGTGTCGGACGCGGGTTTTGATCATGGAATCCAGCATCTGAGTAGCTGTGATAACCTGTTTTCCAGCAGTGTATACTTTGGCAATGATATCCTTCTGGATAACCGGAACATCCTCAAGCGGGATTTCAACACCCATGTCACCACGGGCGATCATGATACCGTCAGCTACCTCAATGATGCTGTCGATGTTGTCAACACCCTGCTGGTTCTCGATCTTGGCGATGATCTTGATGTCCTGTCCACCGTTTTTCTCAAGGATATCACGGATTTCTTTGACATCGGCTGCTGTTCTGGTGAAAGAAGCGGCAATGAAATCATAGCCTTCTTTGATACCAAACAGGATATCGTCGTGATCCTTAGGGCTGATGAATGGCATGTTTACTTCTACACCAGGAAGGTTGACACCTTTCTTATTGCCGAGAACACCACCGTTTACTACTTTACAGACAATGTCCTGACCTTTGATCTTCTTAACTTCAAGTCCGATCAGACCGTCATCGATCAGAATGCTGTTGCCAGGTTTGACATCCTTATATAATTCTTTATAGGTAACGGAAACGATCTTCTCATTTCCCATGATCTCTTCTGCGGTTAAGGTGAATTCCTGACCTTCCTTCAGAGTAACCTTTTCATTTTCAAATTCGCGGATACGAATTTCAGGACCTTTTGTATCGAGAAGCGCAGCTACCGGTTTACCAAGACGTGTACGAATTTCTTTTAATTTATCAATACGGCCTTTCTGTTCATCGTGTAAACCATGAGAGAAGTTGAAACGTGCTACGTTCAGACCTTCTTTAACAAGTTCTTCCAGAACACCGTCTTTATCAGTAGACGGACCAAGGGTACAGATAATTTTTGTTTTGCGCATAAATTTCCTCCTACTTTTCTTTACCTAAAAAACACACCTTTATTCTAACACATAATTTTTAATGTACAAGTAAAGATTTAGCAAAATAAAACGTTAATTTTATAACATTTTTGCCTCTGAATTATAGAAAAAATGCATTAAAAATCGTCGTACCAGGATTAAAACCTGGTATGACGATTGATGTATTTGGCTTTGTATTTAGAATATACAATTGTCTGATCTTTATACAGTCCATAGTATCCGGAAACGGCATAACTGATGGAGACAGCGATCAGATAATAGGAAACTCCACGGAATCCAAACAGCTCGAATGCGATCAGGATCGAGGTGATCGGGCAGTTGGTAACACCACAGAAAAGAGCCGTCATGCCTGCGGCTGCACACAAGGATGGAGAAAGCCCGAGAAGTTGTCCCATAAGGCATCCGAAGGTGGCTCCGATGCAGAAAGAAGGGACGATCTCGCCGCCGCGAAAACCGGCACGCATAGTCAGGGCAGTAAGGATTATCTTCCACAAAAAGTCCAGTGGACGAGCCTGACCTTCCTCTACCGCGAGTTCAATAAGGTTGTTTCCGGCACCCATGTAATCAGTCGTATGAAGCAGAAGAGTGATCACAATAATGACTGCACTTGTCGCCACGATGCGGACATATGGATTAGGAAGATACCTGGTATAAAGCCTGCTGACACCCTGAAGAACCATGCAGAAAATGATGCTGACTGCGGCACATGCGACTGCGATGATGACCATTTTGCCGCCTGTTATGACGGACAATTCAGGGATATTTACAACATGAAATGACTCAGGATTGATGCCAAAACCGGCAGCAAATTCCGATGCGATCAGGGATGAGATCACGCAGGGAACAAGTGCCGCATAGTACATAACGCCGACGCTGATAACCTCCATTGCGAATACAGCAGCCGCCATCGGTGTACCAAAAACAGCAGCAAAAGCAGCACTCATGCCGCACATGACCATGACATGACGGTCTTCTTCATCGAGCCGGAACCAGCTTCCAAGCTGATTGCCAATGCTTCCGCCAAGCTGGATCGCAGCACCTTCACGACCTGCAGAACCACCCACAAGGTGGGTGAGGATCGTAGAAACAAAGATCAGTGGAGCAGAGCGAAAAGGCACATCATCCTGAGAGCGGATCGTAGAAAGTACCTGAGTTGTACCGCCGTCTTCACGCCCAAATTTCTGATAAAGAAATACGATCACCAGACCGGATAGTGGCAGCAGGAAAAAGATCCATGTGTTTTCTGCCGGTAATTTGTGACAAATTTGAGTGCCCTTGCAAAAAGGCTGCTGATAAAGCCGACGGTCAGACCGGTCAGTACTGCGAGGACCAGCCATTTGATAAGATTCGTCATATCATAGCGGATGTGTCCGAGATAATAATCCAGATCTTTAGTCTCTTCCGGATTATTTTTGTCCTGTGTGTTGTTCATAAGTTCCCCCCGTAAAGTAAAAAATAATTTATGACATGCAACAAACGGTTCCGAAATAGTATGCGGAACGTCTGATGTTTGAAATATGATGATTATAAATTTGTAAGATTTTATTCCTGTGTAATTCCGGTTACTTCGTATCCGGCATCTTTGATCGTCTGGCAGATCTTGTCCTCATCAACCTTCTCCGGTGCTGTAAAAACGGTTGTGTTGCTTTCGTGAGAAGATACGACCTCCTCTACACCGAATGCTTTCTTAATTGCTTCATTTACGTGTGCTTCGCAGTGTCCGCACATCATTCCCTCAACATTAACTGTAACTTTTACCATAGTTTTTTGCTCCTTTTCTTTTATATTATAATCATTTTTTACCTCAATGGAAGTAGCTTGTTTGATTTTTTTGTCCTTTTTTGTGTCGTGGATCTTAAACAGGTTCAAACGCAGGGCGTTGGTGACAACGCAGAAGCTGGAAAGGCTCATTGCGGCGGCACCGAACATCGGATTCAGTGTCCATCCGAAGATCGGGATCCATACACCAGCAGCCAGCGGAATGCCGATCACATTGTAGAAAAATGCCCAGAAAAGATTTTCGTGGATATTTTTCAATGTGGCACGGCTGAGACGGACAGCGGCAGGAACATCGCTTAAACGGCTCTTCATCAGAACGACATCAGCTGCGTCGATCGCAATGTCTGTTCCGGCACCGATCGCGATTCCGATATCTGCGCGTGTGAGGGCAGGAGCATCGTTGATACCGTCGCCGACCATGGCAACTTTGCCCTGTTCTTTGAGGGAACGGATCACGCTTTCCTTGCCGTCAGGGAGAACGCCTGCGATGACATCGTCCACGCCTGCCTGGGCACCGATCGCTCTTGCGGTACGCTCATTGTCACCGGTCAGCATGACAACACGGATTCCCATATTCTGGAGTTCTTTGACTGCCTGCGGGCTGTCTTCTTTGATGACGTCAGCGACAGCGATGATGCCGGCCAGCTTGCCATTGCGGGCAAAAAGGAGGGGAGTTTTTCCTTCTTCTGCAAGTTTTTCTGCCTTCTGGGAGAGTGCGGCAGGAACGCTTGCCTGGCTGCTGATAAATTTCATGCTTCCACCGATCAGAGTTTCATTATCAAGCACAGCAGAAAGTCCATTTCCCGGAAGAGCGTGGAAATCGGTGACTTCCGGTGCTGTGAGATGAAGGCTTTCGGCGTGGCCAAGGATCGCTTTGGCAAGAGGATGCTCGCTCTTTTTTCCAGGGCAAATGCATGGTGAGGAGTTCCTGTTCAGAAATCCCATCTGCCGGGAGCAGATCTGTCACTTCCGGCTGACCACTGGTGATCGTACCGGTTTTGTCCAGGGCAACGATCTGGACTTTGCCTGCTTCTTCAAGAGAAACAGCGGTTTTGAACAGGATACCGTTCTTGGCACCCATTCCGTTGCCGACCATGATCGCTACCGGAGTGGCAAGTCCGAGCGCGCATGGACAACTGATAACGAGAACGGAAATTCCGCGGGCAAGTGCATAGCCGAATTCATGTCCGGTCAGAAGCCAGACAAGCGTGGTGAGAATCGCGATTGTGATGACTGTCGGCACAAAAACACCGGAAACACGGTCTGCGATCTTGGCGATCGGAGCTTTGGTAGCAGCTGCGTCACTTACCATTTTGATGATCTGGGAGAGGGTAGTGTCCTCGCCGACGCGGGTTGCTTCACATTTGATAAATCCGGACTGGTTGACAGTAGCAGCAGAAACAAGATCTCCGGCGGCTTTGTCAACGGGATGCTTTCGCCTGTAAGCAGATTCGTTGACAGCACTGGTTCCCTCGACGATCACACCATCAACCGGGATGTTTTCTCCTGGGCGGACCACAAAGATGTCTCCTTTGTGGACCTGTTCGATCGGGACAGTAGTTTCCTGACCGTCGCGGAGAACGACAGCGGTCTTTGGCGCGAGTTTCATGAGGCTCTTGAGAGCGTCAGTGGTTTTTCCTTTGGAACGGGCTTCAAGCATTTTGCCAACGGTGATCAGGGTCAGGATCATTGCCGCGGATTCGAAGTAAAAATCCATCATGTAGTTCATGACAGCGGCAGAATCGCCGTCGACCTGAGCTCTTGTCATGGCGAAGAGTGCGTAGACACTCCATACAAAAGATGCCATGGAACCGAGGGCAACGAGTGTGTCCATGTTCGGGGCACGATGCCACAGGCTCTTGAATCCGCTGATGAAAAATTCTGGTTGATGACCATGATGATTCCGGCAAGCAGAAGCTGCACAAGACCCATTGCGATATGGTTGTCATTAAACCATGCAGGCAGCGGCCAGCCCCACATCATATGTCCCATGGAGAAGTACATCAGCACGAGCAAAAATCCGACGGAAGCGATCAGACGACGCTTGAGGATCGGTGTCTCGTGATCCTCGAGGGCTTCTTCGGCTTCAGATATGGAAACCTGTTCCTTATTGGCTCCCTTGAGGGATGCGCCGTAACCTGCCTGTTCTACGGCATTGATAATATCATGGGGGAAGCTGTTCCTTCCACACCCATGGAGTTTGTCAGAAGGCTGACAGAGCAGGATGTGACTCCCGGCACTTTGGATACAGCCTTCTCCACACGGGTGCTGCAGGCAGCGCAGCTCATACCGGTGACGTTGTATTGTTCCATTGTGTGCCTCCTCTTATGAAATGCTCAGGCATGTAAAGCCTGCTTTTTTTACTGCTTCGCGAAGGTCGCCGTCAGAAATGGAACGGTCATAGGAAACAGTTGCGATTTCTTTTTTCAGATCAACTTCTGCAACGACTCCGTCGATCTCGTTGAGAGCATTGGTTACAGAATCCACGCAGTGCTGGCAATGCATGCCTTCGATGCGGATCGTCCTGGTTCCAAGAACAGGACCGTCCAGGAATTTTCTCTTCGGTTTCTTGGAACTTCCATCGCCGCCTCCGCAGCAGAGAGAGTCTCCCTTAAAATGTCCGGCAGCCTTGCGCGCTGCAAAGACCATAGCGACAATGACAATAAGTAAAATAATGATATCAGCTGGTTTCATGATTTTTCTTCCTCCTTAAATACTTTGTCTTTGTGTTTGTTGAGTTTCTTTTCTGTGATTTTTACAGTTACAGTTATTTCATCAGTTTCTGCAGAGTTGCAACCAGCTCGTCGATCGTTTCATCCTTACCGGCACGGATATCACGTGCCACACAGGTACGGATATGATTCGCAAGAAGCTCTTTATTAAAAGAGTTGACAGCGGCATTGACAGCAGCGGACTGGATCAGGATGTCATTACAATAAGCATCATTCTCCAACATCCCTATGATTCCCCGAATCTGCCCCTCAATACGCTTCAGCCGATTCACCAGCTTCTTCCTCTCCGCCTCCGACCGATCCGTATGCTTCGTACAACAACAGGAACAGACAGGAGTCTTCGTCACATCATTATTATTCTCCATAGACCAACTTCCTTTCTAAAATATACTCAAAATACATATCCAAAATACCCTCAAGGGGTATGTTTACTATGCCTGTAATATATACCCCATGAGGGTATTTGTCAAGAGAAAATAAAAAAAGATGACCTAAATGCAAGAAAGCTACAGACAGATCATCCAAAATAAAAAGAAAAATAGACCAGGATATAACAAAACCACAATTAAGTCATCGGAAATGCAAAGAAAAGTAGACCAGAACAAGAGAAAGCCGCAATCAAGTCATCGGAAATTCAAGGAAAAGTAGACCAAAACAAGAGAAAGCCGCAAGCGAGTTATCAGAACCACAAAGAAAAGTAGACCAGAACATGGGAAAGTCGCAATTAAGTCATCAGAACCACAAAAAAGACCAAACCGCGCTACAGGCAAATCAATTCCCACCAATAGTATGGGCACACACAGCATCACCTCCCCCACAAAACAACCAGGGTCTCCACCAAAGCTCAAAAAAAGCCCAGGGGTGCCTGAGGGGACGGGCCACGTCCCCTCGGTCCTAACCTCGCCCAGGCGAGCACAAGGTTACGGGGCCCTGGGGATCAAACCCCGATAACCTTCTGGCTGATGAAGAAAGCCACCCCAGCGGTCAGCACCTCCGCAATCCAAAACGCATGCCATACTCCCACAGCCCCCAAGATGCGGCTAAGGATAAAAGCCGCAGGAAGAATTATGATCAAATACCGACACAGCGAAACAACAAGAGAAGCAGTCCCCCTTCCAAGTCCTTCCAGCGCACCACATGCCGTAACAGACACAGAAGAAACCAGAAATCCCGCACATATAATACGAAGAGCTGTTTTTCCGGCAGCAATTGTCTCCGGATTCGTAGTAAACATTCCCATAAGCTGCCCCGGAACAGTCAGACAGATGATGGTTCCAACAAGCATGATCACACCACTCATACAAAGCGTAACATAGTAGATTTTTTTCACTCTTTTGTGCTCTCCGGCACCATAATTATATCCTATCACAGGACGCATTCCCTGCACGATCCCGCTCGCCGGAAGATAGAGAAACGGTCTGCAGTTTATAGTAGATTCCAAGAATTACCACATAACTCTGAGAGTAGGCCGCAAGGAGTCCGTTCAATGCAGAAACAAGCACAGATGGAAGCGCAAGATTCAGTGCTCCCGGAATGCCAACAGAGTATAATCTTGCGATCAGAGCTTTGTCCGGATGTAAATATTTCCGGCTTAATCTGACCTGGAGAGGCTGTATTTTATAGACGATCAAATAGAAAACAAGATTGAATACCTGCCCCAGACCAGTTGCGATCGCAGCACCTTCAATCCCCATTGCAGGGAATGGTCCGATACCAAAGATCAGCAGCGGATCAAGTATAATATTGGAAACACAGCCGACCATAAGCCCGATCATAGTAACCTTCATCTTGCCCACACCCTGGAAGATTTTTTCGTAGGAAAGGTTAGTAGTGTTTATAGTTGCAAACAGAAAAACGATCGTGGAATACCGGATTCCAAGGTCGATAACATCTGCGTCAGAAGTAAAAAGCACCAGAAATCCCGGCATCACAAGGATGCATCCGATCGTTAGAAGAACACCGTGCAGGGCAGATAATGCAAGCCCATGAGTCGCTGCTTTGCTGGCAGTTTCTTTGTTTCCGGCACCAAGACAGATCGCAATCTGAGCACTGATCCCGATCCCAAATCCGATCGCGATCGCATTCGCAAAGTTCTGGATCGGATAGACAAGCGACAGCGCAGTCATCGCATTTTCACTGATCTGTGCCACGAAAAAGCTGTCCACAATGTTGTACAGAGAATTCACAAGCATAGAGATCACCATAGGCAGAGCCATCGACAAAATCAGCGGGAAAACCGGTTTTTCTTTCATAAATGTGTCATTCATAATAAGCCTCCTTTATAAAATTTAAAACATAAAAAAACGCCGCACAATCACCCCGAAGGATAATTGTGTGGCGAAAAATGGTTTAGCCAGAAAAATCCACACTATGTTTTGGACGAAAGAATTGTAGCATGAGAACCAGAAAAACGTCAATAGCAGATTTGTTAAATCTCCAGATCATCCGCATTTGCCATATACGTCTGCGTATAAAGCACGACCATATCGCCCTTTGGGACAAGGACCTGTGATTTCGCTGGATCACGGCGATGATAATACGCTCCGGCATGTTCAGTTCCATGATCCTGTGATTCACCCATTGATCATTTTCGGTGAGGCGGATGCGGATAAAATGCACATCTTCTTCCTGACCATATTCCCCGATCCGTTTAAGTCTCGAATACTGGTCGACAAATCCTGCAGAAATGATACCGGTGGGGATCGCAACCATGCCGACACCAAGAAATGCAATAAAAATACCAAAAATCTTACCGATCGTGGTGACAGGATAAATATCACCATAGCCTACAGTGAGCAGGGTGGAAGCAGCCCACCAGATCCCGGAAATGCATTCGTAAAAACCTCCGGCTGCGCCCGGTTTTCCAGACTGTACATACAGAGACTGGATGACAGCATCAGCACCAGCGGTCCATATTTGAGCTCCATATTGTCAAATGTGTACATGATACTGACGGTCAGATTCAGAAGAATCGTAAACATATACCAGTCCTTCTTGTGGTACATACTTCAATGTGCTACACTCAAAAAGTGCCAAAAATAATCACAGAAAAAGTGATATTGTTATAAGGAAAAAAGGCACTTAGAGGAGAAAAAATATGAAAACACTGCTGACACTGCAGCTCACGATCTTTATTCTGGTAGCTGTAGGATTTTTAATGAAAAAGATACATATCATCGGTCCGCAGGGGCAGAAGAACATCAATGATCTGGTCATCTATCTGATCCTGCCATGCAACATCCTCCATGCATTTACCCAGAGTGCAACGGATGGAGATTTCAGCAATTATCTGGCGATTCTTTTTATCTCGATCGGTATTCAGGTATTCTGTGTTATCTATGGAAAAGTCATGTTCCGAAAAGAATCCGAAGACCGTCGGAAGTGCCTGCAATACGGAACTATCTGCTCAAACGCAGGATTTCTTGGAAACCCGATCGCGGAAGGCGTTTACGGGATAGAAGGACTGGTTCTCGCCAGCGTGTACTTGATCCCGCAGAGAATCATGATGTGGTCTTCCGGTCTGGCTGTTTTTTCCGGAAGCAGTG
>ENA-OQIM01000117-OQIM01000117.1-human-gut-metagenome-genome-assembly--contig:-NODE-117-length-26073-cov-1.922531_pt1 | contig 26073 bp, 30 predicted proteins | sample MGYA00242579_ERZ504744 | MGnify/ENA primary metagenome ERZ504744 (study PRJEB26092, sample SAMD00036441) | human gut metagenome | host: Homo sapiens | study: EMG produced TPA metagenomics assembly of...
TTTTCCGCCGCGGATATCACTTGTAAGGGAGTCGCCGAGATCACAACTCATCCGGTGCATAACTTCCGATTTCGTCCATACCGCATCAAAAAAAGCCTTCTGCGGCTTGTCCACACCGACCTGTTCCGAGATAAAAACGCCGTCCAGAAGCTGATCAAGCCCGGAAAAGCGGAGTTTACGCTCCTGTGCAACAGTGGTTCCATTTGTTACTGCATACTGTTTTACGGTAGCTTTCAGCTGTTTTACCAGTTCATCTCCGTGATCGCAGAAGAAAGCCTTATCGCCGAGGCGGATCTGATATTCATCATTGAATACCTTTACCTGATCCGTCGGCAGTCCTTCCGATTCAAAAAATTCATGGAACCGTCCAAGCATCACCTGTTCTCTCGTAAGCTCTCCCGTCTCCAGCCGCTCCCAGTAACCGCGGTTGATCACGCTGTAGCGCTGCAGCATTTCGTCCGTGCAGGTTCCCATATGAAACTTGTTGAAACAGTACTCAATTGCATATCGTTCCGACATCTTAAAATTCAGAAGTGTTCCGTCGATGTCCCACAAAATTACTTTTATCAAAGAGAAATCCTCCCTTGGTTTCATTTGTATTTTCCAATTATCTGTTTTTCATTCTAGCATAGATTACAAATACGATCAATTGTATTTTAGGCATTGTATCTTTTGAGAAAAAGTGCTACGATAAAAAAGAATTTCCGTGAAAAAGAAAAGGAAGAAGGAAGAAACACTATGAAATTTACTTATCCAGCCGTTTTTCATAAAACCGAACAGGGAACCTACGAAGGTTATTTTCCAGATCTCGCCTGCTGCTATGCAAAAGGGGATACCCTCGACGAGGCGCTGGAAGATGCCATTCACTCCGCCTATGACTGGATCTCTCTGGAACTGACGGAAGAAGAACCTGATTTTCCGCCGGTATCGGATGTGGCAGATCTCGGGAAAAGCGAAGGTGAAATTGCAAGAAATATTGCCGTCAACATCCGGCTTTTTGAGGGATGGGACGAATAAGTTCAAAAAGAGAAAGAAAACCGTATTGCTGCGATATTCGAAACGCGGCGATACGGTTTTCTTTTTATCTCTTCCAGGTTTTCAGCATCTCTTTTTCTTCTTTGCTGATCCGCAGCGACTCTCTGATTTTCTGAATTGTTTTGTTATGTGTCCAGTCATCGAGACTGTTTTCTTTCAGCAGTTTCTGTGTTTTTTCCGGAAAATGAATATAACAGATCGATACTGCCCAGGCGACGGCCATTTTTACGTAATAGCCATCGTGATGAATCTTTTTCATCTCCTCCAGCACAGCATGATATACGCTTCGTTGATAAAAAGTCCAGCAGACACACAACACCAAACCGGATTTCATATTCCCGGCTGCTTTTCAGCCATTTCTGCAGATATCCATACCAATACTCCTGGTCTTTCTTCATAAAATGGCACGTTGCACAGGAGCTGTCACAGATTCCCCAGCTGTTGATCATCGGCACAAAGCGGTCCAGTTCTGCCGTCTGTTCTTCACGGGTCAGCCTTCCGTAGCCGATCATCATTCCGCGGATCAGAAGCTCCTCATAGACTTCCGGATTAAACTGTTCGGTATAAACTTCATAGTGGTCTCTTGCTGTCGCTTTTGCAATCCGTCGCGAAACCGGAATGCGGACACCAAGAATCCGACAGTTCTGTCCCGGAACAAGAGAGCTGTGAAATTCCCGGTATTTTGCATCTATATTGCTTTCCAGTTCTGCCCGAATGGCCTGCATTACTTCCTGTTCCATATGATTCCCCCTCTCTTTTCTTTCTCTTTAAGATGTTTTACACGCTTTTTACAAATGTTTAACCCTGTTATTTCTGCACTTCTGATAAGATAAAATTAAAGTAAACGATAACATCCACCCTGCCAAATGCCAGATCTTTTCCGGCTGAAAGGTGAGTCTTATGAGAAAGAAATATACATTTTTTCAAAATATACCATTCCTGTGCAAATTTCAGAAGCAGCCAGCCCTTGCAGAAGAAGCGCCAGTTGTTTCCACAACGCTGTCTATTCCGTTTTCCGGACCTGCAGAAAGATCCTTATATTTTACCGAAAACCCGGATTTTACCGCTCCCTCTGCCGGTATCCATTCCCGTCGTTTTCCGGGAAGCCGGATCTTTCTATATTCCAGCGATCCCGAGCACGATCTTGCGGCAGTTCCATCCTCTCTTTTCGATGTGCTGCACCGCTATTTTGCCGTCCATTCACCGGATGATATCATTTTATGGAAAGATGGCATTCTCTCCTTCCAGACCATGGAAAATCAGCCGCAGCCGTTGACTGCTCTTTGTACACCGGATGATGCACGGGATTCCAAAATCATTCCGTTCCCCACACTGTCAGAACGGCAGCGCATTTCACAGTAACTGCTATTTAGCCAAACCAGCAGGAGCATGATGGAAAATACCCCTTTCCGTCATGCTCCATTTTTTACTTAATTCCGAGAATTCCACTAATCCGCTCTTTCGAAAGCCCCGCGCCGATTACAATCAGCACTTCCTGGCTCTCCGGCACTGCCTGGAATGTCATCTGTTCCCGCGTCGCATTGATTTCGCTCCACACAGTTTCGCCCGTCTTTACAATTCCTTTGATCCGGAATACATTGCCGCATGATGGATCCGCAAAGATTGCTTCTGCTGCCTTTTTCAGCGCTTCTTCCGTAATCTTCGGCTCCAGAAAGCAGAGCGAATCAAATGTCTGCTGCTCGCCGAAATCCAGCTTCCGGTAATCCTCCGAACGGTAACTGCATTCGGAGAGCATTTTGAAATCATCCTCTGTCAGATCATCCCAGTTTTTCTGTAAAATTTCTGCATCAGAAAACTGTCTTCTGCAGCCTGCCTGCTCGAGCGTGCGGTTCAGATGGGCAATCGTTTCTTCTTTCTTTTCCTCCGAAACATTCTGTACTTTGCTCAGCACGATTTTACCAGCGTTCGCCGCCTCGGAAGCCAGCAGATACTCTTCTTCCTCCGACAGCTTCTCATCGAGCCCGGCATCCAGAATCGTGATGACGCTTCCCGCCTCATACCAGCGGTTCAACGGCTCGTCGTACAGCGTGTCAAAGAACTCATCCACATCGTAAATCCCCGACGGTTCCACGAGAATGCGGTCGTAGCCGCTCATGCCCATCGAGATCAGTTTTGTGCGGAACCGTCTGCGGTGTGTCTCTTTGTCGCATCCGCCGGAAATCATCTCCAGCTCGCACTGATCGCCGCGCAGTTCCTGCAGAAGCAGCATATCCACATTGACTGCCCCAAAATCATTCTCCAGGATGCCGATGTTCTTTCCCTGTGCCATCAGATACTTTGCGTACTGTTTCAAAAAGTCGTCTTCCCTGAGCCAAGGAAGCCTGTAATCAGATCAATTTTAATCATTTCTGCTGTCCTTTCTGCTGTCTTTTTCCGTCTGCGCCTGCGGAGCTTCGAACACTCTATTTTCGTCTGCGCTCTTTGCCGGTAAATGTATCGATGTCTATGCGCCATACGGCAACGCGCTCCACCATCTCCGGCAGAAAAACGATCTTCGCCTCCGGTGCGATATGCGCCATGATTTTTTCCAGGCCTTTCTTCTTTACCTCCGGATCTGTCACCTCCGTGATGGTTCCGTTTCCCATGATACTGCGGTACGCATAGGAATACGCACACGTATAGTCACCTGTAATCACTTCATGGTTGTAATCCATCTCCACCGCCACGCGCGGATCCGCTGCAAATGCAGCCGCCTTCCGCCCTTCTTTTGCCCCATGCAGGTACAGACAGACGTGAAGAGTTCCATCTTCTTCCCGGACATCATATCCATAATTCATCGGCACGATAAACATGCCTTCCTCATCCATCGCCCCGATCCGCACAACCTCGCAGCTTTCCAGAATTTCTCTTAAAATTTCAGGATCTGTAATCTCCCGCTTTTTTAAACGCATTTCACGCATCGCAATCACACCTCTCTTATTCGCAGCTATTTATGATATGGCTCCCCGCAGTTAATGCGGTAGCTCCGGTAAATCTGTTCCAGCAGAATAACCCGCATCAACTGATGCGGAAATGTCATTTTCGAAAAAACTGAGCGCATAGTTTGAACGCTTCAGAACTTCCTCGCCAAGCCCTAAGGAACCACCGATCACAAAAATAATATGGCTCGTTCCCTGCACGCCGAGCGTATCTATTTTCTGGGCCAGCTCCTCGGATGTGAGCTGTTTTCCCTTAATTTCCAATGTAATCAGATAAGCGTCATCCCGGATATATTTGAGAAGGCGCTCTGCTTCTTTATTTTTGATATTCGTCTCTACGGTTTCACTCGCGTTGTCCGGCGTTTTTTCATCCGCCACCTCGATAATTTCCAGCTTTGCATAGCGGCTGAGGCGCTTCGAATACTCGGCGATCGCATCCCGCAGATATTTCTCTTTTATTTTTCCTACTGTTAATATCGTAATTTTCATTCTGTAATCTTAAAACCCTTTCGGATATCTGTCAAAAACACCAAAAGCCATATAGATCACTTTTTGTCCGCGTCTATATGCTTTTAGTTTAGAAAAGCAATGCCTTATGCATTTTTGCTTTTGATATACTCATCAATTCCTTTAGCTCCGGCTTTTCCGGCACCCATAGCAAGGATAACGGTTGCTGCACCTGTTACAGCGTCACCGCCGGCGTAAACGCCCTCTTTGCTGGTCTTTCCGGTTTCTTCCTCAGCTACGATACATTTTCTTCTGTTGACATCCAGACCGTAGGTGGTGGAAGAAATCAGCGGGTTCGGGGAAGTACCAAGAGACATGATAACTTCGTCTACTTCAATTTCGAACTCAGATCCTGGAATCTCAACCGGTCTTCTTCTTCCGGAAGCGTCCGGCTCGCCAAGCTCCATACGGATGCAGCGGATACCGGTTACCCAGTCTTTGTCGTCGGTCAGAATTTCTACCGGGTTGGTCAGAAGGTCGAAGATGATACCTTCCTCTTTTGCATGATGAACTTCCTCTGCACGGGCCGGAAGCTCTGCCTCAGAACGACGGTAAATAACGTGTACCTCTGCGCCGAGACGAAGTGCGGTTCTTGCAGCGTCCATAGCTACGTTGCCGCCGCGACTACAGCAACTTTCTTGCCGTGTGCGATCGGGGTATCGTAATCATCGCGGAATGCTTTCATCAGGTTGTTTCTGGTCAGGAACTCGTTTGCGGAGAATACGCCGTTTGCGTTCTCACCCGGGATTCCCATGAACATCGGAAGGCCAGCACCGGAACCGATGAATACTGCTTCAAATCCTTCGTCTTTTAACAGCTCGTCGATGGTAACGGATTTTCCGATGATAACGTTGGTCTCAATTTTAACACCGAGAGATTTTACGTTCTCGATTTCAGCGGCAACTACTTTGTCTTTCGGAAGACGGAACTCCGGAATACCGTAGCTTAATACACCGCCGGCTTTGTGAAGTGCCTCGAAGATGGTTACATCGTAGCCAAGTTTTGCAAGTCTCCTGCGCAGGTAAGACCTGCAGGGCCGGAACCGATAACCGCGATCTTGTGGCCGTTTTTCTCTGCTGCCGGAACCGGTTTGATACCGTTTTCTTTTGCCCAGTCAGCAACGAAACGCTCCAGTTTACCGATGGAAACAGCGTCGCCTTTGATTCCGCGGACACATTTGCCCTCGCACTGGCTCTCCTGCGGACATACACGGCCGCAGACTGCCGGGAGTGCACTGGACTCACCGATAATTTTGTATGCTTCCTCGAAGTTTCCTTCTTTTACCTGTGCAATGAATGCCGGAATGTTGATATTAACCGGGCATCCTGTGATACATTTTGCATTTTTACAGCCCAGGCAGCGCTGTGCTTCTTCTACTGCTTCGTCTTTGTTGTATCCAAGACATACCTCGTCAAAATTTGTGGCACGTACCTTCGGCTCCTGCTCACGTACCGGTACTCTGTTTAATCCCTTTGCCATTATTTGTCACCTCCGCACTGGCCGCATCCACCGTGATGGGTTGCGCCTTCCTGGTATCTTAAGAGAGCTCTTCCCTCTTCTGTCTTATACATCTGCTGACGTTTCATAGCCAGGTCGAAGTCTACCAGATGACCGTCAAACTCCGGTCCGTCTACGCAGCAAATTTTACTTCATTGCCTACCATTAGACGACAGGCACCGCACATACCGGTTCCGTCTACCATGATCGGGTTCATGCTGACAACGGTCGGGATGTTCAGTCTTTTGTCAGAAGACATACGAATTCATCATGATCATCGGTCCGATGGCAACACAGACATCATACTGTTTGCCCTGGTTCTGTACAAGGTCGCGGAGTACATCGGTACCCATACCTTTTCTTACGTAAGAACCATCGTCTGTGGTTATGTACAGATTGCTGACAGCAGACATTTCTTTCTCGAGAATAACGAGATCTTTTGTCTTTGCTCCGACAATGGCGTCAGCAGTGATTCCATGCTCATGCAGCCATTTTAACTGCGGGTAAACCGGTGCAGTTCCAACACCGCCGGCTACGAATACGATCCGTTTTTTCTTCAGTTCTTCGATATCTTCGCTGCAGAACTCGGACGGCTGCCCCAGAGTCCTACGAAATCCATGAAAGCATCTCCCGCTTTGAGATCTTTCATTTTTTGGTAGATTCTCCGATCGGCATGAATACGATGGTGATAGTTCCTGATTCTCTATCGTAATCACAAATGGTCAGAGGAATTCTTTCTCCTTCTTCATCTGCCTTGACAATAACAAACTGTCCAGGGAGGCAGTGCTGTGCTACTCGCGGTGCTTCTACTACCATACGGTAGATATTATTCGCGAGCATTTCCGCTTCTTGAATCTTGTACATAATATCCTCCTAATCTTGTTAGAAATATTTTAACAAAAGCACGACTTGGATTTTCGCGCATTTTATGTTAATACTTTATCACGTTTCCGGTTATTTGTAAACAACGGACAACATCTTTTCCCATCATCCGTGTTCCTCCAGATAATTTTCGAACTGTTCCATGGACATCAGAACTTTTCTCGGCTTGGTTCCTTCCTCCGGTCCTACGACACCGGCATCCGCGAGCTGGTCCATGATTCTGGCCGCGCGGTTGAAACCGATTTTCAGCACTCTCTGGAGCATGCCGATCGATGCCTTATCTTTTTCGATGATAAATTTTCCGGCTTCCACGAAGTAATTATCGCGGTTATCTCCGCCGCCTGCGGCAGAACCGCCATCCAGCTTACGGTGTGAATCCGTTTTTCGATATCCGGATCATAAGCGTTCTCGCCGTAGTGATCTTTTAAGTAGGCAACGACATCGCTGACCTCTTTATCCGAAACAAAGGATCCCTGCAGACGGGCCGGTTTCTGGTAATCCTGCGGCTTGTAGAGCATATCGCCTTTTCCAAGCAGTTTTTTCCGCACCTCCCATGTCGAGGATCGTACGGGAATCTACGCTGGAAGAAACCGAGAATGCAATACGGGACGGCATATTTGCCTTGATAAGACCAGTGATGACATTGACGGAAGGTCTCTGTGTTGCAATAATCAGATGGATGCCGGCCGCACGGGCAAGCTGTGCCAGACGGCAGATCGCATCCTCCACTTCTCCCGGCGCAACCATCATCAGGTCGGCAAGCTCATCCACGATAATGACGATCTGCGGCAGTTTTTCCGGTTTTTTGCCGTTTTCATCCGGCGGCAGCTCGGCAACTTTTGCATTGTAGCCTTTCATATCGCGCACGTTGAATTCCGCAAATTTGTTATAACGGTCTGTCATCTCCGCAACCGCCCAGTTCAGAGCTCCGGAAGCCTTTTTCGGGTCTGTGACAACAGGAATAAAAAGGTGCGGAATGCCGTTATAAACAGAAAGCTCAACGACCTTCGGGTCGATCATGATCAGTTTGACGTCTTCCGGTTTTGCCTTATAAATAATACTCATAATCAGTGTGTTGATGCAGACCGATTTACCGGAACCGGTCGCACCGGCGATCAGAAGATGAGGCATTTTCGCGATATCTGCGATGACCGGCTGACCGGCGATGTCTTTTCCGACAGCAAAGGCAGATTCGAAGAAAAGTTCTTAAACTCCGGTGTTTCAAGAAGATCACGCAGCATCACGGCCGTGTTCGTCTTATTTGGAACCTCGATTCCGACTGCGGATTTTCCCGGGATCGGTGCCTCAATGCGGACATCTGCTGCTGCAAGACTCAGCTTGATATCGTCGGTCAATCCGACAATCCGGCTTACTTTCACGCCCTGTTCCGGCATCAGCTCATACCGTGTGACGGTCGGTCCGCAGCTTACGTTATTGACTGTAACTTTGACACCGAAGCTGTCCAGCGTCTCCTCCAGTTTCCGCGCTACTTCCCGCAAATGCGCATCGGAATCGCCCATGGCACCGCGCATCCCTTTTTTCAGAAGATTCATCGGCGGTGTTTTGTACTCCGGCCGCTTTTCCTCTGCTTTTTTCCCGATTTCCTGACGAATGCCGTCTATATCCGCCTCGATCTCTTCACAGGAAGACCGCGGATTTCTCGTATGATCCGCAGACGTTTTCTCTTTTTTCGCCTCTTCTGCAGCTTGCCGTGTCATCTCCGGTCCTGTCTTTTCCGGCTCTTCAGCCGGCACAGAACCACGGTGAATCGAAAGCTCCGGCATCTCCATCTGATGGGTATCGTCGTTTTCGTTTAAATCAGCCTTCGATTCCACATGAGAAAGAAGGCGGGATTTCTTTTTCTTCCCGGCTTTTTTCGGTTCCTCCACTGGCTCAAGAATCAGCTCTTTTCCTTCCTCTTCCTCCATCGCAGCTTGGCGCGCCAGACGCTCCTGGCGGCGCTCCTCCGCCATCCGGCGGTGGTCATTCGTCTTTTCATGGATCGGCGCGAGAATCGGCTTCTGCGTCATCACGATCACGGAAATCACGATGGCGATCACAATAATCACCCACGCACCGATCTGGCCGAATCCCATGCCGAGAATTTTCACGACAGACCCTCCTAAGATTCCTCCGCCGAGATGATCGTAGGCGCTGTCAAAATAGTAATCCAGAAATGTCGTATCTCTCGTATAGCCGGACGCCAGAAGCTGCATAAAAGCGCAGAAAAAGACGAAGCAGCTGATCGCTCCCCCGGTTTTCCGCACAATTAAAAAGTTCTGTCTGTTTGCTATGTAAAATGCTGTTCCAAAGAAGATCAGAACCGGTGCTGCCCACTCTGTCACGCCGAAAAGGCCGAAAAAGAAGTCGCAGACAGCCTGTCCGATCACGCCGCCCATACCGAAATTACTGAGCATCAGCAGAATCGAAACAGCAAGCACGGAAAGCAGAATAATTTCTGCGCGCACTCCCTCGTCCATCGGCTCACGGACTGTGTTTTTCCTTGTGCCGGAGGTACGTTTTGCGGTACTGCTCTTTTTCGCCGTTGTTTTTCTGGCCGTTGTTTGGGTCTGTTTCTTTTTTGCTGTTCCGGAAGCAGAAGTTTTTTTCTTTGTCTTCCCGCTTCCCTTTGTTGTATTTGCCATGCAGAACTTCTCCCCTTTCTCGTATTACAGCAGAAAATATCCTGCAATGGAGAATGTCCCGACAAGAAGACAGTACAAAGCAAAATATTTCAGTTTCCGTTTTTTCACCACACGCATCAGAATGCGGATCGTAAAGTAACCGGCAAGTGCCGCCATGAAAACGCCGACCAGATATACCGGATGAAAAACAATTTTATTTTTTCCCATGGTCGCAATTTCAACGATCGTTGCCCCGATAATCGCCGGAACACTCACAATCAGAGAGTATTTCACAGCGTACGAACGGGTCATGCCGCCGATCACACACGCAGAAATAGTCGAACCAAGACGGGAAAGACCCGGAATCGTGGAAAAGCCTTGGAAGAATCCGGCAATCAGTGCATCTTTCGGCTTCAAATTTTTCTGCGTTTTTTCTCCCTCCGGAAGCATATCTGCCACCACAAGCAGAATCGCCGTCAGATACAGACCAACGCCAGGTGCCAGCAGATTCGAGGAGGTCAGTGTGACAAGCTCTGAATCATGCCGCCGATTACAGCAGTCGGGATGGTGGTCAGAATCAGCAGGAAAGCAAGCATACGGTAGTTGCTGCCGAGTACCTTCCGGTACTGCTTTCTCTCCTGATGCTGACTGGAAAAGTGTTCCTTTAAATTATGAAACAGATCGATTATGATTCCGCACAGCGCGAGGAAGAGACGTTCCATTCCTTCGAAAATGTGAGCAGAATTGCAATCATGGAGCCAAAGTGCAAAAGCACATTGAAAAACACCGTCTGCGTATCTTCGATCTTCATAAAATGACGGAAGATAATCAGATGTGCGGAGCTGCTGATCGGCAGGAATTCCGTGATTCCCTGGATCAGGCCCAGAAATAAAGCTTCTATTACTGTCATTTTTTATCCTGTTCCCTTATTTTTCTCTTTTGTGAAAGTCCGGACAAAACTTCCGTTCGAATTTTCACAGCGAACTCATTCTAACACAAAATCCCCTGAAACACAAGCCGCGCCGTGAAGTCAATTTTCTGTCCCTGCTGCCTTTTTCATCAGCTCATTCAGCTTTTCGAGCGCGCGGGCAATGCCGCCGACCTCGTCGATCAGGCCTTCTTCCACTGCCTGCGGGCCGTCCAGCATTGTTCCGACATCCTTGACCAGCATTTTCGTATCGAGCATCAGCTCCTCGAGCCGTTCCTTGGTGATTTTCGAATGGGCCGATACAAAACCTGTGATCCGATCCTGCGTCTTTTCCATATTACGGTACGTCTGTGCAACACCGATGAACATGCCGTTTGTACGCACCGGGTGAATGACCATGGTGGCACTCGGCACGATCAGCGAATAGTCTGCTGCAACGGCGAGCGGGACACCGATCGAATGACCACCCCCTAAAACGAGCGATACCGCAGGCTTTCGCATGGACGCAATCATCTCTGCAATTGCAAGACCGGCCTCCACATCTCCGCCTACGGTATTCAGGAGAATCAGAAGACCATCAATACTTTTGTCCTCCTCGGCACGGGCAAGAGCAGGGAGAATGTGCTCATAGCGCGTCGCTTTCGTGCGCTCGCCGAGTGATTCATGCCCCTCCACCTCGCCGATGATGGACAGCAGATAAATGTTGGTCTTCAGTTCTACAATATTTTCTTTTTCTGTCTGGTTTTTCTGTGATTCTGCCATACGGATTTCCTCTTTTCTGCTATTCCAAAATAGCTTCATCAGTATGCGCAGATTCTTATGATTCTATGTAATTTCCAGCGAAATTACTCGTCCAGATTGGTGTATACGTACTGTACGTCGTCGTCGTCATCCAGCAGATCCAGGGTACGGTTCAGATCTTTTAATGCCTGCGGATCGGTCAGCTCTACGTAGGTCTGTGGGATCATGGTAACGTCTGCCTCTGCCATGGCGATACCGTCTTTCTCCAGAGCCTCACGTACTGCGGAGAAGTCATCCGGATCGGTAATGATTTCGTAGCTGTCCTCTTCGTCTGCGAAGTCTTCTGCGCCTGCATCCAGAGCAAGCATCATCAGATCGTCAGCATCCATTTCGCACTCTTCTTTGTCGATGATGATCTGGCCTTTTTTGTCGAACATGTAGGATACGCATCCCGGTGTTCCAACGCTTCCGTTTCCTTTGGTGAAAGCGCTTCTTACGTTTGCTGCGGTACGGTTCTTGTTGTCGGTCAGAGTCTCTACGATGATCGCGATACCATTCGGGCCATAACCTTCGTAGGTGATACGCTCGTAGTTGTCTGCGTTTGCATCTCCGGCAGCTTTTTTAATACCGCGGTCGATGGTATCGTTCGGCATGTTGTTTGCTTTTGCTTTTGCGATAACGTCACGCAGCTTGCTGTTGTTTGCCGGATCCGGTCCGCCCTCTTTGACAGCGATTACGATCTCACGGCCGATGATGGTAAAGATTTTACCTTTTTTTGCGTCGTTTTTTTCTTTCTTATGCTTAATATTGGCAAATTTTGAATGTCCTGACATACCTCTTTTGTCTCCTTTATTTAAAGTATTACTTTTCTGTAAAAAGGTTTCCCCGAAAAACGGCAGAAGCCCATATAATATAGAATATAGCACGATCTTTCTCATTCGTCAACCGTGAACCGCGCCAAAAATACCCCTTATGTAGCAGATCCAGGCTGATTTTCAGTGCTTCGTTCACAAGGGCCAGCTGTTCCGGCGTCAGATGACAGATTTTATCTTTCAGCCTTCTCTTATCGATCGTCCGAAGCTGTTCCAGTAAAATAACAGAATCCCGTACAATCCCATAGGCGGACGCTTCGATCTCAATGTGCGTCGCAGCTTCGCCTTATTCATCCTCGATGTAATCGCCGCACAGATCACCGTCGGACTGTGCCGGTTGCCGATGTCATTCTGAATGATCAGCACCGGACGGACACCGCCCTGCTCACTTCCCACAACGGGCCGCAGGTCGGCATAATATACATCGCCACGCTTGATTACCACTTGTGCTCACTCTCCGATTCTTTCCGTTTTGCTTTCCCATACGATAACGATCCGGCGTTTTACGCCTTTTAAAATCGTTTCCATGTATTTAATATTGCCTGTTTTTCCGGAGGTATTCACAAATTTCATCCGGCGCTTCAAAAAAGTCCGCCCGGAGTCCTTTTGGGAACCCGTGATTCTGATCTGCTTTGCTCAGATTGACTGCAATCCTCTGATAATCTCGGATGCTGTTACATAGGAAGCACTGCTTTTTTCTTCCGCAGCCTCTCCCGCCTTTCCATGCGCATATGCCGCCAGTGTCCGCTGTTTTGGCAAGGCTGATTTTTTTTCTCGTTTTTTTTCACACTGACGTTTTTGCTGCAAAGGCGCCTGTGATTCCCGCGAGCACATCGCCGCTTCCCGCCGTCGCAAGCGCACTGCTTCCGCTTGTGTTTATGTAATACTGCTCACGCCCTTCCTCTGCTGTCACGGTTACGGAATCCTTTCGTACACAGCAGGCCTGGTATTTTTCGGCTGCCTTCCGGCGCTTCCTGCCGGGTCACGCTGGCATTCTGCAATGGTCATGTGCAGCAGCCGTGCAAGCTCTCCTACATGAGGCGTTAAAATTTTTCTGCCCGGCAGCCCGAAAGAATCTCTGCATCTTCTGCAATCAGGTTCAGCGCATCTGCATCCAGAACAAGAGGAACTTCTGTGTGCTGCACCGTAAAAACGAGCAGTTCTTTTGCCGTCCGGCTTTTGGAAAGTCCCGGTCCCGCAACAACAGCGTCCGCCCAGGCGAGATCCTGCAGCAGGGCTTCTTCCGGAAGCGGCTCATCCTCCTTCCAGAAATCCGCCATTGCTTCCGGCAGGGCACAGAAAAGCGGCGTACGGTTTCTTTCCTCTGTCACAACCTTTACCATGCCGGCACCGGATGCAAGGACTGCCTGGCACACAAAACAGCGGCTCCGCACATGGCACCGGAACCGGCAAGTACCAGCACCTTTCCGAAGGTTCCCTTATTTCCCATCGGCGTGCGGGTAAGAAACCGGTCCAGATCTTCTTTTTCCACTGAACCGTACCAGGGCGTCTCCTCTTCTCCTGCATCAAAGCCGATTCCGATATCACGGACCAGGACCTCTCCGGCATATCGTTTTCCGGGATCAAAGAGAAGCCCTGGCTTTGCACAGGCAAATGTCACCGTGGCTCTGGCTTTCACCGCCGCATCAAGGACCTCTCCGGTATCCGTGTGGATCCCCGAAGGGATGTCCACGGCAAGAACAGGAACACCGCTTGCGCAGATTGCTTCCACTGCCCTCCGGTACTCCCCTGCCAGCGGACGGGATACGCCAATTCCAAAGATGGCATCTATGATAACAGTATATTCCCGGAAATCCGGATTCTTAACCTCACGGACCCCATAATTTTCCGCAATTTTCTTCTGTGCTCTCATGCCTTCACTGTATTTTTCCGGATTTCAAGACAGAACAGTTCCGCATCCACCCCTTTCGTCTTTAAAATCCGTGCAATTGCCGCACCGTCCCCTCCATTATTTCCGGGACCGCACACAGCAAGGACTTTTCCTGTATCCCATGTTCCATTTTGAAGCTCCTCCACGCAGGACAGCGCTGCGCGCTCCATCAGTACCAGGGACGGTACCCCCATGGTTTCGATCGTATTGCGGTCTGCCTGCTTCATCTGTGCTGCTGTAAGAATCCGTTTCATCGCTTTTCCTCCTTTTCCTTCCTTATCCGGAAAGTGAACAGAAAAAGTCTCCGGTTTCCCGAAGACTCTCCTGCTTTTGTTTTGGTTTCTTAATTGTTCTTTGGATGCTCCGCCTCATATCTGGTCAGATTGTAGGAGAGACGCATCAGACTTTCGGAAAGATGGACGTTCTCGACGATCACATCTTTCGGAAGTTTTAAGTTTAGATCGGTATGTGCAAAATTCCAGATTGCTTTTACACCGTTGTCCACGAGAATCTCTGCCATCTCTACGCTTTTGCTTTTGGCAGTGTCAAAGCCGCAATCTCTACATGGTGTTCCTTGATAAATTCCGGAAGCTCGTCCGCCATGCGGATTTCAATTCCGCGCACGGAGATTCCTTTTAATACCGGGTTGACGTCAAAAATACCGACCGTTTTGAATCCGCTTCTTTCAAAGGCCGCATAATTGGCAAGCGCCTGTCCCAGATTTCCGGCTCCGACAAAAATCATATTGTGGACTCTGTCCAGACCTAAGATTTTTCCAATCTCGCTGTACAGATACCGCACGTTATAACCATACCCCTGCTGGCCAAAGCCGCCGAAATTATTTAAGTCCTGGCGAATCTGGGAAGCTGTCACTTTCATCCGCTCGCTCAGCTCACCGGAAGAGATCCGTTCTACTCCGTCCTCCAGCAATTCGCCAGGTAACGATAATATCTAGGAAGTCTTTTGATAACTGCCCGCGAAATTCCTTTTTCTTCCAAGATAAATTCCTCCTTATTTACACCTGCATATATTCATATTATATATGGTTGATAGAAAATTGTCAAAGATTTCTTGAAATTTTGTGTATTACTCTCTATAATAAGGATGGTGTGTTATGTCAAAATACAGAAATATGTTATCTGGAGGAACCACATGATTCTTGCATGTCAGAATATCTCGAAAGCATTCGGGACAACGGAAATTATTAAAAATGCATCTTTTCATATAGAAGAACGCGAAAAAGCCGCACTGGTCGGCATCAACGGCGCCGGAAAATCGACGCTGTTAAAAATCATCATCGGCGAAATGAGGGCCGATGAGGGAGAGGTCATCCTCTCCAAAGGAAAGACGATGGGCTATCTCGCCCAGCATCAGGATCTGACCGGACACCTTTCCATTTACCAGGAAGTGCTGACCGCGAAACAGAATCTGATCGATATGGAGGAACGCCTCCGTCAGATGGAAAGTGATATGAATACAAAATCCGGTGCAGAGCTGGATGAACTTCTTTCCACCTACACCCGCCTCTCCCATACCTTTGAACTGGAAAACGGATACGCGTACCGCAGTGAAGTCGTCGGTGTTTTAAAAGGTCTTGGCTTTTCCGAGAGCGATTTTGAAAAACAGGTGGACTCCCTCTCCGGCGGTCAGAAGACCCGCGTGGCACTTGGTAAACTGCTGCTTACCAAACCGGACATCATTCTGCTCGACGAGCCGACCAACCACCTCGATATGGACTCGATCTCCTGGCTCGAAACGTATCTTTTAAATTACAGCGGAGCCGTCCTGATCGTCTCCCATGACCGTTACTTTCTCGACCGCGTTGTCACAAAAGTCGTTGAAGTGGACAATAAAAAAGTAACAACTTTTGAGGGAAACTATACCGCCTACAGTCAAAAAAAAGCAATGCTCCGTGAAGCCGCTTACCATGCCTGGGTCAACCAGCAGCAGGAAATCCACCATCAGGAAGAAGTCATTGCAAAGCTGAAATCTTTCAACCGCGAGAAATCCATCAAACGCGCCGAGAGCCGTGAAAAAATGCTGGACAAAATGGATGTGCTGGAAAAGCCGACCGAAGTACGCTCCGATATGCGGATCCGTCTGGAACCGCGCATCACAAGCGGAAACGATGTGCTGACCGTCGAGCACCTCTCCAAAGCCTTCCCGGGACAGACGCTTTTCCAGGATCTGAATTTCGAAATCAAGCGCGGCGAGCGCGTGGCAATCATCGGAAACAACGGAACGGGAAAAACGACGATCTTAAAGATCTTAAACGAAGTCATCCGCCGGATGCCGGCTCTTTTACACTTGGAAGCCGTGTACAGATCGGTTACTACGATCAGGAGCATCAGGTGCTCCACATGGAAAAGACCATTTTCCAGGAGATTTCCGACGCGTATCCATATCTGACAAACACCGAAATCCGAAATGTGCTGGCCGCCTTCCTGTTTACAAACGACGATGTCTTCCAACCGATTCATACCTTGAGCGGCGGTGAGCGCGGACGAATTTCCCTTGCCAAGCTGATGCTCTCGAACGCCAACTTCCTGATCCTCGACGAGCCGACCAACCACCTCGATATCGTCTCTAAAGAGATTCTGGAAAATGCACTGAAGGACTACACCGGAACGGTGCTATATGTCTCCCACGATCGTTATTTTATTAACCAGACCGCAACCCGGATTCTGGAGCTGACGGGACAGACACTCGTCAACTATATCGGAAATTACGATTACTATCTGGAGAAAAAAGAAGAGCTGACCCGCATCTATGCTCCTGCTGCCGATGCCGCCGCTCCGGAAGAAACAGCGGCTCCTTCCGAAGCCTCCTCCACAAAGCTGGACTGGAAAGCGCAGAAAGAAGAACAGGCACGTCTCCGCAAGAAAGAAAACGAGCTGAAAAAGACGGAGAAACGAATTGAAGAGCTTGAGACACGCGATTCGGAAATTGATGAGGAAATGTCGAAACCGGAAGTCGCAACGAATGTGGCAGAGTGTGTGAAATTAAGCAAAGAGAAAGCAGAGATTGCCGCGGAACTCGAAGAGCTGTATGAAAAATGGGAAGAGCTTGCCGAATAGACCTGGTTTTCCCCGGAAAAATTCAAAACAGAAAAAGCCGGTCCGGCGCATCCCTTTTTGCGGGAATGCCGGATCGGCTTTCTTTTTTGCTTCGTTTAATTATTTCTCCAGCTCCTCGCGGATGGCCAGGATGAAATCACGGCTGTTTAATACGGTCGGATTTTCCATGGTGGTGATCAGCGCAAGGTCTTTTGTCATTTTTCCACTCTCGATCGTTGCGATCGTTGCTTTTTCCAGACGGTCTGCAAATGCGGAAAGTTCTGCGTTTCCATCCATTTCCCCGCGTTTTCTGAGTGCGCCGGTCCATGCAAAAATGGTGGCCACGGAGTTGGTGGATGTCTCCTCACCTTTTAAGTGACGGTAATAGTGGTCGCTGTACGGTTCCGTGCGCAGCTCGTACTCGTAATATCCGTGCGGGGATACGAGAACAGAAGTCATCATCGCAAGGGAACCGAAGGCGGAGGATACCATGTCGCTCATGACATCGCCGTCGTAGTTCTTGCAGGCCCAGATAAAGCCGCCCTCTGCTTTCATGATGCGGGCAACGGCGTCGTCGATCAGAGTGTAGAAGTAGGTAATGCCTGCTTCTGCAAATTTCTCTTTGTACTCTGCATCGAAGATCTCCTGGAAGATATCCTTGAAGCGGTGATCATACTTCTTGGAAATCGTATCCTTGCTTGCAAACCACAGATCCTGTTTCGTGGACAGTGCGTACTCGAAACAGCTTCTCGCAAAGCTTTCTATGGAGTTATCCAGATTGTGCATGCCCTGAATGACACCGCGCCGGTGAAGTTGTGGATCAGCTCTCTTGTCTCGGTGCCGTCCTCAGCCGTATAAACCAGCTCTGCTTTTCCCGGTCCCGGAATGCGCATTTCTGCATTTTATAGACATCTCCGTATGCATGACGGGCAATCGTGATCGGTTTTTCCAGTTGCGCACGCACGGCTCGATGCCTTTTACGACAATCGGGGTACGGAAAACGGTTCCGTCGAGCATGGCACGGATCGTTCCGTTCGGGCTCTTCCACATTTCTTTCAGATTGTACTCGGTCATACGCGCTGCATTCGGCGTAATGGTGGCACATTTGACTGCTACACCGTATTTCTTGGTAGCGTTTGCGGAATCTACGGTTACCTGATCGTTCGTCTCGTTTCTGTGTTCCAGTCCCAGATCGTAATATTCCGTTTTCAGGTCAATAAACGGGAGAAGCAGCTCATCTTTGATCATTTTCCAGAGAATTCTGGTCATCTCATCTCCATCCATCTCTACCAGAGGAGTGGTCATCTGAATTTTTTCCATAGTAGGCCTCCTTTTTCTATTCCCGTTTATTGTATAAAGTATCCTATAGCTTGTCAAGTCAAAATTCGCCTGATTTTTTGGCATTTTCCCATAAATTCACACAATTTTTGCAGGATGAGAGGTGTTTTCCTTCATTTTTCTTTTTTTATGCTGCCGCACAGTGTCTCACAGAAGAGACAGAAAACGGTCTGTTTGAAGCATCCCATGCCCCTGACGGTTGCGCGGAAGGCCAAGGTCTCTCGCCGATTCGCAAAGCAGCATTTTCGCCTGGACATTTGTAAGATCCGGAACCCGTTCAAGTGCCAAAGCCACGGCTCCGGACACCCGCGGTGCCGCCATCGAGGTGCCGCTCTTCACCACATATTCCTTCCTGCTTCTTCCAGGCGCGCAGGAAATGAGACGTTTTCCAGGCGCGACAAGATCCGGTTTGCAGACGCAGTCCCGTGTCGGGCCGCATCCGGAGATTCCTCTTCTTGGCTCCAGCAGATCGCCCGCTCCCACGGTGATCACTTTTCTGCTGTTCCCCGGCGCCGTAATACTGCCCGGAGCGGGCCCCAGATTTCCGGCCGCTGTCACAACAGTGATCCCGTCATCCCAGGCGCGCTCCACCGCCTGTACTAGCAGATCATCCACCGTTTTTTCCTGCTCTGTTGTTCCCACTGAAATATTTAAAATGCGGATATTAAGTCTTATTCGCTCTTTGCACACCCAGTCAATCGCCGCGAGGATATCCTGCTTTCTTCCATTTCCCCTTCGGTCCAGAATCTTCACTACGACAAACCGGCATCCCGGTGCCGCACCCTGGTATTTTCCGCCGGACGCTCTTCCACTTCCGCCAAGGATACCACAGACATGCGTTCCGTGTCCATTGTCATCGTAAGGCGTCTCCCGCCCGTACACAAGATCCCGGAAGGCTACAATCCGGCCGTCAAAATCCATATGGGGAAAATCCCTGTATCCAGCACGGCGGCTGTAATTCCTTTTCCTGTCAGATTTTCCTGCTCTTTCATCATAAGCCCTGTGTATTCTTATCTTATGGTATGCAAAAGCTGCCTTTCGCAAAGAACAGCCTTTTTGTTTTTCTTTTCTATACTTAAAACTGAATCTGCTTTTCCCCTTTCCGTTTCCAGAGAGCTGCTGCAAGCGGGATGCCGCAGAGCTCAGCCAGGACAAAGGCGCCCCATATCAGATTCAGGTTTCCAAATCCTTTGAGAAGAAATGCAAACACCAGCGGCAGAATCGCCTGGCGTGTCATGGATATGTACATACTTTCTTTTCCAAGGGAAAGTCCCTGCAACGCCGCCTGATAGATCAGGCCTGGAATCGAAAGCAGATAGGCCACTGCCAGAATGCGGAGCGCCGGAACTCCGATGCGCATCAGATTGTCCGAGGCATCAAAAAGTTTCAGTACAACGCCAGGACAGAATTCCAGCACGGCAAAAAAGATAAGAAACAGTCCGCCGCCGTAAAGAATGCCGTACCGGATCGACTGACGGATTCTTTCTTTTTGCTTTGCGCCGTAATTGTACGCTACAATCGGAATCAGACCGTTTGTGATACCGTGAACACCGACGGTTGTAATATTCTGAATCTTTGTGCACACACCAAAAGCAGCAACTGCCGTCGAAGAAAAGGTAATAATAATCGCATTCATCGCCATGTTGACAACCGAGGTCAGAATCTGTACCAGCGTGGACGGAAAACCGACTTTTATGATCTCACGCACACTCACCCAGTCCGGTTTCAGCGTAAAGGCAAACGGGATTTCCGGGTTCCACTTTTTATTAATCATCATTCCGGCAAGACAGCCCACAAACTGGCCGATGACGGTTGCCAGCGCAGCTCCGGCCGTCTCCATCCGCGGAAGGCCGAACCAGCCGAAAATAAAGATCGGATCGAGAATCAGATTTGTCAGCGATGCGGCGGAAAGTGTAAAAATAAAAAGGTGCGCTTTTCCGCTTGCCATAACAAACCGGTCAAAGACCCACTGTCCCATCTGGCCGAGAGACGCGATCATACAGATACTTAAGTATTGGATGCCATACGCTGCGATGGCTTCATTGCCGCCGGACTGACTTTCAAAATAGATCCGGGCAAATGCGATACATAAAATACTGTTTAAAATCCACGAGCAGAATGCAAGAAAAAGCGCGGCGCTCGCTGCATCTTTTACCTTTTTCTGATTCTTTTCTCCAAGTGCCCGGGAAATGACGGCGTTCAGGCCGACCGCATTTCCAAGACCGAGCGATGATACAATGAGCTGCATCGGAGCCGCCAGGGAAATTGCCGTCAGTGCATCCTCAGAAACCCGCGCAACGAACACGGAATCTACGAAGTTGTAAAGCGAATTAATCAGAAGTGACAGCATCAGCGGCAGCGCCATGGAAATCACCAGACGGCTGACCGGGATCGTTCCCATTTTGTTTTCTTCCATAAAAACCCTCTCCTGTTCTTTTGTTTTTTCTGTTTCCAGTGTAGCGTGAATTTCCGGAAAGATCAAATACTTATCTTCGATACAACAAAATAGTTTTTAGCTATACTTTATAATTTTTTCACCTGCAGAAACTGCCACCGGCAGCTCTCTTCGAATGCAGCGCAGCGAAAAAGGGGAATCTAACCCTTTTTATCGTATGTATCGCAACAAAAACAGAAAGATATCTGCCGAAACGGTTTCGGTAAATATCTTCCTGTACTTTTTTCAAAAACTTTTTCAAAACTATTACTTCTGCTGCTCCATTCGCTTCAATTCCGGCAGAACCAGAATCAGCATGGTGATAAAGCAGAGACTTCCGCCGATTACGTTTGATACCGGTTCGGCAAGGAATACACCGTCCGTTCCCATGTGGAGTACGTACGGCATCAGATAGGTGAGCGGTACAACAATGAAGACTTTTCGGAGCAGGGAGAAAAAGATCGCCTGCTTCTTTTTATTCAGAGATTTGAATACGGTCTGTCCAATGTACTGCAGATCCATGAAAATGAATGCTGCAAAGTACTGCTTCAGAGCCGGAACCGCATCTGCGGTCAGTACCGCATCCGAACTGAAAATACCGATCAGCGCATGCGGCGCCAGAACAATCACGCTCCACATCACTGCGGTATAGCCGAGGATCATCGCACTCATGACACACATCGCCTTGCGCACGCGGGCCGGACGGCGTGCACCGTAATTATAGCTCAAAATCGGAGAAGTTCCCTCATTCATTGCATAGATCGGTGTCTCGACGAGCTGACGCACGCTCGATACAATCATCATAACAGAGATGTAAATATCACCGCCGGTCACAGAGAGTACGTTGTTGCAGCAGATCGTGACAAGGCTGTTGGTCAGCTGCATGATAAATCCCGCGGTACCGAGGCTGACAATATTTTTCGCATAGCCTGCACACTCAGAAATTTCATTTTTCCGCACAAAGCGCACTTTCAGTTCCGATTTCCGGGTCAGGAAATACAGAACGAACACTGCGGAAAGTGTCTGGGAATCACAGTTGCAATCGCAGCCCCCTGACACACCAAAGCCAAACACAAAGATAAACAGCGGGTCAAGCAGCAGGTTTGCGACCGCTCCGATCGTGACGGAAAGCATACCAACGGTCGAGTAGCCCTGCGCGTTGATGAACGGGTTCATGCCGGTTGCCACCATCGACGGCAAAGTTCCGATCAGATAAATCATCATATAAGGATACGCGTAGACCATCGCATCTGCCGATGCGCCGAACAGTGATAGCAGTGGACGGGCAAACAAAAAGCCGATCACCATCAGTATGACAGCACAGACACATACCATGGAATACGACGTATTCATAATACGTTCCGCCTTTTTTTGATCATTCTTTCCACGCTCAATCGAAAACAGCGGAGCGCCGCCGCTTCCAAACAAGTTGCTGAATGCTGTGATGATAACGATCAGCGGAAAGCACAGACCGACTGCACCGAGTGCCGCCGTTCCTACCTCCGGGATCCGCGCGATGTAGACGCGGTCTACAATATTGTACAGCAGACTCAAAATCTGAGCAACCAGCATCGGGAGCGCTGCCCCGAAGATGTTTCCGGTTACGGTTCCATGTTCGAAATCAATTCGTTTCATTTGTTCCCTCATTCCCTTCTTTTTCACTTGCTTTTCAGTATAGCATGGCGTATTCTATATGTAAATTATTGTTTTTATATTGAAATTGAATAATTTTTATATAGTTTTTTCAGGAGGATTTTTATGGAACTTCGACAACTCGAATACTTCCGCGCCATCGTGGACGCGGGAACCATCAGCGGGGCGGCACGGGTGCTGCATATGACACAGCCGCCGTTAAGTTATCAGATCAAAATGCTGGAGGAAGAGCTTCAGGTGCCTCTTCTCATCCGCGGTACAAAGAAAATCACCCTGACCGAGGCAGGAAAAACACTGTATGAACAGGCAGGAACGCTTCTGATGCTTGCGGATCTCACCAGGCGCGAAGTCGTAAAATCCAGTCAGTCTGCGACACTCCACATCGGCATGACGCCATCCACCGTTTCGCTGCTCGGCCGACTATCTCCCTGCGATTTTTCACCCGGAAACTACCCGCATCATCCATTTTGATGCTCCACGAGTTCTACCTTTGCTTTAAAAGACCAGCTCGAAAATCACATGGTGGATCTCACCACGCTCCGCACGCCAATCGTTTTAAATGGCTGCGAGACGAAGACCCTTTTAAAAGAGAGCATCACCGCCATGGCACTCCCTTCTCACCCGCTTTTTGCCGGGCGTGAAACCCTTTCGCTTACGGAACTTGCCGAGCAGCCGCTGATTCTGTCGAACCGCTACCGGAAATACATGCTCTCCGCTTTCGAGCAGGCGGGTCTGTTCTGCGATATCTATCTCACCTGCGAGGACGCCCGCACGGCAATGACAATGGCAGAAAAAGGCCTTGGCATCGCTCTTCTGCCGGCTCCATGCTGAATCTTACCCATAAATTAAAGGCCTGCACCATCACAGATGCAGACCTTACAACCGAAATCCTGCTTGCCTGGCGCAAGGGGCGCCTTCCGTCTGAACTTCGGGCTTTTCTGGAATTGTGGGATGAAAATGACTCCCTCAATAATCAAATTCATGTTCCCCAACCGTAATCGTCTGCGTCAGTTTTTCATTCTGATACGGTTTACGGATCTCAATTAGATTCAGAACGGTGTAACCACGCTTTCTCAAAAATTCAATCATCCTGTGGTTATTGGGATGGACATAGTTGTAAACCGTATCGTTTCCATAAGAAGCTGCAATTTCTTCTGCCTTGCCATGCAGTGCGGCAGCGACTCCCTGCCGGCGGTACTCTTCTCTGACAAAGATGGATTCCACCCACACCACCTCGCTCTCAATACGACAGACAACATAACCTGCGTATTCGCCATGCACCGTAGCGGCAAACACTGGAAATCCTGCTAAAAGGTATTCCTTCATTTCTTCCCGTCCGTCTTCCACGTTCGGTTTTGATGCAATTCCTTTATAGGAACGCAGTTCTACTCGAAACAGCGCAACCATTTCTGCAAGGGCATCGTTTACCTGCCTGATTTCTACCAGTTCTATTTTTTTCATGGTTTCTCTCTCCTGCCACTGTCGTTCTTTTTCCTATTTGCAATTCGTCTCGCTGCTCATATCCGTGATCGAAGTATATCAGGCTTCTTTTCTCTTGCGAAACAAATATTCATCCAATTGTTTCCGAATCGTTTCCGGTATTTCTCTTGCCACCGGGCAGACCGCTGCGTTTGCGAATCTTCTGGTAAATACTGTCAGGAAATCAATATCTTTTTGCAGCTGCTCCATCGACATCACATCTTTGACATCGTAGCGGCAGTGAATCGGGGCGACATTTCCGTTGGCAATACGCGCAAACGAAACAGCCGGAACCCCATGATCGGCAAATGGCGTGGAATCACTGGAATAGACGCCGTTTTCTGCTGCGATTGGAAAGCCAACTTCTGCAGCCATATAGCTGATGTAATGGGTAAGCTTTTCTTCTGCCGATACGCAGGCGATAAATTTTCCCATATACGTTCCGATCATGTCCAGATTGATGTTCAGTACGATCTGTCTCAACTCTTTCTCATGATCTCTGACATACGCCTTCGATCCTAAAAGTCCTCTTTCTTCGCTTCCGCAGAATACAAACCGAAGACCATAATTCAGCTCTTTCCCTTTCATCTGCTCCATGATTCCAAGAAGCCCTGCGCATCCGCTCATGTTGTCATATGCACCATGCGAAAGCGATGTCGTATCATAATGCGCGCTTAAAACGATCCATTCTTCTCTTTTTCCCGGCAATTCTGCAATCACATTATGGGATTCTCCATCGTATTCCTTCTGCCGGATTTCCAGACGGATCTGTTTTACTTTATTTTTCACAAGTTCTACTGCCTGTGCGGAGTGAATCATAGCGCAGAGCACTTTCTTTTCCTCTCCGACAACGGCTTCCCGAAGATCTCTCTGATCAATGTCTGTATGTGGGTAATAGCTGTTTCCATATTGGAACAGAATCGCTTTCGCGCCTGCTTTCATCAAATCCTGGTACGCAAAAAATCCGATTCCCTGCGTATCCATCAGCACAATTTTATCTTTTGCACCGGCAACGGAAACCGGATCGGTTCCCGGCATATAGTAGAGTTCGCCTTCGACACTTCCGCTTCCGCAGCATGTGAGAGCTTTGCATGAAATTTCCATCCCGTCTGCATACAAATGTGCCTCTTCGATTTCGCCCATCGCAACGCGGAAACCTTCCAGTTTTGCCGGGACTCCTAATGCTTCACACTGCTCCTTTAAATAGTTTGCAACCTGCAATTCTTCTTTTGTACCGCTTGCATGTACAAAATCTGTCTGGTCAAAAATAGATTTTAACTTCATATTTTTAGTTCTCCTTTATAACCATTTTTTCTGTATATCATTTGCTAACATAACCATGTTATTTCGTACAACTTTTTTTAAAAAACTGTGATGGTGTATCTGTTCCTCTTTCTCATTCCCATGATTTATGTTTTTTCCAGAGCTCAGAGAGACTCGATCAGTCCTTTGATTCCCTGCTCTTTATAGATATCTTTATAGTATTGGACTTCATCCTTGATCAGCTCATCGATCACCTGCATGCCAAGCAGCTCCACCGGCGCCTGGTCATCTGTGAGGATATAATTTCCTTTCTGATATTCTGTAAGATTTGACGTAACTTCCTGCATCATATTTTTCAGGTTTACGTTTGTAAGTTCCCCCGTATGTTTCGTCAGATTCTTTACGATGTCCGAATCGTCCGACGCAAAGAGTTCCCGGTTGGACGATCCTGCCACATCCACTGTAACCGCTGTATCAAAGACACTTCCAATCGTATCCGAAAGGTACTGATTGATGTTTCCTTCCTTCATTCCACGCATATTCATGTTTACCACCATAACGCCATCGTCCTTCAGATGTGATTTGACCAGTTCAAAGAACTCTTTGGAGGACATCTGGAATGGAATTGTGATATCCTGATATGCATCGACCATAATCACATCATACGTTTTCTGCGATGCATTTAAAAACGCTCTTCCATCGTAAGTAGTCACCGGAATATCCTCGGAAAGTGAAAAATATTTCCGCGAGAGATCCGTGATCTTTTCATCAATCTCTACACCCTCAATGTTCATGTTCCCAAAATATTTCTTACACTGTGTGGCGTAGGTTCCCGTACCATGCCAAGGATCAGCACATCCATCTGATCTGTCGGCTTGTCTTTGATCATAGCGGCGCCGCCATCGCATAATCATATACATTCCGGTCAGTTCCA
>ENA-OQIM01000118-OQIM01000118.1-human-gut-metagenome-genome-assembly--contig:-NODE-118-length-26052-cov-2.843973_pt1 | contig 26052 bp, 31 predicted proteins | sample MGYA00242579_ERZ504744 | MGnify/ENA primary metagenome ERZ504744 (study PRJEB26092, sample SAMD00036441) | human gut metagenome | host: Homo sapiens | study: EMG produced TPA metagenomics assembly of...
ACATGTCGTCAGCTGACGGGTTTTTATAAATATAGAAAACCCTTAAAATAAGGAATAAAATGGCTTGTTATAACCCTTAAAATAAGGTATATTAATAAAAAAGGGGGAATCTAAAATGACAGGATATGCTGTGAAACATTCGATACGGGCAGAAGATATACGAATTTTAAGGAAGAAATTGAAGCTTACACAAAAAGATTTTGCAAAGTTAGTAAATGTATCTCAGAAAACAATAGAAAGATGGGAAAGTGAAAATCGGGATATTACAGGACCGGTTACGACATTAGTTCATATTTTAAACGAGTATCCTCAGATAGAGGAAAACCTCCGCGTGCCGGAAAAAGAATATCCGATACGCTTATGGTACATGTTTAAGAGTGAAATATGTACGATTATTGATGTGGATGAGAGAGGCAGAAAAGTAAAAATATATAATTATACAAACAATTTTATTAAAAAAGCATTTGGCCGAAATGAAAAACCAACCTTTGAAGAATACGAGGAATTTCTGGAATCTCGTTGTTTCCCGAGACAACGAGACAAAATAAAATTGGTATTAGAAGATTTGAATCTGCCATTTTATGATCCGTTTATGATCATAGAAAAGACCGAAGGAAGAATGGCAGAGGATGATTTCTGGATCAGGATTGAGAGGTAAAAATGGTACAGCTTTTTGAACAGGATATCAAAACAAATGACAGACAATCGTCAAAAGGAAACCAATTGAAATGGTGCAGGAACAATGTATGGTATAAAGCTGATTATATGGGATATGAGGGATTGGTGGAATATGTTGTTTCACGTTTGTTGGAAAAATCTTCACTGAAACAGGAAGAGTATGTTTTATATAAAACAGAAGAGATTAGTTATAAGAGAAGAAAATATCTGGGATGTAAAAGTGAAAATTTTTTGCCTGAGGGATGGCAGCTTATTACATTAGAAAGACTTTTTTATGGATTTTATAATGAAAGTCTTTATAAAAAATTATTCACGATTCCAGAACATTCGGAAAGACTGGAATTTATAGTAGATCAGACGGAACGCATTACGGGAATTAGCGATTTTGGAAAGTATATGAGTAAGATCCTGGCAATTGATACATTTTTTATGAATGAAGATCGGCATATGCATAATATTGGAGTCTTAATGGATGCAGAAGAAAAATATCATTTATGTCCAATATTTGATAATGGTGCAGGACTGCTATCAGATATACAGATGGATTATCCGATGGAAGAAAACATAAATAATCTGATGGAGGAGGCACGATCAAAAACTCTGTGTGAAGATTTTGATGAGCAGATCGAGATTGCAGAAGAATTGTATGGTCAGCAGATAAGGCTGAAATTTAATGAAAAAGATGTAAAAGAAATATTGGATATGGAAAGTTATTATTCGCAGGAATATAAAGAAAGAGTATTTGAGATTATTATGAACAGGAGAAGAAAGTACAGATATTTATTTTGAATAACTGTGCGTCGTATTCTTGGCATTTTGGTAATAAAGCAGGTGCAAAAGTTATCACATGTGCAGCTGCCGGTTACAGTAAAAAAATGTTCAAAAATGTCTGTAAACAGACAAAATATGACGAAAATATTCTAAACAAAGCTTGATTAAATGTGATGGGAAATTTATAATTTTAGTATAAATGTGAATTGGAAAATGGGGGAACGGTCACATCCAAAGGTGTTGTAAAAGGCATCAAAAAAGGAACTGCAACCATTACCGTTCAGAGTGGTTCCAAAAAACTGACCTGTAAGGTAACGGTTAAATAATTCAAAGGATATTAGTAATCAGCATTTGTTATTTACTCATAGTTATATCTTATATGTTTGAGTACGCAAAACAGACTGGAGCTTGATAAGAATATATATCAGGTTCTCAGTCTGTTTTTATATATTGCAGGCAAAAAAAGAACACGTTTTCACAAAATAAGATTGACTTTTTTCAAAACTCTTATTATCATATAAAACATATTTAATTACTATGAAATAAGGAATGATAAAAGTTCTGTTACACTGATGATGCTGAGTTACACAGATGACGTTGAGCAGCATACAGGACTGGCAGCGGGCAGACTTTTTTCAGAAGGAGGGGACGGGTACATGTCCATCAAGAAGATTGCAGAAAAGGCAGGGGTTTCACCGGCGACGGTTTCCAGAGTTTTGAATAATCCCAATTATAAATGTTCTGTTTCCGGACTCAGGGATAAGATATGGAAAACAGCTATCGAGATGAATTATGTGCCAACGAGGCGGCCCGGAATCTGAAAAAAGGCGTTTCCGCAAAGCAGGAGAAAACCTGGTACATCAATATCCTGATGACAAGAACCGATTCTTCCACAACGGATCCGTTTTTTGCGGAGCTCCTTCGGGTGATCGAAAGTGAGATCCATGATAAAAACTGCATTCTTTCCAAAGTATGGTATATGTCTGTGTTTTCCGATGACCGGAAGTGCCGAAGGGAGAATCTGGACCGGCTGATCGACGGAATGTATGATGAGGTGGAAGGGAAAAGGGACGGACTGATCATCATCGGCAGATGTAATAAAGAGGCTTTGAAGAAGCTGAATAAGAAGTATAAGAGTGTGGTATCGGTGAACCGGAATTCTACCAATTATGAAGTGGATGAGGTTCTTTGCGATGGGAAAAAGATCGCAGCAGCGGCAGTGGAATATCTGATCTCCCTGGGGCACAAAAATATCGGATATATTGGCCAGTGCCATAGCGAAGATCGGTATAACGGATATCTGGAAACACTGAAGAAGCATGATCTGGATGTGATACCGGAGTATGTTATCGAAACAAAGCAGACTGAGGCCGAGGGTTATGAAGCCATGGAAAAGTTCTTTCAGTCGGACGACATGCCAACCGGAATCTACTGTGCCAATGATATTTCGGCGATCGGAATGCTGAAGTGCCTGAATAAATTTCGGAACCGGTATTATATGCCTTCGATCATATCCAGCGATGATATACAGGAGGCACAGTTTACCAGACCGATGCTGACAACGGTGAGCCTGCCCAAGGAAGATATGGGAAAATTTGCATTGTACCTGCTGCTGGACCGACTGAAAGGCGGACATTCCGGTATTGTGCGAATGGAGCTGGAAGGCAGACTGATGATACGGAACAGCTGCAGCAGTGTGGAGGACAGTATGTGGAGCGATTATTGTATCTGAGTGTTGCGGATACGCAGATATAGTGACAGACAGGATGCAGTTGCGCAATGACCAGAGTATTTTCGTGAAAACGTTTTCAGATATTCCTATTTAATTAATGGGAATAATATGGTTTAATGTATTCAATTCAAACAAAAAAATTACAGAACCACAGTAAACGGAAAGAACAGGTATGATTTGACAGCGAAATGAAGCAGTTACATTGTTGGGAAAAAGATTTCTAAATAAAATGTGGTTGTAAAGGAGTACACAGATCATGAAAAGAAAACGCATCGCAGGTGTCTGTATCACAGTGGTAGCAGTGGTACTGGCAGGAACTTTTGCAGTATCGGGAAACAATACAAAGGATAAAAATCATGTGGAGATCATCAATGTGTCCTATGATCCGACCAGAGAATTTTATGAAGCATATAATAAGATTTTTTCAAAATATCGGAAAGAGGAAACAGGTCAGAGTGTGGATGTGATCCAGTCTCATGGCGGTTCCGGAAAGCAAGCCCTTGAGATTTCCAACGGACTTCCTGCGGATGTGGCGACACTTGCACTGGAATATGATATCGATGCGATCCGGAATGCCGGTCTGATCGACAAGGGCTGGATCGATGAATATCCGGATGACAGTGCTCCTTATACTTCCACCATTGTATTTCTTGTTCGGAAGGGAAATCCGAAGAATATCCACGACTGGGATGATCTGACAAAGGATGGTGTGGGGGTGATCACTCCCAATCCGAAAACCTCCGGTGGTGCCCGCTGGAATTACATGGCAGCCTGGGCTTATGCCAATGAGAAATATAACGGCAACGAGACAGAGATGAAAGCCTTTATCAAGAAGCTTTACAAAAATGTTCTGGTTCTGGATTCCGGAGCAAGAGGTGCCACAACCTCTTTTGTGGAAAACGGGCAGGGTGATGTGCTGATCGCCTGGGAAAATGAAGCGTTTCTTTCTGTAAGGGATAATCCGGATGATTACGAGATCGTAACGCCGGGCATCAGTATCCTGGCACAGCCATCCGTTGCTGTTGTAGATGAAAATGTGAAAAAGCATGATAATGCAGAAGCTGCGAAAGCATATCTGAAATATCTGTATTCCGATGAAGCTCAGGAGCTGATCGCGGAGAATTACTATAGGCCGGTTGATAAGACGATCCTGAAAAAGCATGCAGATACTTTTGACCTGAAGGTGAAGCTGACAACGATCAAAGATTTCGGCGGCTGGGATGCAGTTCAGAAAAAGCATTTCGCAGACGGCGGAGTGTTTGATGAGATCTATGAAGAGTAGAAGAGCCTGAGATTTTGTAACAGATCAGAGAGTTGTAGAAGAGTCAGAGATTTGCAACAGATTAGAGAATTGTAGAAGAGTCAGAGATTTGCAGCAGACCGGAATTGTAACAGACCAGAAACTTAGAATAGAAAAGAGGGGAGACAGAAATGAAGAAACAACAGAGCAAACGTGTGATACCAGGCTTTGGACTGACAATGGGAGTGACTTTGGCGATGCTGAGTATCGTAGTTCTGATCCCTCTTGCGTCTTTGGCAGTATACTCGGCGCGGCTTGGTTTTCGGGAATTTATTGAGGTGATCACACGGCCGAGGGTTTTGTCCGGATTCTATGTAAGCTTTATTACCGCATTTGCGGCCACAGTGATCAATGCTATTATGGGCCTGGTCCTTGCGTGGGTGCTGGTAAGATATGATTTTCCGGGAAAAAGGATCATGGATGGAATGATCGAGCTGCCTTTCGCACTGCCGACTGCAGTTGCCGGTATCTCACTGACATCCCTGACATCCGATAAAGGTCTGGTGGGAAGCTTTTTTGCAAATTTCGGTATTAAGATCGCATATACCAGGATCGGTATCACGGTGGCATTGATCTTTGTGGGAATCCCTTTTGTGGTCAGGGCCATTCAGCCGGTTCTGGAGAAGCTGGACGGTTCCTATGAGGAGGAGGCTCGTGTCATGGGTGCAAAGCCATTCACCGTTTTTCGCAGAGTTATTCTTCCTGAGCTTCTGCCGGCAATGCTTTCCGGGGCAGGACTTGCCTTCGGACGCTGCCTGGGAGAATACGGAAGCGTTGTTTTTATCGCAGGAAACAAACCTTATTATACAGAGATCACGCCGCTGATCATCATGTCAAAGCTTCAGGAGTTTGACTATGAAAGCGCAACAGCTATCGCACTGGTTACACTGGCAGTATCATTTCTGATCCTGTTTGGTGTGAATCTGGTGCAGGCAAGAAATACGAAACGTATCAGAGGGAGGGATGCATAATGGATGAAAAAAGAAGCAGGCTTCCGGACCGGTGAAATGGATCCTTATCGGGATTTCCGTGATCTTTCTTTTTGTGATGCTGGTACTGCCTCTGGTGGTTGTTGTAACCCAGGCGCTGAGCAAGATGGCAGTGCTATGTGCAGGCGGTGACAGATGAGTATACACTGAAGGCGCTGAAGCTGACCATTGAGGCGACGGCTGCGGCTGTTGTATGCAACACGATCTTTGGTTTGTGTGCGGCATGGGCAATGACCAGATTTCATTTTCGGGGAAAAAAACTCCTTACCACTTTGATCGATGTTCCGGTTACGGTATCACCGGTTATCGCAGGTCTTATCTATATCCTGGTTTTTGGAAAGCAGAGTCCTCTTTATTCTGTTCTTGAAAGTGCAGGAATCCAGATTGTATTTGCAGTTCCGGGAATTATCCTGCAACGATTTTTGTCACGTTTCCATTTGTGTCCAGAGAGATCATACCGGTTCTGGAATCCATAGGGTCCGATGAGGAAGAGGCGGCAGCACTGATGGGAGCAAAAGGCTGGACGATTTTTACCAAGGTGACATTTCCGCATATCAAGTGGGCATTTCTCTATGGTGTTGTGCTGTGTACAGCCAGAGCATGGGAGAGTTTGGAGCTGTGTCCGTACTGTCCGGACATCTCCGTGGAAAAACAAATACACTTCCGCTTCATGTGGAAATTCTTTATAACGAATTCCAGTATGTTCCGGCATTTGCGGTTTCTTCGATCCTGGTGATCCTGGCGGTGATCCTTCTGATCGCAAGAAATGTTCTGGAGCATAAAGGAAAGGGGGAAAAAGGCGATGTACGTTGAGTTAAAAAATATCAATAAAACATATGGGGATTACAAGGCATCTGATAACGTAAGCTTTGGTATCGAAAAGGGGAAGCTGATCGGTCTTCTGGGGCCCAGCGGAAGCGGAAAAACTACGATTCTCCGTATGATCGCCGGTCTGGAGCAGCCGGACAGCGGTGAGATCATCATCGACGGAAGAGTGGTCAATGATGTGCCTGCCAGCGAGCGAGGCATTGGATTTGTGTTCCAGAATTATGCTCTTTTCCGGTATATGACGGTGTATGATAATATTGCATTTGGCCTGAAGGTGCAGAAGGCGGACAAGAAGTATATTAAGCAGAGGGTTATGGAACTGGTAGAGCTAATCGGGCTGAAGGACCTGGAGAAAAGATATCCGAGTCAGCTGTCCGGTGGTCAGAGACAGCGAGTTGCTTTTGCCCGGGCTCTGGCTCCGAATCCGCAGCTTCTCCTTCTGGATGAGCCTTTTGCGGCGATCGATGCAAAGATCCGTACGGAGCTTCGAAGCTGGCTGAAGGATATGATCGAGAAGCTGGGGATCACCAGCATTTTTGTTACTCATGATCAGGATGAGGCTATTGAGGTGGCGGATGAAATTATTATTACCAACCGTGGACGGATCGAGCAGAAGGGAACTCCACTGGAGGTTTATCAGAATCCGGATACTGCGTTTACGGCGGGATTTTTCGGGCAGACTTCTGTGATCGATGATTATCAGGTGTTCAATCACTTCGAGGAAGTTCCGGGAGCGAAAAAGCCATTGTCCGTCCGGAGTTTGTAAAAGTGACAAAGAAGAACGAGGAGCAGAAATATAAAGCTCCGCAACAGAGGGCATCGTAGAACGAGTCGCGTTCCGCGGCAGCAGCCTGGAACTGAAAGTCCGTGTAGGAAACACCACACTCAGCGCCAGAAGAAGCCTTGACGAAGAACCGTCCGGGAAGGCGAAGTTGTGGATGTGTTTGTGCAGAGGATTTTTGTAACAAAGGGAAATGAGGCAGTACTGCTACATAATACAGCTATGGTTGAGGATTGGTTAGTGATATAAAAAAATGCCGCGGGAGCGGCATTTTATGAGCAAGTAGCGTTAGCGGATTGCGAATATCATATGATGTGGCCGCGGAGTGGCATTTTTTTATATATGTGAAATTTTTACACCGTAATATTCTGCAAGAGAATCCACCAGATCATCACGGATTTTTTTGTGGTCATTGCCATCCAGGGACATGACACAGGATACCATCTGACGTTTTTTGTCAACGACGCAGTATTGGCCGTAATTGCCGGACAGGATCAGTGTATCTTCCATAGGTCCCATATATATGAAATATCCATAACCATAGCTCTGGTAATCCGGATGCTCCGTCAGTGGATTGTAAGAATCGATATGTTTCTGACAGGCATCAATCACGAATTTTTTTGGGACGATCTGTTTTCCGTTCAGGGAACCCTCATGCAGAAGCAGATGTCCAAAACGAGCCAATTCATCAATCGTCAGATACAGTCCGTTAGCTGCCATACAATGTCCCTGAGGGCAGAGGGTCCAGTCCGGATTCGGAATGCCAACCGGTTCAAAGAAACGATATCGCAGATAATTCAGCAGACCCGTTCCGGATTTCTCTTCCAGAAGAACAGATAAAATATAGGAACAAAAATTGCTGTACACAAAATGAGTACCAGGTGTATATGGAAAAGAATCATTCTGAAAGAAATATCTCACCCAGTCCTTTTCTCTGTATCGCTCTGGTCCATCGCAGAAAAAGAGCGGATCTTTCTGACCGGATGACATGGTAAGAAGATCACGGATCTTTATCTTGTACAGATTTTCAGAAGGGTCGGAAGGGAAATATTTTTCAAACCAAGGATAAATGTATTCATCAAGAGTGATCAGTCCTTCACGTTCTGCGATACCTGCGGCCATTGCAACAAAAGGCTTGCTAATAGACCATATATTTAAACGGGTTTTGACCGGAAAAAGTCTAAATTCTTCTTTTAGAAGATCATTTTTATATATCTGTGCGTAGATGATATTGGAATGATGTTGCTTTGATTTCTCAAGAAAAATATCTAAAATTTCCTGCATGATAATCCCCCCCTGAAATTATTATTCGTAAAAAAGATCAAAGTCTGAATAAAGTTCTTCTAGGTCATGAAGTCGTGTACTGATGGATTTGCACCTGGTTTTGCGGATTTTTGCAACAATACTGTCAAACAGACAATAGAGGCATGAGAAGGAGTTAAATCCCATTTCATTGAGATTGATCTCTATAATGATAGCGTGGTCTGCCAGCGCCCATGCCGGTGATGAAATGCTGTCTGTGATGGCGAGTATCTTTGCACCATGATTTTTGGCAATCTGTGCATATTTCAGAGACCATTTGGTATAGCGGGCAAAAGAGATCAGAAGAACAACTGTATCCTCGGATGCTTCTGTGAGATATTCGAAATTGGAATCGTAAAATTCGTGAACCACCTTGGTATTTCCAAGAAGCTGATTCAACAGAGTTCCCATCCAGAGAGCGGCACTGTAGGAAGAGCGTGCACCAACAATGAGGCGTTTTTTGGCATTGCTCAGATGGGTAACAATCTGATCCATATCTTCCTGATTCAGATGAGATGCCCAGCTTTCCATGGAATGGAGTTCATTGGCAATGATGTTTTGATAAAAATTTCCGCTATCCAGCAGTGAATCGTCTTTTATAACCGTAGGAACGGAAAGAATATCATTCTGTACAGTACGCTGCATTTCAGAAAAACTTTCAAATCCCAGGGAATAGGCAAGGCGTATGATAGTGGTTTCGCTTACGGAAATTTCCTTGCTGAGTTTCGCAAGGGTGGAATAACTGAATGAATCAAGGTGTTGTAATATATATTCGGCAACTTCTTCTGACCGGCAGAAAGGAAAGATACTTTTCACGGATCAACTGTTCTATTTTCATGAAACCTCCTGTACTGTACGATTAGTATAATAAATTATAACAGGTGTAAAGTTTGATTACAATATAATGGAGTAAAAAATTCTTCTTAACATAAAAAAAGATGTAAATAATGCACAAATTAAAGTGTGTATTTTTAATAATATTGTCAATAGAAATCTTGAAACCTAGATGTTAATATAGCATTAAATAATTCATATGACGTCAGAAAAAGAATTAATTGCACTATTAATATTAAAGTCAATAAAAAAGGGGGGCTTTTATGTCGTCAACAGTAAAGGAAATAAAAGAAAAAACAGGTTACCTGAAACGAAGTGATCTTTATACAATCGGTGTAGGACAGGCGATTGGATCGGGTGTTCTGACACTGATCGGACCGGCAATTCTTTTGACTGGTCAGTCAGCATGGTTGGCATATGTAGCTGCATGTATCTGGGGATTTATGATGATTGCACCAATTCCATGGATCACATCTACACTGAAACTTGGAGGAGGATTTTATTCTCTGGTAGGAGATATGGCCGCAAACGAGTTGCCGGTATGTATGCAGTAGGATTTTTGCCACAGACGATCAATCTGGCGACTTATGGTGTGGCAATTGGTATGTATGCAAATTCCCTGTGGCCGCAGATCAATGCGAAATGGTTTGGAATTGCAGCCCTGAGTGTGTTCTTTGCCATCAATCTGTGTGGTGTGGATGTAATGGCGAAGGTACAGAAAATTCTGGTTATCCTGCTGTTTGTTGCACTTGGTCTGTTTATTGTTCTGGGATGCCTCCAGCTGAAAAATCCGGTGTTTGAGTTTACAGCACCAGACTTTTTCTCCAATGGTCCATCCGGATTCTTTTCCGCAATCATGCTGTATGTATATTCAACAAACGGATATTCCTGCATTATGAATTATGGTAAACAGGCAAAAGAAGCACATAAAGATATTCCAAAGGCACTTCTGTACTGTATTCCGACACTGATGGTTGTATATGGCGGTGTTGCAATTGTAGCAAGTGGTGTGCTTCCTCTGGATCAGGTAGCCGGACAGCCGCTTACCCTGGTTGCAAAAAATATTTTAAATCCGGCACTTTTCACAGTATTTATGATTGGTGGTCCGGTACTTGCACTGTCTTCATCCATTAATTCAACAATTTCCAATAACTGTATTCCGGTTGCACAGTCCTGTAAAGATGGATGGCTTCCGAAATCATGGGCAGCTCAGAACAGAAGAGGGGCTTACTGGAAACTGATGACATTTACTTATCTTATGGGAATATTACCTGTGTTACTGGACTTTTCTATCAGTGATGTTGTAAATAATATTATGCTTCTGGCATCAGCATTGGCATTTCTGCAGATTTATGCGTATTTCCAGCTTCCGAAAAAACATGCAGAAGCATGGGAAAAATCACCAATGCATATTTCTAACGGAAAATATTATTTCCTCTGCTGTTTGAGCCTGTTTGCATATATCTGCATTTTTATCAATCTTGCAGAAGCCTGAAACTTCCGGTAGTAATCATCAGTCTGATAGCCATTGTAGTATGCATGGCTTACGGATGGTTTAGAAGTGTAAGTCCTGATGTAAAGATGGAAACAAGTGTGTGGGAGGATTAATGTTTATGAATAAAGACCAGAACCTGATCAATGAATTTGCTATCAAAACTTTAAAAGAAAATCTCAATGTTATGTATGCGCAGATATGGCGTGAAGGACAGTTAACGGCAGAATATAAAAGAATGCCGGTCAAGACACGCCTTAATACCTGGTCTGCCTGCAAGGGTGTTGTGTCCTGTGCGGTAGGAATCGCACTTGATGAAGGCTGATTCGACTTGATGAGAAGATTGTGGATATTTTTCCAGAGTATGCACCGGAGAATCCGGAAGGATATCTGGGGGATGTAACGCTGGAAAATATGCTGACAATGACTACAGGTTTGGAAAGTTCTCTGTTTTTCTGTGACTGGCCGGAGCGTTACACAACTCCGGACTGGATCCGATATTTCTTCGAGAATGCGAAAGTGATAAAAAAACCGGGAACAGAATGGCTGTACAGCAATTTTAATACTTATATGATCAGCTGCGCGATTGAAAAACGTGCGGGAGTTAATCTTCTGGAATATTTGAGAAATCGCTTTTTTGAGCCGCTGGGAATTGGAAATCCAGACTGGACTTTGTGTCCGAAAGGGCATGTGCATGCGGCTAATGGACTTTATGTGAATATTGATGAGTTTACCCGGTATGGACAGATGATTCTTCACAAGGGAAATTATAATGGAAAACAGCTGGTGCCAGAGTCGTACATGAAGATGGCAACGTCCAATCTGGTGGATAATTCAGTGGCAGGAAGTCCGGGAAATCTTTATTCCGGTTTTGGATATGGATATCAGTTTGTCATGAATCCGGAAGCCGGTTCCTATCGATCCGATGGAAATTATGGTCAGTTCTGTCTGGCGTTTCCGGATAAAGATGTAGTAGTAACTGTGATGTCACTGGAGGGGGATTTCCAGAAAATAGGAAATCATCTATGGACTACAGTGGTTCCGGAATTATAAGAATTCTGTCTGGCAAATCAGACAATGTAAGAGGGCTTAAATCTTTCTGGCTTGACATTGGTCAGAAACCGTTTTATACTCCTGTCTTTGACAGTTGCTAAAACAAAAAAATCGCTGTACCTTTTGATTTTACTGGGGTTCGGCGATTTTTGTGTCGTTTTGGAATATAGTATTTTATGCCGTTAATAAATTCCGGTTGACAAATTGGTATAGAAAGCATAAGATGATAGTAGCTAAGAAATGTGATGAAATTCAAACATTGGCAAAGACGAAAACCCCGGAAGTCTCGCACACTTCCGGGGTTTTCTATGCGTTATGTAAGGGGGCTTAAGCCTTTCAGACTGTTACTGCCTGTCATTTCTGTCCAGCCATTTGCGAATATAGTAGCTAACTATATCCGCCGTAACAGAAACAAAAAATGTGATGATTAATTCGCACACTGGACTTCACCTCCTTTCTGCTGGAGGGTTGGCAGCATTAATAGTGTACTATAGTTTAGAACAAAATGGGACCGTTGTGAGAAAATTTATTGTTCTTGACATGAAGCAGAATCGGAATTATACTAATTCATGTAAATAACAGGGGAGCTTGTGATGGCAGGCTGAGAGGAAGTCTTCAACTTCGACCCTTATACCTGATTTGGATAATGCCAACGTAGGAACGTATAAGATGAATTTACGGGAGATACTTTGGTGTATCTCCTTTTTTATTGGATGCGGATGTTTTTATCCGATTGAATACGTAAGATCAGGATTTACAGGGAAGGGATTAAGAGCGAATGCTTTTAACCCCGGTATCGACAATTGAATATTGGGAAATTTGAGAGTGAACTGAGTTCATGAAGGGGTGCACCACCGCGGGTGTATTTCTTTGTGAACTCTTTTTTATTGACGAATAGCTTTTGAAGTTTCCGGAAAGGAGAGATTATGATCACAGTAAATGGTGAAAGCAGAACATTGGAAAAGCCGGTGACAGTAACAGAATATCTGGAAGCATGTAACTATGTTCCGGTGCAGGTTGTAGTAGAGCTGAATGAAGAGATCATTAAGAGAGACACTTATGATACAACAGTACTGAAAGATGGCGATGTTGTGGAGATTCTGCAGTTTATGGGCGGCGGAAGCTGCTGATGTCGCTATAGAGATAAAATTAGGTATATATACCACGGCAGTAACTGACAGATAAGTTACTGAAAAAATGCAGATGAAGAATGATCTGGCAGAAGAAGGCGCTGGTTATAAATCGGTGGAAATATTTTCTGCAAACAGCCATAAAGAAAGGTGGACATAAAAAATGACAACAGCAAACACAAATGAAGACAAACTGATCTTGGGAGGCCATGAGTTTACTTCCCGTTTTATCCTTGGTTCCGGAAATTTCCTGGAGCTTGTAAAAGCATGTATTGAAAAAGCAGGAACTCAGATCGTAACACTTGCCCTGCGCCGTGCAAATGAGGGTGGGCTTGCCAATATTCTTGACTATGTGCCGAAGGATGTTACTCTTCTTCCGAATACATCAGGAGCCAGAAATGCAGAGGAAGCAGTCCGTATTGCAAGACTTTCCCGCGAGCTTGGCTGTGGAGATTTTGTAAAGATCGAAGTTATCCATGATTCCAAATATCTTCTTCCGGATAACTATGAGACCATCAAGCAACAGAGATCCTTGCAAAAGAGGCTTTGTAGTTATGCCATACATGTATCCGGATCTGAATGCAGCCAGAGATCTGGTGAATGCAGGAGCTGCCTGTGTAATGCCACTTGGCTCTCCAATCGGTTCCAACAAAGGAATCTGTACAAAAGAATTCATCCAGATCCTTATCGACGAGATCGACCTTCCGATCATCGTGGACGCAGGAATCGGCCGCCCGTCACAGGCATGTGAGGCTATGGAAATGGGGGCTGCAGCAGTTATGGCAAATACAGCCATTGCAACTGCAGGAGACGTCCGTGTTATGGCGGAAGCCTTTAAGAAAGCTATTGAGGCAGGAAGAAGTGCATATCTTTCCGGTATGGGAAGAACTCTGGAGAGAGGTGCAAGTGCATCCTCACCGCTGACCGGATTTCTTCATGAGTAAAATTGATAAATGAATGATTGAACGCAGAACACTAAGCGGGGGACAGGCACTGCCTGTGTAGTGAAACACAGGTATTGTCTGGTTTCAATCGAAATTGAGTTTACAGATATGCAGCAGTGAGGACCAGAGTATTGCTGCAATATATGAGAGGAGCGACATAAGAGTAATGGCAGAGACAGTACAGGCCAGTCAGCAGGACGGCCATTTTAATGAAAGCATCGTAAATGAAGAAATTCTGGAAGATATGAAAAAGAACCGTATCGATCACATGAAGTACCTTCCGGATATGGAACAGCTGGAAGAATCTGATGTAATGGATCAGGTTATTTCCGCAATGAACGCATATGATTATGATAAGTACACAGAAGCGGATGTACGGAGAGCGCTTGTTCATGACAACCGTACACCGGAGGATTTTAAAGCACTGCTTTCACCGGCAGCGCTGCCTCTTCTGGAAGAAATCGCACAGGCTGCACGGATCGAAACAAGGAAACATTTTGGAAACAGTATCTGCATGTTTACACCGATCTACATTGCAAACTACTGTGAGAACTACTGTATTTACTGTGGATTTAACTGCCACAACAAGATCCGCCGCGCACAGCTGAATGCAGATGAGATCGAGAAAGAGATGGCAGCCATTGCAGAAACCGGACTCCAGGAGATCTTGATCCTTACCGGAGAGAGCAAAACGAAATCTAATGTGGAATATATTGGAAAGGCTTGTGAGATCGCCCGGAAATATTTCAAGGTAGTCGGTCTTGAGGTGTATCCGATGAATTCTGATGAGTACGCATATCTTCACAAATGCGGTGCGGATTATGTGACGGTTTTCCAGGAGACTTATAATTCTGATAAATACGAAACTCTGCATCTGGCAGGCCACAAGAGGATTTTCCCATACAGGTTAAATACACAGGAGCGTGCGTTAAAAGGTGGCATGCGAGGTGTTGGTTTTGCGGCACTTCTGGGACTGGATGATTTCCGCAAGGATGCTTTTGCAACGGGATATCACGCATATCTTCTGCAGAGAAAATATCCACACGCAGAGATCGCTTTTTCCTGCCCGAGACTTCGTCCGATCATCAACAACGACAGGATCAACCCGAAGGATGTACACGAACCGCAGCTTCTCCAGGTAGTTTGTGCATATCGTCTGTTTATGCCGTTTGCAAGTATTACTGTATCCACCAGAGAGTGTGCCCGCGTGAGGGATAATCTGGTAAATATTGCGGCGACCAAGATCTCCGCAGGTGTCAGCACAGGAATCGGAAGCCATGTGGAAGATATCGAAGATAAGGGTGATGACCAGTTTGAGATCTCTGACGGAAGATCTGTAGATGAGGTCTTCAATGATTTGAAAAGAACGGCCTGCAGCCTGTAATGAACGATTATATCTATCTGTAAAAACATAGATCATGGGATAACTTCTGTGGAATATGTGGAAAACCAACCACTCCGGAGAGCATTTTTCCGGGGCGGTTGTGGATAAGTGTGATGAAAAATCGCCCAGGATCCCGCGTAATACAAGGCTGATCACGTTTTCTCGAAATATTCCAAAACGGAAATTTTTCCACGGAATCCTGTATTGATTTAACGTTTTCCGGGGATTTTCTGCTGCTTTTTAGGGCAGAGATCCCGGAAATTTTGTATAGTCTGAAAACGGTTTCCAATCTAATAGTTTTCATATGTACTTACTCATGTTTATAATAGCCCCAACAACAAAACACGAGGCAAAACACAGGAGGTAAGTATTATGAAAAGAAGATGGAAATCAGCAGTAGCAGCTCTTGCAGCAATAGTAACAATTGGAAGCCTTACAGGCGTAACCACCTATGCGGCGGACAGTGTCAGCATCACCAATGTATCTTATGATCCGACCAGAGAGCTTTATGAGCAGTACAACAAGAGCTTCCAGGAACACTGGAAGGAAAAAACAGGCCAGGATGTGGAGATCACACAGTCCCATGGTGGTTCCGGCAAGCAGCACTTGAGGTTGCCAACGGACTGGAAGCAGATGTGGTAACACTGGCACTGGAGTATGATGTAGATGCGATCCAGGATGCAGGACTCATCGATGACGGATGGGTGGACGAATTTCCGGAGGACAGCGCTCCCTATACTTCGACGATTGTATTTCTTGTGAGAAAAGGAAATCCGAAGAATATCAAAGACTGGGACGATCTGGTAAAGAAAGACGTAGGTGTGATCACACCAAACCCGAAAACCTCCGGCGGAGCAAGATGGAACTATCTGGCAGCTGGGCCTATGCAAAAGATAAATATAACGGAGACGAGGACAAAATTAAAGAATTTATCGGAGATCTTTACAAAAACGTACTTGTCCTGGACACCGGAGCCAGAGGCGCAACGACCTCTTTCGTGGAAAACGGACAGGGTGATGTACTGATCGCCTGGGAAAATGAAGCCTATCTTTCCGTAAAGGATTATCCGGACGACTACGAGATCGTAACACCAAGCATCAGCATCCTTGCACAGCCATCTGTAGCAGTAGTCGATAAGTCGTAGACAAAAGAGGCACCAGAGATGTGGCAGAGGAATATCTGAATTATCTCTATTCCGATGAAGCACAGCGGATCGCCGGTGATAATTATTACGTCCGTCAAACCAGGATATTCTGAAGGAATACTCCGATGTGTTTGACCTGGACATCAATCTTGTCACCATTGATGATTTCGGCGGATGGAAAAAGGCACAGGAAACACATTTCTCAGATGGAGGGATTTTTGATCAGATTTACGAAGGATAGACAGCAGAAGATATAGTCGGACACAATAACGCAAAGAAGCTGCAGAACAGTGAAAAAACAGAGTCTGCAGCTTCTTTTATGTAAATATTGTGAATCACAAGGGATCAGGCATGGCTTCCTTCGGTCAGGGAACAGCCGTCCATTATACGGATCCCGTTTATGACATCCAGATAAGTGTCATACATTTCCTTCCATTCATCAGAGGCGTCCTTGGAGTACTGGCTGATGGTGGACAGAAGATCGTATTTTTTGCGTCGACGGTTTCGATACGGCCGAGATAGCCCTGCCATACACTGTCCAGAGGCTGGTCTTCGCCATCGTAATATCTGGCTTCCAGAGTCAGTACAGGAACATCCTCATTGTAATAAGTCAGTTTATATCCACCATTTTCGGTTTCGGTTGTTTCATAACGGCAGAGATATTTCCAGCGCTCCGGAGTGAGGACCTGGAAGTAATCCGTCATGGCCATATCCACACGTTCTGCGTAAACGAAATCTATGGATTTGATCAGCTCTGTGGCTTCCTTTTCGGCGGCCTTGTCATAGGTGTCTGACGGAGTCAGGACAAAAAGTCCAAATGTATAATCGTCAGTCTGGCATACAAGAGCATCTACATTTTTTTCTTCTTCGTTGACTTCGGTTAAGTATTGATATTTCGTGGCAGGATAAGATCAAAGGTAAGATCCTTTTTGGTGATGATCTCACCCTTTACCGGATAGTATTCTGCCAGAAAACCCTTCAGGAAGAATCCTCCAGAGAGGAATTCGGTACTTTTAAAACAAAGGCAGTGCTTTTTCCGCCATTTACGGAACGCTGCTCGAAATAACCTTCTTTTTCGGGCATGGATTCTCTGATCGTATCATCGGCAGGGAATCCAACCCGCATATGAAGCTCGCCGCGCTTTTCCGATTCAGAGGAATCTTCCGTGTTTGTATCGGAAGAGGAATTTGGGTATGAAGAATCGGAATCCTGCGAGGAGGAGTTTCCACTGGTATCGGAGGATTCTTCTGAAGAATCTCCGGAGGAGGAATCAGTTTCAGAATCGGAATATTCCTGAAGATTGCCGTAGTCATCAATATAATATTTATCTCTGGAGCCAATATATGTGGTTCCGGTGGCATCTTCCAGCCACACATTGCCGTCCTCATAATAATAATGAGGCTCAAAATAACCGTCCTGTTCGGTCCAGCCGGCATCGTTGCCTTCCATCAGTCACCGGAATCCGGGTCAGGGGCATAATTACCTTCCCCGATATATTCATCCTCGGAACCATTGCGGTACCAGTAATCTCCGTTTTCATCCTGCCAGATGTACTGACCGTCATCGGTTGGAGGGTCAGAAGCGAGGACCGGGACTGCAGATATGGAAAGAGCGATCGCGCCTGTTAAAAGAACTAAGATTTTTTTATGCATAGGCACCTCCTGATAAATTGCGCAGCAGTTAGCTGCTTACTATTCTTTGATCATAAATTTTTACAAATAAAAAAAGATCTGTCTGTTAAGTACATTGTAACAGACAGATCTCGATATCCGAAAATGTGAAGAAAAAGAGACATTTACGGGAAGCTGCTTACAGGTCTGGAAATATGCTATCCGATCGTGAAAAGGCCGGCTTACCGGCAGGTAAAAAGATATCCCTTCCCATAAACCGAGACAATGTCATACTCATCGGTATCTTCGGCACCGATCTTGGTCCGGAGGTTAAAGATATGCCGCCGTACCGTGCTGGTATCTGTTCCTGCACAGCTGCCCCATACCGCTTCGTAGAGCTCCTTTGCAGAAAAAATCTTCTCCTGGTTTTCTGCAAGGAGACGCAGCAGAGAGAATTCGGTCCGGGTAAGGCCTGTGTCGGCATTATTGAGATATGCATGGCCATCCGAAAGATCCAGCCGCAGGCTGCCGATGGTGATCTGACGGGAGGACTGAAATTTTTCTTTTATTTTTTCTTCCATTCGTTTCTGGCGTTCCAGAAGCATCTGGATCACGGCCAGAAATTCATCGAAATTATAAGGTTTGGTGAGATAATAGTCGCCTCCCTGCTGAAGTCCTTCTACCCGATCCCGGATATCACTTTTTCCGGTGAGAAAAAAGAACCGGATTCATGGTCTTTTCGCGGAAACGGCGGCAGATATCCAGACCGTTTCCGTCCGGAAGCATAATGTCCAGGATAAGAAGATCCGGCAGCTGTTCTTCAAGCTGATGATAGGCTTCGGCGGCTGTCTGTGCAGTGCGGACATCGTAGCCACGGCGCCGCAGCATCCGGCAGTTGGTATTCAGCACCTGTTCTTCATCCTCGACCATAAGGATAAGTGATTTCTTTTCATTCATTTATGATTCCTCCTCCGGAAGTGAGAAGAACACCTGAGTTCCTCGCCTTCTTTACTTTTCAGCCATATTTTGCCGCCATGGGCAGTGATGATCTGATGACAGACATAGAGGCCTATGCCGTGCCGCCAGTAATCCTTATCAGCGGAAACATAACCCTTGAGTGCGTTTTTTCGCATTTCTTCTGACATGCCGGTTCCGGTGTCGGAGACGCAGATGGTCTGCCAGCCCGGTTCGCCGGTAAGAGAAATGGTGATGGTTCCGTTTTGGGTGTGACGGTCTGCATTGGAGATCAGATTGGTGACAACCTGGATCAGCCGTTCCGGATCAGCAGAGATTTCCGGGAGTCCGGATTGTGTCGTAAGGACCAGCTGATTGTTCTTTGAGCTTGGATGACTGCAGTAGTCTTTTTTGCAGAATACAAAAGACCGGACAGATCTGATGGGACAAGGGAAAGGGCAAGCCGTCCCTGCTCAATGGAAACCGTATCCATCAGATCCAGCACGATCCGGTCAATCCGCATTACCGACTGTTCAATGGTGCGGAGATTTTCCTGCATAAGAGAGAAATCCAGAGGCTCTTCCTCAAGGAGCTCGGAGGTGTCCCGCGCGTGGAGGGAAATGGAACTCAGAGGATTTTTAATCTCATGGGCAACGGTGGTCAGGAAGGTGGACTTGGCATTATCAAGGGAGCGCAGTCGCAGATTCTGTTCCTCCAGAAGGAGCTGCTGCTGGTTATATTCCTTCAGATGAAATAGAGAACACTGCCGCAGACAATACTTACAGAGACAAACGCCAGAAGGATATCTGCCAGCCGGTCTGCTTCCGTGGCAAAAGGAGTTACAGTGTTCGGGAAATGGTATGCAACCAGACACAGTCCCATATAAAGGAGAATCTCCAGCAGGGAAACGATCAGAGCGCGTCTTTTTCCAGCATCAGCACGGTAAAAATAATAGCAAACACAAAGAATGCCGGCATGCCGCCACGATAACCGCCGCTGGTAAAAAACATCACCGGAAAAACGATCAGAAAAATCACGACAATGGTGATCAGGTAGCAGCGCTGATATTTTCCACTGTAATAGGAATAAAGAAAAAGCCCTCCGGAGATTGCAACCAGCGCAAAATTGATCAGTACATTTCCCCAGGAACCGGTCCCGAGGCTGAGAAAGGCCATGATCAGGCTGATCACAGTACCTCCCAAGGCGAGGATGTTGAACAGCCGAACGCGGAAATCAAGGATGGGACTGAATAAAGAGTGAAAAATATTTCGGAGCTTTGGGTTTATATTGATAAGGATCACCTCCTGTTCTTAATGTGGGTTTGTTGTATGTCTGCGAGCATCTTTCTTTTGGTGCTGTGATTATCGTAACTGCTATAATTGTATCATGCTGTCGTATAGTTGTGTACACAAAAAATACATTTAATCCCGTTTTCCTATTGACATACTATGAATAGTAGGTTAATATAAGTGTCAACAAAAGAAAGGGAAGAGGCTATGAACGAATACGGCTTTAATACAGGGCTGCTCCACGGCACCAACGAGAAATATCCACAGGGTGCAACACAGGTTCCAATCTATCAGAGCAGCGCATTCCGACATGACAGCGCGGAAGACCTGGAGAAAATTTTTGACAATAAAAAAATGGGCTTCTCCTATACAAGGATCAACAATCCTACGGTAGAGTCCTTTGAGAAGAGAGTGACCATGCTGGAGGATGGGATCGGCAGTGTGGCCTGTGCTTCCGGAATGGCAGCGCTGACCAATGCGTTTCTGAACATTCTTCAGGCGGGAGACGAGATTGTGGCAGCCTGCGGACTGTATGGCGGAACTGTGGAATTGTTCGATGATCTGAAGCCTTTCGGGATTTCTGTAAAATATGTGAAAGAGAATAAGCCGGAAGCTTTTGAGGCAGAGATCACAGAGAAGACGCGACTTGTTTTTGCGGAGACCATTGGCAACCCCAAGCTAGATGTTACCGATATCCAGGCAGTTGCGGAAGTGGCACATAAGCATGACGTACCGCTGATCGTAGACAACACGGTGGCAACCCCGTATCTGATCCAGCCACTGAAGCTTGGAGCTGACATTGTGTTCATTCCTCTTCCAAATATATCAATGGAAGCAGCGATGCCATCAGCGGTATTCTTGTCTGTGGTAAGGGTCTGAAATGGGACCCTTACCGATATCCGGGACTTGCTCCATACCGGAAATTCGGACCATTTGCATACATCGCCAAGCTTAGAAACGGACTTTTCCGGAACACTGGCGCGTGTCTTGCTCCGCAGAATGCTTTCCTTAATAACCTGGGACTGGAAACCCTGGGACTTCGAATGCAGAGACAGTGTGACAATGCACTGGAGCTTGCGAGATTTTTACAGGGCCTGGGTGGTGACATTGAAGTAAATTATCCGGGACTGGAAGAAAGCCTTATCACGAAATTGCGGAAAAGCAGTTCAGGAATGGCTACGGAGCTATCGTAACCGTAAGAACCGGAAGCAAGGAGAAGGCTTTTTCCATTATTAATTCATTGAAGATCCCGCTGATCATCTCCAATATCGGAGATACGAAGACCCTGGTGATCCATCCGGAATCCACCATCGCGGCACACATCTCCGACGAAGAGAAGCTGCAGTCCGGAGTATTCGAGGATCTGATCCGTATCAGTGTGGGAATTGAAGATATTGAAGATTTAAAAGAAGATTTCAAACAAGCGATAGAAAATAACCGATAAAATCTAAGAGCTGCACCAGCAGAGAAATGGAGAGTTCGTTATGGCAAAAGTAGATTACGCTACATTAAAAAAAGGTGGTTTCATGAGACAGAAGCAGAAAAATAATTTTTCTCTTCGTCTTGCCTGTGTAGGCGGTACACTTACCGCAGAAAACCTTAAGAAGATCGCAGAGGTAGCTGAGAAATACGGTGACGGATATGTACATCTTACTTCCAGACAGGGAGTTGAGATCCCGTTCATTAAATTAGATGATATTGATGATGTAAAGGATGATCTTGCAAAAGGCGGATGCAAGCCTGGTGTCTGCGGACCGAGAGTCCGTACAGTTACAGCCTGCCAGGGCAACGCTGTCTGTCCAAGCGGAAATATCAACAGCTATGACATTGCAGTGAAATTAAATGAAAGATATTTCGGAAGAGAGCTTCCTCATAAATTTAAATTCGGTGTTACCGGATGTCAGAACAACTGTCTGAAGGCAGAGGAGAATGATGTAGGAATCAAGGGAGCAGCTCAGGTCAGCTGGAAAGAGGACGCATGTATCCACTGTGGTGTCTGCGAAAAGGCCTGCAGAGAAAACGCCATCTCCTTTGAGGAGGACAAGCTGGTGATCGACACAGAGAAATGCAACTACTGCGGCAGATGTGCGAAATCCTGTCCGGTGGATGCATGGGATGTAAACGAAGCATATATCGTTTCCTTTGGCGGAACGTTTGGAAATCACATCAGCAAGGGACAGGAATTCCTTCCGCTGATCACCTCTGAGGAGCAGCTTTTCAGAGTGACCGATGCAGCGATCCAGTTTTTTGATGATCATGCAAATCCGGGAGAGCGTTTTAAATTTACCATCGACCGGGTAGGCGCTGAAAAACTTCAGGAAGTTTTGAAAGGAGCATACAATGGCTGATATTAAGATTGATGATACAGTAGATATTACCGATGTAGTTTGCCCGGTAACTTTTGTAAAAGCAAAGGTAGCACTTGAGGAACTGGACGACGGACAGATCCTGGCGATCAAAATGAACGATGGCGAGCCGGTACAGAATGTACCGAGAAGCGTAAAAGAAGAAGGACATCAGATCCTGAAACTTGAAGATAATGAAGACGGAACTTATACACTGATCGTAAGAAAAGTTGAAGAATAGGAGAACAGAGAAATGACAATCACAGTTGCAGGAAATAAAAAAGAGTACGAAGACGGACTGAAGCTTACAGAGCTTATTGAGAAAGAGGATATCGAAAGTCCTGAGTATGTAACCGTAACCATTAACGATGAATTCATCAGCAAAGAAGACGTTCCGAACACAGTTGTAAAAGACGGCGACGTTGTTGAATTCCTGTACTACATGGGAGGAGGCACAAGATAATGGCTTTTACAAATGAGCAGCTTGAGCGTTACTCCCGCCACATCATCCTGAAAGAGGTTGGAGTAAAAGGCCAGAAAAAGCTTCTGAATGCCAAGGTTCTTATCATCGGAGCCGGCGGACTTGGAGCACCGGCAGCCTTTACCTTGCAGCAGCAGGTGTGGGAACCATCGGAATCGTAGATGCAGATGAGGTAGATCTTTCCAATCTTCAGAGACAGGTCATCCACACAACTGCAGATGTTGGCAAACTGAAGGTAGAGTCTGCGGCTGAGACCATGAGAGCCATCAACCCGGACGTTACCGTAATACATATCACACGTTTGTGGATTCCAGCAATATCATGGATCTGATCAAAGATTACGATTTCATTCTGGATGGAACAGACAACTTCCCTGCAAAATTCCTGATCAACGATGCCTGTGTAATGGCTGAGAAACCTTTTTCACATGCAGGTATCATCCGTTTCCAGGGACAGCTGATGACCTACGTCCCGGGACAGGGACCATGCTACAGATGTGCATTCCAGAGCCCGCCACCAAAGGACGCCGTACCGACCTGTAAGCAGGCTGGCGTGATCGGAGCCATGGGCGGCGTGATCGGAAGCTTCAGGCAATGGAAGCCATCAAGTACATCATCGGACAGGGTGATCTTCTTACAGGAAGACTTCTTACCTACGATGCGCTGAAGATGACATTCCGTACCGTGAAGCTTCCGAAGAATCATCATTGCCCGGTATGCGGCGATGATCCGACGATCACAGAACTGATCGATTATGAGCAGGCTGTGTGTGAACTGAAGCATTAATAAACACTGATCACAGAAACGAAAAGGTGTCTGCTGGTGCAGATACTGTAAATAAGTATAGAAACCCATTGGAGGCTGCGAAGAAATGCTGAAATTAAAAAAAGAAGATTACGAGAAAATATTAGACCACTGCAGAAAAGGACTTCCCAATGAGTCCTGCGGCCTTCTGGGCGGGACCATTGAGGACGATGTAAAAACCATAGAGAAGGTGTATCTGCTGACAAATATCGATGAAAGCAACGAACACTTTTCCATGGACCGAAGGAACAGCTGAGCGCGATCAAGGATATCCGTCAGAACGGATATCAGATGATCGGAAACTTTCATTCTCATCCGGAGTCTCCGTCAAGGCCTTCCGAAGAAGATAAACGACTTGCATTTGACCCGAACATCGAATATCTGATCCTCTCCCTTATGGATGCAGAAAATCCGGTGTTGAAGGCCTTTGGTGTAGATAAAGAGAAAAATGTAACTGTACATGAGCTTCAGATAACAGAGTGATGAGTATGAAAAACAGATTAAACACAAAGGAAATTACAACAGATGTGCTGATCATAGGTGGAGGTACCGCAGGCTGCTATGCGGCGCTGGTTCTCTCAGAACAGAAAGCCGGCAGGGTACTGATCGCAGAAAAAGCAAATATCAGACGAAGCGGCTGTCTGGCAGCAGGTGTTAATGCAATCAATGCCTACATTGTAAAAGGCCGCAAGCCGCAGGATTATGTAGATTATGCAACAAAGGATGCCGCCGGGATCGTAAGGCAGGACCTTCTTCTTACAGCAGCGGAGAATTTCAACGAAGTTACTGCAAAGATGGAAAAGCTTGGGCTTGTGATCCTGAAGGATGAAAATGGTGATTATGTAGCCAGAGGAAACCGTAACATCAAGATCAACGGTGAAAATTTTAAACCACTTCTTGCTGATGCAGTTCATAAAGCTGAGAACGTAGACGTTCTGAATTATGTAAATATCACAGACCTTCTTGTAAAAGACGGACAGGTTTACGGAGCGGTTGGTTTCTCTATTATGGAAGAAACCGCATACATTATCCGGGCAAAGGCAGTTCTTGCTGCAACAGGCGGAGCGGCCGGACTTTATAAGCCGAACAATCCGGGATTTTCCAGACATAAGATGTGGTATCCGCCGTTTAACACAGGTGCCGGATATGCAATGGGAATCCTGGCAGGTGCGGAGATGACGTCCTTTGAGATGCGTTTTATAGCACTTCGCTGCAAGGATACCATTGCTCCTACGGGAACCATCGCACAGGGTGTCGGCGCAAAACAGATCAATGCAGCTGGCGAGATCTATGAGACAAAATACGGACTGACCACAAGCGAGAGAGTTTACGGAACAGTTCGGGAAAATCAGCTTGGCCACGGCCCGTGTTACCTGAAGACTACAGGGATCACGAAGGAACAGGATGAAGATCTTCTGAAGGCTTATCTCAACATGGCACCGAGCCAGACTCTGAAATGGATCGAAAGCGGAAAGAGCCCCAGCGAGCAGGATGTGGAGATCCAGGGAACAGAGCCGTATATCGTAGGCGGTCATACAGCCAGCGGCTACTGGGTAAATACAGGCCGTGAAACCACGGTAAAGGGGCTATATGCAGCCGGTGATGTTGCAGGCGGATGTCCGCAGAAATATGTAACAGGAGCTCTTGCAGAAGGAAAGCTTGCAGCATTGGATATGGTGAAACAGTTTAAGGCCGGAACTCTGAAGGAAGCAGATGTTCAGACTGAGACAGAGATCAAGGTTCAGGAAGGGGAAATTCTTTCTCAGTACGAAAAGTTCCGAAATGAAGACGCACCGGCATTTTCCGTGGAAGAGCTGGAAGAAGCTATGCAGAAAGTCATGGATGAATATGCGGGAGGAATTGCTTCTAATTATCAGTTTAATGAGAAGCAGCTTGCTCTTGCAGATGAAAAAATCCTTCAGCTTCAGGCTCTTGCCGAAAAAACAGCGGCAGCAGATATGCATGAGCTGATGTTTGCATACGAACTTCGTGAGCGTCTCATTGTGTGCCGTTCACTGATCGCTCATCTGAAAAACCGCAAAGAGACCAGATGGCATTCTTTTAACGAAAATCTGGATCATCCAGAAACAGATGAGAAATTTTATAAATATGTAAATTCGAAACTGGAAAACGGCGAGATCAGGATGATTTTTCGCGACATTGTAAAGGAGGACACATATGAGCATACGAATTGATCAGAAAAAATGT
>ENA-OQIM01000119-OQIM01000119.1-human-gut-metagenome-genome-assembly--contig:-NODE-119-length-25924-cov-3.073226_pt1 | contig 25924 bp, 33 predicted proteins | sample MGYA00242579_ERZ504744 | MGnify/ENA primary metagenome ERZ504744 (study PRJEB26092, sample SAMD00036441) | human gut metagenome | host: Homo sapiens | study: EMG produced TPA metagenomics assembly of...
AGCATCATTGCAAGTTTTCGATTCATTAAACACAGTATCAATATCCCAATACCTGTTTCTTGCTCGCCCTCCGCAATCAGCCACTTTTACTTTTTTCCCATCTTTAGATATGCTATATAATACAATAAAGTACCTCTTAATGTAAAATGACCAGGTCCCATAATAGCAACCACCATTTTACCTTGTTTTAAAGCTTTCTTTAATTTTGATTTGTTGCGATCAAGTCCTTCACATTTTAAGCCCCAATGTTTGGCTATTTTATATGTACAGTTATGATGCCAACCTCCAGGAATATATAATCCTTGTTTAGCACCCCAATCACATGTTTGTATTGGAGTAACTTTCTTTCCGGTAATTGTTGAAATACAGATTGCCATCGAAGTCGGGCCACAACCAGCTATTCGAATTTTGTTTGAACCATAACGCGATTTGAATACATGCTCTGCCCAAGGAGAATCACCTTGGTTATAGTAGACAACTGCTCCGTTATATCCACTGCCCGATAAGGCAGCCTCATAAGCCTTGGTTTGTTTTTTCAATTTTTCTTTGTCATGAATATTATAGAAATAATCATTATCACCAATTCGCTTATAATATCGCTCTCCCTCTAAATTTCTCCAGTTTTTAGGTACCGATCCAGCGGCAGCAAATTCTAATACATAAGGAGGAATATTTCTTTTCCCATTAATTGCATCTTTTACAGCACGTTTTACAAAATTGGCTGGGTGCCGTTTTTTATATGCTCCACTTGTATACGCCTGATACCAACTACTTTTAGCCGTTCCCATAAGTCCCCGTTTTCGATAATATGGAACTCCATATTCAGCCATATTACACATATGACTTACAACAGCTAATGCTCCATCATAACTAACCGAACATTCCTGTGCAACGATTTTACATAATGTCTCATAATCTGATTTACTAAGCTTGTATGTTTTTCCGGCACCGGAAACTCCCAAATATTCACTACCATCTTCATCCGAAACAGATGAAAGATCTATCGTGACTTTTCCATCATTTTTTATTCCAATAATGGAAGCTAAAACAGAACCTTGAGCTTTTCCAAGTTCGATTTCATCATCCGATAACTTTAAATACTTAGCAAATGCATCATCACCACGATATGTTGCTGTTTTCTTCTTTTTATTAATCCGCAAAAGATCTGCTTTTTTTATCCGCTTTTTAAAATCAGATACCAATTACTATTTGAAATTGGTATGATTTTTTTATCTTTCCAAATAGAATAATAAGATATTAATACACAGACATTTGCTTTAAATTCTCTACACTCTATATCTTCACTTAAATCATCTGACAGGGCTTCTTGAAACCCTGTCAGAAATTCATCATATTTTGATTCAAATACTTGAGATGAAGAAGAATCTTGTGTTTGATCAATAGAAATAAGATTAATAATAGAAGAAGGGATTGAACTGGCAATTACGGTAGGAATCATGAGAATCACGTTACAGCAATTATTATTTTCTTAACTAATGCAAAACTTGCTCTTGGATCAGAAACAGTCGCAATTGCTGCACCCGGAAGACCACCAGTTGCTGCACCTTGTATGATTTTTGCTGCTTGGACAGCTGCTTTTGCATTTCCAACCTTTTCCGTTTTCTCTGCCATAATCAGCCTCCTTTATTAAAATTCAATATCACTTTGATCAGTATTTACATCTTTATCATCAGAAGAAGGCTTTGGTCCAGATTTTGATGATTCTAATGGTCCACCAGAAGATGAAGCATTATTATTACCTACAGTGAAATCATCATATGTTTGACTGCTACCTGGATTATAAATACGAGAATTAATATCATCTAGGGATGATTTGCTATGTGCATGATTTGAACCACTACCAAACCCTCCAACTGATTCATTACCTAATACATCATTTGATGCACCTCCAAATACTGTTTCAGAAGATGTATATGTTCCTGATGATGTACTATTGTCAACTGTACCCATTGATCCACTATTGGATGCTTCACTTGATACAATTTCTGACTCATCAAAAGTAATTCCACCCATCATCTTATGGAAGGTTGGGCACTTGCTAGAATCGTAACTCATAGTTTGTCCACCAATATCTACACTGGCATCAAGATTTCCTGATTCTGTTGCTGATCCCTGAGCATCATCATTAAATAATTCAATATTTTCTCCATTCATTGTAGCTGTAATTTTTCCTTTTCCGTCAGATTCTATATCTGACATGATCTGCATACCATCTTTTCCGGCATCAAATACTAAGGAGTTATCAAGTTTATTCTGATCTTCTTTGCTCTTACCATTCTTTAATTTGTCAAGGTATTCTTTACCTTCACCATATGGTCCATAATCCATTTTTATCTTTCATTGCAGCTGCCATTTGCTTTTAGCATTTTTCCAGACAATGGTTTATGTAGTAATGAATACATTCCTGCCTGTTTGGAATTTTCCACAGCTGGCGAAAATGGTTCCATTGATTTTTTCCCATCAATAGCATTTTGTTTTAATGGTTTAGAGCCACCCATCGCAGCTCCACCAGATCCATTGTTAGGATTTCCATTATTCGGATTTCCATCATTTGGACCAGGGGATGGATTCGTAGGATTTATGCCTGATCCACCAAATCCAAAAAATCCATTTCCTTCTTTCGCTGACTGAACTTCACTTTTTAGTTTTTCTTCCCAAGCTTTTCCAGCCATATTTTTCATAGATTTCAAAGGTGTGCCTGCAATTGATCCTGCTAAGCCACCAACTGCAGCTGCAGCTCCAGTTGCAGCTTTTGTCACTACATTATCTTTAAATGGATTAATAGATTGACCATTTGGAACTATAGACAATCCACCAACACCAGTCATACGTTCGATGTAGATATTAATAGTCACTGCGTAATCTATAAATGCTCCAATCATCATACTCCATACAATAATCACAGCGAAAGTTGTAAATTTCTTTTCTACTGGCGATGTCATAATATCAGATATAATCTTTTGAATTCCTGACATACTTGATTGCATTTTTGATAGACTATCAAAATTAATTGCACCAAATCCATCTAAAACAATTCGCAAAAACCAACAGTTTAAAATGATGCTAAGCAGATGTTCTATATAAATTTGTAAAAATCCTTTTGTAACACCTTTTGTTGCACGAGAACTTAAACATGCTAATGGTAACGGTGCTAAGTAGGTCAAGATACCAACTCCAACATATGTTCGAAGCATAATTTTTGTCATTTTATATAATTTAGAATAAATATATGCAACTAAAATAATTGCAGCTATTTGTTCTGGCATATGCGTACCGACAACACTTCCAACCGTATTCTTTACAGAATCTATAGCCTTTCCGACGATGCTTTTACTACTACTTGTCTTTACTAATGCATCATAAAATGAATCAAACATGTCAGATGCTAATCCTTTTTTTAGAATTTTTGTAAGTTTACTTGATTGCAAAACTGTTAAAGAACTTGTAGTAAATGACAGTAAAATATTTAATAACGGTTTGTATGCCAATACTGAAAAGATAGCAGTCGCAAAAGATGCTAACAAACTCAATGGCGATTCTGCTTCATCAATTGATGATGGATTAAGATTTTTTGAAATTTGAAAGATAAAAATATAAAATGCAACCCCTAATGCAATTGCCATGATTCCAATGCTCAATTTTTTTTACTAAAGGAAACACACTTTCAAACACACTTAAATTAACACCTAATGCACCCAAAATTGCTGAAAAGTAAATATCAAGTACACTTGTAATCCATCCAATAAATGTTTTAAATATTCCGTTTAAAATCCAATCCAATTGTTCTCCGCTGCCAAAATACGGACAGCATTAAAAAACTCTGCCTGACAGCTCCTCCTTTCTTAAATAAATGTCTTTTTTAGAGCTATCGTATTTTCTAACTCTCTCATAAATAAAAAACACGGAAGAGAAGATCCCTTCCGTGCGTATTCAAAATCCTTGGAAGATAAGAATTTTGTTAACTTATTTATATTTTCTAGCTAAATGTAAATGAGAAAAAGCCAGCAGTAGATAACTGTTTACTTATGATCTCGATCACAGATGGAGCAACTGCAACTCCAAATACAGCAAAAATGATTTTCATTGGCCATCCATGCAGTCTACGTTCAAATTCACTTCCAGGTGCACCGATACGTAATGCAAATGCAATAGCAAGTGCAAGACCAGCTCCCCATTTAATAGCTTTCGCAACGAAACTGGTATAGAAGTCTGATGCAATCGTAGATAATGACTTTGCAAGTGAACTAAAGTCACCGGCCGCATTACAAACCATTGGTAAAATGGATGATAAAATCAAGCTTGCAATCATTGCACACATCATTGCATAAACAACTGTTTCTGTATCTACAACCTGACGATTCATTGCAAGAGTTGACCCGGATGCATTCCATTTTGTATTTCTACGCTTTTCTGGATGTTTACTTCTTGTAATCTTTCGCATTGTACTATCCTCCCTCATGAAAAATGAATAGATTATAAAGTTACAATTTTTATATCACCTACCCTATCTTCCACAGATAAATCATCTTTAGAGTTGGATGCTATAAAAAATGAAAACTGATGTTAGAACAAAATTAATCCAAAAAAAATAGAGATATTTCTCTGAATATCTCTATCGTAAATGGACATAATCTGCCCCTATATTCAATTTTCTAATAAAAACCTCTTTCCAAATCAGGAAAAAGATTAGTGAGAACCCTTTTTCTCACTGTTCATATTATAGCATACTAAGTTTAAGATTACACTACATTCTATACCAATTTACTACCATTTTGTTACCAATTTTATACCAATTTGATATCATTTAGGAGTATCAACCATTTTTACTAATTTATATAAATTATTCTCAAAAAGAAAAGCACCCATTTATCACGGATGCTCTTCTCGTACCTAATAAGTGTACAGATTTTAAGTACCTTCATCATATCTGATTTTGGAATATTTTTCAAGCTACAATTTCTTTTCTGGAATCACTTTTCGTGCAACTACTTTTGAAATCTTCATTGTTCCAAGTTTTCTTGAATCCAAAGAATGATCCCGGTTATCTCCCATAACATAAATAGAATCATCCGGAATCACACAATCTTCCTCGCCCATCGTTGATCCTTCATCTTCCAGATATTTTCCATTAATATAAACTTATGGTTTTTGATCTCTAAATGTTCTCCTGGCAGTGCGATCACTCTTTTAATAAAATCATATTCTTTATCTTTTAATGTCACTTTAATGATCACAACATCTCCACGATGTAACTTGTCATTTTTCTGAAATTTCTTCATGATCAATTTCTGTCCATCTTTTAAAGTAGGATTCATAGATTGCCCATTTACTTTAAACCTTTGATATTGGCTGATATTCTGATACGCTAAAATACCAACATATCCAATGATAAGCAGAACCAACAAATTCCATAATATCTTTTTTAACTTCAATAAAAACACCTTCTTTATAACATGTTAGGATGGCTGCCGCTTTAGGCCCGATTTCCCCATATGTGACCATAATCGATTTTTTCCAGATTGCGTAGTCCAGTATACGGTATCTCCATCTTGCTTAATCACATCACAATCTAAAATTTTATGGTTCATTACATTTACTTCTTTTAAAGCTGTTACTTTTCCATTGGAATCTACTTCTGCAATCTGATTTTCTGCCCAACCGCATCCTGATCCAGCACTTAGTTTTCCATGCGTGTCGTCAGCTCCAAGATCTCCTGGAATTGTTACGCCATCAAGTGTGAAGGCATTTGGGGCATGAATTCCTTTTTCTCCACCCATAATCCCATACTCACATGCGATATTATAACAGCTGCTGATAGATTCTTCCGGATAAAAGAGATCGGCTACTGCTCTTGGTGATTCATATTTCTTTTTCACTATTTTTCTCCTTTGTATGGTTGTTCTCAAGTATATTAATGACTTTCCATCTTTTCCTTTTACTAAACCGCTTTAGGCTGATGATATTTTCTTTTATTTATAATGTCTGATTTTTTGTTATCCATAATATTCCTCATAAATGTAAAAAAGAGGAGAGATTATTCCCTCCTCTTTCTTCCATCGCTAACGCCTTACTGTATCTACTGCTCTTCGTCACCTTTCTGTTTCTTACGGATCACAAATGCTGTTCCTCCGGCAACTACGACTACAATGAGTCCGATTACAACTGGAACGATGGATTTCTGACCTGTTTTTACAGATGATGAACTTGATCCACTACCAGGTGTAGATGTATGACTTGTAGTTTTTGGAGTCTTCTTCACTCCTTTAACCTTTACAGTCTGATCTTTATCTGTGATATCCTCATGTGTTCCGATCACTGCTCCAGTTTCAACATCTAACATCTTTTCAAATGCTACAAGTGAATATCCTCCAAGTTTGCTTGCATCAAATGTAAAGCTTACCTTTACTTCTCCGTTTGCTTCTTTTGGAGTGAATTTTGCTGTTGCTGCAACCTCTTTACCATTCACTTTGACTGGTTTCTTTGTATCCTTATCATATAAGGTACCGGAAACTTCCAGTTCTTTGTTTGGTGTTACATTTTTATATTTCACAGTATCTACGATAGTGACTTTCTTATCAGCATTAACGGTGTGATCCCCGTCGGCTTTATCTGTTGCTGTAGTATGTAATTCAGGGAAATTTACTGTCTGGTCAGAATCATCAATGTCCTTATGAGATCCGATCAATGTTCCTGTCTTAACATCGTAAGCTTCTTCAAAGGCCACGGCTGTTTTACCAGCAATGCTTGTGGCATCGAATTTAAATTCTACCTGTGCTGTACCAGAAGCTTCTTCCGGAGTAAATTTAGCACTTGCAGTAACTTCTTTGCCATCGATCATAATTGGTTTCTGAGTATTCTTATCATATAAGATACCCTTTAACTCAACTTCTCTACCAACCTCTAAGTTCTCATATTTCACTGTATCGACTAAAACAGTTTCTTTTGCGGCGTTTACTGTCTTGTTTCCGTCTTTATCAGTTAATGTAGTACCGATCTTTGGTACAACGACAGTCTGTTCACCATCGTCAATATCCTTATGATCAGCAACTAAGGTGTTGGTTTCTACATCATAGGCTTCTTCAAACGCTACGAGTGTTTTACCAGCGAGATCACTTCCATTGAATTCAAATGTAACATCAACACTTCCTTCACTTGCTTCTGCTGTGAATGTAGCACTTGCTGTTACCTGTTTTCCATCAATTTCAAGTGGCTGCTTTGTCTCTTTATCGTAAAGAACACCATCAACCTTATACTCACGACCTTTTTCAAGACCTTTGTATTTAACTGTGTCTACCAGTGTGATCTTTTCGTCTGCATTGATCACATGAATCTGGCTGTCTTTACCGATTAAAGTTGTTCCGATTTCAGGAATCTCTACTGTCTGTCCTTCATCTTCAAGATCTGCATGAGTACCGATCTCGTTTTCTCCTTCATATAAGTTTTCAAAGACAACAGTAGTTGTTCCTTTTAATGCACTTGCATCAAATGTGAATTCAAGTTCTACGGTTTCATTTTCTCCGTTTGCTTTGAATGTCTTTTCTGCAGTAATTTCTTTTCCATCGACTAATAATGGATTTCCTGTTTTCTTATCCATTACCTTACCTTTCAGAGTATATTCTCTTCCAGCAACGATGTTTTTCACTTCAACTTTATCAACGATTGTTACATCCTTACCTGCGTAAGACATGTGTGTTCCATTATTCTTATCGCTCGCTGTTGTGCTTACTTTTGGAATAAGAACAGTCTGATCATTATCGTTGATATCTGCATGAACTGCATATTCTTTACCCTTATATTCAAGAGTTTCAAATGCAACAATCTTCTTACCAGCTGTTTTAACTCCGGAGAATTCAAAGATTACATCAACTGTTCCGTCCTCAGCATCTGCTGTAAATTTCACACTTGCTGTTACTTCTTTTCCATCATCATCAAGAACAACCTTTCCTGTTTCTTTATCCATAAGTTTACCGATCATTGTATAAGTTTTTCCTTTGATCAGATTCTTATAAGAAACAGTATCCTTGATCTTCATATCTTCTTTTGCTTCAACGATATTAGATCCTGTTGTTGCATCAGATGCTTTTGTCTTGATTTCAGGGAATTTAATTGTCTGTCCTTCATCATTAATGTCATGATGAACAGCAATCGTTGTTCCGTCTGTTTCACTTGTCAATGTTTCAAATACAACAACATCTTTACCTGCTAATGATAATTCCGCTGCATTAATATTGATTTCAACATCAACTGTTCCGCTTTTTGTGGTATTAGAAAATACTTTGGATGCTGCAACTTCTTTGCCGTCTTTATCAAGGATTGCTGCTTTTGTCGCTTTATCCATTAAGACCGCTGTTAACTTGTATTTACCTCTGTCTAGGTGTTCATAATTAACAGTGTCAATGATTGTTACATCATCTGTCGCTGAAGCCACATTTGTTCCTGTTGCTTCATCTTTTGCTTTTGTACCAATACTTGGCTCTGATTCATCAGTTAATGTTCCGCCATTAATTTTTTTACCATCTTTTGTGATCGTAAAGTCTGTACTGATCAGTTTCAGTCCTTTATTACTATCACTACGCAATTCTTCAATTTTGTATTTTCCGTAATAAAAGCACCTAAACTATCATCGGCTTTTGCAACACTTCCATCTTCGCCCTGTCCAAACCATACTCCGGCATCCAGATCAAAATCAGAAGATTTTAAAACGGTATCCTTTGTATAGCCTTTTAACAATTTGTCATTGGCATTTGTATTTTTAGAGTGTTTGTTATCTGTAGAATCAAACTCTCCATTCTTATCTGTTACGATTACGTGGGTTTCTCCAGTCGCTTCATTTGTTACCTTGAACGCTGCACTGATACTCTTTCCTTCATCAGTTTTTTTCTGACAGAGTAATCACCTCGAACTACCTGGTTCGGGAATTTTAAGTTTGCATCCAAATCTGGCGTATACATTGTTCCGTCTGCACCATGGCATACAACTATTTTTTCAGTTCCATCTGTCATTTTGTAACCCTGACTGCTTGAAATTTCCTGAACACCATATGTACCATAAGGTAATGTTCTCTCATCAGTCTGAGCTGTATATTTTTTCAGATTAGAATTCCATGAAGTTGTGATCTTTGTCACTTCTTCTCCCGGATTCACTGTCTTATCACCATATTTAATGGCTGTTGCACTTCGGTTGATAATAGAGAACTGAACACCTTCAAGTGTTGTTCCGGTTTCAGAGATCTTATGATCCTTTCCACCGATGGCTTCACTCTTATCAAGTTCTTTATCAACTTTCCATACCTGGATTCCATATTTCTTCGCTGGATCAGAAACTGTAAAGTCTGTAACTACTTTGGATGGCTGTTCACCATCTTTATCACTGACTCTTGTGAAATAAATACGATTACTTAAGACTTGCCCGTTAACGGAAACGTACTGTCTTCAATTTTATATCCGTCGGGAGCCTTTGTTTCCTCAATCGTTAAAGTTCCCCATGGAACTACGGGTGTTCCATCTGAATCTCTATAGAAATCATCACCTGAAACTTTATGAGTATCGTCAAATGAAATCGTATAATCATTTCCAAGTTTTTTTGTCTGTAACACCCATGTTCTAGTAGCTTTTGACGGTAATTCAGAAGCACTATTATAGAAGTTATTATAGAATTTTACGGTAAACTCTGCACCTGAAATGATTTGCATCTCCCTGTACAGTTTCGCCTGTTTCCTTGTCTACCTTTTTACTTCAAAGTTGATAGGGTCATCCTTTGGCTGATCTGGAATTGTAACAACTGCAGGGTTATCATCATCGTTCTTTTCCGTAACTTTTACGGGATAAGCCTGATCATTTTTCGCATACCCTGTAGGTGGATTAATTTCTTTAACAAAGTAATCTCCCACATCAATTTCGTCTGTGTCAGTATTACCATTTTCATCGGCAGTTAATGTTGTTACTTTATCAGTACAAGCTTTGTCTTTATAAACTCCGAATGTAGCTCCTTTAAAACTATAACATCCGCTTCCGTTTGTCATGGAAGGATTCGCTGATGTTTTCTTGACCTGCACATTACCGGATTTGTTGTACTCAAACTTCAACTTGTAGATACCAAAACCACTCTGTGTATTGATCTCCTGTGTGTTCAGTCCGATGATAACATACTGGTCTTTCAGGTCTACATGAAGTACAGATAAACGGATCTTAGCATCTTTGCCATCTTTCGCTTTACCCATTGGATTTGTGATGTGGGCACACTCGCCGGCAAACATATGCTTGCTAGAGTAAGTTGCATCATCTCCTGTGTATTTCGTTACGAAAGAACCCTTCATATGAAAATCAAGCTTTGCTTTATTCTTATTTAAAGCAGTTGCTTTGTATTTAGAGGATGAGCTTGGTAAACCGATACCAAAAGTCACATCTTCAAAGTTTGTTTTCTGATTAACACCATCCTGATCACCAAAATCAGATCCTTTGTCGTAAACATCGAACCATCCACTGTTCTGGCTTCCGGTTGGAAGATACAGATATTTAATGGAATGTCTGAGAGCTTCTGCAGTTGCTTTCATATTATAATTAACTTCCATATCACTTCAGTTTTGAGAAGTAACGGATGGAAGATTTATAATCGAACACCTGTCCGTCCTGAAGCTTTGCTGGATCCACACGGTCTAAGATGATCGGATTTCCTGTTTTCTTGTCTGTAACAAACTTTAGTTTATCCGGATTCTTCACGGATGCACTGACATCTGTTGTAAAGAAACGTGCAACAGATTTGACAGCTCCTACTTTTTCACTTCTACTCTGACAGAAGTTAAAGTTGCAGGAGATGCTGCAAGTTCTAAGACACCAGTACTCTTATCAAAAACCGCTGTATCATCTTTGCTTAGATCCATTGCTGTATCAGATCCATTTAAAAAGACTTTAAAATCACTCAATTTGAGTTTTTCTGCGATCTTTTTGCTTGTTGTGATCGGAACTTTGACAGTGACATCAAAAGCATTAGCTTCTACAGACTGTTTTTTCGTTTCTCCACCATTTTCAACCGTAGTATCGATAGCGATCGTCTGATTCTTGATAGAACCACCATACATGACCTGTCCAGTGATCAAAACATTCGGATTCTTTTCAAAATAACTTTTTGGAATATATGCAAGACCTGTTGTCTTGTCAAACTTGATATCTTTGATCACATCAGGATTTGCATTGTTTGTCCCTTTTACAAATGCTGCATCATAAATACTTCCCATTCCATTGATTTTTGCACTGGAAAGATTCGCAACATAATAATCTGCATCATCACTTGTATTGTACAATTTTACAATAGTTGAATACTGTGCAATAAATGCATCTTTGTATTTTGCCCATAATGTATCAATTGTACAATCCTTTGGGATTTTAGACTGTTCTGCGATCAACTGTTTTAATCGGATAGAATATCCGGTTTCAGTTAAATCATTTTTGATTTCTTTCGTAGATTTATCCGCTTCGGATGTTACTACTTTTTTATTTACATTTTTAGATACATATGATTCTGTATCATCATACTGCAATTTTCGAGCGGCTACCCCAACATTGTTATCCAATGACTGATCCGCCGCAAAGGCATTTGCCATGTTTGTAGCAACAACACCACCCGCAGACATAATGACAGCCATAGATCCAAAAAACAACTGACGGAGTTTCCCACGATCTTATACTTATCCATAATATTGCTCTCCTTATTTTTATCGTTCTTACAAATACTTTTCAAAATATTTGATTTATGTTATACTTTTTTGTATATTTGGCGAACAGTCAATTTGAACTGTCCACCAAAATATGCTCTTATAATTATTTAAAAGAAAGCAGCCGCAATCTGCTTTCTTTTTTTTATTTACAAGGATTCCTATTTCGATACATAGCATATCACCCCCTCTCATAAAATTTTATAAGAGCAACTTTATGGATTTGTATATATGTATATTAAATTTTCAATGTGCTTTCATCTTTTATAAAGCAAGAACATACACTCGCTTTCATGGAATATACTAACATAAAATGTTATATTTTTCAATATTTTATATTGTTTTGTTTCATATTCGTGTAACATCCCCATGTTTTACTTTATTTTTTGCATGTTTTGTATATTACATTTATAAATATACTTCACTAAAAAAGGCAACAGCCCATAAAGCAAGCTGCTGCCTTCTCATTATTTGAATTATTATTTATTCTTTTACACTACCGCAATCACATTTATAACCGACCAAAACTTTTTCATCATATGATTTTTGATCCACTTTCCATACCTGTTTCGTTGTTGCTTCATGATGTACTATTACATCAACAGTCTGAGAACCATAATTATGTCCATCACAACTTCTATCCCATCCTCCTAAACTTAAATAAGCACCAAATGGTGGAACATCTTTCATGTTTTCTGGATCAACACCCATTTCTTTATAAATAGCATAATCACTACTATAATGAGGCCATCCTTTTTCTTTTGTATATCCCCAATCTTTTTTGGTTTCTTCATCATAATCTGGATAAGTTTTATTGTTAATACTATCAATAAGTCTTGCGTTTTGTCCTTTCCGCAAACAAAACATACCTGATGTCTTCTCTGTACAGTTTCATCCCAAGCTGGAACTTCAACAGTCTCGTAATGACTGACTTCATTATGATGCACAGTCTTGTAAACTGCTTTGTAGTCATGGACATGCTTTTTTGTTTCTGTTACAGTCTTACCTTTTGTGTTAACAACCTTAACAGAGACCGTTGTTCCAATCTTTTTGTTGTTATCTAGTTTTACTTTCCAATATCCAGTAACTGCACTTGCTTTTTTCACATAAGTTTTACTAGCGATTTTTACTTTAACCTTATAAGAAGGTCTGGTGTAACCAGAAATAGATTTACTGTTTGGCGTATATTTATTGATCTTTAATTTCTTTGCAATCACATATACTTTTTTTGTTTTGTAAGTTTCTTTCCTTTGTAGGATTTTAAAGTGTATTTCTTACCGGCAGCAACACGAGGAATTTTAACTGTAAATTTTCCTTTTTTGTTAGCTTTTGCTTTGTAAGTTTTCTTACCGATCTTAACTCTTACAATATTTTTCTTTCTAGTTTTACCATTAATTCGTGTTGCGTTTTCGTACACTCTATTAACAGAAGTTTTTTACTTGCTGCATGTACATCATTTCCTTGAATACCGAAAGCTACACTTGCGGCCATCATCATAGATAAAAGTCCGATTGTTAATTTTCTTCGTCTCATAATACTTCTCCTTTTCTTTGAATAAACTATTTCCTTTTGTAGTAATTAGTTTAAAACAGGTTTAAAATAATTGCAAATCAATTAAAATATCCACAAAATCACTTACAAATGGCTTGTTTACGTGGTTTATCCACATTTTTCGTATATTTTTCCAGAAAATAAATTTATTTTTTTTCAAAAAAAAGAGATGCCAATTTCTGGCACCCCTTATTCCAGCGAATCGCTATACAAAAGGTAATTGTTTCTCAAAGATATGAGTCATATTACATTCTTATCATAACAACTCTTTCCAATATTTGCAAGTCAGTCCACAAACTATTCACAAAATTATTATTTTACAGTATACTGTAAGTGTAAGTTTTGGTTTTACAAATAGGAAAAGAAGTTAGTTCTGTATAAGAATTTTCTTCTTTTCTTTTTTACTATAAAATCATACCGCATTTCGTTATCTGCTTTTGTACGATCAACCATTTCCTCTGTAAAATAGAATCCAAGATGTTCGTAAATACGATATAAAGTTTCATTGTCTTTTAATATTTTTTCACCAAAGGTTTTGGATAAACAATCATATACGGATAATTTTCATTTAAATTTTGTTTAATTGTTTTATTTAACAATTTACGGCCAAGTCCATGTCTTCTACGTTCTTCTGCCACATAGAAGCCTTCAATTCGCAAATAAAACTTCTCATTTTTTGAATCATAATGATCTGACCACACAATTTCTCCTATACGTTTTACTTTAAAGAAACCGATTTGATATGCATAAATACCATAATCTACATTTTTTATAAATTATCATTGTTCTTCACTCCTTTTTAAAATAATTTTTCTCTTCATATTAAATATGCGATTTTTGAAATTTTTTATGACACTCTAAATCACAGTATTGCAAGAAATTCAAAATTATATTATAATTTGTATGCAGACAGGCGACTGTGCTGTATAATCACGGGGTCTGAATTAACGTTTAAGTGGCGTGTTCCGCCATCAGCCGTGATGCCATCGAAAATTATTCGATGGTTTTTTCTTTTTCTGTTTTATAATTATATTTTATATGTTATAATAATAACAGTTTATTAGAATCCAATCAATCGGGATAAGTCTGAGATTTTTAATTAAATAATGAAAAATGAAAGCATAGATCAAGCAGACAAAAATGTCTGTTTTTTATGCTTTTTATTTTCATATAAACAATGAATCAGGAGGTATTTATAATGAAAAAAGGAGTAAAGAAACAGATGGCAGCAGTTGCATTAAGCTTGCTAACAGTATCAGGTATTGGACTTAGTGGAGCTAATGTAGTTAAAGCTGCCAGTCCATTAAAAAATAAGGCTACAATTAATATAACTGCCAAAAAAGTACGTAAAGCTGTTACAAAAACAAGTTCTTGTTCTATAAAAAAAAGGAAAAAGTATTTGGGTTGGTCCAAGTTATGGAGGTGTTCATCCATCAACAACAAATTGGAAAAGTAGTAATTCAAGCATTGCCACTGTAGCAACAAAAGGAGATTCCGAAGGCGGACATAAAGTTACCGCTAAAAAGAAGGGAAAAGTTACGATTAGTTGTATCGTAAGTAAAACAAGCGGACATTGGGTAAAAGGAGATGTCTTCAAATGGACTGTTACTGTAAAATAATTTAATTTATACAAAAAAAAGAGCAACCTCAAAAACAAAAAGGTTGCTCTTTTTACATATTTAATATCTAATTTGCATGATTTTTTGAGACTGTTTCAAGTTTTGTGTAAACACAAAAAAACTGATATAAGATTAATCAATAGTTATGAGGGTTATGAGTCAAATTTTGACTCATAGCCCTTATCTGCATTATACAAAAGATTTTAGGCATGTCAAATAAACCTGTCTAAAAACACAGATTTTTAATACATATATTTTTCTAATCGTTCTTCAAAAAATATATCTAATTGTGCACGGATCTGGCTCCAGTCTCTTCTGCGACCAGTCCATTTTTTTGTGATGTCCATCGTTGCCAAATAAAGCATTTTTAATAAGCTGTCATCAGTTGGAAATACAGTTTTGCTTTTTGTCACTTTTCGCAACTGACGATTGAATCCTTCGATGGCATTTGTTGTATAAATAAGTTTTCTAACCTGTTCTGGATATTTAAAATAAGTAGCCAGTGTTGCCCAGCGTTCGCTCCATGATTTATAGATTTTTGGATATTTTGAGTTCCACTTTTCTCCGAAATCTTCAAGATTTTCTAAAGCGATCTCTTCCGTTGGTGCAGCATAGACTGCCTTTAGGTCAGCCATTACTTTTCGATTGTCTTTATAAGATACATATCTTGTGGTATTTCGTATCTGATGAATGATGCACTGTTGTATCTCTGTCTGTGGAAATACAGCTTCGATTGCCTGTGGAAATCCTGTCAGTCCATCCACACATGTGATCAGAATATCTTCAACGCCACGATTTTTCAGCCCATTGATGATAGAAAGCCAAAATTTAGCACTTTCATTATCACCCACATACATTCCAAGGACTTCTTTTTTACCATCCATGTTGACCCCAAGAGCGATATAAACAGCACGTTTTACAATTCGGCCTTCACTTCGCACATGATAGTGGATTGCATCCATATAAACAACTGCATAGACTTCTTCCAAAGGTCTTTCCTGCCATTCTTTTACGATCGGAAGGATCTTATCTGTAATCCTGCTGATCGTACTGTCTGATATATCAATGTCGTAGAGTTCTTTCATGTGAGATTCAATATCTCCGGTCGTCATGCCTTTTGCATACATGGAGAGAATCTTTTCCTCCATGTCCTGGGTAACAGTATTCTGATATTTTTTGATTAATCTGGGTTCATATTCGCCATTACGATCACGAGGAACAGCGATTTCCATATCCCCATAACTGGTATGCATGGTTTTCCCAGAATGACCATTGCGACTGTTATTGGTATCTTTATTACGATAATCATATCTGGAATAGCCTAGTTCCTCATTAAGTTCTTCATCCAGAGCACCTTCAAGGATCACTGACATCATATCACGCATGATTGCATTAACATCTGTTCCATTTTTTACACTGATATCATTGTCCTTTAAATATCCTTGCATTAATTGTCTTAATGCTGCTTTTTGTGGTGTGTCTCCTTTTCTTCTTCCCATAAAAAAACCTCCAAACTGAGTAATATTATCTTACATCAGTTTGAAGGTTTACACAAACTTTGGGATACTCCCTATAAATATTTTCTTTTATATTCAAATCATTTTTAATATTTCTCTTTTTCTTACATATTTCCAAAATATTTTTTCAAATTCTTTAATTGTCTGTGAATAACTTTCTCTAGAAACATCATAATATTCTACTTCTCCAAATCTTGCTTTATAAAATGCTATTCGTCTAATTTCATATTTGTCCAAATCATTTTCTCGATCTTTACTATCCTTTGAAATGCAATCCAACAAATAATATCCTAATATTTGTGATACATCTTTCCAAACATATCCTTCTCTTTTGGTACATTTAAAATCATATAACGTACCATCAATATATATATCTGCATCAGCTCCTCCACAAAAATAGGATGCATCTCCAAAAGTCGGATTATATACAACAATGCTCTCTGGAGTAATAATACCGGAATTAATAAATTTCGTCTGAAATACCTCCAACAATACAACTAAATCGTCAAAAACTTCCTTTTCTACTTCTAATAACTTTTCAATATCTATACAAAATCTAGGAACACGACTTCGCCATATATTCTCTAATTTAGCAAAAAAAATTGCAATTTTATTATATCTGTTCCATTACTTGATTCATTCACAAAACGTTCAACATTCTTGATTCCATCATCATATTTTTTCTGTATGATATTATATTTTTTATTACGCTTGGCTGCTCGTTCACAATACTTTAATCCATGTTCTGCAATCAATTTCGAATAAGAATCTTCTTTTATACCATTTATATTTTTAGCAATCGTCCAACGTGCAAGATAATCAAATGCCGTACCAACTATTGTTGAATTATATGGATTCTTTAATTTATATTCTGCATATTGAACATATTCCTTTGAAAAAGCACTTTTCCCAGAAAACGTTTTAAATTCTTTTTTTGGATGGTATAACTTCTTTAAAAAAAGCCTTGAACTCTCCATTAATTAAGGTTGTTAATGACATAATTTTTCCTTTCTAGATCCAGTTTTTCGTAAAACTTATCAAGTCAAACTTTTTATCTAATCTCCTGATATTTCCTATTATGAATCCAATCAATCAAATATGCAACCATAATATACAAATCAATATACAAACATAAAATTCTCTCCAAACAATATTCTAAATCATCCAAGAACATCATCCAGAGAGAACCCAACCCTCTATTCCATATACACTTCTACTCCTCCGTCTTAATCGAACTAATCACCACATCCCCCCAACTGACACCCCCACTTTCCGAACAACAATATCTTCAATCTGACTCCTCTCAACCTTAGACAGATCCTTCTTATTCACCAACACATCCACCTTCCCATTCGTAATCGTAACAATACTATTCAAAAATCCCTTAGCCCCCAGCAGATTCTCCGCTGCCGTCTCCATCTCCATCTGTTCTGACAACATTGCCAGTTTATCCACTGCATCCTGCTTCACACTATCTTTCACTGTCTGATCCTTAATAATCTCCTCCAGTGTATCCTTCGCCTTGCTATGTGTCTGCTCCCTCTCAAGTTTCGCTTTCGCCACATAATTACTAACCTGAGCATTTGTAAGCACCGCTTCTCCAACATCGGTCACATCATCGGTTACTGCTGCCGCACTTTCTTTTGCCACATTCTTTGAAACTGTCTTCGTCTTGCTATTCTTCGTCCCAGCCGGATCGTATTTCTGACTATAATTTACATACCCTGCAACAGCGATCACAACCGCTAAGGTCATGATGATCATCTGATTTTTCTGAAATACTTTTTTCATTGTTAGGAATCCTCCATTTTTAAGACTTTCACTTTATAAGATGAAATATGAAATAACACAGAAACTGCTTCAACGATCTGATTCTTTATAATATCATTCCCACCGCCCTGGGCGACAACGACCACTCCTTCAACGACTGGTTCTACTTCTTTGATCACATATGGGACTTTCTTTCCATCTTCTTCGACTAAGACAGTCTGTTCATCTTCTTTGACCGTTTTTTCTTTTTCACTGCTGCTTTGTTCATAGGGACTGTCTTTATTTACGACGGCTTCTTTGGATGAATTAACGGTGATCATCACTTTTACTTTTCCGACTCCTTCTACATGTTTTAATGCATTGACCAATCGTTTTTCCTGCTTTTTCACATAGAGATCAGTAGAATCTTCTTTTGCTGTGGTTTCAGTGCTTTGTGCGTTCTTCTTTGTCTTCCTGGATGGGATGCTTACGATGATCAGGCTGATGCCAAGAAGTAAGATCAGGCAAAGTTTTGGAATGCCGATATTTTCGATCAGATGTTGTAGTTTTTCCCTCTCTATCATATTTCTTCTACTCACTTATATTTATATTAGATTCCTTCATATTATAGAAGTTTGAAATTGCGGTTTTTAGTTTCTTTGTATGACGAAGCTTGTCTGTTTTGATGTCGATCTTCTCGATGGTTCCTTTTTCATTTACCTTTGAGTCAACGTCTAATACTTTGAGATCGTACTGTGAAAATAACGTTGTGATCTGTTCTTTGATCTGATTTTGTTTTTCTTCTTTTGCACCATCTAAAAATGCAGGGTTATTTTCTCCTTTGACTGCTGTTGAGATTGCCTGTGTCACGATATCTTCGTTGGATAAATAATAGGATATTGGCTGCATCATCAGGGAGATGAGCATAAATCCTGTCATTAACCGAAGGTATGGACGTAGATGCTTTTGTCGCAGAGCTGATCGATCAGTGTTGTTAAGATCAGAAAAAATATGATCATTTTCAGATAATCCATAATCCTTACCCCGCATAATAATTAACGTTGGTTGAGAATGCGATCAATGCCACGGACAGGATAAATAATAGTGCCATCGTAAAGATCATCGAAAGCATTAATTTCCCACTTTGAATGACTGCATCCATCGCTCCGGTGATCCTTTTGTCGGATATGGCTGGATCATGATCCCTGCCAGCAGATAGGTAAGAACAACTGCTGTGATTTCTATGACTGGTGGGACGATGATCACGATCAGTACAAGGATCCCAACGGCTCCGATGCTGTTTTTGATCACAACTGCCGAACCGATGACCATGGTCATGGCTGAATTCAAACCACTTCCGATTCCTGGAATGGCACTCATTCCTTTTTGGAGAACTGTATTTTTCATGGAATCAACGGCTGGAAGGATCATCGACTGAATCAGCTGGACTCCTAACAATACACTTAGGAATCCTTTGAGCAAAAACTTGATCACACCTTCGAGCGTTTTACATAGTCTTGAAAAATGTTCTTCTTTTGATATATGGTTGATGATCTTTAAGACAAATAAGATCTTGATCATCGGAAGTAATACAACATTTGTAAGGGTTGTCATTGCATAGATCAGCAGAAGATAGAATTCATAAACTGTCGTTGATGTCGTGATCCCGGAAGTTGAGACAACAGCCAGTGAATATGCCATGATCATTCCTTTCATATAATCTGCCATTAAGGTAACGAGCTGCGTCACTGTTTTGTTTAAATAAAAAAAGGAATGTACCATGACACCGCATAGGATCACATAAGTAATATAAAATGCACTATTGGCTGTGCTTTGCTGAAAAAAGGAATCGGACAGATTTTTAAAGATGGCTGCGGTAAATGCGATCAGAAGGATTTCTCTGATCAGGTCTTTTTGGATCAACATACGGTTTAAAAATACCTCTTTCATTTTGGCTTTGATCGTATGCAGAACACCTTTTACATTTCCGTGGATCAGCTGTTTTACTAATTGTGTATAAGATAGATCGATCTCTTTGTCTTTTAAGGTGTTTTCCACATTGGTAAACATATCTTCGTTGAGTTTTTGTTTCTTTGGCTGAAATATCATTTGTTCTTGTAAGGATCAGTAAAAACAGCAAGGTTAGCAGGAATATTCTTTGTTTCATGTGCCATTTCCTAATAGTTTCTGGATCGTTCCAAGCAGCGATTCAAAGACTGGAAGTCCAACGATCAGGATCGCTAATTTTCCTGCAAACTCAATCTGCTTTGCAATCGATGCCTGTCCTGCATCTTTGCAGATGTTGGATGCAAACTCGCAGATGAAGGAGATACCGATCAGTTTTAAAAGAATCTGGAAGTAACTTTGTGGGATTTTTGAATAGGACCGGATCATCTCAAACACGGTTAGTATTTCCTCCATTTGTTTTAGACCATACATTGCCAGAAGAATGCTTGAGATCACTGCGATCACGATTGCGATCTCTGGACGGATCGTTTTGATCTTCATTGCGATCAGACTCGCAACGATCCCAAAGACTGCGACTTTTATCATCTTAGTATCCGCCTCCAATCTCTAGGATATCGTAAAAAGTGTCTGGACGCTTTCAAACAGATCATAGATATACGGGATCACCCAGCCAAGGACAAGGATCAGTCCGGCAAGTGTGATCAAAAATGCCTGTTCATCTCTTCCGGAATGTTTTAAGACCTGCACAAGGATCGTTACAAGAATTCCAACGGCTGCGATCCGAAAAATGATATTGACACTCATAACCCCTCCTTGTCATAAAAATGTCTGGTAGTTGCTTTATAGTAAGATGATCACGATCAGAACGCTTAGTGATATACCGAGCTTCGGTACATCTTGCAGTTCTTTACTACTTGATCTTTCATAAGGAAGATCTGGTCATCAAGTTGTTCGATCGTCAGCAGGATCGTTTTCTCCTGCATCTGTTGGTCAAGATATCCGATCGTTTCACCCATGTTTTTTAAGATTCATAAAACTTTGGTTCATAGATCACCTGTTTTAATTTCTGATCAGCGGTCTGCTGCCATATTTTAGCGAAAGATTCTTCACTGTGTGTCTCTAACTGCTTTGCCACCTTTTTTAGAAATGGCTGATATTCCTTTTCTGTCTTTGTCGATATTTTTAAAACAGCTTCTGGAAGTGGGGTAAATCCATAGCGGATCTCTCCTTGCAGAAGGTATAACATTCGTTTGATCGCAATTCCCTGTTCCAGACGTTTTTGTTCTTTTGCAGCTTTGTGAAATCCAAATCCGATCCCTGCGAAGATCACGATCAATGATCCTAATATCTTGATCAATTTAGGACCACCCCGTTTTCATCCATGATCTGTGCGATATAGCCTGGCTGGTTTCGCTGTTCTAAGATCACGTAGCGCTGAAACATCTTTTTGTTGATGATCTCCCGCATATAGGGATTCTTAGATAACGATTCTTTGTTCTTTCCATGGGCCGTTGCAAGAATGCTGCAGCCACGGTAGGCACAGAAAAATAAGGCTTCCACATCTTCTTTGCTTCCAATCTCGTCCACAGCGATCACATCGGGGGCCATGGATCGGATCAGCATATTCATGCCCTGTCCTTTTTCACATGCATCCATGACATCTGTCTGGATCCCGAGATCATTTTGGGCAACGCCTTGGTAGCATGCTCCGATCTCACTTCGTTCATCGACAACTCCGACGGTCTGTCCTTCATCAGAGATTTTTCGGATCATATCCCGAAGCAGAGTTGTTTTTCCACAGCCGGGTGGTGAGATGATCAGCGTTGGAATGAGTTTTCCCATTCTGGTGCAGCGTGAATATAAGGTGTCCGCACATCCTTTCACTTCATGTGCGACTCGGATATTTAACCCGGAAATATGTCGGATCGTTTTGACTTTGTCATGATCCATGACAACGGTTCCGCAGATTCCAACTCGGTGTCCGCCTCGGATCGTTAAAAATCCTTGTTTTAACTGTTCGATATAGCATACATCGAATAGCTGCTGATATATTCCATGGCTTGTCTGATCTCTTGTGAGGTTACGATATGTAATTGTTCTTTTCTTGTTGTGATCTTTCCCTGTTCGGATAGATAACAGGTTTTTGCGTTGTATTTTAAAATGACTGGCTTTTGAATACGCAGGCGGATTTCCTGAAGTTCGTCCCAGTTGATGTCTGCTTGCTTTATGATTGTTCTGATATGTAATGGAAGGATTCCTAAGATTTCTTCCTCTTTCATAAATTTAAAAACACCTCCCCATTTTGGTATAATCCAAATATATGTGATGGAAGGTGTTTTATGAATGTTATTTTATTTTTTCTTCTGATAATATGGTGCAATCTGATCAAAGGATTGTCTGAGCTGATACTGGAAGTTATTTTGCTTGACGATATTTGTCTTCTGGGTGACAAACTTGTCTAACTTCTGCATATACTCTTCTTCTGTGACACTTCCTTCCGCCACATAAGTAAGACCTTTTTCCCAGCTTGCGGTCAAGGTTGGGTTTAAGAGTGATCCAATGGATGCACTGACAACATTGACGATCATCTCTCCGGTTAAAGTCGGTGTTACGATCTGTGTCTTTTTATTTAATGCAATGTATTTATTGGACACTAATTTCTTTACGATCTCTGCTCTTGTCGCACTCGTTCCGATCCCGCTTCCTTTGATCTGTTCTCTTAAATCTTCATCTTCGATCAGCTGTCCTGCATTTTCCATCGCAAGGATCAGGGAACCTGAATTGTATCGTTTTGGTGCGGATGTCGTTCCATCTTTGATCGTATAGTCTTTCACTGGAAGAGACATTCCTTTCTTCAAAGATGAGATCGCATGGATCTGTTCTTCTGTTAATTGGGCTTCTTTCTTCTGTCCGCCCATTCCTGTGACTTTTAAGTATCCTGGGTCTTTTAACATCTTAAAGTTTGCAAAGAATGCTTCGCCTTTGGTCTGTGTCTCTAATTTGATCTTTAAGTACACAGCTGGCGGCATAAAAATGCTTAGGAATCTTCTGGCGATCACATCGTAGACTTTCTGTCCCATCTCTGAGATCCTTGATAAACTGCTACTGCCTGTCCGGTTGGAATGATCGCATAGTGGTCGGTGATCTTCTTGTCATCTACGTATTTCGACTTGATGATTCCCTGATACTTCTTGTCCTGCATGATCTCATTTGCAAATCCTGATAATGGAGTGTAGTTGTTTAATCCCCCGATATTTTTATAAATCTCTTTGGCGACCGCACTGGATAAGACTCTGGCATCGGTTCTTGGATATGTAACCAGTTTCTTTTCATATAGGTCCTGGACCACTTTTAATGTCTCATCTGGACTTAGCTTGAATCGTTTGGAACATTCATTCTGAAGTTCTGCCAGATTATATAATAACGGCGGATTCTTCTTTTCCTGTCGTTTGGATGAGGATACTACGATCGTCTCATTGTTGCTTCCATCTTCTAAATATTTGATGAATTCCTGTGCATCGTTCTTGTCTAGGAATCCGTTATCCTTATATAGTTTCTTGGACTCAAAGTACTTTGATCCTTTCACTGCTTTCCATTCGGCTTCCACTTCAAATCCCTGACAGTCAAAGTGTCCTAAGATTCTGTAAAACGGTGTTGGCACAAAGGTACGGATCTCTCGTTCTCTCTTGACGATCATTCCGAGAACGCAAGTCATCACTCGTCCGACTGCTACCACTAAGCTTCGTTTCTGATTTAAATAGTTACCGAGTGTCCAGCCATATTTGAGTGTCAGGACTCTGGAGAAGTTGATTCCCATCAGATAGTCTTCTTTGGCTCGCAGGTATGCGGCGGCGGCTAGGTTGTCATATTCACTTAAGTCTTTCGCTTCTTTTACCCCGCGGATCACTTCTTCTTTTGTCTGGGAATCAATCCAGACACGTTTTTTCTTCTTGTCTTTGCTGACATTGGCCTGCTGGTCTACCAGACGGTAGATGTATTCTCCCTCTCGTCCGGAGTCAGTGCAGACGTAGATCGTATCAATGTCTTCTCGATTAAGGAGTGAAGATACGATATCAAACTGTTTTTGTACTCCTGGGATCGTTTCATATTTGAATGTATCCGGGATAAATGGAATGGTTTCTAAGTCCCATTTCTTCAGTGCAGGGTCATACTGGTCTGGATAAGACATGGTAACTAAATGTCCGACGCACCATGTGATGACTGCCTTGTCTCCTTCCATGTATCCGTCTCTGTTTTTTGCATTTATATTCAGTGCCGCTGCGAATTCTCTTGCGACACTTGGTTTCTCTGTGATAAATAGTGCTTTCAAAAAATTACCTCTTTCTAAAAGTTTTACGATATATTATAACATAACCATTGAAAACATGATATAATTAAATCTGGTTCTTGTGGAATTCATATCTGTAGAATCATGATTCCACATAAAATTTATACTGAAAGGATGATGAGTATGTTTTTAAATGAAGCAACCAAACTTCGTGCACAGACAATTATCAAGGGACTTGAAAAAAGAAATATGCATGGTGTTTTCTGTGCAACCAAGGAAGACGCCCTAAAACAGGCTCTTAGTTATATCAAAGAGGGTTCTTCTGTTTCTTGGGGTGGTTCTATGAGTGTTTCTGAGATTGGACTGATGGATGCCTTAAAGGAAGGAACTATCATCTGATCGATCGTTCTGTTGCAAAGAATTTTGATGAGCAGCGTGAGATCTTTTCTAAGGCTGTCTTATCTGATTATTTCCTGATGAGCTCTAATGCGATCACCTTAGACGGAGAGCTGATCAATATCGATGGAACTGGTAACCGTGTTGCATGCTTAAGTTATGGTCCTAAACATGTGATCATGATCGTTGGTATGAACAAAGTTGTCAATGATGTGGAAGATGGTATTAAGAGAGTTCGTAATTTTGCCAGCCCTCCAAACACCCTTCGTCTCGGACTGAAAACCCCTTGTTCTATGACTGGACGTTGTGGTGACTGTTATGGAGATACCTGCATCTGCAGTCAGATCGTTGTGACAAGACGTCAGAGTGCAATGATGAAAGATCGTGTCAAAGTGATCCTTGTTGGTGAATCTCTAGGTTATTAAGGCACTCGCTCTTTCTATCAAATATCACAGAACACAGACATTTTATCAGGCATTTTCACTGGATATTTTATCGCCATTCCAGTGAAATGCCTTTTCTATTCTTGAATTTTTATAACAATCATAGTAAAATCAAACTATATTATGACACAATTCGACATTTTTTATAACAATATTGATATTATGAGGTTTTTCTATGAATTATGATATTTGCCATTCATCTATCACTTATTTTCCACTGCTTCCGCTTTCTAAAACCGTTTCATATGAACGCAAGGTATTGGATATCCGACAGATGCCTGCTCAGGTTTTGTTTCCTCATTGGGATGATGAATTTGAGTTTATATATGTTCTCTCTGGCATGATGGAATTTCGTGTCCGGCAGAAGGCTTTTCTGGTTTCTTCTGGGGAAGGTTTCTTTTTAAACACTGGGGAGATTCATTCCGCTTGTACATATCAGTCTTATGACTGCCGCTTTGTTATCTACCGGATCTGCCCTTCTGTTCTTTTTCAGACAGAAGATAATCCTTTATATCAAAAATATATCAAACCTCTGGTCGATCATCCTTCCTTTGGATTTTTAACGTTCGTTCCAAAAAGTCCCTTGGGCAGAAATATATCCTTGAAATGATCCGCAAAATGAATGATATCTGTGACCGTCCTGTTGATGGTTATGAATTGAA
>ENA-OQIM01000122-OQIM01000122.1-human-gut-metagenome-genome-assembly--contig:-NODE-122-length-25765-cov-2.887706_pt1 | contig 25765 bp, 28 predicted proteins | sample MGYA00242579_ERZ504744 | MGnify/ENA primary metagenome ERZ504744 (study PRJEB26092, sample SAMD00036441) | human gut metagenome | host: Homo sapiens | study: EMG produced TPA metagenomics assembly of...
CAAAACTACACATGTAACTCTCAAGCCTCAGGAATTATGAATCGCTGGAGATGAATTTAATCATAAAACCTACCACATCCAACAGCCAGCCCAACGGAGGCAGGACCAGTACGGTGACGTTAGCGGAGCGGCCGTCGAGAGGCGAGTATAACTGCTGCCACCGAGCGCCCTGTTTGAATACAAGCAGCATAAGCTGCTTGTATTCATGAGGAAGTAGCGAAGCGGATTCCGAATGTCCTCTGTCTCCAGCGAGTTGGCGCGAATGGCAGCAAACCAGCGACGCAGCCGAACAGGCCGCGCAGCGTGTCACCGTACTGGCCCTGCCTCCGTTGGGCGTCCGTTCGTTAGTCTAAGTATACACCACACACTACCGTCCGCATTCTCCAGCATCGCCGGTCAAAATCTCAATCCCATGCCCCAACGCCTCAATAATAACCTCCAGGCACTCCCTGACAGCCTTAGGGCTCCCCGGCAGATTAACGATCAACGTCCCCTTCCGGATCCCGGCCGTAGCCCGGCTCAGCATCGCCCGCTTCGTGATCGTCAGACTAAACGCCCGCATCGCCTCCGGAATCCCCGGCACACGCCGCTCGATCACATCCTCCGTAGCCTCCGGTGTCACATCCCTCTGAGAAAACCCGGTACCACCCGTAGTCAGGATCAGCTCCGCAAGCCCCAGATCTGCGATCTCAGCCATCCGGCTCCCAAGCATCCCACGGTCATCCGGCAAAACATCCACAGAAACAACCTCATACCCGGCCGCCTCCATAATCTCCTTCACAGCAGGACCACTAAGATCCTCCCGCTCTCCTCTGTACCCCTTATCACTAGAAGTGATCACAGCAACTCTCTTCATCACTCAACCTCCGATCTGAGCCATACAAAGCTTCTCCGTCTTATCATCCTTCTGTTTCTTCAGACCTCCGCCAAAAGCATGCCCGTCCGGTTTCTCCGCCAGAGCCTCCAGGATCACAGCCTTCAGCACCTCATCCGAACCACCACTGCGGATCACCTCCCGAAGATCCCTTCCCGCCGCATACTGCAGACAGGTCTTCAAAAAACCCTGAGAAGTCAGCCGGATCCGGTTACACTCCCCACAGAACTTATGGCTCACCGCGCTGATAAACCCGATCTTTCCGGAAAACCATCCACATCATAATAATGACACGGTCCATTCCCAAGGGCTCCCCAACATACGGCGAAAACCGCGGAAGCTTTTCCCCAAGGATCCGAAGCAGTTCCTCCTCCGACACCCCATGAAATTCTTTTCCCATCCAATGGGCATCATCTCAATAAACCGCACATGCACCCTGTGATTCCTAGCCAAAAGCGCCACCCGGCAAAGATCCTGCTCCGGGATCCCAAGAGGCACACAATTGATCTTCAGCGAAATCTCCGGATACTTCATTGCCTCCGAAATCCCTTCCAGCGTCCGCCCCAGTTCATCCCGCCGCGTGATCCGCCTGCTACAGGCTCATCCAGCGTATCCAGGCTGATATTCAATCCGTCCAGCCCCGCCCGGGCAAAATCACTCATCTGATCTTTCAGAAGCACACCATTTGTAGTCAGAGTCACCTTCTCGATCCCCGGCATATTTTTCAGTTTTTCCACCAGCTGAGGCATCCGCGGCCGTACAAGCGGTTCCCCGCCGGTCAGCTTGATCTTCCGGATACCCAGTCTGCCATCACCCGGCAGATCCTCAAAATTTCCTCTTCCTGCAAAATGAGGGAGCGCTCCACATGCTGCACTCCCTCCTCCGGCATACAATAAATACACCGCAAATTACATCTGTCAGTTACGGAAATCCTGAGATAATCAATATTTCTTCCGCACCTGTCTATCATTATTTTTCCTCAAAACGGAAATCTCCGCTTTTGCCTCCTGTTTTTTCTTCCAGATGGATATCAGACATGACCATGTGCTTGTCAATTGCCTTGCACATGTCATAAATGGTAAGAAGCGCCACCTGAACACCTGTCAGCGCCTCCATCTCCACGCCTGTTTTTCCCTCTGTTTTTACCGTGCAGAATACACGGATCACTCCTGCGTCCTCATCCGTCTCAAAATCCACAGAACATTTCTGGATGGGAAGTGGATGGCACATGGGGATTAGCTCAGAAGTACGCTTCACACCCATGATACCTGCCACACGGGCCACACCAAGTACATCACCCTTTTTCACATTTCCGCTTTTTACCGCGGCCATGATCTCCGGGCTTACCTGAATGGAACCCGTGGCTGTTGCCGTACGGTGAGTGACCGGTTTGTCGGACACATCCACCATAACAGCATTGCCGTTTTTATCAAAATGATTCAATTCCATATCTGTCTATACTTAGCAGATCTCAGCGCCTGCAGGCATCTCTTTCTCCGGTACCATCAGGGAAAGATTTCCGTCTGCATCCTCTGCACAGAGGATCATACCCTCGCTGAGGATTCCGGCAAGCTTGGCAGGCTTCAGGTTTGTAACGACCATAACCTTTTTGCCCACCATTTCCTCTGCGGAATAATGAGCCTTGATTCCGGATACGATCTGACGAACCTGGCTTCCGATCTTAACCTGAGAGCAGAGAAGTTTTCTGGATTTCTTAACCTCCTCACAGGCGATGATCTCACCAACCTGGAACTGCAGCTTCTCAAAATCATCGAAAGTGATCTCCGGCTTTGCTCGATATCGATCACATTCTCTGTTTTCTCCTCTTCTACCTCTTCCTTCGGCTCTTCTTTCGGCTCTTCTTTCTTCGGATGAAGCTTCTCAACCTTCTCAAGAACCTCTTTCAGTCAAGTCTCGCAAAAAGGATCTCCGGTTTGTCGGTTACGCGGTTTCCTGAAGGATAAAGACCAAACTGCTCCATCTCCTCAAGAGTTCTCTCGTTTGCGTTGAGCTGTACAAGAATACGCTCTGTTGTACGCGGCATAAAGGATTTCAGAAGAGATGCGCCGATGCAGATTCCCTCAACCAGGTTGTAGAGAACGGTTGCAAGACGATCCTGCTTTGTCTCATCCTTTGCAAGTGCCCATGGCATTGTCTCGTCGATATATTTGTTGCAGCGTTTAAACAGAGAGAATACCTCTGTGATAGCATCTGCCACACGAAGCTTGTCCATTTTTGCGGAAACGTTCTTCGGAACCTGAAGGATGAAGCTCTTAAGATCCTCATCAACCGGCTCAGTAACATTCTTATTCTCAACGACTCCGTTAAAATATTTGTTAGACATGGAAATTGTACGGTTTACAAGATTTCCAAGTGTGTTTGCAAGGTCGGAATTCAGTCTCTCAACCATCAGCTCCCATGTAATCACACCGTCATTCTCAAATGGCATTTCATGGAGTACAAAATAACGGACAGCATCTACACCGAAGAACTCAACCAGCTCATCTGCATAGATTACATTTCCTTTGGATTTACTCATTTTTCCATCGCCCTGAAGCAGCCATGGATGTCCGAATACCTGTTTCGGAAGCGGAAGATCCAGAGACATCAGGAAGATCGGCCAGTAAATGGTATGGAAACGAATGATATCTTTTCCGATCAGGTGAAGATCTGCCGGCCAATATTTGTTGAATTTATCGCTGCTGTTTCCGTCGCAGTCATAGCCGATACCTGTGATATAGTTTGTCAGAGCATCCAGCCATACATATACAACGTGCTTCGGATCGAAATCTACCGGGATTCCCCATTTAAAGGATGTTCTGGATACACAGAGATCCTGAAGTCCCGGAAGAAGGAAGTTGTTCATCATCTCGTTTTTACGAGACTCCGGCTGGATGAAATCCGGATGTGTGTTGATGTAGTCAATAAGCTTATCTGCATATTTACTCATTTTGAAGAAATATGCCTCTTCCTTGGCAGGTACGCATGGACGTCCGCAGTCCGGACATTTGCCGTCTACAAGCTGGGACTCTGTGAAGAAGGACTCACATGGTGTACAGTACATTCCTTCATAATGACCCTTGTAGATATCTCCCTTTGCATACATTTTTTTGAAGATTTTTTTGACCTGCTCTTCATGGTTTTTATCTGTTGTACGGATGAATTTATCATAGGATGTGTTCATCAGATCCCAGATGCGTTTGATCTCACCGGAAACGTTATCTACGAATTCCTTTGGTGTAACACCAGCTTCCTCAGCCTTCAGCTCGATCTTCTGGCCATGCTCATCAGTACCTGTCTGAAAATATACGTCATAACCCTGCTGTCTTTTAAAACGTGCGATCGCATCCGCAAGAACGACCTCATAGGTATTTCCGATATGCGGTTTACCGGATGTGTACGCAATGGCAGTGCTGATATAATATCTCTGCTTTTCCATCTTTTCTTTCCTCCATAAATATAAAAATAAATTGTGTACTTACTCATAACGGACTGAAAATATATTCCGTCAAAACAGGAAATTTCCTGTCCGGGGACATTGGAAGATTACCAAGTAATTCTCAGCGACATAAAAAAAACGTCTTCTCATACCATAATGATATGAGAAGACGAGTTATTACCCGTGTTACCACTTCTTTTCGTTCCTGCCTCGCGGCAAAAACCTCATCAGGTACAGCAAGCTCTATACCCTTCCGCTATAACAGGCGGTCCTGTCACTGCCTGCCGGTGTCCGTTAAATCGGACATTTGCACTTCGCTTATCGCGTTTAAACCGGTTCAGCAATGCCTCTCCGAAGCCATCTTCATCTGCGCCTGCACATCCCTCTCAGTCTCGGAACTCCTGCATAAAGTGAACTTTTACCATTCACTCTGCCGCAGATCTATGACCTCAACTGCGTCACAGCCTGCATCTAAAAAGTCCTCCGGGGATTTCCCTGTAGTACGGTGTACACATGTACTCTCTTCTTCCATGAGTTTTCCATATGGGAAAATCGTAACACATTTCCGATGGTTTGTAAACGGGGAATTTCGATACTGTATTACATTCTCCTCTGCCTGTACATCCACCGCCACGCCATCCGGAACGCAATGGTCGTCAGCGTCATTCCTGCTGCCATGCTCACCGCAAAAAGGATCGTATAGATTCCGTCTTTCTGGAATTTTGCCCATTCCTTCATCAACATCCAGTTCATTGTCCGGTAAAGTGCTGCTCCCGGAATCAACGGAATTGTCGCAGAAACCAGAAATACAGTTACCGGCGTTTTATGAATTCTTGCCATACATTCTGCATACAAAGTAATAGCTACTGTTGACCAGAAACCGCACGCATACGGACTTGGCGTTATGAACTCTACTGCCAGATATACAGCCCAGGACAGGCATCCACCCAATGCCGCAAACCAGAGTTTTTTTTCCATGGATATTAAATAATGCCGCAAAGCCGAGGGATCCTGTGAAGGATACGACCAGCTGTATGATTTCCCGCATATTTTCCTCCTGAATAAAATCATAACTACTCTCAAATACTCCCATCATCTGCTGCATTTCGCTACTCCGCAATTGATACAGTATGTAAACTCCTCATTCACTGCTTATTGCTTTTCGTAACCTTCAAGAGAACTTCCCTGATTCGGTTAAAACAACAGATTCGCCACCGTGAAACCAAGGCCCACGACCAGTGCCAGCAAAAGCGCCTCCATACATCGGATCAACCTGTAATGGTATCTCCTGAAAACATATCGCGCAATGAATTGGTAAATGCAATTCCCGGTATCAGAAGCATGATATTTCCGATACTGATCAGGTCCGCATGATGTCCAAGCCCGATCAGAACTGTAAGATTGGAAAGTACTCCGCCGGCTCCGCAGCAAAGAAGCACTGTCAGCAGCGAGTTTAATGCACCTTTTTTACAAAAGCCTCAAACAGCTTCAGGGCGATACCAATCAGCGCAGAAGCAATCATATCGTTGACATCTCCTCCGAAAAACACGGAAAAAGAACCTGAAATTACAGCATAGATCAAAATCTGCGTTTTAAAAGAATATCCTTGTTTATCCCGGATCTTTTCCAGCCCCTTCTGGATCTCCTCCGCTTCGGCCGATACTCACAGATGTATCTGGAAAGCTGGTTCAGGTCATCCAGCCGTCCCAGATCATTGGACATTCCCGGCACACGCCGCGTCTGGGTGCAAATACCGAAATCCTCTCCATAAATAGTCGTCACAATACTGGATGTGATAGAAAAAACATCTGCCCGGGTGGCTCCATATGCCAGGCAGATCCGCCGTATGGTATCTTCCACACGTCCAACCTCTGCTCCGCAGCAAAGAAGCTGTTCACCAATTGTCATCGCATAATATAAATACTGTTCCGCTTCCTCCCGCGTCATCCGGCATCCCTCACTTTCCTGCTTTATTTCATTTTTATCTATTTTAGGACACGTAAATATTAAAATCAACAAGGATTTTTTGTCTTAATATTCATTTCTTCTATATTTTCTCAAAGTAATAAGCAGATATTTTCGCTCAAAATAAAACACCACACGGACAAAAAAGATATCTATCCCTTCTGTCCGGATGGTGTTTGTGTTTGAAAATCCAATGCTCTGCTCAGTTTTTATTTATTTGAAATCTAATAGATCTTATGCAAGTTTTCCGCCAAGTTCACGGCAAGCTGCAAGTCCTTCATCATCAGGTGTGTTGTTTACAATGAGTCCTTCATCATCAACAAGCTCTGCGCCTGCGTCTTTTGCTCTGCCGCACCATGTTCTCATCCACTCTCCGTCGCCCCAGTCATAGGAACCGAAAAGCGCAACTTTCTTACCGGAAAGTTTGCCTTCCAGATCAGAGAAGAATGGCTCGAACTCACCATCCTCAAGCTCCTCATCTCCCATTGCCGGACAACCAAGTGCCAAAACATCATAAGAGAGAGCTTTATCTACATCTGCATCTGCAACTTCCATGATCTCAACATCCGCACCAGCTGCTTTTGCACCTTCCTCAACAGCCTGTGCCATTGCCTCTGTGTTGCCTGTGGAAGACCAGTAAATAATTCCTACCTTGCTCATCTTAAAAACCTCCTGTTTTTAAACTTTATATTATACGCACATCTGAGATGTACAGAGATGCTTCATACCAACAACCTGCAAAATCGAATACCCCGCACGGATCTGCGCCGCAGTAAACTCCCGGCACTTATCGTAGCTGTCAAAAATCCTGCGAGCCTGCTCCACATCATCATAAACCTTCCAGTAACCACACATCTTGCAGCCACTGCCTCCGAACTTCCGGAAGCCCTTCACATCTTCAATGGGATAACCCAGGAAAAGTCCGATCTCATGAGGAAACTCCGTCTTATGAAAAAATCTCTCCTTCAAACGGGCGATCATCTCATCCAAAGAACTATCTATATTATACCCATCCTGGAGCAAAAGTTTCCTGGCTTCATCCTGCTTAAGATATTCCTGCAGCATATCCGGCCGGTACACCAGAAGAAGATAATGCTTCCTGCATCCACAGATGATCTCCATACGGATACCTTCCCGTTCAAGACTCTCCTCATAATCCGAAATGATCTCCGGCAGCTCCGGCATTTTTTCCTTGGAAAGGAAACAAGATTCGCCGGTTTCATTCCCATTAATACAGGGGAACAATGATAACCCATGACAGATTCAAATTTTTCACAAGTCATTTGCATTCTCCTTTATATATTAGTTAGATTTCTCTAACTATTGTAAATATACTACCAAAGTTAGTCTATGTCAACTTATTTTATAAATTTTCACCGAGAATTTTTACTGATAAAATCCTATCATTAAGGGCACAATATTCCTTATAACAAACACTCTGTCAGACATCCGACTGCCAGTTCTCACCATTTAACCGAATCAAGTAAGTCCTCTGCAGGGTTGCAAATATCTCCTACACCTGCAGCGTAAAAATACTCATTTACATCCAACTCATAAAATGAAAATATTTCAGGATAATCATATCTAAACCTCTTGACAAACCTCCCTCTGTCATGTATTATAATATCAGTAATAATTACTATTACTGATAGGAGGAAACATTATGGCAGCACTTAAATACAGCCGTCAGCGAGAGTCCATCAAGGAATTTCTGAGATCCAGAACAGATCATCCAACGGCAGATACAGTATACGAGAATCTTCGACAGATCTACCCGAACATCAGTCTCGGAACTGTCTACCGTAATCTTTCTCTTCTCAGTGACATCGGTGAGATCCGGAAGCTGACCAATTTCGGAAGCGCGGATCGCTACGATGGAAGGGTCGCACCACACTCACATTTCATGTGTACCAGATGCAACCGGGTGATCGATATGCAGTCAGACAGCCTTAACGGAATTCTTGAACAGGCAGCTGCAGAATTTATCCACGGAAAAGTCTTTGACGTAGATGCAAGCTTCTATGGAATCTGCAAGGAATGCCTGAAAAAAGAAGAAAAACAAGCTTGACAAAACAAAGATCACATGGTATCATAAAATAGTAAACAATTACTATTATTAAATTTAGAAGAAACAAAAATAAAACAATATATTTCAAAAAAGAAAAAGGAGATCATTACTATGGCTAAATGGGTATGTACAGTATGTGGATATGTTTATGAAGGCGAGCAGGCACCGGAAGCCTGTCCAGTATGTAAAGCACCAGCTTCTAAATTCCAGAAACAGGAAGGCGAGCTCTCATGGGCAGCTGAGCATGTTGTAGGTGTAGCTAAAGGCGTTAGCGAGGACATCCTTGCAGACCTGAGAGCGAACTTCGAGGGCGAGTGCTCTGAGGTTGGTATGTATCTTGCAATGGCTAGAGTTGCTCACAGAGAAGGATATCCGGAAGTTGGTATGTACTATGAGAAAGCAGCTTACGAGGAAGCAGAGCATGCAGCTAAATTCGCAGAGCTCCTTGGTGAGGTTGTAACAGACAGCACAGAGAAGAACCTTCAGATGCGTGTAGAGGCTGAAAACGGCGCTACAGCAGGTAAATTCGACCTTGCAAAACGTGCGAAAGCAGCTGACCTTGACGCAATCCATGACACAGTACATGAGATGGCTAAGGACGAAGCAAGACATGGAAAAGCATTCGCAGGTCTGCTTAAGAGATATTTCGGCAAATAAGAAATCCGCATAAAATAAGGATTTTTACAAAGAGAGGATAGAGAAATCTGTCCTCTCTTTTTTGCTGTTTTTCTATATAGTGTGCAAACTCTTCTCTCTTCTACACCACCAAATAGCTTAAATGTGCAAATTCAAAAAAGTGCAATAGTTGTGTTGAAGAATTGGAAAAGATGAAAGGATTTTTAATCTGACTGAACGCGCAATCAGTAAACAGCTTGCTCTTGTCTGTGATTACCTTGGATTTGAGGGAATCGGAACACACTCTTTCAGAAAGTGGTATGCAACGGAAATTTACAAAAATAATGGCTATAATATTACTTTAGTCCAACGACTGCTCCAACATAGTTCTGCTGCCATTACACAGCGTTATATTGGAATAGAGCCGCAACGGATTGAAGAAGCCATTGAGGGACACGCACAGCTATTATAAAGGGGAGTGAGACATCTAATCTCACTCCCCTTTACCCATTTAATTTAATTCAAATGGCTGTAAAATATTATCAAAGCCAAAATATGAAATCCCAAGTGTTGCATAATTGTCCATAACATAGTCATCTAATTCTTTTATTACTTTACAATCAAGCACTCTATTTCTCTTGATTGTTTCATCGTATTTATACCGAATACTCGTTACAGCCTCTTTCTTAATAAAGATCAACTGCCCTTTTACACGAGTGGGTTTAAACATAGCACTGTTAATGTCATATCCCTTTTCTTTACAGTTAAACCTATGAACCATAGAACTCTTTGCAGCGTAAGTATATTTATTTCCATCATCGTCTATACAATCAATGGAAAAATTAGCCTCAATTCCCAATCCTGTAGTAGAAAACAGATACCAATCAGATAATGGTTTTGCTCTTAAATATGTACGAGCGCCTGTATGGTCACCCCATATACTATCATATGTGTCAACAACTTCAAATGTAAAATATTGAGAAATATTCTCAAGGTTTAATTCAACTGTTTTAAAATAGGTTGATGGATCAGTTTTTACTGATGTGGAACCTTGCGCTTTTACTGTAATTTTGCAAGTTGCCTTCTTCCCACTTCCGTCTTTCGCTTTCACTGTAATTGTGGCAGTTCCATTTCCAACAGCTTTCACAACACCTTTTGAAGATACTGTTGCTACTTTTTTATTGCTTGAACTCCAAGTTACCGCTTTATTGTTAGCACTGCTTGGAGAAATTGTTGCTTTTAAAGTAAGAGATTTCCCCTTTTTAAGTGTAGCTGATGTTTTATTCAGCTTTATGCTTTTTACTGGCTGCTTAACTGTCACTTTGCAAGTAAGTTTTTTCTTTCCATATTTTGCGGTGATGACCGCTGTTCCTTTCTTCTTAGCTTTTACAACACCTTTTGAAGATACTGTTGCTACACTCTTTTTGCTGCTTGTCCAAGTAATTTTCTCCTTTGTTCCACTTGCTTTCAAAGTGTAAATTTTTCCAACATTAAGGGAAATACTCTTTTTGTTCAGCTTTGCGGCACTGGCTGAAACTGGCATGGCAATCACGCTTAACAGTAAACAGCATAATAGCATAACTGACAGTTTTTTGATTCTTTTCATACTCTTTACTGCTTTTTTCATTACTTTTCCCCCTTTTATAAGCATTTTGGACTTATTCCATACATATTAGTATACAAAAGTTATTCATATTCAACAACCTTTTTTCTGAATTTTCTGTACACTATCTTCCCGAACCTTTGCGCGAAGCTCTGTCAGATATTCTGAGAACTTCACCTGTTCATTTCCGTATGTCATCTGCAGATCATACTCCAGCGGAATCCAGGTTTTAATATCAGATTCATTGTGCTGGATCAGGGCTTCCAGCTTGTCCAGAGCTTTATAGATCCTGGCCTCCAGAGTCTGCTGCTCTTCCATTTCCTGATAAAGCTCAGCCATTTCTTTATCAAAGGGCTCCGGCAGAGTCTTCACCCATTCTCCCAGCACATCGGCTTCTTTCTTCGAATCCTTATCCGTTTTTTCAAAGGCCGGGATATCACCGGTAAAAGCTTCTCCCAGATCATGGATCAGGCACATTTTCATAATTTTCAGAAGATCTGCCTCAGGAAACTCATCACTGACAAAATATGCCATCAACGTGATCCTCCAGGAATGCTCTGCAACGCTCTCCCGCCTGCCACCGGAAGTATAACTATGACGCACTGCATCCTTTAACCGCTCTGCAACGGAAAGTACTTCGATCAGTTTTTCTGGTTTCATATATATTACGCTCCTCTTCTTTTTATTATGTCAACCATCTAAATCAACTATTTTCAGCCTATCTTATAGCTGTCCATAAAACCGTTATAGCGTTTTCACTTTACTATACCATAATTTCCCAAAGAACAGACCCCCAAAAAACATTCTCCTTACTTCTGCGCGCTGACATTTCCCATCCCAAATAAATTTGTCCAAGCTAATTTCTAAAAAAACTATAAACCATATTGCATTTTTCTCCATAATCGTCATAATGAAATTATAAACAAAAGAAAGAAGGTGATTGCCGATGGATATCACGGTGTCGGATGAGGTCTCACAGGAATATCATGCGCTTGTGAAGAACATCCTCTGTAACAGAGAGTTCCTGAAGCTGAGCCTGTACACCCACCACCAGTGGACCACACGGCTCATGCACAGTATCAATGTTTCTTACCTCTCCTGGTTCATTGCCAGGAAGCTGGGATGTGACGAGAAAGCCGCCGCAAGGGCAGGACTTCTCCACGATTTCTGTCCCTATGACTTCAGGGCGGAGACACCGACCGGTGAGCATCAGGCGTTTTATCACCCGAAGGCTGCCGCAGACAACAGTGCCGCACACTTTGATGTCACAGACAGAGAGCTGGATGCGATACTCTCACATATGTTCCCTCTGGACCTCTTCCACGCAACAGGGAAGCTTGGATCATCAGCTTTGCCGATAAAGCCTGCGCCATCGCGGAAGGCTGCCATATCGCCATTGCACTGGCCAGGCGGAACCGGATCGTCATCAATCCGGCATAATTTCCACACAAAAAACAGGGCCGTCTCCACTTCTGACGAGCCCTGTTTTTGTGTGGAAATTTATTTTATGGTAATACTTTGCAGATTACTTTATATATCTTTAGTTCTCTTTCACAACAACCTTATCCAGATGCCAGATATCATCTACATACTCCTGGATAGTTCTGTCGGATGTGAACTTACCGCTGCATGCTGTATTGAGAAGTGCCATCTTAGCCCAGCGTTTCTCATCCTTATATGCTTCCTCAACACGCTTCTGTGCCTCTGCATAGGAACGGAAGTCGCCAAGGATGAAGTACTGGTCAGGTCTCGGCATGTTGCGTTTGTCGAGAAGTGAATTGTAGATGTCACGGAACATCTCTGTATCGCTGGAGAAGGTTCCGTTGATCAGCTGCATCAGTACCTGACGGATCTCCGGATCTGTGTTGTAGATGAAGTCCGGATCGTAACCGCCGTTGTTCTCATAGTTGATGATCTGGTCGGAACTCATACCGAAGATAAATGCATTCTCCTCGCCAACCTCCTGTACGATCTCAACGTTAGCACCATCCATGGTTCCAAGTGTCGGAGCACCGTTCAGCATGAATTTCATGTTACCTGTACCGGAAGCTCTTTACTTGCTGTGGAGATCTGCTCGGAAACATCTGCTGCCGCAAAAATGATCTCAGCGTTGGATACACGGTAGTTCTCGATGAATACAACCTTCAGCTTGCCGTTGATGGAAGCATCATTGTTTACAACATCTGCCACACAGTTGATCAGCTTGATGATCTTCTTTGCACGTGCGTAAGCTGCGGAAGCTTTTGCACCAAAGATAAATGTTCTTGGATAGAAATCCATCTCCGGATGTGCCTTGATCTGGTTGTACAGATAGATCACATGCAGGATGTTAAGAAGCTGACGTTTGTACTCATGAAGTCTCTTAACCTGGATATCGAAGATAGAGTGCGGGTCAACCTCAACACCATTGTGCTCCAGGATATATTTTGCAAGACGCTCTTTGTTCTTGAACTTGATGGTCATGAACTCCTGAAGAGCCTTCTCATCGTCTGCGTAAACTTTAAGCTTGGAAAGCTGGGAAAGATCTGTGATCCAGTCCGGTCCGATCTTGTCTGTTACCCAGTCAGACAGAAGCGGGTTTCCATGAGCAAGGAAACGTCTCTGTGTGATACCGTTTGTCTTGTTGTTGAACTTCTCAGGCATCATCTCATAGAAATCCTTCAGCTCCTGATTCTTGAGGATCTCGGTATGAAGGCGTGCAACACCGTTTACAGAGTAGCCTGCAACGATCGCAAGGTGAGCCATCTTAACCTGTCCGTCATAGATGATCGCCATCTTCTTAACCTTCTCGAAGTTTCCAGGATATTTCTGCTGGATCTCAAGAATGAAACGACGGTTGATCTCCTCGATGATCTGGTATACACGCGGAAGCAGTCTGGAGAACAGCTCGATCGGCCATTTCTCAAGTGCCTCGGACATGATGGTGTGGTTGGTGTAAGCACAGCATTTTGTTGTGATATCCCATGCCTGATCCCAGCCAAGACCTTCCTCATCGATAAGAATACGCATCAGCTCTGCAACTGCAACTGTCGGATGAGTATCATTCATCTGGAATACAACCTTCTCATGAAGCTTTGTGATGTCATCGTGTGTTTTCTTATATTTGGCAATCGCTGCCTGAAGGCTGGCAGATACGAAGAAGTACTGCTGTTTCAGACGAAGCTCTTTACCTGCCATATGGTTATCATTCGGATAAAGTACCTCAACGATAGTACGTGCAAGGTTCTCCTGCTCTACTGCGTTGTGATAATCACCCTTGTCAAAAGAGTCAAGGTTGAAGTCTACGATCGGCTCTGCATCCCAGATACGAAGTGTGTTTACAACATCATTATTATAACCTGTAATCGGCATATCGTAAGGAACAGCCTTAACTGCCTGATATCCTTCATGGATGAATTTATTCTCGTTCTTCACCGGATCCCACTCAACGCGTACATATCCGCCGAAATGTACCTCTTTTGCATACTCCGGACGACGGAGCTCGAAAGGATAGCCGTTCTTCAGCCAGTTATCCGGTGCCTCTACCTGATAACCGTCACGGATCTCCTGCTTGAACATACCATAACGGTAACGGATTCCGCATCCGTATGCACAGTAGTTCAGAGTTGCAAGAGAATCCAGGAAGCATGCTGCCAGTCTTCCGAGTCCACCGTTTCCAAGAGCCGGATCCGGCTCCTGGTCTTCGATGCAGTTAATGTCAAGTCCAAGCTCCTCAAGAGCCTCCTTAACCTCGCCGTATGCACCAAGGTTGATCAGGTTGTTTCCAAGGGCACGGCCCATAAGGAACTCCATGGACATATAATATACGATCTTCGGGTCCTGTTTTTCATACGCCTTCTGGCTCTTGAGCCAGTTGTCAATGATCACGTCCTTCACAGTGTAGCTTACAGCCTGAAAGATCTGCTCCTGTGTAGCCTCTTCCAGTGTTTTTCGATAAAGGAATTTTACGTTTTCTTTTACACTTTTTTTTGAATTCCTCTTTCTCAAACTGCTTGTCAATCATTAGTTTTCCTCCTGTACTTTGGATACTCCCAGTGTTACAGCCTCTTTATTGATGTTCCACTCCTTGGTGTAACCCTCTGCTTCTCCCAGAATAATGTTTTCTGCCAGTACTTCACGTTTGATCTCATCCTGGTTTGCTTTCATGATATCCATGATCTTATCGTTATCTTTTGCATAGACAATGATCTTGTCCATGACTTCGAAACCAGCCTCTTTACGCATAGTCTGAACCTTGCTGATGATCTCGCGGACAAAGCCTCCTGGATCAGTTCGGGTGTAAGGTTTGTATCAAGGACAACGGATGTCTCACCGTCTGTCTCTGTCACATAGCCCTCGCTCTGGGCTGTTTCGATCAATAAGTCTTCCTCTGCAAGCTCGACTCTGTTTCCGTCAATGTCAAGAACGAGAACACCATTATCTCTCAGCTCTTTCATTGCTGCGGTTCCGTCGATCTCGGAGAGTGCGGTACGGATGCCGTTCAGAAGCTTGCCGTATTTCGGTCCTACTGTACGAAGCTGCGGCTTGAAGCTGTAGGAAATGAAGGACTCTACATCATCTGCGAATTTCACTTCTTTTACGTTAAGCTCATCTGCGATGATATCTGTGTAGAATTTATCCATAGCTTTCTCAGCTTTTACATACATGGTTCCGATCGGCTGACGGTTCTTGATGTTTGCGGTATTTCTGCATGCACGTCCGAGAACAACGATCTCAAGAAGCTCTTCCATGTTTGCCTCAAGATCCTTGTCGATCCATGCTTCGTTTACCTCCGGGTAATCGCAGAGATGGATACTCTCCGGAGCGTCTGCATCAATGCTTCTTACAAGGTTCTGGTAGATATCCTCAGTCATGAACGGGATCATCGGAGCTGCAGCCTTGGCAACTGTTACCAGTGCTGTGTAAAGTGTCATGTAAGCATTGATCTTATCCTGCTCCATGCCCTTTGCCCAAAAACGCTCACGGCTTCTTCTTACATACCAGTTACTCATATCGTCAACAAATTCCTGGAGTGCTCTTGCAGCCTCCGGAATCTTGTAGGAATCAAGATCCGCATCGACAGTCTTCACCATAGTATTCAGCTTGCTGAGCAGCCATTTATCCATAACCGGAAGCTTATCGTAATTTAAAGTATATTTAGTCGCATCAAAATTGTCAATGTTCGCATACAGTACGAAGAATGCGTAGGTGTTCCACAGAGTGCTCATGAACTTCTCTGTCCCTCTACAACTGCCTTGCCATGGAAACGGTTCGGAAGCCATGGAGCACTGTTGATGTAGAAATACCAGCGGATCGCATCTGCGCCATATTTGTTCAGTGCATCAAACGGATCTACTGCATTTCCCTTGGACTTACTCATCTTCTGTCCGTTCTCATCCTGTACATGTCCCAGAACGATTACATTCTTATACGGAGCCTTGTTGAAAAGCAGTGTGGACTCAGCAAGAAGGGAGTAGAACCATCCTCTTGTCTGGTCAACAGCCTCGGAGATGAAGTCTGCCGGGAACTGCTGCTCGAACAGGTCTTTATTCTCAAATGGATAATGATGCTGTGCAAAAGGCATTGCTCCGGAATCGAACCAGCAGTCGATTACCTCCGGTACACGGTGCATAGTCTTGCCGCAATCCGGACACTTCATGGTGATATCATCAATGTATGGACGGTGAAGCTCGATGGTCTTCGCACGCTCGTCACCACTCTTCTCATAGAGATCCTGGCGGCTTCCCACGGATTCCATATGTCCGCACTCACACTGCCAGATATTCAGTGGTGTTCCCCAGTAACGGTTTCTGGAAATACCCCAGTCCTGAACGTTCTCAAGCCAGTCACCGAAACGTCCCTTACCGATGCTCTCTGGAATCCAATTGATAGTATTGTTGTTACGGATCAGATCATCCTTTACTGCAGTCATCTTGATGAACCAGGACTCACGTGCATAGTAGATAAGCGGTGTGTCACATCTCCAGCAGTGCGGATAATCATGCTCGAATTTCGGTGCGTCAAAAAGCTTGCCCTCTTTGTCAAGGTCTGTGAGAACCATCGGGTCCGCTTTCTTTACGAATACACCTGCGTATGGTGTCTCTTTGGTCATGTTGCCCTGTCCGTCTACGAACTGTACGAACGGAAGGTCATACTCACGTCCGACACGGCTGTCATCCTCACCAAATGCAGGAGCGATATGAACGATACCGGTACCATCACTCATGGTAACGTAGTTGTCACAGGTTACGAAATGAGCTTTTTTGTGCTGTTTTGCTGCTGCCTCTCCTGTACATGCAAAAAGCGGCTCATATTCTCTGCGCTCAAGGTCTGTTCCTTTATATTTCTCAAGGATCTCATATGCAGGCTCATCATCCTTTGCAAGCTTGCCAAGAACCTTGTCCAGAAGTGCCTCTGCCATGTAGTAGGTGTAGCCGTCTGCTGCTTTTACCTTACAGTAGATCTCATCCGGGTTTACACAAAGTGCAACGTTGGATGGAAGTGTCCATGGTGTTGTTGTCCATGCCAGGAAGTATGCGTCCTCACCAACAACCTTGAAACGTACGATCGCAGAGCGCTCTTTAACAGTCTTGTAGCCCTGAGAAACCTCCTGTGCGGAAAGAGGGGTTCCGCAGCGTGGGCAATAAGGAACGATCTTAAAGCCTTTATAAAGAAGACCTTTTTCCCAGATCTCTTTCAGCGCCCACCACTCGGATTCGATGAAATTGTTGTCGTATGTTACATACGGATGCTCCATGTCAGCCCAGAAACCAACGGTAGATGAGAAATCCTCCCACATTCCCTTGTATTTCCATACGCTCTCCTTACACTGCTGAATGAACGGCTCCATTCCGTACTCCTCGATCTGCTCCTTGCCGTCAAGGCCAAGCTTCTTCTCAACCTCAAGCTCAACCGGAAGTCCGTGAGTATCCCATCCTGCTTTTCTCGGAACCATGTACCCCTTCATTGTACGGTATCTCGGGATCATATCCTTGATAACTCGTGTCAGAACGTGTCCGATATGTGGCTTACCATTTGCGGTAGGCGGTCCGTCATAGAATGTGTATGTCTCGCCCTCTTTACGGCTGTCCATACTCTTTTCGAAAATCTTGTTGTCTTTCCAGAATTTCTCGACTTCTTTTTCACGGTCAACAAAATTCAGATTCGTGTCAACTTTACGATACACAATATTTACCTCCTGTGTCTGATTACTGGCTGCTGCCTCATCTATAAGGCCACAGCGGATTGTTTCTTCACAGATACCTGTTCGTGCCAATGCTTCGGGCACTTATAAAAAAAGACCCCATCCTGTAAAAGGACGAAGTCTGATTCGCTGTACCACCTGTTACATTATACGGGCCTGTGTCCGGATTCCTGCGTCTTCTGCTGTGTTCTTATGCTCTGTGTTATGGCGCAGGCTGTTGTTCCATGTCTGTTCATGGCGGACAATTCTTTGTATCTGCGATATATGTTCCCTGTAACGGAGGAAATCCGTCAGTTCTTACTTAATGATCATCTGTATATCAGATATTCTTCCGGCTGCTGCCGGACAACTTCGGAACTGAAGCTCAAGAGTGATATTCCGCCATATTTACTCGTCCCGGGCTCCCACCATCCCGATTCGCTGCAAGCTTTCCATATGGCCTACTGTCTCCATCACAGCTTTTTCTATATACGCTGTCTATTATAGGTTGGGGAAAATCCATATGTCAAGTGTTTTCAGGGATTTTTTCTTATTATATGTATGTTCACTTCTTCTTAATGGAATTTTCACAGACTGCAAGTGGTTTTTCCGGGAGGAAAGTGGTATACTACTACAGAATCTTGAGGGCAAAAATACAGCGTTTCATTAATACAATGCTATAATTAATGAAATACTGCACCTCATCACAAAACGGGCAAGATTTTTTCGGTTACTGATTCTCAAATGAATAATAACCTTCTCGCCCGGATTTATCACTGAAAGGTATCTTGTTATGAAAAATATGAAAAAACGATCCTTGCGCCGGATCTTTGCAGGCATTCTCGGCATAGGGATCCTGCTCACAGGCGCAGCTCCCTGCGCGGCGGCTGCCTATGGATACGATGAATATGGTGATCCTATCGTCACTGCCACACCGGTTCCTGATGGTCAGGCCGCAGCAGTCACGCCTGCTCACTCCAGCTATTATTCACAGGCTGCCGACACCGATTCCATTGACGGGTGGCCCAAAGGTCCCGGCATCGAAGCACAGGCTGCAGTCCTTATGGACGTAAATACAGAAGCCGTTCTTTATTCCAAAAATGCGGACACACAGCTCTACCCTGCCAGCATCACGAAGATCCTGACTACACTGCTTGCCTGCGAAAATCTGAACGCTAAGACAAACATTACCGTATCTGAAAAAGCTTCCACCAGTGTGACTGCCGGAGATTCCAGTATTTATGCTGCTCCCGGTGAAAAATTCACCAGGATCAGGCCCTGATGGCTGTCATGCTCCAGTCCGCTAATGAAATGTCTGTCGCCATTGCGGAAGAAGTTTCCGGCTCTGTAAAGAAATTCGCAGACTCATGAACTGGCGCGCCAAGCTTTTTGGCTGCAAGAACACACACTTTAATAATCCCAACGGTCTTCCGGATGAGAATCATTACACCACAGCCTCCGACATGGCAAAGATCGCCAAATCCGCCTGGCTGAATCCTCTTTTCCGGCGATACTGCACCAAACGTTATTACGAGATCCCGCCTACCAATAAATTTGCGGAAGCCCGCCAGCTGCTCAATCATCACAAGATGATGAAAAACGGCGAATATTATTATGAAGGCGTCCGTGGCGGAAAAACAGGCTACACGGATGCATCCGGCAACACACTTGTCACCTACTGCAAACGAGGAAATATAACACTGGTAGCCGTGATCCTGAATTCTACTTCCGCGGCAAATGCTTACAGCGATACCGCTTCTCTTTTTAATTATGGTTTTGAAAATTTTGAAAAGGTGGATATGAAGGTGTCCATGGAGCCAGTCCCGTTTAAGGTACTCCCTTGTGACAAATATATCCTTAAGAATAACGGAAACACCTATCCGTTTTATTATCAGACAAAGGTTTATGTGACTCTTCCAAAAGGTATCAAAAAATCACAGCTTAACAAACGCCAGGCCGTTCTTCAGAATGCTGTCGGCCCACTGCGTCTGAAAAGCAAATATTATTATAAGAAACAAATGGTCGGATGGGGAATGCAATACGAACGAAACATCGTATCAGATCTTCTCCTGGCTTCGTAACATTTTCCTGCGGCGGAGAGATTCGTGCTTTTCACGGATCTCATCCGCCGCTTCTGTATCTTCTGCTCTCAGGGTCTTCACCCCGAAATATTTTCCCTCATCGGTTTTTCGGATCCGGATCTTTCCGGCAACAGGTCCATGCTCATGGCAAAGGGCAAGGCTGTAATATACCTTGGAATTGTTGGTACTGAACCAGCGGATCTTCCTCTTGGCAGGGCATCTGCAGATGGGACACATGGTACTTACCATAGTACGGTCCTTCATCAGACGCTCCTTTGATACAAATTCCCTGGACACAAACTTGTCATGGTCTGTATAGGAAATATAGATCTCGCTGTCTCTGGATTTTGGATTCTGATATACATCCAGGGACGGATGGCGGATCATGCAGGCTTCATCGATCTCCAGGAGTATCCTGGCAGTATAGCTGGCGTCTGCCAGTGCCCGGTGAAAATCCCGGTTTTTGGGAAGCTGCAGGTAGTCTGTAGCATATTCCAGGGAACGCCTGGATATTCCATCCTCGAAGTTTATGCTGAAAAGTTTCTGCACATCGTAGTAATGCACCGGCCCTGGCATCAGCTTCAGAAGATTATAGTATTTCATATTGCGCTGAAGTTCCATCACATCCTGGTCTCCCCAGGTAAAAAAGCGATACTCCTCCCCGCACCATTCCAGAAATCTGCGGATTGCCCTTGGAAAAGGAATGCCTTTTTCCAGTTCATGATAATCCACGTGGATCACTTCGTGGATACTGTCGTGGATCCAGTGGTACACTTTGGGCTTGATCAGGCACTGAAAGGTATCAACGATCTCTCTTTTTTCATTTAATTTTACTGCCCCGATCTCTATGATCTCAAACGGGAGCCGACTGTCCGGATGTCTTCTTCCATCCGGATTCTGGTTCCATTCCAGGTCAAATACAATATAGTTCATGGGTTTTCTGTCCTCTTATCTGACTGCTCAGTTGCTTCATAAATGCAGCTGTTTCCGGATCGTTGTCCGGCTATTTCATATTTTTGCATTCGGACACAGAATAAATCGCTTCAAACAGCTCCTGCTGGAAGCTTTCTGTATCTGCATCTGTCAGAATCATATCTTTCATTTCGTCTTCTTCGTGTAGCCACCAGCGGAAATCGCATAATGTGGCACCCCGTCCGGCACCGTCTGAACAATCCACATCCAGGAATACTTTTTCTGTTTTAAAGAACTCCGGATGGATGAGATACATAAACGGTACAGCAGCATGGATACTTGCAACGCAGCGATATTTGGAAAAATTTTCAAGTACGTAGCCAGCCATATCTCCACAGGCTCTGGCTGCCGGATCACCGGACTGGCACAGCTTCATGATCTGGTTTCTGGTGAGATTACATTTCAGGGTAGCATCCAGTCCACACATGATCAGTGGGATTCCGGAATCGAATACGATCTTTGCCGCCTCCGGATCTGCGTAGATGTTGAATTCCGCTGCCGGTGTGATGTTTCCGCCTTTTGCTGCGCCGCCTGTAAATACAATTTTTCTGATCTTATTCTTTATTTCAGGAAAAGCCTTCAACAGAAGTGCAAGATTAGTCATTGGTGCAGTTTCGATCATTACTACCTGCTCGCCCTCCGGAATGGCATTCAGAATGTCACGTATAAAAAGCACTGCATTATCAGAAGCAGCCTCTGATTTTGCTTCCGGCAGTACGCAATGGCCAAGCCCTGTCTCTCCGTGGAATTCTTCCGCATAAATTGCCGCTTTCACAAGAGGACGGTCCTGGCCTCCTGCCACCGGAACCTTCAGTCCGTAAAAATCCACCAGCTCCAGTGCATTTTGGGTCACTCTTTCTATCCTGGTACTTCCTGCAGATGTCGTCACTGCAAGCAGCTCCAGTTCGTCCTGATGTGCTGCCGCATATGCCAGTGCGATCCCGTCATCGATTCCGGGATCACAGTCCATGATAACCTTGATCTTATCTCCCATATATTCACCTCTGTAAAAACTCTTTCCCCAATTTTATAGTATTGCCGAATTTCCGCTGTTTACCTGTTCCAAGTATAACAGAGTGAGGAAAGAGTGTAAAGTTAATCAGAATTCGTTACTGTTCACTCCGTTCTCAGCAACACGCTTCGCGGAATATTACCAGTAAACAGTAATCAGAATTCACCTCTGTACTTCAGGCTGAAACGTAAAGAACCCCTCTGCCGGACATTGGCAGAGGGGTGGAAAAAAGGGGGTTATATTCATTTATATAAACAAATGCAATGTGCAATTTGGAGCTTTAATATTTGCAATATCCGTTTGGGTTGTTCCGGATATTGTTATTATGCTATATCCCATCACCCGGAGCTTGCAATCCAGTACCGGGGCTTCACAATAAATGCTGATCAATCAATAGAAACAAATTTCTTCTCTTCTGCTTCTTTCTTGGTCTCTTCCTTCGGGAAGGTTACATGAAGGATTCCGTTCTCATATTTCGCATGGATATCTTCATGCTTAATGCTCGAGCCTACATAAAAGCTTCTGTTGCAGGTTCCTGTATAACGTTCTCTGCGAACATATTTACCTTTATCATCCTTCTCGTCCTTCTTCTCTTCTCTGGTTGCCTGAATGTTCAGATAACCATTCTTCAGCTGGATCTTCACATCCTCTTTCTTAAATCCCGGAAGATCGATCTCCAGTTCATAATTGCCATCTACATCAAGGATATCTGTCTTCATCATATCCTTCACCTGAGGATAAGCATTGGCAGCTGCCTGACGGCCTGTCGGATATCCCATAAAATCATCAAATAAATCTTCTCCGAAAATACTTGGCATTAACATAACTCATTCCTCCTGATCTATATTCGCTGCGTGCTGCGCAGGCGTTTTTAATTTACTGTTTCTGAAAACATCTGCAAATTCTGTAAGAACTTTCTCCGGAAGATTTCTTTTTTCTCTCTTCTTTTGTTCTGTATGTACTATAACACGTATTATTAGCACTGTCAAGAGGCGAGTGCTAATTTCACACTTTCTTCACATTTCACGTAATTTTACGATACATATGTCTGAAGCGCCGAAGATAGAAGGACTCCCAGGATCAGAAATGGAACTGCCTGTAAAAGCACTCCCATAAATACATAAATATAATAACTGCTTTCTTGAACTACCCCACCCGACTAACGTCGATGGGGATTCCACGGGCTGGCGCCCGTAAAACCCCGATAGTCCAGCTACGGGTATTCTGATACGACTTTACAGCTTCTCATCCGAAGAATCAAGGCAACAGGCCTATATCAGCGTAAGAGTCCGGATATACACGTCCGTCCATATACCTGCCGTATCATACTATTGATACGTACAAGAGGCCTTTCCGAAGAAAAGCTTTTCATGGTAAGAATACCCGGAAGGTTAACGAGTTACATTTTTATGTCAATCAGTATCTGTTTAGATTAGTGTCGGTCAAAGTTAATAGTAACAAGCCGTCCAGCCTTTCATCTCTGCAGCAATAGCCTTTAAAGATTTTGGCTTCTTCGGCTTTCCAGTTTTTGTGAGTCCATCCCTTTTTTATATTCATACGGGATTGAACGGTAAAAGCTATGAGTACATATTCCTGACAGCTTACTTGATATATATTTCCATACCTTCATTAAACTATAGATATCTTCTCCATCTGACAATTCTTTTTTAAGACTGTCTGTCAAACGGGCAGCCATCTCTTCTTCCAGAGTAAGTTTATCTCTTAATCCCATACCTTTCAATCCAATCACATATGAGGCTGCTTCATGTATTGAAATACCAAGTCTTCTCATATACAGGATTTTTCCAATCTGGCTTGTATATGCTGGATTTATTTTAATGACACCAAAGCTTCTGCGGTATGACTGGTTTTCAATACAGGATTCCATTTTTCTGTATGCAAATATAGAAGCATGGCGGTTACCCTTCGCATTTCCATATTTCATACCATGTTTTGATATCGTGGTATCTATGTCTTCCATAACAAGCGGTTTTTTGCGGTCTTCACAGTACTGTCCAACCTTTGACATGATACGGCCTATCTCATCAGAAATCTGCCCGCTTGTTTTATTTTCAGGATTGAACCTCAGTACCTTACCTGATATTCTGTTTCCGTCTTTATCAATATCAGTTAATGCGACATGGTCATAATTTAAATCAATAGAAACGCATCCGTCTTCAAATGACTCATTACAGTATGTATTTTCCAGAACCATAGTTACAGATGGGATGAAATATAATCTCCCTTTTTCATCACATTTTAACTGAAAATTATAACATACGGGCTTTCTGTCATCAGGTTTGGCATTTAGAGCATCAAGCCAGAGATTATTGTCTCTGGAAAGTTGGAAGTCTAAAAGAATAGCTTCTTTTCCATCCATGCATGTGATAATTAGTGCCTCTTTGTGTCCGTCAAGTTCTTTTCTGGTGGCAAAGTCAGCTGCAGAAGCCTTTCTTACAAGGAAATTACAGTTTTTGGATGTGTGGCGGCCAGGAAGACTCATTGACGCATGTCTTTTGTTAAAAAATTCCTGTTTCCATATTTCAATATTAATATCCTCGGAGTCTTTCTCTGAATACATCTTTTTTGAACCAAAATGATGCGTTTTGGAGGATTCTTTTTAAGGCAGTCAAGCTTATCCTGCATATGGTTTCTTGCAGAAATTAAAAGTTTCAACCTGCTCTTAAGTTTTCTGATGTCAGCCTCAATGTTTCGTTCATATATGTCAACTTCAACTTTTTTGTTCCAGGAAGTGAGACACTCTTACCTGTCATTTTTGTCTGGCAGCCAGAATAAGGAGTTTTCCATTTTTTAGTTTTAGCATATATTACAAGGGACTCTTTGATTGCCTGTTTCTTTTCAAGCTGTTCAATAGTAGAAGCTATCTTTGTATCCCTGGCATCAAGGTCTGATTTTTTGGTTTTTATATACAGTTTATTCAGCTCATTCTGAGATGACAGCATTCCGGAAGCAGACGTATAGACTGCACAGTTGTAATAGTCACTGGTCTTAAATGTGTCTTTGCACCATTTAGAATAAGTATTTTCTGTAAGTATGCCAGTATTTTTATATTTTTTATCGTAAAGCAGGTTATACATCTGTATCTTCATATCATTAAATCTGTATTCTGTATCAACAAGAGAGTCAGAATTGATTATAAGATTCTCGTCGATATAATACCTTTTATCTGCGTTTATTGTACGTGTAATTTCCATATTGCGTTGTCACCTCGCTTTCGGTTGAAATTATTCTTAGTGTTGATAAAACCTTTTATTTATGCTATTATTATACCATATTTAAAAACCTAATGCAAGCTCGGTTAAAATCTATTTTGGAGGGGTTTTATGAACAAAAAAGAAACTGATGGAAAATACAGTAGACGCGCCCATTCTGTATGCTGTTTAACATATCATGCAGTATTTGTTATCAAATACAGAAGAAAAGTTATTGATGATGAAATAATGGAGTTTATGAAGAACCACACAAAATATCTGATTGAAGACAGGTTCAAAGGAAAGATGCTTGAATTTAATGGAGAAGAAGACCATATACATATATTATTTGAACTTCCGCCGGCAGCAGCACCTTCTGTGATAATATGCAGCTTAAAGACACAGCTGTCTAAGGAAGTGCGAAAGCGGTACATAGAACAGATACAGGGAAAATTATGGAAGGATTCTTTTTGGAGTGACAGCTATTTCCTCTCAACCACAGGAGGAGCAAGCTTGAGTCTTTAGAAGAATATATCAGACAGCAGGGAATAGAAAAACCAGAACGGCCAAAACGTAAATATACTAAACGAAAGCGAAAGTAAAAGCTCAGAATAATTTGACTCCGTCAAAGCACATTCATCCCCACCCGACTACGTTACAAGGAATATTGTTACTTCGTCGGATGGGGGTTTTCTGTGCTCTAATAGATAAAAGAGAGCCCACGTCTGCTGAATACAGAAAAGAACATCTGTATCGGGACCA
>ENA-OQIM01000123-OQIM01000123.1-human-gut-metagenome-genome-assembly--contig:-NODE-123-length-25716-cov-4.539607_pt1 | contig 25716 bp, 30 predicted proteins | sample MGYA00242579_ERZ504744 | MGnify/ENA primary metagenome ERZ504744 (study PRJEB26092, sample SAMD00036441) | human gut metagenome | host: Homo sapiens | study: EMG produced TPA metagenomics assembly of...
ACTTAGAAACAGATGCCGGACTTATTTTTTATACGGTTTTTAGCAAGATTTTATTTTTGCAGTCATCTATTTATTAATTCATCTGCTCAAAGGAAAAAATATAAATCAGGAACAGTACGATCGCTCAGGACTTCTTTTAATGCTAATTCCGGTTTCGTCTGTTTTTATTATGTTTACTTTTCTTGCTATTGGTGAAACATCAGCCTTTGCCCAACCTGTTGATTTTATGGTAACAATCTGTGCTGTTTTTTTGCTGATGGTCAATCTGCTTGTATTTGGCATCAACCAATATAATCAGAAAAAAATCACAGGAATATACCGATATGCAGTTGTTGCTCCAGAAAGAATCGGATTCCGCCCAATACTATGAAATGATGCTTTCGCAAAATGAAAATCAAAGTATTCTGATCCATGATATAAAAAACATCTTCAATCTATCAAATTACTCAATGAAAAAAATGATTCTGATAAAATAAATGCTTATATACAACAGCTTTTGGAATCTTCTGACTTAAAAGAAACCTCAAAAATCTGCAATAATGAAATGCTGAATGCAATTCTCTGCCGCTATCAACGGCAATGCAACGAGAAGCACATTGTTTTTCATACTGATATCAGAAGTGATACTGTTCAAAATATTTACCAGCACGATTTGACATCGTTATTCTGTAACTTATTGGATAATGCAGTGGAATCAGCAGATAACATCCCTGATTCTTATATTGAGCTTACCGTAGAAAAAAAGGAAAATTCACCTTTTATTATTATCATACTCATAAATTCCTGCCGAAACACACCTGTGTACGATCAGGATGGAGTTCCTGTATCTCATAAATCAAACAAAGGCAGACATGGCTTCGGAATCAAGAGTATTAAAAAAGTCGTGAAACAATATCACGGAAATTTGCAAATGTATTATGATAATGATTCCGGTACTTTCCATACAATCATAACCTTAAAACAGTAAACGCTAAAAATTAGGCAATCACGAACTTTTTATGTGATTGCCTTTTTTGCGCATTTCTGTATGGACTGAACTTGTTTTGTACCTCTAATAGTGGAGCGAACTCCTGTAATCTTTAAAATGTTTGTTTTCTAAACACTCCCTGGCAACATTTAAAGTTTCCATTGACGTTTCCATTCTATATTTGCTAAACTAATACAATTTTCCTCAAGCAATAATAATTCCCTCCTTTTGTATATTTGAATAATACGGCAAGCTGTTTACCCAATTTTTAAAGTGTTTTTCATTTTTAATATTCACACTTATCGGCACACCATACTCAAGTTCAATATCATAAGCTGCATCAAATATTTCATCCTCTATCTGTATAATCCTATCATCCGTCAGCTCCGTCAAAACCATTATATCCATATCTGAATTATCTCCATAATCTCCTCTTGCATATGAACCATATAATATCATCTGCTTTAACGAATCACCCATAATGCTTTTTGTCTTATTTCTGAACTCACATAATATCCGGTTTCTATCACTCATATTATCACTTCCTAATTCTTATAAAACAATTGTAGCTATTCATTTTCGCACCATATTTCTGATAAATATATCTTAACATCAAACCCTATTAATACAAGAAACAGTTGCATCCTCTTATATATGCAGCTTCCGAAACTGCGCCGGTGTCATCCCTGTAAGTTTCTTGAACATGACGATAAAATGGCTGGCATCTGAGTATCCCACATCAGATGCTATATCCTGCACCTTGCGCCTGCTGTTTATAAGCAGTAATTCCTTGGCTTTATTGATACGGTAGTTTGTCAGGTACTCATACACCGAGCAGTTCATAAACTCCGTAAAAACACGCGATAGATATTGCTGCGATACAAATACACGATCGGCAAGCTCCTTGGCGCTGATATCGTCCATGTAGCTTTCTTCTATAGTATCTATAACAGGCTTTATAAAACGCACATAGCTTTGGTCATCATTATCGTGTGTGTGATTAGACTGGTCTGAGAGCAAAAGCATGATGCCATAACAGTCGAGTGAGAGCATTTGCGTATCACTGGAACGTTCCTTAAAGTCTTCCACTGCCCTGTTAATCGCTTCCGACACCTCCATCCCCTTATTCTCATCAATCAGCCGGTATTCCTTTTCATCAAACATTTCCCTGAAGGCTGCCGCCATTGTCCCTGTAAAAGTGGCAAACTCTGTTTTCCAGGGCAGGCTATTGCCGGATGAGATGTTTTTATTGTGATAGGAGTGCGGCACGTTTGGAGCAATAAGAATCCCTTGCCCTTTTTGCAACTCAATCGTATGACTGTTTGACAAAATATTGTCTGAAACAGCCTGATTTCTGCTGTATACCGTTACCTCACCCACACCCTCCTTCGTCTGTAAATAATGGTACAGCGGATACCCCTCCGGGCGGGTAACGCTTTCCTGCTCCCAGTCATTACCGACAGAGTCGAATTGAAACGGTTCTCTTGCGAAATTGCTTCCAAAATAAATAGGCATGCTTTCTCCTTTCAAAAACGGTTTAGTTTCAGAATGTTATATAATTTGGTTTATGATGTTATACTATTTTCCGTGAATCTATTATATGATTAGTGCATAAGGAACACACTTATAGTTTAAGAATATCATAATATGATTAAAGGGTCAAAAGGTATCATCGATGCATGCTTGCATGCAATTCGATGTATACCTTAGTGACCCGCACTACACCGAGAAGTAGCAATTTGCTGCGGGGACGCAGGAAATTAGCGGATTTCGAGTGTAGTCAGATTACGGGAATGCGTAGCATGTAGTAATCTGATTAATCATAAATGAGGGGCAAAATACCTTTTGACCCTCATATCATAATATGTATTAGAGATTTATATTAGGTTGTATAATTGTAATTTCGTGGTAGGGCTTATATGAGAAAAATATTACAAAGACTGCTTTCAAAGCTTTTTATAGTTTCGACAATAATAATCATACAGATGATATGGTGGTTCTTTTTTGTTTTATACGGCATCTGTTGCCAGCAGGGTGTTTCAGGATCTGCTGTATGTGGCAGCCATATTGCTTTCGCTTTATATTGTCAACAGGCGGATGAAAATGTATATAAAAATGTCATGGATATTTTTGATACTGAGTGTTCCAATCGTTGGTATTCCGTGCTATTTCTTTTTCGGAAGACCGGAGCTTACGTCAAAGACACAGAAAAGAATGGCAAGAATTGTGGAAGCATATGCGCCGCTTCGGCCTGAGAACGAGCTGCTAAATGAGACACTCAGACAGACAGATATGGATGCATACAGACAAAGCAGGCTTATCACTCAAAATCAGAAATATCCACTGTATGCGGAGGACTGCACAGAGTACTTTAAATCAGGTGAGGAGGCTTTTGGAAGCATTTTAAAAGATTTAAGGTCAGCTGAAAAGTTTATCTTTATGGAGTATTTCATAATCGGCAGTGGCGTTATGCTTGATCAGATACTTGATATACTCAAAGAAAAGGTAAAGCATGGAGTTGTGGTGAGAATCATATATGATGATTTTGGCAGCATAAATGCCATTCCGCCACATTTTATAAAGGAGATGGAGAGCATCGGAATACAGACCAGACGATTCAATCCATATAAGCCATGCTTTCAGTAATTATGAATGACAGGGATCATAGGAAGATACTGGTGATAGACGGACGTGTGGCGCATACCGGTGGTTACAATATAGCAGATGAGTATATCAACAAAAAAATCAGGTTTGGTTACTGGAAGGATGCCGGTATCCGTGTAGAGGGAGAGTGTGTGAACAGTTTCACGACGATGTTCCTTGAGATGTGGAATTATATCAATAAGGACAATGCAGTACATGATGAATATCTGAATCCACACAATACCTTCAGCCAGTCAGAGGAAAGCGGTTTTGTCCAGCCGTTTTGCGATTCTCCACTTGAGCATGATGATGTAGGAGAGAATCTGTATGTGAGTATCATCTCAAGAGCTAAAAAATATGTTTATATTTTTACACCATATCTGATACTTGGAACGGAGCTGTCACATGCTATGATATCGGCAGCCAGGTCAGGTGTTGATGTGCGTATTGTTGTACCTAAGATTCCCGATAAAAAGCTCATTTATCTGCAGACAAAAGCCAATTTCAGACCTCTTATCGAGGCGGGGGTAAGGATATATCTATACACACCCGGCTTTATACATTCTAAGTGTATAGTGGCAGATGATGATACTGCGATAGTTGGCACATGCAATCTGGATTTCAGGAGCATGTACTGGAATTTTGAGGATTTTGTATACATGTACAGGACTCAGTGCATCGGAAAAATAAAAGAGGATGCGATAGAGACGTTTGCGGTTTCAGAGGAGGTGTATGAGGAAAGCACAAATGATATCTCATTTGCAGGCAGGCTGCTGCAGAGTATTTTGCAGCTTTTTGCACCGCTTTTGTAAATGTGTCTGTAAAGCGTCTGATAAAAATCTGTTGAATAATGTTACAAGTTGTAATATAATAATCCAAGCGATTGCGTAAGCGACGCACGAAGAAACTGAATATGTAGCATAAAGGTGTCGGAGCAGACAAGCATTTGAAGCTGATTTATGACAGGCGATGTGAAGCTGGCTCCGGTGAAAAGGGAAACAGGTGCAAATCCTGTACGAACTCGTCACCGTAATTAAGGAGTGACGGCCAATAAGTCACTGGGCAACCGGGAAGACGGCCGAAGCAATGATATATAAGCCGGGATACCTGCCTTTGTGTTGTACGGAAACAATAGTGTTTCAAGCCACGAGTAACTGGCTGTACGTGATGAAATAATTATAATTACAGACAAGGTTATGATAGCCGTATAGTCTGGGTTAGAAGGATTTTGACATGTATAGCTCTTTGACATAATAGTACAAAGAGCTTTTATTTTTGACACTTTAAATGTTTTCGTCTTACATATTTAAAACATGTGCAGCTTAATAGCTGCAAGGAGAATGAAAAGGAGAAAACATGAAAAAGAAATTAGTAGTAGTACTGATGGCAGCAGTTATGGCTATGACAGCAGTGACCGGCTGTGGCAGCAAGGCAGATGATGCAAAGAATGATACACAGGCATCTAAGACTTCAGAGAGTGAGACAAGCGCAAACGCAGATCAGGAGGCAGCAATGCATGTGGCAGATTTAATCGATGCAATCTACGTGCAGGAGAGAACAGATGATACAGACAAGCAGTGCAAGGAGCTAAGGAGGCCTGGGACAAGCTCACAGACGCACAGAAGGAGCTTGTAGAGGGAGAAAATGCTGATCCTGACTATTTCGGCAGAGATACAGGCGATGCTTCAAAGGATGATCCGAGAAACCAGGATGATATCGGCGAGAACGAGATTCTTGTAGTAAGCTTTGGTACATCCTTCAACAACAGCCGTGTGGCTGATATCAAGGGTGTGGAGGATGCAATAGCAGCTGCAAATCCTGACTGGTCAGTCAGAAGAGCCTTCACAGCACAGATTATCATCAATCATGTACAGGCAAGAGATGACGAGAAGATTGACAATATGGATCAGGCACTTGAGCGTGCAGTCAAAAATGGTGTAAAGAATCTTGTGGTACAGCCTACACACCTGATGCATGGCGCAGAGTACGACGAGCTTTCAGAGGCTGTAGAGAAGTATAAGGACAAATTTGAGTCTGTAAAGATTGCAGAGCCACTCCTAGGTGAGGTTGGAAGTGATGCAACAGTTGTAAATGAGGATAAAAAGGCCGTTGCAGAAATTCTTACAGAGGAAGCTGTAGAAAAGGCAGGTTATGACAGCCTTGATGCTGCAAAGGAAGAGAGCACAGCATTTGTATTTATGGGACATGGAACAAGCCATACAGCAAAGATTTCATACAGCCAGATGCAGAGCCAGATGACAGATTTGGGTTATGAGAACGTATTTATCGGAACTGTAGAGGGTGAGCCGGAGGATACATCATGTGAGTCTGTCATTGAGAAGGTGTCAGCCGCTGGTTACAAGAATGTCATTCTTCGTCCGCTTATGGTTGTTGCAGGAGACCATGCCAACAATGATATGGCGGGAAGCGATGATGATTCATGGCTTTCACAGTTTAAGGCATCAGGAAAGTTCGATAAAATCGATACACAGATTAACGGACTTGGTGAGATTGAGGGTATCCAGAAGCTTTATGTTGAGCATACAGCGGCTGCTATGAGCAAGTAGCAGTTACTTAAATGTATAGTGGGGAAGCTATAAAATAACAGGAGCAGTATATCAGACATGAGAAAATTATTCAGAAACAAGTTTACTTATATCGTTGCAATGACACTGGTTTGTGCCATGAGCTTGGCAGCCTGCGGTAATAAGAATGCAAAAGCTGAAACAGAAAGCAAAAAAGCAGTGCAGGACGCGACAGAGAGCACAAAAAAGGCTGAAAAAACAGAAAAGATAGCACTTTCAGATGGTACATATACAGCAGAGTTTACTACAGACAGCTCAATGTTTCATGTGAATGATGCATACGACAACAAAGGTACACTCACCGTGAAGGACGGCAAGGCAACAATACATGTTGCTCTTACATCCACACACATTGTAAATCTCTTTTTGGGAACAGCAAAGGATGCCTCAAAGGACAAGGCTGAGCTTTTAGAGCCAACTGTTGAGACTGTCGATTGTGGCGATGGCACAACTGAGGAGGTCAATGCGTTTGATATACCGGTTCCTGTTTTGGATGAGGAATTTGACCTTGCACTTATCGGTACAAAGGGCAAATGGTATGACCACAAGGTAAAAGTTTCAAATGCCACACCTGCGGACGCAGATGCAAGCGTATCTGAGAGTGCAGGAAAAGAGCTTCCTGACGGAACATACAATATCAATCTCGATTTCGAGGGCGGAAGCGGTAGGGCGAGCATTGCATCACCGGCTGAGGTGACTATAAGCGGTGGAGCCGCTACTGCAACAGTGCAGTGGAGCAGTCCAAACTATGACTATATGATAGTTGACGGACAGAAATATATGCCTGTAAATACAGACGGCAATTCTGTATTTGAAATTCCGGTTAAGCTTGATACACCTATGCAGGTTATCGGAGATACAGTTGCTATGAGCAAGCCGCACGAGGTTGAGTACACACTCACCTTCCATTCAGATTCTGCTACAGAGGTGCTTGGTGAGGATGGAGAATAATTAAGCTATGCATGGAAGAAAAAAAGATAATTATATATATATTGATATCAATTATAGGACTGTTCTGGCTGTCAGGCTGTGACAGTCCTTCTTCCGATTCAGGGAATACCGAATCGAAGGCTGAGGCTGAGGCACAAAACGGTCTTATATATAAGAGCAGTATGAAGCTTTTATATGCAAAGAATTTTTCTGTTGACTATTATGAGGGTGGATACAAGATACTTACGACAAAGGACGGTACCAAAATACTTACCGTGCCAAAGGGCAGAAAGACTCCAAAGGATATTGACAAGGATATTATTGTATTGAAGGAGCCTGTAAGTGATTTGTATCTGGTCGCATCAGGGGTGATGGATATGTTTGACAAGCTTGATGCAGTGGACACTATTAAATTTTCGGGGCTAGACAGTGACGGCTGGTATATTGACAGTGCAAGAAAGGCTCTTGAAAGTGGCAGAATGCTTTATGCCGGCAAATATTCAAAGCCCGATTATGAGCTTTTGGTGTCAGAAAACTGTTCACTTGCCATAGAAAATACTATGATTACCCATTCGCCGCAGGTAACGGAAAAGCTTAAAAGCTTTGATATCCCTTCAATAATCGAGTACTCAAGCTATGAAGAGGAGCCGCTCGGCAGAGTGGAGTGGGTGAAGTTTTTCGGAGCACTCACAGACAGGGATGAAAAGGCCGATGAGCTCTTTAATGAGCAGGTGGATATTGTAAATCGCATCGCGAAGACAGATACTGCTGCAAATGATGATAGCAGACCGACAGTTGCATTTTTCTATATCACGTCCAATGGACAGGTTCAGGTGCGCAAAAGCACAGATTATGTGCCAAAGATGATTTCGCTTGCTGGCGGAAAATATATTTTTGATGCGTCAAATGACGACGATACAGGCAGGTCAACCATGAATATGCAGCTTGAGGATTTCTACAATGGAGCAATAGATGCTGACTATCTGATATATAACAGTGCGATAGACGGCGGTGTGAAGAATCTGAATGAGCTTTTGGATAAGTGCCGGTGCTTGCTGATTTTAGGGCAGTCAAAGACGGCAATGTATTTTGCACCACGAACGATATGTATCAGCAGTCTATGTCCATCGGATATATGATTGATGATATGCATTCGATGATTACAGGTGCACCCGACAGCAGCATGAAATATCTGTTTAAGCTCAGATAACTGTGATTTGTGGAATGTGTGTGGTGGGCTGAATTGTTAACGGATATGACAGAATGCAGGAAAATCAATAGCACAAAAAGATAAAAAGCGGAGCTATAACATGGAAAAAACCAGAAAAATAAGGTGTTTTACAACATTTATTATTCTTATAATCTTAATTATTATATTGCTTATCATGAATGTGTGCATAGGAACTGTACATATATCGTTTAAGGCTGCATTTGCGACAATTTATGACCACTCAGACAGGGTAGGACGTATTGTGTGGGATATCCGCATGCCAAGAGCTATTGCAGCGATGATACTGGGTGGGGCATTAGCGCTTGCAGGATATCTTTTGCAGACTTTTTTTCATAATCCAATCGCGGGACCTTTTGTGCTCGGCATATCATCGGGGGCTAAGATGATTGTGGCACTTGTTATGGTATTTTTACTTGGAAATGCCATACGTGTGAGCTCACTGGCCATGATTGCAGCAGCGTTTTTGGGAGCAATGCTTTCAATGGGTTTTGTGCTTATCATTTCAAGAAAGGTAAGCAGCATGTCAATGCTTGTGGTGAGCGGTGTCATGATTGGCTACATATGCTCTGCGGTGACTGAGTTTGTGGTGACATTTGCAGATGATTCCGACATAGTAAACCTGCATAACTGGTCAAGGGGAAGCTTTTCGGGCATGACCTGGGACAGCGTTGGGGTGATGAGCATTGTGGTGGGAATCACATTTATTTTAGTTTTTCTCATGTCAAAGCCCCTTATGGCATATCAGCTCGGAGAGTCATATGCCGTAAATCTGGGTGTAAACATAAAGCGCATCCGGGTGCTTCTGGTATTGCTTTCAAGCCTGCTTTCCGCATGTATAGTGGCGTTTGCGGGACCGATATCGTTTGTCGGAATAGCCGTGCCACACATAGTAAAAAGCATGCTAAAGAGCACAAAGCCCATATATATGATACCGGCATGCTTCCTTGGTGGAGCGGTGTTCTGCCTGTTTTGTGATTTGCTTGCGAGGATGATGTTTGCGCCTACGGAGCTTAGTATCAGCACGGTTACGGCAGTATTTGGTGCACCGGTAGTGCTGTTTATCATGATAAGACGCAGCAAGGAGAAAAATGTCTGATGGAATATTATTTTACTGCTCAAAAGATGGCCGTTGGATATGATAACAGGCCGCTTATTGAAAATATTGATTTTTCCCTGAAAAGGGAGAGATTCTCACATTAATTGGGCCAAACGGTGCCGGTAAATCGACTATTTTAAAAAGTATTGCAAGACAGCTTTCGCTTGTGAGCGGTACGATATATCTTGATAAAAGTGATGTAGTGACGATGAATGGCAATGAATTTGCAAAGAAAATGGCTGTTGTGCTCACCGATAAGCTAAAGACGGAGCTTATGACCTGCTATGATGTGGTTTCGACCGGCAGATATCCATACACAGGCCGGTTCGGAGTACTTTCGGATGAGGACAAAAAGGCTGTGGATGAGGCGATGGAGCTGGTCAATGTATCACAGATAAAAGATAAGGATTTTACAAAGATAAGCGATGGTCAAAGGCAGCGCGTCATGCTGTCACGGGCTATATGTCAGCAGCCGGAGATTATAGTGTTAGACGAGCCTACCTCATATCTTGATATAAAGTACAAGCTTGAGTTTTTATCAATACTCCAAAGGCTTAAAAGACAGAAGAATCTTACGGTTATAATGTCGCTCCATGAGCTTGATATGGCAAAGCGTGTGTCAGACCATATTTTGTGTATAGATGGCAGATATGTGGACAGATACGGAACTCCCGAGGAGGTATTTACTGACCAATATGTTTCAGGTCTTTTTGGAATTACGGCAGGAAGCTTTGATGAAACAGGAGAGGATTTAGAGCTGGAAAAACCGGATGGAAGGACGAGGATATTTGTCATAGCAGGAGGGGGCCTGGGCAGAAAAAGCTTCAGAAGCTTACAGCGAAAGGGTATCCCGTTTGCGACAGGAATCATCTATGAAAATGATCTGGATTATCCTGCGGCAAAGGCGCTTTCTGCTGAGATTGTCAGTGCAAGAAGCTTTGAGCCTGTAGACGATGCCCTTATTGAAAAGGCAAAGGAGCTTATTGATGCATGCGAGGGCGTTATATGTGACAGAACAGAGTTTGGCACGTATGAGCAGTTTAACAGCAGGCTTTATGAGTATGCAGTCTCTACAGGAAAAATTATAAAAATTCCTTTTCTGGAGGAACAATTGGCACAGCTTTAAGGAAGTTACTGTTCACACTACAGTTTAATATTCATGATAAAGCAACAGACTACCACATAAATTCAGACAGCAGGTATAGATATGGCAAAGGTAATTATGGTACAGGGTACAATGTCCAATTCAGGCAAGAGCTTTCTTGTCGCGGGCTTGTGCCGTATTTTCAGACAGGACGGATACAGAGTGGCACCGTTTAAATCACAGAACATGGCGCTCAACTCTTATATAACAGACGAAGGACTTGAGATGGGACGGGCACAGGTGATGCAGGCTGAGGCAGCAGGCATTAAGCCTATGGTGTGCATGAATCCTGTTCTTTTAAAGCCCACAAATAACACAGGCTCACAGGTGATTGTAAACGGAAGGGTGCTTAAGAACATGCCGGCGAGAGAGTATTTTGCATACAAGAAAACTCTCATACCGGATATAAAAAAGGCATTTAAAAAACTTGAGGAGTATGCTGATATCATAGTGATTGAGGGTGCGGGAAGCCCGGCTGAGATTAATCTGAAGGAAAATGATATTGTAAACATGGGGCTTGCGCATATGGTGGATGCACCGGTGCTGCTCGTTGGTGATATCGACAGAGGTGGTGTTTTTGCGCAGCTGCTTGGCACACTTATGCTTTTAACCGATGAGGAAAAGAATCGTGTCTGCGGGCTTATTATCAATAAATTCCGTGGAGACAAGACAATACTTGACCCGGGAATACAGATGCTTGAGGAGAGAGGCGGGGTGCCTGTTACCGGAGTGGTGCCATATATGGATGTACAGCTTGAGGATGAGGACAGCCTGACAGAGCGTTTTGACAAAAAGACAGATGGGCTTATTGATATAGCGGTCATCAGATATCCGAGAATATCAAATTTCACGGATTTCAATGTCTTTGAACAGATGTCAGAGGTAACAGTGAGGTATGTGTCAACAGTAAATGAGCTGCGTCATCCGGATATCGTATTTTTGCCGGGAAGCAAGAATACGATGGGGGATCTTTTGTGGATGAGACAAAACGGACTTGAGACCGCTGTCAAAAAGCTCTCCTGTGAGATTCCGGTTTTTGGAATATGCGGAGGCTATCAGATGCTTGGGGCTTCAATAGCCGACCCCGACGGTGTCGAGGAGGGGGGATATATGCGTGGCATGGAGCTTCTTCCTATAGATACCGTTCTAAAAGACAGCAAGACGCGGCTTCAGACAAGCGGTGAAATAGCACATGTAGATGGTGTATTGAGCAAGCTTTCAGGCTGTCACTTTCTGGGCTATGAGATACATATGGGTAAGAGCGCATATAGCGCAGCTTCAGATGAGCAGGGGGCTTGTTATGACAGGAAAAATGAGTTAAATAATGTCATATCTGATGGCAGAAATGTGTATGGCTCGTATATCCATGGCATTTTTGATACTGCAGAGGCCGCCAGAGTGATAGTGGATTATATTGCCGATAAAAAGGGCATTGATGTGAATGACAGCACTATTTTAAGCTATAAGAGCTTCAAAGAAAAACAGTATGACAGGCTTGCGGATACACTGAGGGAGTATCTGGATATGGATGCAGTGTACGGCATGCTTCGTGAGGCAAGATATGATTGAAAATAATATTATTTCTGACCATTTTACAATTGAAGAATTAAAGAAATTAAAAATAACTCCACCTGATGAAAAAATGTACAAAAAAATACGCTCAAACTGGGATTCCGTGGCAAAGCCGCTCGACGGCATGGGTGATTTTGAGCTATTAACGGCCAAAATCGGCGCTGTTTTGGGAGATGAAAATATAGATATTTCAAAAAAGGCGGTCATAATGATGTGTGCGGATAATGGTGTGGTTGCTGAGGGCATCAGCCAGTCCGGACAGGAGGTGACACTTGCAGTTGCAAAATCTATGGCAAGGAAGGCTTCATCTGTCGGACGCATGGCAATGACTGCAGGGGTTGATACAATTCCTGTGGATATAGGAATAAACAGTGACGAGAGTGTTAAAGGGTTGCTTCAAAGAAAGGTGCGCATGGGCACGAGAAACTTTGCAAAAGAGCCTGCCATGACAAGGACTGAGACACTTGAAGCGATTGCAGCAGGTATAGAAATAGTGCGTGGGTGTAAGGCAGACGGCTGCAGAATTATTGCAACCGGTGAGATGGGTATAGGAAACACCACCACAAGCGCGGCAATGGCAGCCGCCATGCTAAGGTGCGATGTGGCCACAGTGACAGGAAGAGGAGCAGGCCTAAACGACAGTGGGCTTGAGAGAAAAATCCGTGTAATTGAGAGCGCAATAGAAAAGTATGATTTATATAATAAGGACACCTTTGAGATACTTATGACAGTCGGAGGACTTGATATTGCAGGACTTGTCGGAGTGTGTATAGGCGGTGCATTATACATATTCCTGTTGTGCTCGACGGAGTGATAAGCATGGTTTCAGCGTTGGCAGCAGAAAGGCTTCTTTCCGGAGTTACTGATTTTATCATTCCATCACATGAGGCAGGGAGCCTGCCGTGGCGCTTTTGTGTGAGGCACTTTCCGTAAGGCCTGTCATAAGAGCATCTCTTGCGCTTGGAGAGGGAACAGGTGCCGTGATGATGTTTGCGCTTTTGGATATGGCACTTAGCGTATACAAAGGACGGACAACCTTCGACGATATCTCGGTATCACAGTATGAGAGGTACATATAGATGATTACACTTATAACAGGCGGCAGTGGCAGTGGCAAATCAGCATATGCAGAAAAGTATATTTGTCACGTGTCAAATGAAAAGGGATACAAAGAAAAATATTACATTGCCACCATGCAGATATTTGATGATGAGGGACAGCGGAAGATAGACAGGCACAGAAGACTTCGTGCCGGAAAAGGCTTTATTACCATCGAGCAGCCTCGTGATATCCAAAATGCGGTTTCTAAGCTGCAATCAGAAAGCAGTTTAAAAACCGGGCGGTCAGCACTGCTTGAGTGTATGTCAAACCTTGTGGCAAATGAGATGTTTCCACCTGTAGATGCTTCCGGTATGCAGGCTGCCGAAGCTGAAAAAGAGACTTTGGATGACCCTGAAAATATGAATGATTATGAGACTGCTCAAATCAGCCATGTGAGTAAAAAGGTGTTAAAAGAGGTAAGTATCTTAAGTGAAAATGTTGCTGAGCTTGTAATTGTGACAAACAATGTATTTGAAGACGGAGTCAGCTATGATGAATCAACGATGAATTACATAAAGGCAATGGGAATTGTAAACAGAGGGCTTGCTGCGATGGCAGAGCGTGTCGTTGAGGTGGTTGCAGGCATTCCGGTGACGGGTTAAGTGAAGCAGTGTGGAGGTTAAGTGTATTATGAAGTTAATAAGGTCGTGCATAGTATCTTTTTCCATGTATTCAAAGATACCTATGCCACAATTTAAATGGAATGATGATGACATGAAGTACATGCTGGTATTCTTTCCGTGGATAGGAGCTGTGATTGGACTGCTTCTTATGCTTTGGAGATATATATACTCTCATTTTGGAGTGGCGGATATCTGCTATGTATGCATAGGCGCACTCATTCCGATAGCGGTTACGGGAGGCTTTCACATAGATGGTTTTATGGATACAATGGATGCGTTTCATTCATACAAACCGCGGGAGGAAAAGCTTGCAATACTTAAGGATTCACATATAGGAGCGTTTGCCGTTATAATGCTTGCAGCCTACGGATTATTATTCATGGGAGCTTTTTCTCAGATAATGAATGATAAAGCATTTATTGTTTTTTGTGCAGGCTTTTTCATCTCAAGGTGCTTAAGCGGAATAGCGGTTGTGTCATTTAAATCGGCAAAAAGCGATGGACTGTTATTTATGTTTGCGGACACTGCACACAGAACGATCGTGAGGGCAGCACTATACATCCAGCTTGCACTGTGTATAGCTGTTTTACTCATTGTGTCACTGCCTTATGCGGTGGTTATGATCATTGCGGCAGCACTTAGCTTTTGGTATTATTATGTGAAAACAAAAAAGGAGCTTGGCGGCATCACAGGCGATACGGCAGGGTATTTTGTGTGTATATGTGAGTGCGCCATGGCAGTGGCTCTGGGTGGTGTCTCTTTTATTATTTAGTATATTTGTTTTGAATATAGGAATGGTACGGATAAGAATTTTGATAAAAGTTGTACTATGAATTTGAAAATTTGGAATTGGAGAAAATATGAAGCTTGTGATAGGCGGAGTGGCACAGGGAAAGCTTGATTATGTGCTCGAAAATATGATAGAAAAAACAGAAAAATATGATGTGTATGACTGCTTTTTTCTAAAAGATAATGCCTGCAATGATAAGGCGTCAAACATGGAATGGCCATGGGATTTTGCCGTCGATGATGAGAGTATACTCATAATAGATAAATTCCATTATTTTATCAGGGCTGTGCTTGAGAAAAATCTTCCACTGCAGGAATATATTTTGAAATTTATGCAATTTGCAGAGGAAAATAAGGATACGATAGTCATTGCTGATGAGATTGGAAACGGCATAGTGCCTCTTGATGCGTTTGAGAGAGAGTACAGGGAGCAGACAGGCAGAGCAGAGATACTGCTTGCAAAAAAAGCAGACGAGGTAGTTCGCGTAATATGTGGAATCGGTCAGAAAATAAAATAAACTGTATATTTATAAGACACGGCTGCACTGTCTCAAACAGAGAGCACAGATATCTGGGCAGGACAGATGAGCCACTCGATGAAGCCGGAGTTTTTGAACTAGAAAATGCGCTAAATAATGGTGTATACAAGGCTTTAGAGGAAAATAGCTTAAAGGAGCAGATAATTATTACCAGTCCAATGAGGCGCTGCAAACAGACGGCAGAGATTATTTTGCCGGTCGCACAGCACCATAAAATTTATACCGTAAAAGAGTTTGCAGAGATGGATTTCGGTGAATGGGAGCTAAAAAGCTATAAGGAACTTAGCACAGATATCCGTTTCAGGGACTCATATCAGGCGTGGATTGACAGTGGTGGAACACTTGCCTTTCCAAACGGAGAGAGCAAAAAAGAGTTTTGCAAAAGAAGTATATGTGGCTTTGAGAGGGCACTCACACAGGCATTAGAGCTTAAGAGGGCTATGCCTGATAAAAAGATACAAATGGTATTTTTTGTGCATGGAGGGACTATCATGGCGATAATGAGCCATTACTGTGATATGGATTACTATGATTACCAGGTGAAAAACGGCTGTGGCTACTCGTGTGAGGTGGCGGTTGAGGGCAATGAGATTGTGTTTAATGAAACAGTGCCCATATCGCTATGATTTATTTAAGAAGGACTAACATATGTGTTATCATATTTTTGCATTTATAGCAGGCTTTGTGCTTGATTTATTAATAGGAGATCCGCATTTTATACCGCATCCTGTCAGACTTATCGGCTCACTTATTTCTTTTCTCGATAAGAGCTTAATTGTGATGCCGGATATAATAGCTCTGAAAAAAAATTAAATCTAATAAAAATATAAAAGAGGCATGCTTCTTGCTTTTACTGTAATTTTTGCAACTTTTGCAATGTCGGTAATTATTATTGTGGCAGCATACAGTATAAATTTATATGCCGGGCTAATAGCAGAGGCTGTCATGACGTGGCAGATTCTTGCTACAAAGTGTCTTCGTGTAGAGAGCATGAGGGTGTACGATGCGCTAAGGACAGATGGAGTTGATGCAGGAAGAAGGGCTGTTTCCATGATTGTTGGCAGAGATACATCTGTGCTTGATGCAGCAGGCGTCACAAGGGCGGCAGTTGAGACGATAGCTGAAAATACATCTGACGGAGTGATTGCACCTATGCTTTACACTGCAATCGGAGGACCGGTGCTTGGCTTTGTATACAAGGCTGTGAATACGATGGACTCCATGCTTGGCTACAAAAATGATAAATATATGTATTTTGGCAGATTTGCGGCAAGGCTTGATGATGTGGTCAATTTCATACCGGCAAGAATCAGTGCATATCTGATGATTGCTGCGGCATTTATTGGTGGCAGGCAGTTTGATGGAAAAAATGCATACCGCATCTTTAAAAGAGATCGTTTCAATCATGCAAGCCCAAACTCAGCCCAGACAGAGTCTGTATGTGCGGGAGCTTTAAGGGTGCAGCTTGCGGGTGATGCAGTGTATTTTGGGAAGCTTGTGAAGAAAAAATACATAGGAGACGGTCTGCGTGAGATAGAGTACGAGGATATAAAGCGTGCAAACAGGCTGATGTATATTACTGCGTTTTTGTGTGAGCTTTTATCTGTGGCGGTTATGAGTCTTGGTTTAATATTGCTTTGAATATGAAAAATTGATGTAAGAATAGATGGAGGACTTGAATGAAAAGCATCCATGGCGGAGACATATACAACAATAAAGTAAATATGGATTTTTCGGTAAATATCAATCCTCTTGGCATACCGCATTCTGTTAAAGAGGCTATGAGTGATGCACTTTCGTATGCAGACAGATATCCCGACATGGCATGCAGTGGTCTTAAAAAAGCGATATCAGAGTATTTCACACAGCAAGGCTGCAGCATACAAAGCGAGGATGTAATTCCCGGAAACGGAGCCTCAGAGCTTTTTATGGCGATAGCTCATGCCATAAAGCCCAAAAAAGCAGTGCTTCTGGCCCCGGGCTTTTTCGGTTATGAGCATGTGCTTCGTGCAGTCGGCTGTGATATCGGATATTTCCTGCTGGATGAGCAGAGTGATTTTTCTCCTGCTGCACGGTTGGATGCTTTAATGGATATGCTTACAGATGATACAGATATATTTTTTATCGCAAATCCAAACAATCCGACAGGGTATCTTGCAGACAGCACTTTCATGAAGCAAATAATAGGGCATTGCAAACAAAAGCATATTTATGTGGTGGCAGATGAATGCTTCATGGGCTTTTGTGAAAAAAAATTATTCTGTTTTGTCACTTTTATGTGACTATGACAATCTGATTGTTGTAAGAGCCTTTACCAAGCTTTTTGCTATTCCGGGAGTAAGGCTTGGATATATGCTCAGTAAAAATGATGCAGTAAGACAAAAGGTTCAAAGAAATCTGCCGGAGTGGAACGTGTCTGTCCTGGCACAGATGGCAGGAGAGGCATGCATTAGGGAATCAGAGTATATTAAAGAAACGGCATCGTATGTGAGCGGACAAAGAAGGCTGCTGTCAGATGGACTAAAAAAGCTTGGGTTTAAGGTATATAAAAGTGATGCTGATTTCATACTGTTTTACAGCAAGCTTCCATTATATGATATACTGCTTAATAAGGGAATACTGATACGGGACTGCTTCAACTATGTGGGGCTTTCGGAAGGGTATTTTCGTGTGGCAGTAAATACTTATGATGAAATGTAAGATTATTGAAAGTGATAGGTGAGTGTATTGAAAAAAATTAAACAGTTAGAGCCGATGGAGATTGAAAAGAGGAGCTTTGAGATAATTTCACATGAGCTGTCTGAAATGCAGATTACGCTGCCTGCTGATCAGGAGATGATAACAAAAAGAGTCATACACACGAGTGCTGATTTTGATTATATACAGACGCTTAAATACTCTAAGGACGCCGTTGCTATTGCAAAAAGGCTGATATCAGAGGGCGCTGATATAGTGACTGATACCAACATGGCTCTTTCAGGCATAAATAAAAAATATCTGGCAAAATTCGGTGGACAGGCGCACTGCTTTATGGCTGATGATGAGGTCGCTCTTATTGCAAAGGAGAAAAAGACAACGCGCGCGGCAGTAAGCATGGAGTTTGCATCAAGGATAGATAAGCCTGTGATTTTTGCGATAGGAAATGCACCGACAGCGCTTATAGAGCTGTACGATATGATAGAAAAAGGAATATATAAGCCTGCATTTGTAATCGGTGTGCCGGTGGGCTTTGTCAATGTGGAGGCAGCCAAGGAGCTTATTATGGAGACCGGCGTGCCATACATAGTAAATGTCGGACGAAAGGGTGGCAGTAATATTGCGGCTGCCATATGCAATGCGCTGATTTACAGTCTGGTTGATAGAGGCTGATTCATGAGGAAATTTAGTGATTATGAGATATGGATTTACCACAGGAAGCTGTGCGGCGGCGGCATCAAAGGCGGCGGCATATATGCTTTTAACCGGAAAGGCTAAAAACAAAATAACGATTCAGACACCTAAGGGAATAGCTTACACGGCTGATATCACCGACATAAAAAGAAGTGAAAATGAGGTAAGCTGTGCCGTGATAAAGGACGGAGGGGATGACCCGGATGTGACCACCGGAGCCTATATATATGCTTCTGTACGGATTTTGCATTCCGATACCTGTGCTTTAAGCAAAAAAAAGCAGGATTTGGCTATCATAAATATTGACGGTGGTGACGGAGTGGGAAGAGTTACCAAACCCGGATTAGACCAGCCTGTCGGAAATGCGGCTATCAATCATGTGCCGCGTGAGATGATAGAAAAAGAGGTAAGGGAGGTCTGTGAGCTTTTGGATTTTAAGGGGACACTTGACATTACAATCTCGGTTCCAAAGGGAAAGGAGCTTGCAGAAAGGACCTTTAATCCAAGACTTGGGATAGTTGGTGGTATATCAATTCTCGGCACGAGCGGTATTGTTGAGCCCATGAGCTCACAGGCTCTTATTGATACGATAAGGGTGGAGCTTAGGCAGAGATATTCGTTTGGGTATGATTATGTGGCGGTTGCTCCGGGAAATTACGGTCTTGACTTTATGAAGGAAAGCTATGGCTATGATCTGGACAGGAGTGTCAAATGCTCCAACTTTATCGGTGAAACAATTGATATGGCTGCAGATATGGGCTTTAAGAGGATGCTTTTGACAGGACATATAGGAAAGCTCATAAAGGTAGCAGGAGGCATCATGAACACTCATTCGAGGGAGGCAGACTGCAGGATAGAGCTTTTGACGGCATTTGCGTTTAAGTGTGGTGTAGCGCCCGAATACATAAAGCGCATTATGGACAGCCTTACGACAGAGGAGGCCCTGGCGGCACTTAAGGAAAGCGGCAGGCTGTATGAGGTAATGGATTATGCGATGGAGCGCATATGCTTTTATCTGGATAAGAGAGCAAAGGGCAGACTTGAGATAGACTGTATCATGTATTCAAACGAATTTGGTGAGCTTGCAAAAAGCAGAAAGGCAGAAAAATGGTTTACTTTGTTGGCGCAGGAACAGGCGCAGCAGATTTAATAACAGTACGCGGAATGCGTCTTTTACAAAAGGCAGATGTGATAATTTATGCAGGCTCGCTTGTTAATCCAGAGCTTTTGGACTATGCAAGGGAGAGCTGTGAAATATATAACAGTGCAAAAATGACACTGGATGAGGTCATCGCAGTCATGAAAGCTGCTGAGGCAGACGGAAAAATTACTGTGCGCCTGCACACGGGAGAGCCAAGCATATACGGCGCAGTGCGCGAGCAGATGGATGAGCTTGATACTCTTTTAATACCATATGAGAGCTGTCCGGGCGTGAGCGCGTGCTTTGGCGCTGCTGCATCGCTCAACATTGAGTACACGCTCCCCGGTATTTCCCAGTCGCTCATCATCACACGCATGGAGGGGCGCACGAAGGTGCCGCCTAAGGAGAGCATAGCAAGCTTTGCCTCACACCACGCTTCCATGGCGATTTACTTAAGCACCGGCTTTTAGAGAAGCTTACGGAAAGCCTTATTGAGGGAGGATACGCGGCAGATACACCTGCTGCAATTGTATACAAGGCAACCTGGCCACAGGAGGAGGCATACGTGTGCACTGTCGCTACACTTAAGCAGACTGCGAGGAAGCACAATATCACAAAGACAGCGATTGTGCTTGTGGGGGATGTCATAGCTCACCGGCATTACGAGAAATCAAGACTTTACGCACCGGATTTTTCGACAGAGTATCGCAAGGCTTCAGTAGAGTCAAAGGATAACGATTGAAAAAAGGCGTGAATATATAAATATGGGAAATATATGGGAACTGAAAATATGAAAATTTGCATTGTAAGCTTCACAAAAAAGGGCTATGAGCTGTCATGTGACATAGCTTATAAGCTTGAAAAAAGTGCATATGAGGTGGAGGTTTTTACCAAGTGCTCGAGATTATCGGATGAAAATATTAAAAATTCCACCGATGAAAATTTTAGAAATACCGGCTACATATCACAAAATATATCAGACTGGACAGCTGCACAGATGAGTGAAAAAAAAGGCTCTGATTTTTATCGGGGCATGCGGTATTGCAGTGAGAGCTATAGCTTCTTCTGTTAATAACAAGCTTAAAGACAGTCCTGTTATTGTGATAGATGAGCTGGGGAAGTTTGTTATTCCGATTCTTTCAGGGCATGTTGGAGGTGCCAATGAGTTTGCTGTATTATTAGCAGCGCTGATGAATGCCACACCTGTTATGACAACCGCTACTGATATCAATAATAAATTTGCAGTTGATGTTTTTGCAAAGAAATGCAGGCTTGCAATAGTCAATAAAGATGGCATCGCCAGAGTATCATCAAAGGTATTGGCGGGGGAAGTGGTTACTATGTCAGTCGACTGGGAGCACATCCCGGCTAAGCACAGAAGCCTTATAAAGGCTTTTTTCGATGAAGCTGATATGAGTGCTGATGCAATAAAAACAGTGGACTTCCCACCTGCTTGCGGTGCTGATATTGTAGTATCATGCGAAAAAGCAAAGGACCCTAAAAATGGCAGTATTTACTTAAAACCCACACAATTTGTACTTGGTATTGGGTGCAGAAGGGATACAGCGTTTGAAAATATTGACAGGGCAATCAGACAAAGTCTTTTAAAGCTACAAATAGATATTTCGGATATAGACATGATTGCATCAATAGATGTGAAAAAAGATGAACCGGGAATAAAGGAATTTTGCGAAAGAAACAGGATAGAATTTGTCACTTATACCGCGGATGAGCTCATGGCGGTGCAGGGAGAATTCAGTGCCTCGCAGTTTGTCAGGGAGCATGTTGGAGTGGACAACGTGTGCGAGCGTGCAGCGGTGCTTGTATGCAGCAGGGAATGCAATAAAGCAGGAGAACTTATCTATAAAAAACATAAATATGACAGGGTAACGGTTGCGGCAGCAAGGTATCCTGATTAATCATAAATGAGGGGCAAAATACCTTTTGAACTTCATATTATTAAAAAATTGCAAATAGCTGCATGGTTATATAAAATTAGTAGAGATGGAGATTAACATGAATAAAATTTACATAGTAGGTATGGGACCGGGCTTTGAAAGCATGATGACAAAGCAGGCGATTGACGCCCTGGAAGCGAGTGATGTCATAGTGGGATACACCGTATATATAAAGCTGCTTGGAGAAAAATTCCGGACAAAAGAGCTTTTGACCACTCCGATGCGTCAGGAAAAAGAAAGATGTCATCTGTGCTTTAAAAAGGCACTTGAGGGCAAAACAGTCTCCCTTGTATGTAGTGGCGATGCCGGAATATACGGACTGGCCTCTCTTATGTATGAGATTGGGCAGGAATACGATAACGTAGAGCTTTCGGTAATACCCGGCATTACAGCGGCAAACAGTGGTGCGGCAGTGCTTGGAGCACCATTAAACCATGATTTTTGTACCATCAGCTTAAGTGACCTGCTCACGCCTTGGGATAAGATTGAAAAGCGTCTTGTGGCTGCTGCAGAGGGTGATTTTGTCATAGCACTGTACAATCCGTCGAGCCACAAGAGAAAGGACTATCTGATGAGAGCCTGTGATATTCTGCTTCGTGCAATCGAGCCGGATAGAGCCTGCGGTTATGTCGAAAATATCGGACGTGAGGGAACAAGCTATACGGTCTGTACCTCGGTGAGCTTCGCAGTGCACAGGTTAACATGTTTACGACAGTATTTATCGGCAATGAGGGTACACAAATAATTGACGGAAAGCTTGTCACAAGGAGAGGATATCAGATTGAGTAAAATACTGATTTTTGCAGGAACAACAGAGGGACGTAAGCTATCAGAGCACCTGTGTGAAAGAGGCATAGAGCATACGGTTTGCGTGGCAACAGAATACGGTGAAATTGTGCTGCATGAAAATCCGTTCGCGCATGTTCATATGGGGCGTATGGACAGCGAAGGCATGAGAAGCTTCTTTGCGGAACAAAAATGTAAGCTCATAGTGGATGCAACCCATCCGTATGCAGCCATTGTTACCGAAAATATAAAGCAGGCAGTTTATGCGTTTAACGAGGCATGTGCTGTTACAGACAATCAGGCGGATAGTAACATATCAGAAAATATCGAATATGTGCGTCTTAAAAGAGATACGGATATATCAGCAGATTATGATAATATCCGCTATTTTGAGGACAATGAAGCATGTGCAAAGGCACTTAACAATACAGACGGAAATATACTGCTCACAACAGGAAGCAAGGAGCTGTCAGTGTATTGTAAAACCTCAGACGTCAGGGAAAGATTGTATGTGCGCGTGCTTCCGGGGCTTGAGAGCATAAGCTTGTGCATGCACAATGATATTACAGGAAAGCACATTCTGGCATTGCAGGGACCGTTTAGCACACAGCTTAATGAGGCGCTTATTGATCAGTATGACATCAGATGTCTGGTCACCAAAAAAGCGGTGCGGCCGGGGGCTTTATTGAGAAAATAGCTGCCGCAAAAAATAAAAATATTCCGGTCTATATTGTGGGACAAAGCGTGCAGGATGATGGAATGTCATTTGAAGCTGTTTGTGAATATATTGACAGAAAATATAACAGGCTTCATATCATGCTTGCCGGCATTGGAATGGGAAATGATGCTTGCATGACAAAAGCTGTTTCAGATGCAATAGAAAGCGCTGATATTATACTTGGCGCAAGCCGTATGATAGAAAAATACAGTGCGAAGATAGACAAAAAGCCGTATTATCTTGCAGAACAGATTATTCCTTATCTATACGAAATTTGTGCAGATACTGAAAAAATCAGTAATGTTCTTATATTATTCTCGGGAGATACAGGCTTTTACAGTGGAAGCAAAAAGCTGTATCTGGCGATAAAAAATGAAATATCTGAAGGAAAATTAAATGCGGATGTGTCAATCCTTCCTGGAATTTCATCTGTGTCATACATGGCGGCAGCGGTCGGTGAAACCTACAACGATGCGTATATATGCAGCATCCACGGAGTAAAGCTGTCTAATATTACATCACGGATTAGCACCATGCAAAAACGTTTATGCTGATGTCAGGTGTAAAGGATGTGAATATGCTTGGACACCTATTAAGCAGTGACGAAAGGTATGGTTTACAAAAATGCTCGGTAACTGTGGGATACCAGCTATCATATCCGGATGAAACTATATCGCAGCTTTCGCCACAGGAATGCAAAAAGCTTAAAAGGAGGGATTGTATATCTGTATGATAAAAAATCCCAATCCGGTTGCAAAAAATGTTACACCGCAGCTAAGTGATGCAGCATTTATCCGTGAAAAGGTTCCGATGACCAAAGAGGAAATAAGGCATGTAAGTATCTGCAAGCTTCATTTGAAATCGGATTCAGTGCTTTATGATGTGGGAAGCGGAACCGGCTCCATAGCGGTAGAGGCCGCATCACTTTCCGATGATATGGAGGTCTATGCCATCGAGCAGAAGGAAAATGCCGTGCTGCTTATCACACAAAATAAAGAAAAGCATGGACTTGAAAATATCCATGTTATAAATGCAAAGGCTCCTGACGGAATGGACACTCTTCCGGTGCCGACACACGCATTTATCGGAGGCAGCAGCGGCAATCTAAAGGAGATAATAGAGGCTCTTAAAGCAAAAAATCCACATATCCGTATAGTGATAAATGCAATTCCATGGAAACAATTTGTGAGATAAAGGAAATATTGTCGGCATATGATGTGAAAAATGAGGATATCGTGCAGCTGCAGGTCAGCCGCTCAAAGCAGATAGGACATTACCATCTGATGCAGGCAGAAAATCCGGTGTGGATATGTTCGTTTGAATTTTAACCGGAGCTTTTATGCTACAACTCGTAATAAATCATCGAAGGCTAATATTTTAAGATATATGATGAAATAAAGGATGAATACATGAAAATAAATCGTTTTATGATAGCCGCACCCAAAAGCGGCAGTGGAAAAACAATGATAACCTGCGCTTTACTGCAGCTTTTAAAGGATAGCGGAAAAAACGTATTGTCATATAAGTGCGGACCTGATTATATTGACCCAATGTTTCACAAAAAGGTGCTTGGCGTATCATCCAAAAATCTCGATACTTTTTTTACGGATGAAAAGAAAACAGTGCAGCTTTTCTTAGATGAAAGAGCCGATGGTGATTTTGCGGTGCTTGAGGGCGTGATGGGATTATATGACGGGCTTGGCGGAATATATGAGCAGGGTTCGTCATACCATCTGGCAAAGGTGACGCAGACTCCGATAATACTCGTGGTGGACGCAAAGGGCATGGGAAAGTCAGTGCTTGCTCTTATAGCCGGTTTTTTGCAGTATGACACTCAGCACTTGATTAAGGGGGTTCTGCTCAATCGGATGTCGAAGGGCTATTATGATATCATAAAGCCTCTGATAGAGAAGGAGCTTTCCGTAAAAGTAGTCGGATATTTCCCGGAACAGAAGGATATCGGGCTTTCAAGCAGACATCTGGGGCTTGTCATGCCGGATGAGCTTTCAGATATAAAAAACAGCTCAATGAAACTGCCGACAGACTAAAAAAGACAATAGATATGGATTTGTTTATAGATATAGCAGACGCGGCAGATGAAATCGGTGACAGCGAAAATGCAGATGTATATAATGAAAAAAATATAGGTAATTGTGATCAAAATGAATTTTCACAAAATAAAGCAATAAATACCGTAAACATAGCTGTTGCAATGGACGAAGCATTTTGTTTTTATTATGAAGATAATTTGAGGCTTCTTGAAAAATGCGGAGCACAATTACGGTATTTTTCGCCACTGCACGATACCGGCCTTCCAGAGGATTGTGATGCAATGTTGCTTGGAGGCGGTTATCCGGAGCTGTATGCAAAGGAACTGAGTGAAAATGTATCTATGCTGAATGCCATAAAAAGCTTTTAGAGCCGGAATGCCGATGGTTGCAGAGTGTGGAGGGTTTATGTATCTTCACGCATATATCCGTAACATCTGTGATGATAATGATAA
>ENA-OQIM01000124-OQIM01000124.1-human-gut-metagenome-genome-assembly--contig:-NODE-124-length-25580-cov-2.014576_pt1 | contig 25580 bp, 37 predicted proteins | sample MGYA00242579_ERZ504744 | MGnify/ENA primary metagenome ERZ504744 (study PRJEB26092, sample SAMD00036441) | human gut metagenome | host: Homo sapiens | study: EMG produced TPA metagenomics assembly of...
CAGGTCAGCAGAAAGTTGTGGTACATGTGTCGTCCCACGAGAACGTGGATTGAGATCATAGTAAATGGTATTTGTAATAGGGCTAACACCGTCGTTCCCCACGAGGGAAAGTGGATTGAAATTCTGTCTTTGCGGTGATCTCGTGCGGATCCGGAAGTCGTTCCCCACGAGGGAACGTGGATTGAAATGGAAAAGAAGCAATGTCTGGGATGCTTGCTATCGTCGTTCCCCACGAGGGAAAGTGGATTGAAATCTGGATATGACCTTAATTTTTTTTCGCATTTCGTGTCGTTCCCTACGCAGGAATGTGGATTGAAATCCCGATCACATATGCGATCACTGTAGCTCCAGCCGTCGTTCCCTACGCGGGAACGTGGATTGAAATGCAAAGTAGTTAGCTGCATTCTGGTAATATGCCGTCGTTCCCCACACAGGAACGTGGATTGAAATGAGTGTAGAAGATAGTGATAGCCTGGTTGATGATGTCGTTCCCCACGAGGGAACGTGGATTGAAATATCAACGCAAAGAGATTCGTGGAGATTGAAAGGGTCGTTCCCCACGCGGGAACGTGAATTGAAATAACAAAGAGGAAATCAAACGGTGTGGTACATGGGACATTCCCTATGCGGGGACAAAAACCGGAAATCGCAATTAATACTTGCATTTAACAGACATTGGTGTTACAATGAACGAAACTAAGAACTTGTTGGCATAGGAGTGGGCGAGAGCCCGCTCCTATTTGCTGAGAAGGAATTTGTTCAGAAATAGGCAGAAATAGGAAAGGCAGGTGGGAAGCATGAGCAGACGGGAAGAATATGAACAGAAGACAGAGGCGATCCTTACACCGATCGTGGAGTCCAGGGGCTTTGAGCTGGTAGACGTGGAGTATGTCAAGGAAGCCGGAACCTGGTATCTCAGAGGCTATATCGACAAGCCGGGCGGAATCACAGTCAATGACTGCGAGGACGTAAGCCGTGCATTCAGCGATATACTGGATGAGCAGGATTTCATCGAGGATAGCTACATTATGGAGATCAGTTCTCCGGGACTTGACCGGCCTCTTAAAAAAGAAAAAGACTTTAAGAGAAGCCTTGGCAAGCTGGTGGAGATCCGTACCTACCGGCCCATCGAGAAACAGAAAGAATTCTGCGGTATTTTAAATGCATATGATAGTAACAGTGTGACAATCGATGAAGACGGCACAGAACGTACCTTTGATAAAAAAGATATTGCCCTGATTCGTCTCGCGATCGAATTCTAAAAGAGAATCGAATCTGTAAATTCAGGAGGAAAAAAGAAAATGAAGCAGAGATTTAAGAGATGCGCTGGACGTTCTCGAAAAAGAGAAAAACATCAGTAAGGATACACTGCTGGAGGCAATTGAGCAGTCACTGATCCAGGCATGTAAGAACCATTTCGGAAAGGCAGATAACGTTCACGTTATGATCGATCCGGAGACCTGTGACTTCAGTGTTTACGCTGACAGAACTGTTGTAGAGCATGTGGAGGATCCGGCGCTGGAGATTTCTCTGGTGGATGCACAGAAAACAAACACGAACGCAGAGATCGGTGATGTTATGAAGGTTGAGATCCAGTCCAAGGAATTCGGACGTATCGCAACCCAGAATGCAAAGAATGTCATTCTTCAGAAAATCCGTGAGGAAGAGCGTAAAGTTCTTTACGATCAGTACTATGGAATCGAAAAAGAAGTGGTAACCGGTATTGTTCAGAGAGTAATGGGCAAAAATGTCAGCATCAACCTTGGTAAGGCAGACGCAGTACTTACAGAGAACGAACAGGTAAAGGGTGAGACCTTCCAGCCAACTGAGCGAGTAAAAGTTTACATTCTTGAAGTTAAGGATACACCGAAGGGACCGCGTATCCTGGTTTCCAGAACACAATCCCGGTCTTTGTAAAGAGACTTTTCGAGTCCGAAGTTGCAGAGGTAAGAGACGGTACTGTTGAGATCAAGAGCATTGCCCGTGAGGCAGGCTCCCGTACCAAGATCGCTGTATGGAGCAACGATCCGGATGTAGATGCTGTGGGAGCATGCGTTGGTATGAACGGTGCACGTGTAGGTGCAGTTGTTAACGAGCTTCACGGTGAGAAGATCGATATCATCAACTGGGATGAGAACCCGGCGATCCTTATCGAGAATGCATTAAGCCCTGCAAAGGTTATCGCAGTTATGGCTGACCCGGATGAGAAGACCGCACTGGTCGTAGTTCCGGATTACCAGCTTTCCCTTGCTATCGGTAAGGAAGGACAGAACGCACGTCTTGCTGCAAGACTTACAGGCTTCAAGATCGACATCAAGAGCGAGACACAGGCAAGAGAGTCCGGTGACTTCTACGATGATTACGATGAGGAACACGAGGAAGCAGAGGAAGAAATGACAGAAGAGGCTGTTTCCGAAGAGCTTGAAGAAGCAGAGGAAGATACAGAAGAGACAGAAACAGAAGCTGAAGAAACAGCAGATGGAGATGCCGAAGAATAATGAAAACGAGAACCAAGATTCCCATGCGTCAGTGTACCGGCTGCAGGGAAATGAAAAGCAAAAAGGAAATGATACGAGTTCTCAGGACATCAGAGAATGAGATCATCCTGGACGCTACAGGTAAGAAAAACGGACGCGGCGCATACCTTTGTTTCTCAGAGGAATGCCTGGAAAAGGCTATCAAAAACCATGGCCTGGAGCGTTCCTTGAAAATGGCAGTTCCGGATGAAGTGTATCAGAACCTCAAAAAGGAGTTTGGATCAATTGAAAAACAATAAGGTTTTATCACTCATCGGACTTGCGACAAAAGCAGGAAAAACAGTGAGCGGAGAATTTTCCACAGAGAAATCCGTAAAAACAGGAAAAGGTTTCCTGGCACTGGTGGCAGATGATGCCTCCGAAAACACAAAAAAGAAATTTCGGAATATGTGTACCTATTATGAAGTTCCGTTATATTTCCTTTCAGACAAAGAGAGCCTGGGCAGAGCAATGGGCAAAGAATTCCGTGCCAGCCTTGCCGTGCAGGACGAAAATTTTGCAAAGGCGATCATGAAGGCGCTGGAAAAAGAATCCGGCAGATAACCTGCATGATACAGGCGTCTGTAAGGAGGTTTGACGATAGAATGATAAAAGATAAATTCAACAGATCGGGAAAGGAGCAATATAGACAATTGGATACTCCAAAAACAGAAGAAAAGACAACAACGGTGAATACAGAGGGTAACAAATCTGAAACACCGAAAAAGAAAAAAAATATCATCCGTGTATTTCATGCACAGAATGCCAGCGATGGCGGTAAAGGAAGAAGAAAACCGGCAGCAGGCGAGAGAAAGGGACCGGCACGTCCACAGAACGGCGGTCAGAGAAGCGCAGGAGCAAACACACGAAACGGTGAGTCCGGTGAGCAGAGAAACGGTCAGAGTGGCCAGAATCGTACTCAGGGCGGAAGACCGCAGGGCAACCGTCCGGAAGGAAGAAGAGACGGAAATCGTGACGGAAGAACCTTCGAGGAAGAAGAGACGGCGGAAATCGTTTTGGCGGAAATCGTTCCCAGAATGGTGAGGGACGTCCGGCAAGACAGGGCGAGGGAAACAGAGGCCCACGTCAGAATGACGGAAGAGGCGGAAGCCGTTTCGGCGGTGGAGCAAACCGTGGCCAGGGGAGGCCAGGGCGGACGTTCCGAAGGCGGAAGAGGCGGAGACAACCGTTTCAGCGGAGCAAACCGTGGTGGCAGGGCGGCGGACAGCGTCCGGGACAGAGAAGAAGCGGTGGCTCTTCAGATGCTGTATTCACTCCGGAGCTGACCAAGACATCCAAGGACAGCAAGCGTGAGCGTGACAGAGAGAATAAGAACAAGAAGAAAGAATTCGAGAAAGGTACCCAGGGCGGACGCAGACCAAATCAGGGCGGACGCAGACCGAATTCCAGAATCCCGAAAGCACTTCAGAAACCGAATCCACAGCCGAAGCAGGAAGAGAAGAAACCGGAGATCAAGGAGATCACCATTCCGGAGAAGCTTACTATCCGTGAGCTTGCGGACGCAATGAAGATGCAGCCGTCAGTGATCGTTAAGAAGCTTTTCATGGAAGGTGTCATGGTAACCGTAAACCAGGAGATCGACTTTGAAAAGGCAGAGGAGATCGCACTTGGCTTTGATATCATTGCTGAGAAGGAAGAAAAGGTGGATGTGATCGCAGAGCTCCTCAAAGAGGACGAAGAGGATGAGGATGATATGGTTCCGAGACCTCCGGTAGTCTGTGTTATGGGTCACGTTGACCATGGTAAAACATCTCTTCTGGATGCCATCCGTAATACAAACGTAACCAGAGGCGAGCCGGCGGAATCACACAGCACATCGGTGCTTACGTGGTAAATATCAAAGGTCAGAAGATCACATTCCTGGATACACCGGGACATGAGGCGTTCACAGCTATGCGTATGCGTGGTGCCAACGCTACAGATATCGCAGTTCTGGTCGTTGCCGCAGACGATGGTGTAATGCCGCAGACAGTAGAGGCGATCAGCCATGCAAAGGCAGCCGGTGTTGAGATCATCGTTGCCATCAATAAGATCGATAAACCAAGTGCAAATGTAGAGCGTGTAAAACAGGAGCTTTCCGAGTATGAACTGATTCCTGAGGACTGGGGCGGAAGCACCATCTTTGTTCCGGTATCCGCACATACAGGAGAAGGAATTGAGAATCTTCTTGAGATGATTCTTCTTACTGCTGAGGTTTCCGAGCTCAAAGCCAATCCGAACCGTGAGGCAAGAGGTCTTGTTATTGAGGCTCAGCTTGATAAAGGTAAAGGACCGGTTGCTACCATCCTTGTTCAGAAGGGTACTCTTCATGTGGGAGACTTTATTGCCGCAGGTGCATGCAATGGTAAGGTACGTGCAATGATGGATGATAAGGGACGTCGTGTAAAAGAGGCAGGTCCGTCTACTCCGGTTGAGATCCTCGGACTTGGTGATGTTCCTAATGCAGGTGAGATCTTGATGTCCTTTGAGAGCGATAAAGAAGCCAAGAACTTTGCAGGCGCATTCGTTACAGAGAACAAGAGCCGTCTTCTCGAGGAGACCAAAGGCAAGCTTTCTCTGGATAACCTGTTTGACCAGATCCAGGCCAGCGATCTTAAGGAGCTTCCGATCATCGTCAAGGCCGATGTACAGGGATCTGTTGAGGCTGTAAAACAGAGTCTTACCAAGCTTTCCAACGAGGAAGTTATCGTTAAGGTGATCCATGGTGGTGTAGGTGCCATCAATGAGTCTGATGTCAGCCTTGCTGCAACATCCAATGCGATCATCATCGGCTTTAATGTACGTCCGGATACTACAGCAAAACAGCTTGCTGAGCAGGAGGGCGTTGACCTTCGACTTTATAAAGTCATTTATCAGGCGATCGAGGATGTAGAGGCAGCTATGAAGGGTATGCTGGATCCTGTATTCGAGGAGAAGGTTATCGGTCACGCAGAGGTTCGTCAGCTGTTCAAGGCCTCCGGTGTCGGAACCATCGCAGGAAGCTATGTGCTGGATGGTACATTCCAGCGTAACTGTAAGGTTCGTATCACACGAGGTGAGGACCAGATCTTCGAGGGTGAGCTTGCATCTCTGAAGAGATTTAAGGATGATGTCAAGGAAGTTCGTGCCGGATATGAGTGCGGTCTTGTATTTAATGACTTTAATGATGTCAAAGAAGAAGATAAAGTCGAAGCATATATCATGGTAGAGGTACCAAGATAGGAGTGATTCGTAATGAGAAAAAACAGCATTAAAAATACACGTGTGAATGGTGCAGTTCAAAAAGAACTCAGCACCATCATACACAGCGAGATCAAGGACCCCAGAATTCATCCGATGACTTCTGTGACAGCTGTTGAGGTGGCACCGGATCTTAAGACCTGCAAAGCTTACATCAGTGTGCTGGGCGAGAAACAGGCCAAGGATTCCACCCTCCGGGGCTTAAAGAATGCAGAGGGCTATGTTCGGAGAGAACTGGCCAGAAGACTGAATCTCCGCAATACACCGGAGATCCGTTTTGTTCTGGATGAGTCTATTGAATATGGTGTAAATATGTCAAAGAAGATCAATGACGTAATGAGTGGGATGGAAACAGAGGAATAGGTGGAAAAAATGAAAAACATTTCAGAAATACTGGAAAATGTAAAAACCGTTGGCATTGGCGGTCACATCCGTCCGGATGGGGACTGCATTGGTTCCTGTATGGCTCTGTATCTCTATATCCGGAAATATTTTCCTGATATAGAAGCAGATGTTTATCTGGAAGACCGGAAACCTGTATTTGATTACATTGACAGAATGGATGAGGTTAAGACAGAAGCAGAAGAAGATAAGGTGTATGATCTTTTTATCACCTGTGATGTCAGCGCACTGGACAGGCTTGCTGTTGCTCGGAAATATTTCGATGCAGCAAAAAAGACAGCCTGCATTGATCATCATGTGAGCAATAACGGATTTGCGGATGTCAATCATGTAAGAGGCGAGATCAGCTCTGCCAGCGAAGTTCTTTACGGACTTCTGGATTCAGACAAGATCGATCGTTCTATTGCGGTTCCTATTTATACAGGAATGGCACATGATACCGGCGTGTTCCAGTATTCTTCCACAACACCGGAAACCATGAGGATCGCCGGAGAACTGATGAAAACAGGATTTGATTTCAGCAGGATCATCGATGAGTCCTTTTACCAGAAAACATATCTTCAGAATCAGGTCATGGGACGTGTCCTGGCAGAGAGTATTCTCCTTCAGGGCGGTAAGTGTGTGGTCGGATATCTGAAAAAACGGGAGATGGATTTCTACAGTGTGGAAGGAAAGGATCTGGAGGGAATCGTGAGCCAGCTCCGTCTGACTGCTGGTGTGGAGGTTGCGATCTTTATCTATGAGATGCAGACGCAGCTCTTTAAGGTATCTCTCCGTTCCAATGGTAAGGTGGATGTAAGCAAGATTGCCGTATTTTTCGGAGGCGGCGGACATGTGCGTGCAGCCGGCTGTGATATGCAGGGCTCCATGTACGATGTGATCAATAACCTTACTGCTGAAATTGAAAAACAGCTTGCAGAGGAGTAAAGATAAGATCATGGACGGAATACTTGTGATCCGAAAGGAAAAAGGTTATACCTCTCATGATGTTGTTGCAAAGCTGCGTGGGATTCTCCACATGAAAAAGATTGGCCATACTGGGACTCTGGATCCGGCAGCAGAGGGAGTACTTCCTGTTGCACTGGGCAAGGGGACCCGGCTGGTGGAGCTTCTTACAGAAAAAGAAAAAACATATGAGGCGGTTTTAAGGCTGGGAGTTTCCACAGATACCCAGGACATGACCGGAGCTGTTCTTTCTGAGAAACCTGTTACCGTCACGGAAGAGGAAGTCCGTGAGGCAGTGGGATCCTTTGTGGGAGAACAGCAGCAGGTCCCTCCTATGTATTCGGCCCTGAAGGTAAACGGAAAGAAGCTTTATGAACTGGCCAGAGAAGGAAAAACCATAGAGCGTAAGCCGCGCCCTGTGGTTTTTTATGAGATAAGGATACTGGATATGGAGCTTCCGCTGGTACGCATAAGCGTTACCTGTAGCAAGGGCACCTATATCCGTACACTTTGCAATGACATCGGAGAAAAATTAGGCTGCGGCGGAGCCATGGAAGAGCTGCTTCGGACCAGGTCCGGAAATTTCACTCTGGAAGAGAGCATGACACTTTCCCAGGTGGAGGAGGCGGTTGCGATGGGACCATCGGGGAAAAGCTTGTTTCCATCGAGGATGTACTTTCCATGTATCCGGTCCTTACCTGTACACCGGAGGGAGACAGACTTCTCAATAACGGAAACCCGCTTCCGGAAGAACTGGTACAGGGAGGCAGCAGGGAAGAAAAAGTCCGGATGTATAAAAGCAGCGGAAATTTCACAGGAATATACGGCTGGGATGAAAGAAAACAGAAATACGTACCCATCCGCATGTTTTTTGTATGACATTTTATAAAAACTTGCAGGAGCAGCAGAAGATATGGAATACTTGAAGATCGACGGAGAATTTCCGCGCCTTTCAAAGAGTGCGGTGACACTTGGAAAATTGACGGCATACACCGTGGACACCAGAAACTGGTGGAGAAGATCCTGGAACAGAAAGAAAAAGGTCTGCAGACAGTCCTTTTTTCTCTTGGCATCGGCAGTCAGATGATCTTTACAAAAGAGGAACGATGTCAGCTTCTTGAGAAAGCAGGCGTGGATGTGCTGATCGAATGTCCGCTGGATAACCGGATCCGTCATATGAAGGCAGAAACCTTTGTTAAAGAGATCCTGGTGGGAGATCTTCAGGCGGAGCATGTTGCAGTGGGAGAAGATTTCAGGTTCGGGTATGAACGCAAGGGAACACCACAGCTTCTGGAGACTATGGGAAGGAAGCTTGGCTTTACTGTGGATGTTGTTCCGAAAGAAATGGAAGGCCGCAGAAAGATCAGCAGTACATTTATCCGTGAGGAACTGAAAAAGGGAAATATGGAAAAGGTTAATGATCTGCTGGGAATCCCCTTTTTTGTGGACGGTGTGATCGAACATGGAAGAGGAATGGGACATAAGGTCCTTCTTCCCACTACTAATATCGTTCCTGCAAAAGAAAAGCTGATGCCGCCAAATGGCGTTTATGATACAGTGTCCCATTTTAAGGACAGAACCCTTTGCGGGATCACAAACGTAGGATATAAACCAACCATAGGAGAGAAATTCCTGGGTGTTGAGACCTATCTTTTTGACTGTGAAGAGGATCTGTACGGAGAGCCCTGCAGAGTGGAATTCTTTCATTATTCCAGACCGGAGAAGCGCTTTTCGTCCATAGAAGCACTGAAGCAGCAGCTCCTGAAGGATGCAGAAAAGGGAAAGGCTTATTTCCGCAGCCTCGAAAAATAAAAACTTTCGGGAAAAACTTTTCGAAAAAACAGTTTACAGGTCAGAAACCGTGTGCTATACTGTTCGAGGTGAAAAAAGCCAGTATTCAGAAGCCGGAGACTCCGACCACTTCTTAATACCCGGCGTTTAATTAAAATTTCAAGGAGGAAACAATAATGATTTCTAAAGAAAAGAAAACAGCGATCATGAAAGAGTATGCAAGAACAGAGGGTGACACAGGTTCACCGGAGGTTCAGGTTGCAGTTCTTACAGCAAGAATCCAGGAGCTCACAGAGCATCTTAAAACACACCACAAAGATCATCATCCAGAAGAGGTCTTCTGAAAATGGTAGGTCAGAGACGTGGCCTTCTTGCTTATCTTAAGAAAACAGACATCGAAAGATACCGTGCACTGATTGAGAAATTAGGTTTAAGAAAATAATTGCTACGGGAGGGGCGGATGATTCCATCCGCCCCATTTTAACATGTGTGATAAACACAGACGGAATTACCGCAGGAGTGATTTCCGAGACTACTGAAAAGCCCATTTCCGGTCGAGATCTTTTTCAAAGGAAGTGGTCTTTTCAGTTGTTTCGGGCTCCTGTCAGATATTAATATAATAAGAAAAGGAGAACGAATATGTACAAAAGTTATTCCATGGAACTTGCAGGAAGAACACTGACTGTAGATATCGGACGTGTAGCGAAACAGGCCAATGGTGCTGCTCTTATGCACTATGGTGATACTACAGTCCTTGCTACTGCTACCGCATCCAAAGAGCCAAGAGAAGGAATCGATTTCTTCCCGTTAAGTGTTGAGTATGAGGAGAAGATGTATGCAGTAGGAAAGATCCCGGGAGGATTCAACAAGAGAGAGGGTAAGGCAAGCGAGCATGCAATCCTTACATCCCGTGTTATCGACCGTCCGATGCGTCCGCTGTTTCCAAAGGATTACAGAAATGACGTAACTCTGGTAGATATGGTTATGTCTGTTGATCCGGAATGCAATCCGGAGATCCCGGCTATGCTTGGTTCTTCCATTGCAACCTGTATTTCTGATATCCCATTTGACGGTCCATGCGCAACCACACAGGTTGGTATGATCGACGGCGAGTTTATCATCAACCCGACACTTGCACAGAAGGCAGTTTCTGATCTTCAGCTTACGGTTGCTTCTACAAGAGAGAAGGTTATCATGATTGAGGCCGGAGCTAATGAGATCCCGGAAGATAAGATGATCGAGGCTATCTACAAGGCTCATGAAGTGAACCAGGAGATCATCAAATTCATCGACCAGATCGTAGCAGAGTGCGGAAAAGAGAAACATTCCTACGAGTCCTGTGCAGTACCTCAGGAGCTTTTTGATGAGATCAAGAAGATCGTTCCTCCGGAAGAGATGGAGGTTGCCGTATTCTCTGATGACAAGCAGACACGTGAGAATAACATCAGCGAGATCACTGATAAGCTGAAAGAAGCTTTTGCAGACAATGAGGAATGGCTTGCCGTTCTCGGTGAGGCTGTATATCAGTACCAGAAGAAGACTGTCCGCAAGATGATCCTCAAAGATCATAAACGTCCGGATGGACGTGAGATCAGACAGATCCGTCCGCTGGCTGCAGAGACAGATATCATCCCGAGAGTTCATGGTTCTGCCATGTTCACAAGAGGACAGACTCAGATCTGTACCGTTACTACACTTGCTCCTCTTACAGAGGCACAGCGTCTTGACGGACTGGATGAGTTTGAGACATCCAAGAGATATATGCACCACTACAACTTCCCGTCCTACTCTGTAGGTGAGACCAAGCCTTCCAGAGGACCGGGACGTCGTGAGATCGGTCACGGAGCACTTGCTGAGAGAGCACTGGTACCGGTACTTCCTACAGAGGAAGAATTCCCATATGCAATCCGTACCGTATCTGAGACATTTGAGTCCAACGGCTCCACATCCCAGGCAAGTATCTGTGCATCTACCATGTCACTGATGGCTGCCGGTGTACCGATCAGAAAACCGGTTGCAGGTATTTCCTGCGGACTTGTTACAGGTGAAACAGACGATGATTACATCGTTCTTACAGATATCCAGGGCCTTGAGGACTTCTTCGGAGATATGGACTTCAAGGTAGCCGGAACACATGACGGAATCACAGCGATCCAGATGGATATTAAGATCCATGGTCTTACAAGACCGATCGTTGAGGAAGCGATCCGCAGAACAAAAGAGGCAAGAGAATATATCCTGACAGAAGTTATGGAGAAATGTATCGACAAGCCTCGTACAACTGTTGGGGAGTTTGCTCCGAAGATCATCCAGATCCAGATCGACCCGCAGAAGATCGGTGATGTAGTCGGACAGAGAGGAAAGACTATCAACACGATCATCGAGCGTACAGGTGTGAAGATCGACATCACAGACGACGGCGCAGTTTCTATTTGCGGAACAGACCAGAAGGGTATGGATGAAGCAAAACGTATGATCGAGATCATCACTACCGAGTTTGAGGCAGGACAGATCTTTACAGGACGCGTAGTCAGCATCAAAGAGTTTGGCGCATTCCTTGAGTTTGCACCGGGCAAGGAGGGAATGGTACACATTTCCAAGATCTCCAAACAGAGGATCAACCGTGTTGAGGATGTTCTCACACTTGGCGACAAAGTTAAGGTTATCTGCCTTGGCAAGGACAAGATGGAAGAATCAGCTTCAGCATGAAGGATGTACCGGAAGAAGCATAAATGATGAGATACCACAATATTACCAAGGACGATATGTTAAACGGAGACGGACTTCGTGTAGTGCTCTGGGTAGCTGGCTGTTCACACGGCTGCCGGGAGTGCCAGAATCCCATTACCTGGGATCCGAATGGAGGTCTGCCCTTTACGGACAGCGAGCGAGCTGAGATATTTGCAGAGCTGGACAAGGATTATATCAGCGGGATCACCTTTTCAGGAGGCGATCCTCTGCATCCTTCCAATATCGCTGAGGTAACAGCTCTTGCAAGAGAGATCAGAGAGAAGTATCCGGATAAGACGATCTGGCTGTATACGGGTTCTCTCTGGGAAGAAATCCAGCAGTACGAGATCATCCATTATCTGGATGTATGCGTGGACGGGGAATTTCAGGTGGACAAGAAAGAGGTTCGTCTGAAATGGAAAGGCTCCTCAAATCAGAGGGTGATCGATGTACAGGCGTCACTTCGTGAGAACCGTGTGGTTCTGTACACGGAGTGATCAGAGGTTTTTTGAAATTACCTATTGGGAGTGGAACGAAAAATGAAAAGAATTGCGAAATTTCACAAGGTAAGTTTTGAACAGTTTGCAAAGGACTGGAAGGATACCTTTGAACAGTATTCAGAAGAGGAGATCCGGAATATCTACGACAGTCTGAAGCTTCCGAAGAGAGCTACGACCGGAAGTGCAGGATATGATTTTATGCACCTGTGGATGTGACCATGAAGCCAGGTGAGATCGTAAAGATACCGACCTGGTATCCGTGTAGAGATGGAAGAGGGCTGGGTTCTGAAATGTTATCCGAGAAGCGGACTGGGATTTAAATTCCGGCTGCAGTTGAATAACACAGTGGGAATCATTGACAGCGATTATTTCTTTTCCGACAACGAAGGTCATATCTTTGCCAAGCTGACTAACGATACAAGAGAAGATAAAACGATCCAGATCCCGGCAGGAACCGGTTTTATGCAGGGGATCTTTGTGGAATACGGAATCACTGTGGATGACGATGCAGATGCAGTAAGAAACGGTGGCTTCGGAAGTACCACAAAATAAAACAAAAGCCCGGAAGGCGGAGGTGTGAAGACCACATACATCCGATTTTCCGGGCTTGTTTTGTGTAGTTACTGCTTTCCGATAAATGCACTGTTTAGCTGAGAGGTGCGTCTGCCTCCTCGTCTGCACGTGCTTTTTCCACGACTGCGTTAAAGGCATTTGCGGCAGCGTCGTACTCTTCATCATCTTCAATGTTTGCCAGCATCGGATCGCCGTCTGCTGTGCGGGAGAAGCTGTAGAGATAAACCTCACCGGTCTCATTCTGGCCGTTCTCATCCAGTGGGAGAAGTGCGATATATTCTTTGTTCTCTACAGGGAAAATAGTAAGGATGGCACATTCTACCTCAGTATCGTCATCCATAGTCAGGGTAATGGTATGATGTGCCTCATCTACCTTGCTTTCGCAGTTGGCTGTACAGGAAGCGCAGTCGCTTGGTGCACATCCGCTTTTGTTAAATTCATCACTCATAAAAAAATCCTCCGTTCTGCTGCTGCCTGTAAATAAGGGGGCAGCTCTGCATGATATAGAGAACATTTTAACAGATATGACGTAGAACAGCAACAAAATATTTGAGAGCCTGAGAAAACTTTCAAAATATTTTTTGCTTAATCCGACAATGTGAGATATAATAAAAATATGACGAAAAAATGAGGAGAAAATATAAAAATATGAAATTTATTTCCTGGAATGTAAATGGGATCCGGGCCTGTATCACCAAGGGCTTTGAGGAACGCTTTCATGAGCTGGATGCGGATATTTTCTGTCTGCAGGAGACGAAATGCCAGCAGGGACAGGTAAAGCTGGAACTTCCCGGATATCATCAGTACTGGAACTACGCAAACCGCAGAGGCTATTCAGGTACAGCCATTTTTACGAAGAGGGAGCCATTGTCTGCGGCTTACGGGATCGGGATAGAGGAGCATGATAAAGAAGGACGTGTCATCACGCTGGAATTCGATGAGTATTATTTTGTGACTGTATATACTCCCAACTCCCAGAGTGAGCTCCGCCGTCTGGAATATCGTATGAAATGGGAAGAGGATTTCCTGGCTTATCTCCTGAAACTGCAGGAGAAGAAACCGGTGATCTGCTGTGGCGACCTTAATGTGCACATCAGGAGATCGATCTCAAGAACCCGAAGACCAACCGCAAAAATGCAGGCTTTACTGATGAAGAGAGAGCCTGCTTTACCAGAGCCCTTGAGAGTGGCTTTATTGATACATTCCGCTATTTTTATCCGGATAAAGAGGGCGTTTACTCCTGGTGGTCCTACCGTTTCCGTGCACGAGAGAAGAACGCCGGCTGGCGTATCGACTATTTCCTTGTTTCCCCTTCCCTGAAAGAAAAGCTTCAGGATGCGAAGATCCACGGAGAGATCATGGGATCCGATCATTGCCCGGTTGAGCTGGATATTGATCTGTGACGGATCCGGCGAAAAGGATTTCTATGGATTTGAATAATAAAAAGAGAAAAGGAGGAGTTGCTTGGCAAGCCGCAGATTAGGTCGAGTGGAAAAAGGTCAGCCGCTGATACTTGGCGCCAACAAAATGGAGGGCGGTTATAATTTTGCAGTGGAGGCATCGGAGGATTCCGAAGTGTCCCTGCTTTTATATAAAAAAAAGAGGAGCTGCCGCACCGGTGGAGATCGTTTTTCCAAAGGATTTCCATACAGGACGTGTGTGGGCACTGAAGCTGTGCAGTGCTTCTCTGAAGGAGTTTGAATATAATTATAAAATAGACGGTGAGATCGTGCAGGATCCGTATGCATACGGACTTCACGGGAGAGAGCATTTCGGAGTACCTTACGATCCGGAAAAGGAGGTCCGCTGTCGCTTCCTTAATGAGAATGTTTCCGGCTGGGAAAATGAAACTGCACCGGCAGTAGAATATGAAAATATGATCCTGTACAAGCTTCATGTCCGTGGTTATACGAAGCTTGCCAGAAAGATGGTTTCCCATAAGGGGACTTTTCTTGGCCTGACAGAGATGATCCTTACTGGAAAGAACTTGGGATCAATGCCATTGAACTGATGCCTGCCTATGAATTCTGTGAGGTTCCGATCAATAAACCGAAGGAAGGCAGTGAACACATCAAGACCCGTCGAAAGGAAAATGTAGTGAATTACTGGGGCTATGCATCCGGCTTCTATTTCAGCCCGAAGATGCTTACTGCAGCACCAGAGAACCGGAGCAGGAATTTCGGTATATGATCCGGGAGCTGCACAAGAACGGCATTGCTGTATCATGGAATTCTATTTCCAGAGGAAACAGACAGCCTGATGGCTCTTCGAGCTTTGCAGTTCTGGAGAGATTTTTACCATGTAGATGGATTTCATGTGCTGGGAGAGGGCTTTAACCGGGAGATGCTTCTTCGGGATGGGATCCTTTCCGGAGCAAAACTGATCTTCCAGGGCTTTGATTTTGATCATTTTTACAGAGGAAAGCTTCCGGTCAGACGCTGCGGAGCGGAGAGCAATATGAATTTTCTCCAGGATATGCGCCGTTTCCTGAAAAGCGATGAAGGTATGGTGGAGGCTGCAGCGTGGCATATCCGTCATAACAGCGAGAATCATGGAGTGATCAATTACATGGTCTGCCAGGACGGATTTACCATGAATGACCTGGTGAGCTACAATTATAAACATAACGAGGCCAATGGCGAGGGCAATCAGGACGGAAGCAGCTATAATTATTCCTGGAACTGTGGTGTGGAAGGCCCTACCGTAAGGTTTCCGTCCGTCAGATGAGGGAACGCCAGATCAAAAATGCCTTTCTGATGATGCTGCTGAGTCAGGGTGTTCCCATGATCTATCACGGTGATGAATTCGGCAATTCCCAGAGCGGAAACAATAATGCCTACTGTCAGGATAATGCTACCGGCTGGACAGACTGGAAGGGCCTTTCCAGAAACCAGGGACTGAGGAAATTTGTAAAGGATGCCATTGCTTTTCGTAAGGCCCATCCCGTTCTTCATATGCCGGTGGAACTGAAAGGGTAGATTATCTGACCAAGGGGTTCCCGGATGTGTCTCTTCACGGGGAACGTGCCTGGTATCTGAGCTATGAGAATACCAGCAGGCTTCTTGGTATGATGTACTACGGAGCCTATGCAAGGGAAAAAGAGGATCTGGAGGCTGCAGAGGATGATTTTATTTACATCGGCTATAATTTCCACTGGGAAAACCGGAGCCTTGCTCTGCCCAATCTCCCGGAAGGCATGTGCTGGAAAAAAATCGCAGATACCTCTCTTCACGGAACAGGATTCTGTCTGGAGGAGGAAGAAGAATATAAAAAATCAATCGAAATAGGCCCCCGCGCCATTGTGGTATTGCTGGGCAGACAGGAGGCGGAGAAAGATGCGATCATGGCACCCGTGCTGCACTTCAGGACCATCACGAGGCATAAGCTTCTGGTGATGAAATATTGTTTTCGTATCGGGTTATATAAGCAGGGGTTGCTTCATGACCTGTCCAAATATTCCCCGACGGAATTTCTGGTAGGCTGTAAATATTATCAGGGGACAAGAAGTCCCAACAACGCAGAACGTGAGGCAACCGGCGTATCCATGTCCTGGCTGCACCATAAGGGAAGAAACAGACACCATTTTGAACATTGGGTAGACTATTCCCTTGACGGTGAGCATGTGATCATGGGAGCAGAATGCCCAGAAAATATGTGGCGGAAATGGTCATGGACCGGATCAGTGCATCCAGAAACTATCTGGGAGAGGAATATACCTATCATGAACCATTGCAGTATTTTCTGAAAAGCAAGGAGAAGCTGTGGTTTATCCACCCACAGACAAAGAAAGAGCTGGAGGGACTTCTCCGGATCCTGGATAAATACGGAGAGGATAAGACCCTGTGGTATATCCGCAATGTATATCTATGTGATAACCGCGGAAAAAAAGTGAAAAGCCCCGGGAAAAAGCTTCGAAATCACAGATAGGGGTGTATTTTTGGCAGGTTGTCTGATATAATATTCAGATATCAGGAGGAAGAATGAATGGATACACCAACAATTGCGAAATACTATAGAGAGAAAGATCCCATGGAACGCCTGAAGCTTCTGGAGCAGTCCATTGCAGCAGGAGAAGAACCGGAAGAAAACAGGATCCGCAAGGAACTCTGGGAGATCCGTTACAGCGATAAAGCTGAGACTGGTGATACCAGGCAGACGGTTATCTCGGTCTCTGGATGACCATGGAGTTTAACCGGAATTCCGCTTCCAGATTCTTTGGTACAAGAAGTGCGAAGAAAGAGATAGGCAAGTATCTTAAGAAGCTGAAATTTCAGGAGTTCCAGGAAAAGGGCGGCTTTATGAGGAGCTTCTTTACCGGGAATGCTGTCATCTGGTTCTGGTCTACATGGATCTCTGTCAGACAGATAAATCCTATAACACAACGATTTTCGGCCTGATCCACATCAAGGAGGACAGTGCGAAGGCCAAGGTCCAGAGAGACATCAGGGAAACAGCTGTGGAGCTTCCGGCTAATCTTGGAATGGAAGCTGAGCTTGGAATCATCACAAGAGCTGCCAGAGAGATCTACAGGCAGTATTATCCCAACGAAGGAAACATTTAGGAGGCCGGAGCGCTTCCGTTTCAGGCTGTCTGACTACTCAGGCAGCCTTTTGTTGCCATGCATCCGATAAAATATTCTGAGATTTTTTGAACGAAGATCCATGTCGGGTGTGAAGAGAAACATTCAGGAGGTTACTATTTTATGAATCCCAATCATCTGAACGCATATGAAGTCCTGAAGGAAGAGGAGCTTCAGGATATTCATTCAAAAGGATGGCTTCTGAGACACAAAAAACAGGAGCCAGAGTGATGCTCATCGAGAATAGTGATGAGAATAAGGTTTTTAACATTGCATTCCGTACACCGCCGAAAAACAGCACAGGTGTTGCTCATATATTGGAACACAGCGTACTGTGCGGCTCCAGGGAATTTCCGCTTAAGGTCCTTTTGTGGAGCTGGTAAAAGGTTCTCTTAATACCTTCCTTAATGCCATGACCTATCCGGATAAGACCTGCTACCCGGTAGCAAGCTGTAATGACCGGGATTTCCAGAATCTGATGCATGTATATCTGGATGCGGTATTCTATCCGAATATTTACAAAAAAGAAGAGATTTTCCGTCAGGAAGGCTGGAACTACCATCTGGAGAAAAAAGAAGGCCCGCTGAAATACAACGGTGTCGTTTACAATGAAATGAAGGGTGCTTTTTCCTCACCGGATGATGTTCTGGAGCGTGAGATCATGAATTCCCTGTTCCCGGATACCACCTATGGCTGTGAGTCCGGCGGAGATCCTGTAAATATCCCGGATCTCAGTTACGAGGAATTCCTGGATTTCCACAGACAGTACTATCATCCGTCCAACAGCTTTATCTATCTCTATGGAAACATGGATATGGAGGAGAAACTGGAGTTTATTGACAGCCATTATCTGTCTGCCTTTGATTCCCTTGCCATTGATTCCCAGATCCGGGATCAGGAAGCTTTTGCCCAGGTAAAAGATATCCAGAAAAATTATCCGGTGTCAGAGGACGAAGGAGAAGAGGATAACACTTATCTTTCCTACAATATGGTTGTGGGTGAAGCAGCAGATATCAACTTAAGTCTTGCTTTCGAAGTCCTGGATTACGCACTTTTAAGCGCACCGGGTGCACCGTTGAAACAGGCACTTCTGGATGCAAAGATTGGCAAGGATATCTATGGCTCCTTTGAGGATGGAATCAAACAGACCTATTTCTCCATCGTGGCAAAGGGAGCAACTTAAGCCAGAAAGAGGAATTTGTCAAAGTGATCCGTGACACCCTCACAAAGATCATGGAGGAAGGTATCGACAAGAAGGCAGTAACAGCCGGAATCAACTACTACGAATTCCGTTTCCGTGAGGCAGATTTCTCTTCCTATCCGAAGGGACTGATGTATGGCCTGGATATTTTAAGCAGCTGGCTTTATGACGATACAAAGCCGTTCTGTGAAGTACAGCTTCTTGAGGGATTTGAGTTCCTCAAAAAAGCTCTGGAAGAGGGATATTTTGAGGATCTGATCCGTAAATATCTTCTGGATAATACCCATGGCGCGATCCTTTCCCTGGTACCGGAGAAAGGCCTTGCTGCTAAGAGAGACAAAGAACTGGAAGAAAAACTGGAGAATTACAGAAAGAGCCTTTCTGATGAAGAGCTTACCCGGATGGTAGAGAATACAAAAGCCCTGGAAGCTTATCAGGAATCCGAGGAAGATCCGGAAACACTGACCTGTATCCCGATGCTTTCCAGAGAAGATATCAAAAAAGAGATCACAGGACTGACAAACGAGGAGCACCATGTGGAGGACAGCCTGTTTCTGTATCATGATGTGTGCACCAATGGTATCGGTTATGCAGATCTTCTTTTTGAGATCCATGACTTTGATGTTGACACAGTCCATTATCTGGGACTTCTGAAATCTGTGCTTGGTGCAGTGGATACAGAGAATTACACATATGGCGAGTTGTTTAATGAAGTGAATGCGAGAACCGGCGGTATTGCCTATGGGATAGAGGTTTTTGATGATGCCCAGGATACCGATGCATTCCGTGCCATGTTTGCCGTAAGAGGAAAAGCGTTATATCCGGAGATGGATTTCATGTTTTCCATGATCCGGGAGGTTCTTACAACTTCGAAGCTGGATGACACCAAACGTCTCTACGAGATCATTGCCAGAGTGAGATCCAGAGCCAGCCAGCCTTGCAAGTGCAGGCCATTCCACCGCCGTTCTCCGTGGTGCTTCCTATGCATCTCCGATGGCTGCCTTCCAGGATGAGATGGCAGGGATCGGATATTATCAGTTTATCGAAAAACTGGAAAAAGATTTTGACAGCTGCAAGGACGAGATCGTAAAAAATCTCCGCAAGTGATGGAGGAGGTTCTTCGTCCGGAGAATTTCTGTGTAAGCTACACCGGAGAGAGAGAGTCCCTGGATGTAGTAAAAGCACAGGCTGCCGGGATCAAAAAAGTCTTGTTTAACGGACAGAAGCCGGAGTCTGTGAAGCAGGCCCCCTGCATAAAGAAAAACGAAGCCTTCAAGACCTCCGGCCAGGTCCAGTATGTGGCACAGAACGGAAACCTTCCGCAAAAAAGGCCTGGAGTATACCGGTGCACTGGAGATCCTGAAAGTGATCTTAAGCTACGATTATCTCTGGATCAACCTTCGTGTAAAGGGTGGAGCGTATGGCTGCATGAGCGGCTTTAAGAGAAACGGAGAGAGCTTCCTGGTATCCTACCGTGATCCCCATCTAAAGAGAACCCTGGAAGTATACCAGGGAGTGCCGGATTATATCCGTGCCTTTGAGGCAGACGAGCGTGAGATGACAAAATATATCATCGGAACGATCAGCAACAAGGATGTGCCGAGAACTCCGCAGATGCAGGGAAGTATCTCAAAAACCGCATATTTCTCCAATGTTACAGAGGATATGCTCCAGAAGGAAAGAAATCAGATCCTCGGAGCGCAGAAGGAGGATATCCAGAAACTGGCAGCTCTTGTAGAAGCAGTACTTTCCGATGATCAGATCTGCGTAGTAGGAAGTGAGACTGCAATAGAGAAGGCGGAAGATGTATTCATGGAAGTGAAGCCACTGATCGGCTGAGGAGAAACAAAGCCTGCTGTCCGTTAAATGGGATAGCAGGCTGTGAAAGGATTATGAGAGGATAAAGAATGGATAACAATTTTAGATCAGGCTTTGTTGCGATCATCGGAAGACCGAATGTTGGAAAATCCACGCTGATGAACCATCTTATCGGACAGAAGATCGCCATCACATCAAACAAGCCACAGACAACCAGAAACAAGATACAGACCGTGTATACCTGTGATGAGGGACAGATTGTATTTTTGGACACACCGGGTATCCACAAGGCAAAAAACAAGCTTGGAGAATACATGGTACAGGTTGCGGAGAGAACCCTGAAGGAAGTAGATGCCATTATGTGGCTGGTGGAGCCATCCACATTCGTAGGTGCGGGAGAGCGCCACATTGCCGAGCAGCTGCAGAAGGTTGGAGTTCCTGTGATTCTCATCATCAACAAGATCGATACGGTAAAAAAAGAAGAGCTTCTTCCTGCGATCGATACCTACCGTAAGATCTGTGATTTTGCAGAGATCATTCCTTGCTCTGCCCTCCGCGGAAAAAAACACACAGGATATCATTCCAAGTATTTTCAAATATCTTCCGTACGGACCGATGTTCTATGATGAAGATACAGTTACCGACCAGCCTCAGCGCCAGATCGCCGCAGAGATCATCCGTGAGAAGGCTCTGCATGCACTGGATGAGGAGATCCCTCACGGAATCGCCGTTGCCATCGACCGGATGAAGAAACGTCCGGGAAGAAGCAACATCATAGATATTGATGCGACCATCATCTGCGAGCGTAATTCCCACAAAGGCATCATCATCGGAAAACAGGGTGCCATGCTGAAAAAGATCGGAAGCAATGCCCGCTATGAGCTGGAGCGTATGCTGGAAGCAAAGGTAAACCTAAAGCTCTGGGTCAAGGTGACTAAGAACTGGAGAGACAGTGATTTCCTGATCAAGAACTTTGGATATGATAAGAAAGAAATCTGAAAATGAGTGATCTGATTACCGTACAGGGAGTGGTACTTTCTGCCATGCCGGTAGGGATTATGACAAGCGGATCGTCCTTCTCACAAGAGAGAGGGGGAAGATCTCCGCTTTTGCCAAGGGAGCGAGACGGCAGAACAGTCCGTTCATGGCAGCAGCTAACCCGTTTGTATTCGGAAGCTTTACTCTTTATGAGGGAAGGACAAGCTATAATCTGAACCAGGTCAGCGTGCAACATCATTTTGTGGAGCTGGCCACCCGGCAGCCGGGGGTTTACTATGGATATTATTTCTGGAGCTGGCAGATTATTTTGGCAAAGAGGGAACGGATGAGAAGGAGATGATGAATCTTCTCTATGTGACCATCAAAGCCATTTTTGAATCCTCATATAGAAGACCGGCTGGTGCGCTGTATCTATGAACTGCGGACTATGGTGATCCAGGGCGTGATGCCGCAGCTGTTCCAGTGTGCGGGCTGCGGGAGAGAGCTTATGGAGGAAGAAACCGGAGAACTTTTTTTTCTCCCAGGACGAGCATGGGATCCTGTGTGCGGACTGCAGTAGGATGGCCATGGACAGGAAACGGATCTCAGCGGCTGCCTGTATGCCATGCGCTACATAGCCGTGTCCCCCTGGCAAAGCTGTATACGTTTACAGTGCGGGATGATGTGCTGCGGGAACTGGAACGCCACATTTACCGGTATACGGAGCTGAATACAGACAAGCGGTTTAAAAGTCTGGAGATCCTGGAATTGATGAGATAGATCACTGCCGGCTGCGGAATAACCGTAACGATTTATTTTTCAAAAGCAGGACAGGATGCAATGCAAATGGAAATATCCTTGAAAAATCATGAGGATACTAGTATAATAAGACCAAAAATGTAAAAAAGCAGCTTTTTCCGGAGCTTTCCGGACGCATTTGGCGGAACAGCTGCAAGTCAAGAGGAGAGAAATCATGGAAAAGACAATGGAAAAGATCGTAGCTCTTGCAAAAGCCAGAGGATTTGTTTACCCGGGTTCCGAGATCTACGGCGGCCTGGCAAACACATGGGATTATGGAAATCTCGGTGTAGAGCTTAAAAATAACGTAAAACGTGCATGGTGGCAGAAATTCATTCAGGAGTCTCCGTACAATGTAGGTGTTGACTGTGCGATCCTTATGAACCCGCAGACATGGATCGCTTCCGGACATCTTGGCGGATTTTCTGATCCTCTTATGGACTGTAAAGAGTGCCACGAGCGTTTCCGTGCAGATAAACTCATTGAGGACTTTTGTGCAGAGCATGACATTGCCATTGAGGGAAGCGTAGATGCATGGTCCCAGGAGAAGATGATGGATTTCATCAAAGAACACGAGGTAGGATGCCCGAGCTGTGGTAAACACAACTTCACAGATATCCGTCAGTTCAACCTGATGTTCAAGACATTCCAGGGTGTAACTGAGGACGCCAAGAACACTGTTTACTTAAGACCTGAAACAGCACAGGGTATCTTTGTAAACTTCAAGAACGTACAGAGAACATCCCGTAAGAAGATTCCGTTTGGTATCGGCCAGATCGGTAAATCTTTCCGTAACGAGATCACACCGGTAACTTCACATTCCGTACCGTGAGTTCGAGCAGATGGAACTTGAATTCTTCTGCGAGCCGGATACAGACCTTGAGTGGTTTGCATACTGGAAGAAATTCTGTCTTGACTGGCTGAGCTCCCTTGGTCTTAAGGATGACGAAGTCCGTTACCGTGACCATGACAAGGAAGAACTGAGCTTCTACAGCAAGGCTACTACAGACGTAGAGTTCCTGTTCCCGTTCGGATGGGGCGAGCTGTGGGGAATCGCTGACAGAACAGACTATGACCTGACACAGCATCAGAATGTATCCGGTCAGGATCTGACATACTTCGACGATGAGAAGAAACAGAAATACATTCCTTACGTTATCGAGCCTTCACTTGGTGCTGACCGTATGGTACTTGCATTCCTGTGCAGCGCATACGATGAGGAAGTTCTGGATGCAGAGAAGAACGACGTTCGTACAGTCCTTCACTTCCATCCGGTACTGGCTCCGGTCAAGATCGGTGTCCTTCCGCTTTCCAAGAAGCTGAACGATGGTGCAGAGAAAATCTTCCAGCAGTTAAGCAAGAAATACAACTGCGAGTACGATGACCGTGGAAACATCGGTAAACGTTACAGAAGACAGGATGAGATCGGTACTCCGTACTGCATCACTTACGACTTCGAATCTGAGAATGACGGAGCAGTTACTGTCCGTGACCGTGACACCATGGAGCAGGTTCGTGTCAAGATCGGCGAGTTGGAAGCATACTTTGCTGACAAATTTACATTCTAAGTTCTGAGGACTCAGAAACTTTCATAAGAGAATGACGACAGGCATTCGCTGTGCACTGCGCTGATACGCAGACACGGCAGATGCCTGATTTTTTTGTGGCATTCTTCTATTTCTTTTATAATCCATACAGCATATACAAACAAAACTATACAAAATAGATAATAAAAACAAAGAATATATACAAAAACATATAAAAATACACAAATCTTCTTGACGAAAACGGATAATATTGGTAAAATTTAACTATTATATATCCGACAACAAAAAAGGAGATGACAGTATGGCAAAAAACGCAATATCAATTGTAGGACAGTCCGGAGGTCCTACCGCAGTAATCAATTCCAGTCTTGCAGGTGTGTACAAGAACGCCATTGAGCGAGGTTTCGACAAGGTATATGGAATGCTGCACGGAATTCAGGGACTTCTGGATGAACAGTATATCGATCTTTCTACACAGATCCACTCAGAGCTGGACATTGAGCTTCTCAAGAGAACCCCGTCCGCGTTCTTAGGTTCCTGTCGTTTTAAACTTCCTGAGATCCACGAAGACAAGACCATCTATGAGAAGATCTTTGGTATACTGAACCGTCTTGATATTGATGCGTTTATCTATATTGGCGGAAATGACTCCATGGACACCATCAAGAAGCTTTCTGATTTCGCAATCCTGACCGGCCAGAAGCAGAAATTCCTTGGCGTACCGAAGACCATTGACAATGACCTCGCACTGACCGACCATACACCTGGTTTTGGAAGTGCAGCCAAATACATCGGAGCTTCCACCAAGGAAGTGATCCGTGACGCACAGGGTCTTACCTACAAGAAGAGCATGATCACGATCATGGAAGTCATGGGTCGAAATGCAGGATGGCTCACCGGCGCAACTGCACTTGCGAGAACAGAGGACTGCGACGGACCGGACCTTATCTACCTTCCGGAAGTTGCATTTGACATTGAGAAATTCCTTGTCAAAGTCAAAGAACTCCTCAAGAAGAAATCTTCCGTTGTGATCGACTGTATCCGAGGGAATCCGCCTCGCTGACGGACGCTATGTCTGCGAACTTGGAAGCTCCGAGATTACGTGGATGCATTCGGCCACAAACAGCTCGCAGGAACCGCGACATACCTTGCCAACTTCCTGGCAGCAGAGTGTGGCTGCAAGACAAGGGCTGTAGAGCTTTCTACCTTACAGAGAAGTGCTTCCCATATGGCATCCCGTGTCGATATCGACGAGGCATTTATGGTAGGCGGTGCTGCAGTGAAGGCAGCAGATGAAGCGACACCGGCAAGATGATCGTCATCGACCGTGTTTCCGATGACCCGTACATGGCAAAAACAGGCATCTATGACGTACACAGGATCGCCAACGAAGAGAAGGTCGTTCCGAGAAACTGGATGAACAAAGATGCGACTTATGTCACCAAGGATTTTGTCGATTATATCAGCCCGCTGATCCAGGGAGACTACCAGCCGATCATGGTAAACGGTCTCCCGAGACACCTTGTGCTCAACCTTAAGAAGAAACGTTAAAGTAAAATATGAAATGGAGAAAGGTTTTTACATATTATGACAAAAACTTTCCCCATTTTTTGACAGTTTAACCTTGACTATTTGTACTAAAGTCTATACAATAATTATGTGCGTAAAACATAATTTTTATGTAAAAGAACAAATAATTAGGAGGAAATGTAAAAATGCAAAATGGGTTTACATGTTTACAGAAGGTAACGCTGATATGAGAAACCTTCTGGGTGGTAAAGGTGCTAACCTTGCTGAAATGACAAACCTTGGTCTTCCGGTACCGCAGGGCTTCACAATCACAACAGAAGCTTGTACTCAGTACTATGAAGACGGAAGACAGATCAACGACGAGATCATGGGTCAGATCATGGAAGCAATCACCAAATGGAAGGAGTTACCGGTAAAAATTCGGTGACAAAG